>WBZL01000827.1_pt1 | contig 34349 bp, 32 predicted proteins | sample 5204291 | NCBI WGS metagenome assembly WBZL01 (sample SAMN12344345, study PRJNA552823) | activated sludge metagenome | biome: Activated sludge suspended growth; feature: Nitrification reactor; material: Wastewater; isolation source: activated sludge from nitrification reactor of wastewater...
TGAACTGACTTGGTCGTCGTTCACGATCACCGCTCGAGGCGGCCCGCAAAGTGGATCTACCTACTCACCACGCGAGGACTTTTCCTGGCCACCAGCGAGGACTTTGACATGGCCATGGACAGCCGACCTCACGGAATGCCGAGACGTGACCGGGGAGATCGTCCTTCGTACACGGCGCGAAGATCGTGAACCGACGCCAGACGAGGCGGCCATCTTCAGGTCCAAGATGGTTGATTTCATCTTCCTGCCCGGCGAGCGTGCCGCCTTTACCGCTGATGAGATTGCCGCAGACACGGGTTTCGACATCGCGACGGTCGTCCGCGTACTGGAGGCGTTCACCGTTCACTTCGGTGAACTCGGCACGAGCAATGACGTCGTGATGAGCTTTCTGCGGGGCCGGAATCCGCTTGCGCGAGCGTGTCTCCTCAACGACGGGCCGGAGTACCTGCAGGCCATCGGACCGATCGGATCCGACGGGTTTCGCTCGATCGCCGAATCGTCACTGAAACCCGAGACCAGAGCGTGGCCGCGATACGACCGCGCCAGAACGATCGTCAGCGAATCGGTTGCGGTCGCAGCTGTCGAATGCTTGCTCGACACGTCGCCTCTGGCGACCAACCTCCAGTACTGGGCACCGAAGGCGGCCACTCAACGACACGTGTTGGGTCCCGATTGCGAGGAGCCTCGACAAGTTGGCGAGCTGGTGGAAAGCGACGCCATCTTCGTCGTCGGCGATGTCGCTGTGTGCGTGGAGGTGAAGGGACGGACGATCGCCGACGCGGCCCGCAGAGGCGATATCGCCCGGTTGGGGACCGAGATCGCGAGAACCATCGGTGACGCCACGCGGCAAGCGCAACGACTCGAGTCACTCATCCGCACCAACGGCGGTGTTTGGCGCGAGGACTCGACCTGGCTCGACCTCACTGAGGTACGAGAGATCCGCTCCATCGTCGTCGGACTCGACTACTTCGGTCCATTGTCGGTCTGCCTCGGCGACCTGCAGGAGACCAATCTCTTGGGCGACGGTTGCCCGCCGTGGATTGTGTCGATCGCCGATCTCGAGGTCATCGCCAAGGTTCTCGAACGCCCCGCAGAGTTCCTCCTGTATCTACGACGCCGAACCGATTCCGGGGTCGCCAAGCACTTCCGAGCAATGGACGAACTCGACCTGTTCATGCTGTTCATGAGCGGAGGTCTCTACGTCGCGCCAGATCCCGACGAAGTTCGACGGCTACATCCCCGGACGCCGCCGGCCAGCCGCAAGAGCCGGCGCGAGCATCTGGGGGACGCTCGCCCGACATTCGTCGGCACGTACACAGACCCCCTCGACAGGTGGATGTACTGGATCGAAGGGACCAGCCCCAACGAAGCTTCGAGGCCCAGGTTCAACGCGCCAGACGAGTTGATCGATCTCATCGACTGGATGGCGGAAGATCGCAAACCGGGATGGCTTCGTTTCGGTGCCGACCTTCTCGGCCTCAGCGGTGAAGCCCAGAAGAAGCTCCTGCGACAAATCGATTCACTGGTCGACCGAACACGTGACGATGACGAGTACCACACCCTCGCACACGCATATGCGGGCATGTGGGGCTATCCCACGCTTTTCGCAGCAACCCACCCGATCGCGATGCCTGTCGACGTCGCTGCCGACCGGCTCGTCACGTACATGACGGCGAAGAAGCACCAGCTTCGATCCGACCGAAGCCTCGGCATTCTTCTCGACGGGCACGGAACCCGATGCGCCGTGGTGTACCTGAATGACACACCCACCGACGACGAGACCCTGGACGCGCTCGGAGCCGCTATCGGGCTGGACACACAATGGTCGGAACCGGCTAGGCGCATCACCAATACCGCTCGACGCGAACGAGATCGCCGTGCGAGAGATCGGCGGCGGTAGCGGCCCGCTGTCTCCCATCGTCTGATCGACGGAGACATCGGGGACTCGCGAGGGGCGAACCCCGTGTGGTTGCTTCGGACGAGTGACTCGACCGGACACGATCAACCCGCCGGGCGAAGAAGGTGCCACTGCGCTGGATTCAGCGAAGCCCGACCCCCTGCGTTGTGGCGGCCGAGCGCTGCCCGAAACTGACGGTCGGGGCAAGGACTACAGGTCGATCCCGAAGTCGTCGCCTCGGGTGATGGCCTGGACGCCGAGGTCCGGCTCTCGACCCGCCGGGGCCCATAGCTCCTGGGCGCGCTGGTGGGCCGGCAGGTCGATCCAGTCGTTGGTGAGGTAGCGGGCGAACACGTCGGCAGCGGTGTCTTCGCCGTCGATGGCAAGGTAGGCGTGGTTCGACTCACGGCCGCGGGTCATCGGGACGTACAGGTTGCGAACGTCAGTGACGCCATCGAGGAGCGTGATGGCGTGATCGACGGTGCGGCCTTGCGCGCCCATCGCGGTGACTGCGTAGGCGAGCTCGACATGCTCGGCCACATAGGCCGGCGGAAGGACGACGAGCCCGGTCGGCCCGATCGCAGCGATCCCACCGTCGTCGTGGAGGAAGCTCACCTCGAAGGTGTCGCGGTTGCGGATCATCTCGTGCCGGTTGGTTCGGATCGTTCGGTCGTTCCGACGTGTGGTGATCCGGTCCCCGACATGCAATCTCACCCCACCCGGCAGCTCGAGATGATCATCGCCGTCGAGTTCGCCGGCGGCGATCCGTCGTTGCTGGGCGATCTGGTTGAGGCGACCAACGGTGTCGGTCGAGGGCGCCATCAACAACACGTCGTCCGCGGCCTGCCAATGTCGCCACCACTGCCGGATCGCCGCGCGTTCCATCGACTCGACCGTCCCGCCATGCAGCCTGCCTTCACGGTCGTACACGTCCGCGACCGTCGGATTGCCATGACGGAGCTGCAGTGAGGCGTCGCGTTCCCAGTCGTTGGTGAAGCGATGGACGCGGTCGAACTCGATCCCGCCGTGTGTGTCGACGAGCATCCCGAACATCCCGCCGCGACCCACCGCCGAGAACTGCAACGGATCCCCGACCAACGCAACCCGCCACGCGTGTTGGTCGGCGAGCCGGGCGAGTTCGGCAAGCTTCGGAGTGGACACCATCCCGGCCTCGTCGACGATCACCGTCGCTCCCACCGGCAGATCGAACCTGGGATGGGGCCGGCCCGTGCGGTGCTCGTGGAGGAACTTGTCGATCGTGTCCGCCGACAAGCCGGTCTCCTCCCCCAGCACCGCCGCAGCGATCGCCGACGGCGCCACACCCAACACCACCCTGCCATCCACCCGCAGCTGCTCGACCGCCGGCCGCAGCGCTGTGGTCTTGCCGGTCCCGGCCGGCCCCACGACGAGCACCACCGGCGCGGTCCCGGCGATCGCAGCTGCCGCCTCGCACTGCGCGCTGGACGCCTCGTCCGGACAACGTTCGAGGGTCGCCCGGTTCGACTCGCTCTGTGTCTGGTCGACGCCACGGGCGGCCCAGTCGAGGATCGAGGCTTCCTCGTCGAGGATCCAGCCGTGGGTGATCGCCCGATCCAACGCCGACTCCGTGATCGGCCGGCCATCACTCGCCCGCCGCTCCGCCCATCCCGGCACGGGCGGGCCGAGCTCCACCCCCGCCGTCCCGACCCCGTACCCGATCAGGTCCGCCCACCCGACCACCTCCTCCGCCGTGGCGGCGAGAGTGGACGGGAGTTGCGCCGCGAGTTCGCGGACGATCTCGGCCGGCCGCCACGACGACTGCACCTCGGTCAACACCTCGAACGCCGCCCCGATCAGCGCGTGCGGATCCAGATCGTCGAAATCGGCCTGCGCTCCCAACCCTCGCCCCACCACCCCTGCGACGAGTCGTGCCGGGACGATCCCGAGATCTCGGAGCTGGCCCGCCCAGCGGTCGTGCAGCACGTCGGCGTTGACAGCGTGGTCCTTCGCCGGTCGTGAATCGACCGCTGCTTCACGCTCGAGCTGCCACCGCTCCCGCGGCGTCGGCGCTCGGCCCATCGTCGCTTCGAACCGATCCAGCTTCACCCCCAGCCGTGCCGTCACGTCTGCGGTGCGGGTCGAGAACTCCTCGATCACGCGACGGTCGATCCCGTCGATCTCGGCGATCCCGTTCACCACCGGACCCCACCCGACACCGAGCCGACGCGTCAGCTCCGCACGCTCCGCAGCGTGGAACAACGCCGACAACGTTCGCTGATCGCGCTTCAACGTTCGGGCGTCCAGGGCGAGCCAGCGGCCGTCCGGGGACTTCACCCGGTTCGCGACCACCAGATGCGTGTGCAACTGCGGATCCAACGCGCGCGACGTGTGCTGCCGGAACCCCGCCGCGACGATCCCCTCCGCGTCCACCACCACGACCTCACCACCGAGTCGGAAACGGGTGTGCGCGTGCGCCTCGATCCACCCGGCCACCGCCGCCACCGCTGCGTCGTGAGCGGCCAACACCTCGGCACGGACATGGTCATCGCCGACAGCCCACAACACCGACACCGACTTCGGCGACGACGCCGTCACATCGAACCCGCGCACCGACTTCTCCGAGTAGCCATTGCCGAGCAACCGCTCCGGGTCACGAGGATCGAGCCCGGCCATCAATGCGAGGAACGCGTCGTCGTCCACCGTCCCCGACAGGCCGAGCAACCCGGCACCGTGGCCGTGCCAGATGCCGCGTGGCTCGTCCGCGTCGAGGTAGTAGTTCGGCAGGGCCTCCACGTAGTACGTGCCAGCGCCGGCGCCCTTCAACGTCGTCACACGAACTGTCACCGGAACCTCCCAGCGACGCCCGTGCACTCGTCTGTCCTTCCCGGGTCCTGGATCGAGATCGTGTGAGCATCCATGCGAGTCAGTCCACGAAGAGCAGCAGCTGCTCCGACCACAGCTGGTCGGATTCGTCATGACACGCGCTGTTCGATTCGGCCTCGAGCGCTCGAGATGTTCCGGCGTGGAGAACCTCGGCATCAGAGGTGACGCTGCTTCGCGAGTGGGCGGGCTCTGACGAGTCGGTCGTCGGGAGGCTCGACGTCGCCTCGGTCGACGAATTGCGAACGGCCAAGAGCGGAGCTGCGTCGCCATCAGCGTGAGCTGCCCGGCCGACGTCCTCGCGTCCGACCTCAGTACGCGCGACATTCTCAGCGCTGCGCCGGCGCCTCCGGCTCTTCGTCTCAGGCGGCCACGTGATCGGGCCGCCGATCAACTCCTCGAGACGGACCCTCGGGATTCGGTACTGCCCGCCGACGACGACGACCGGGATGCCTTCGGCCCCGTTCGTCGCCACGAACCGATTGACGAGCAGATACGCCGTCGTACGTCCCAGCTGCAGCACCTGCGCCGCCTGCGCGACCGTCAGCAGATCAGGTGCCGGCCGGCCGACACCGGGGTGAGGCATGGTGTCCGCCATCGAACGCCCCCATCGAGGAGTGCGGCGGCTGCCGCAGCTCGACCCGGACGGTCAGAGCGACGAGATCGATACCAAGGCAAGTTCCCGACGATGTTCCTCGCGATGTTCCCAGGGCTCGCAGAGTCCGCCGACGGTCGCCGAGATGCTCACCGGGAACCTCACCGGGAACTTCACACCTCCCCGACGGCGACCTCGGGCAACTTCACACCTCGTCATCAGGGTCGGGAAGTTCACAGGCACCGGTTCGGGAAGTTCACAGGCGCGGGGTCGGGAAGTTCACACCTTCCAGTTCGGTGCTGACGTTCGGGCTCCCGGTCTCATCCCGGAGGTCGGGACAGCTGAGATGCGTCCTCCGGTGCAATCAGCGCAGCTATCGCGTTGGCGAGAGCTCGGTCGGTCTCGCTCACTCGGCCGCTGTAGTGCTTCGCTGCGACCGCGGGATTGTGGCCAGCTCGGAGCGCGACCTGCGCGACGGAATAGCCGGCCTCCTGGCCGTAGGTCTCCATGAACTTGCGGAGGTCGTGGAAGTCGAGGTGATCGAGCCCCACGCGAGCGCGCAGCCGCTGGAAGTTGCGGGTGATGAGCGTCGGCTTCCACGGCACCGACCCGTCGGCGGCGTCGGTGAACACGAACGGATCGTCGACGAGCTCGACCCCGACGAGACGGGCCCGCTCCTCCACCGCCTCGATCTGCCGGCGCAACGTCGCCACGGTGAGCTCGTCGAGCGCCAACGTGCGGATGCGCCGGTTCTTCGTCGGGATCTCCTCGATCTCTCGACCAGCGAGCGCGGCGACCGAGCCAGTGACGCGCATCAGCCCCCGCTCGAGGTCGAGATCCCGCCAACGCTTCAGCCCGCACAGCTCCGCTCGACGGATCCCGGTGGTGGCGGCGACCAGGATGGCCCGGGCGTGCTCCGGACGCTTCGACCGCTCGGCCTCGGCGATCAGCACCCGGACGTCACCGGGGGTCGGGACGACAGGTGCCGTGTCGGGGATCGACGGCGGGTCGGCCCACTGCGCAGGGTTGCTGTCGCGCCAGCCCCAACGACATGCCTGGGTGAACATCGACGAGAGGCATGCGTGGATCTGATACACGCTCCGCGGCGCGAGGCCTCGATCCTGGTGAGCGCCATACAGCTGGCTCAGCATCTTCGTGTTCACCTTCGTGACCAACGTGTTGCCGAGGGTCGGCTTGATGTTGCGGGCGTACACCTTCTCGTAGCCGTCGATCGTGTTCGGTGAGCGGCCCTTGCGCTTCAGCTCGACGATCCAATCGACGAACAACTCGTCCACCGTCGCACGAGTACCTGAGTGCTTGCCCTTCGACGCTTCGACGAGCAGCTCTGCTCGAGCCTTCTTCGCCTCTCGCAGGCTGCCTCGAAAGGTTCGACTGACCTGCAGCCGTTTGCCCGTCACCGGGTCGACACCGTTCTGCACCACGAGTTCCCACACACCCGGAGCCCGCTCTCGCATGCCCGGCGCCGTCCGCAGCTCTGCCATCGGCACAACGTAGCTGGTGTCTTGGATGATTCTTGGAAAATTCTTGGATGCGGCGCTTTGAGACCAGTCCAGCGAGTGCCGATGCGTCCATAATCCCTGGTAGATGGTGTGGGGCGGGTGGGAATCGAACCCACGACCCAGGGATTATGAGTCCCCTGCTCTGACCACTGAGCTACCGCCCCGATGACCCCAAAACGACGAACGGCCCGCACGAGGCGGGCCGTCGGCTGGCTCCGGGAGCAGGGCTCGAACCTGCGACACGCGGATTAACAGTCCGCTGCTCTGCCAACTGAGCTATCCCGGAAAGGCGTCCGACAACTTAGCGGCTCATCCCCGTCGTCACACGCTCCATCACCACGAGCACGTCATTCGGCCTCGAGGAACTCCTTCAGCTTCTGACTGCGCATCGGGTGCCGCAGCTTGGCGAGCGTCTTGGCCTCGATCTGACGGATCCGCTCGCGGGTGACCCCGAACTCGCGACCTACGTCCTCGAGCGTCTTGGCCTGGCCGTCGTCGAGACCGAAGCGCATCCGGACGATCTCCTGCTCGCGGTCGGTCAGCTCGCCGAGCGCCTCCTCGACGGCCTGCACCAGCATCTTCTTCGTGGCCATGTCGGCAGGGGTGTCGGCCGACAGGTCGGGGATGAAGTCGCCCAGGCTCGAGTCGTCCTCCTCGCCGAGCGGCGAATCGAGCGACAGCGGGTCCTGGCTGATGCGCAGGATCTCGCGCACCCGGTCGGGCGGCAGACCGACCCGGTCGGACAGCTCGTCGAGCGTGGGCTCGCGCTCGAGCTCCTGGTGCATCTGGCGCTGCATGCGCAGCACCCGGTTCATGCTCTCGACCATGTGCACCGGGATACGGATCGTGCGGGCCTGGTCGGCGATCGAGCGGCTGATCGCCTGGCGGATCCACCACGTGGCGTAGGTGGAGAACTTGAAGCCCTTGGTGTAGTCGAACTTGTCGACCGCGCGCATCAGCCCCAGGTTGCCCTCCTGGATCAGGTCGAGGAACTGCATGCCGCGCAGCGTGTAGCGCTTGGCGATGCTGACGACGAGCCGCAGGTTGGCCTGGATGAGCTCGCTCTTCGCGCTCTGACCGGCGTTGACGGCCCGCATCAGTCGACGGCGCTGCACGTCGGTGAGGTCGGTGCGGTCGAGCTCGAGCGCAGCGCGGTTGCCGTCCTCGATCGCTTGCGCGAGCCGACGCTCCTCCTCGCCGCTCAGCAGCTCGACGCGCCCGATCTCCTTCAGGTACATGCGTACCGGATCGCTGCTGCTGCCCATGTCGACACCGGACGCGGCACGGGCCGTGCGGCGACGGCGGCGGCGGGCCAACAACCCCTCGGCGTCCTCGGTGGCCGCCTCGTCGCCGGGCGCGTGCTCGGCGACGACCACGACCTCGGGTTCGCGGGGCAGGCCCTGGTGCGGCGTGTCGTCGACGAGCTCGTCGACGCTCTCGTCGATCGTGATCCGCTCGGCGGCCAGCTCGACCTGCACCTGGGCGAGCACGTCGCCGCTCAGCTCGACCTGACGCAGGACGTGGGTGATCTCCTCCGCGTGCAGCACGCCACGGGCGCGACCACGCTCGATCAGGTCGCTCCACTCCCCCACGTCGACGCCGACGAAGGGCGCCGTCACGGGGTCGTCAGGCGCGGCAGCCGGATCGTTCGGTGTCACGTCCTCTCCCGTGTCGGTCACTCACGCTCCTCCCCGCGACGTTCCAGCCACCCTAGCAACGAACCCGCCGCGTCCTGAGCCGCTTCGGCGTCGTCGAGCAGCTCGAGCTGGCGCCGCGCGTCGGTGGCCTCGAGCAGGTCGTCCGAGGTCATCTGCCGACCGGTGCGGGTGCTGCGGGTGAGCTCGCGGCGGGTGGCGGCGGCGATGAGATTGCAGGCCTCGACGAACGGCTCGGCGTCGAGATCGGCGACGGCGGCACGCTCGAGCAGCTCGCGCGCTTCGGGGTCGGCTTCGTCGAGCGCCGCGTTCAGGTTGCCCGCCGTGTCGGCCAGCGCGAGGAACGCACGCCGCGCCACGTCGTCGGCGAACAGCCCTTCGATGAGCCAGTCGGCGATGTCGTTCCAGCGCTGCAGCAGCAGCGCCACCGCGACGAACTCGGCGTTCTCCGACGAGCCGACCTGACGCGTCGGGGTGACGCGAACGACGGCTTTCCCCCCACGAGCGGCGACGGCCACCAGGTCGTTGACCGGCAACCCGACACGTGTGGCGACCTCGCCCGCGTAGAGCTTGCGGACGTCGACGCTCGGGTGCTCGTTCACCACCTGCATCGCGTCCTGTGCCATGCGGGCACGGTCCTCCGGTGAGCGCAGGGGACGCGAGTCGAGCACACGCTGCAGGCGGAACCCGAGGAACGGCGTCGACCGATCGACCGCCTCCTTCAGCGCGCCCGGATCGCTGACGCTCAGATCGCCCGGGTCGCGTCCTTGCGGGAAGCGGGCGACGCTGACCTGCACCTGGTACTTCTCCTCCCACTCGTAGAAGCGTTCGGCCGCCCCCTGGCCCGCCTTGTCGGCGTCGAACGCGAGCACCACCCGGCTCGCGAAGCGCTTCATCATCCGCACGTGCTCCTCGGTGAGCGCGGTGCCGCAGGTGGCGACGGCACGGCGCACACCGGACCGGTGGAAGCCGATCACGTCGGTGTAGCCCTCGCACACGATCACCTGGTCGGCGGCCACGATGTCGCTCTTGGCCCAGTTCAGCCCGTAGAGCGTCTTGCTCTTCGCATAGATCGGGGTCTCGCTCGAGTTCTTGTACTTCGCCGGGTCGGGCGAGCCCGGCAGGATGCGCCCGCCGAACGCCACGGGTTCGCCGTTCTCCGTGTAGATCGGGAACATCACCCGTCCACGGAACGCGTCCTGCAGACGGCCCGCCTTGTTCGTGAACGCCAGGCCCGTCTCGCGCAGCAGCTCGGCACGCGCGCCGAGACCCACGCTGAGCTGATCCCAGTCGTCGGGAGCCCAACCGAGCTTGAACGTGCGGGCGGTGTCGCCGGCGAGACCGCGGGCCCGCAGGTAGTCGCGAGCGGCCCGCGCGTCGGGCGACGTGAGCAGCCGCTGGTGGTACCACTCGACCGCGTCGCTCATCACGCCGACGAGCTCCTTGCGGCGCTGGCGCTCGCGACTCTCGCCACCCGTCGTGTAGTTGAGCTGGATGCCGACCTTCGCGGCCAGCTGCTCGACCGCGGTCACGAAGTCGACGTGCTCGATCTCCTGCACGAACCGGATCGCGTCGCCCGACGCGCTGCACCCGAAGCACTTGTACCGGCCGGTCTCCTCGCGCACGTTGAACGACGGCGAACGCTCGCCGTGGAACGGGCACAGCCCGACCCAGTTGCGACCGACCCGCTTGAGCGCGACGTGCTGACCGACGACGTCGACGATCGAGACGGTGGCCCGGAGCCGCTCGAGGTCGTCGTCGGCGATCGCCATGCGGCGCACCTTACCGGCGTGACCTCACGGCCCAGCCGCTGCGATCTCCGCCGCGAGGACCTGCTCGACCAGCGCAGCCGCCTCGGCGTCGCTCGCGGCGCGCACCGCGCTGGTCACCGCCACACCGCCCGAGAGCTCCTCGATCACGTGCCGCCCGCGGTCGTCGCGCCACAGCGTCCACACCCACGCCCGATCGGCGACGATGCGCCAGCGCCCGGTCGGCTCGGCCGGCTCGGAGGGCTCGGCCGGCTCGGAGGGCCACCCCGGCGGCCGGGTCAGCTCGGGCGCCACGTCACGCATCACGCGCACGAGGGCCTCGGTGTCGCGCTCGTCACGCCGCATCCAGGTGGCGGCACGCTCGACGGCCTCGATCGCGGCATCGGTCCACGGGCGACACGCCCCCGCCACCGCGATGCGATGGCGGTGCTCGGGGAGCCGGTTGAGCGTGGCCGCGTCGTCGGGGCCGGCCCAGGCGTTCGCCCGGGCGACCACCAGGGCAGGCCGCACGGCGGCGAGCTCGGCCACGAGCTCGGCTCGTGGCAATTCGGGCGGGCAGGCGTCGACGAGCCGCTCGACCACGGTGACCGGTGCGGCGCCGCACGCACGCGCCGCGATCACGGCGAGCTCGGCCCGCAGGGTCGACCGCTGCGCGGCGGCGAAGCCCATCGGCGTCCGGTCGAACGAGTCGGATCCGTCGGACACCGCCCCGAGCAGGCGGACCGGATCGGTCGCGTCGCGCAGCAGACCGAGCGTGAGCACGGCACCCGTGGCGACCACGCCATCCGGGTCGCCCACGAGCGCGAGGGCGGCGTCGGCGAGGCCGGCCCGCGCGGCGCGGTCGAGGTCGGCGAGCGACGACGCCACGTCGTCGAGCGGGTCGATCGCATGGCGCGGGTCGCCGTAGGGCCCCTCGAGCCCGAGCAGCCGTCGCCGCAGCGACTCGGCCGATCCCGACGAGCCGGCCGATCCCGACGATCCCGCCGAGCCGGGCTCGGTCACACGACCATCCCGGCGAGCACGCCGAGCACGCCGATGAAGGCCCCGGCGAACCAGCCGACGGGCAGGTCGCGGTCGACCGAACGGGCACGGACCACCCGACCGAGCGCCGGCGCGGACCCCGAGTCGGCCAGATACACCACCCGCACGACCGCGCCGTCGACGACGCCCAGCGTGCTCGCCTCGGCGGCGGGCATCGTCTCGACGAACCGCCGGCCGTCGACCTCGATCGTGACCCGCCGGTACGCGGCGTACCTGCCGGTGCTCACCGACGAGCACACCTGCCCCTCGGACTCGACGCCGCGGGCGGTGAGCGTTGCCCATCGGGCCCGCTCGCGTCGCTGCTGCGCCGACAGCGCGGCACCGATCGCCGCGCCGGCGACGACTCCGAGCGCGGCGATGCCGAGATTCACCCGTCAGCGCTCCGACGGAGGTGGCAGCTGCTCGGGTTCGGGGACGAGTTCGATCGTGTCGTGCTCGCCCGGGGCCCGCAGCGAGATCGTGATCGACACCGTCAGCACCAGCGCGATGACGAGCAACGACAGCCACGTCGGGATGTGGTACCACTCGGCGATGATCATCTTGATGCCGACGAACGCGAGGATGATCGCCAGCCCCTCCTGCAGGTAGCTGAACCGTGCGTGCAGGTCGGCGAGCAGGAAGTACAGGGCGCGCAGGCCGAGGATCGCGAACGCGTTCGAGCTGAACACGATGAACTGCTCGTGGCTCACCGCCAGCACCGCCGGCACCGAGTCGACCGCGAAGATCACGTCGGTCGCCTCGACCAGCACCAACACCGCGAACAGGGGCGTGGCGAGGCGCTTGCCGGTGATGCGTGTGAAGAGCCGCTGACCGTCCATCTGGTCGGTCGACGGCACCACCTTCTTGATCAGCTTCAGCACCGGGCTCGCGCCCGGATCCATCTCCTCCTCGTCGCCGCGGATCAACTTGAACGCGGTGTAGAGCAGGAACGCACCGAAGAGGTACAGGATCCACTCGAACTTCTCGATCAGCGCGACGCCGGCGAAGATGAAGATCGCCCGCAGCACCAACGCGCCGAAGATGCCCCAGAACAGCACGCGGTGCTGGTACTTGCCGGGCACCTTGAAGTAGCTGAAGATCAGCGCCCACACGAAGACGTTGTCGACGCTGAGACTCTTCTCGATCAGGTAGCCCGAGATGTACTCACCGGCTGCCGCGCCGCTGAACGCGAACCACACGACGAAGGTGAACGCGAGGCCGATCGAGACCCAGACGATCGACTCGATCGCTGCCTCACGCGTCTTGACGTCGTGTGCCTCCTTGTGGAACACGACGAGGTCGACGAGCAGCAGCAGGATGATGAAGACGAGCAGCGCTCCCCAGGCCCACAAGGGGACGTCGATGTCGACGAAGTTCGCCTTCGCCGCGAGCAGTGTGGGTGTCATCAATCCCGCCCGAACAGGCCGCCGAGCGGGCTCGCCGCACCGGAGTTGCCGGTGCCGACCATCGCGCTGATCCAGCCGAGGAACTCCGTCGGGTTCCGGGTCTGGGTCCACACCCGGCCGGGGCCGGTGAAGTCGAACACCAGGCCCTCGCCGCTCTTGAAGGTCTGCATCAGGCCACCGCCGCTCGCCTGCCGCAGGCCCATCTGCACGGTGTCCTCGTACGCCACCATGTGGCCGGTGTCGACGGTGAGGGTCTGGCCCGGCTCGAGGTTCCAGACCTCGAGTGCGCCGTAGCAGGCGAACACGACCTTCCCTTGCCCCTCGGCCCGCACGATGAAACCGCCCTCGCTGCCGAACATGTTCTTGAAGCCGCCCCACTTGGCGTCGATCGACACCGTGGTCTCGTTCGCCAGCCAGGAACCCTTCTGGATGAACAGCGCCCGACCGGCCGCCACCTCGAACATCGTGGTGTCGCCGGGCAGGCGGGCAGCGACGTCGACGAAGCCGCCCTGCTGGGGCGCGGTGTAGGTGCTGACGAAGAAGCTCTCGCCGCCGAGCGCGGCGCGCTTCAGCGACTTCATGATCCCGCCCTCGGCCTTGGCCTGCAGGGTGACGCCGGCCGACATCGCCATCATCGCCCCGCTCTCGACGCGCACCGGCTCGTTCGGCCCGAGCGTGAGCCGGGCCACGCCATACGCGGGCCCCTGTCGCATCGTGACATCCATCTGTCTCTCCTCCTGGGGGTGGTGCCGCCTGGTGCCCTGCACCGGCGCGAGAACGACCGCAGGCCGGGCCGCGAAGGGCCCGGCCTGCCGGATCGAACGGTAGCCGCCGCGGCGCGGAGGCGGACGGGATCCCGTGTGACGTGGACTACTTGGTCTCGGTCTTGCCCTTGCCCGTCGCCTGGCTGATGACGGCCTGGGCGGCCGCCAGACGGGCGATCGGCACGCGGAACGGGCTGCAGCTCACGTAGTCGAGACCGGCGTCGTAGAACAGGCCGATGCTCTCGGGATCGCCACCGTGCTCGCCGCACACGCCGAGCTTCAGGCCCGGCTTGGTCTGACGGCCACGCTGGGCACCGAGGCGCACGAGCTCGCCGACGCCGTCCTGGTCGATGGTCTCGAACGGGTTGCGCTTCAGCAAGCCCTGCTCGAGATAGGCAGGCATCATCTTCGACTCGATGTCGTCACGGCTGAAGCCGAACGTCATCTGCGTGAGGTCGTTGGTGCCGAAGCTGAAGAAGTCGGCCTCCTCGGCGATCTGGTCGGCACGCACCGCAGCGCGGGGCGTCTCGATCATCGTGCCGATGGTGACCTTCGGCTTCTTCTTCATGCCCTTGACCGCGGCGTCGATCTCGGTCTGCACCCAGCCACGGGCGAGCGCGAGTTCTTCGCGGGTGACGGTGAGCGGGATCATCACCTCGACGATCGGGTTCTTGCCCTTGGCCCGCAGCGCCGCCGCGGCCGCCATGAGCGCCCGCACCTGCATCGCGTAGAGGCCCGGCTTCACCACGCCGAGGCGCACGCCACGGGTGCCGATCATCGGGTTGTGCTCCGCCCACTCCTCGGCCGCACGCAGCTCGGCCTGCTCGGTCTTGGTGAGCTTGCCGGTGGCCTGCTTGATGTGCAGCTCCTCGATCGAGGGCAGGAACTCGTGCAGCGGCGGGTCGAGCAGACGCACGGTGACGGGCAGGCCGTCCATCGCCTCGAGGATCTCCTCGAAGTCGGCCTGCTGCACCTTGCCGAGGTTGGCGAGCGCCTGCTCCTCGTCGGCGTCGGTGTTGGCGAGGATCATCTCGCGCACCACCGGCAGACGATCGGGCGCCAGGAACATGTGCTCGGTGCGGCACAGGCCGATGCCCTCGGCGCCGAGCTCGCGGGCCTTGGTGGCGTCCTCACCGGTGTCGGCGTTGGCGCGCACGCCCAGCTTGCCCTTACGGACCTGGTCGGCCCACTTGAGGATCACGTCGAACTCGGCCGGCGGCTTCGCCGCGGCGAGCTTCATCTCGCCGAGGATCACCTCGCCGGTGGTGCCGTCGATCGAGATGATGTCGCCCTCTTTCACCGTGACGTCGCCGACGGTGAAGGTCTTGCCCTCGATCTTGATCGCCTCGGCGCCCACCACGGCGGGGGTGCCCCAGCCGCGGGCCACCACGGCCGCATGGCTGACGAGGCCGCCGCGAGCCGTGAGGATGCCCTGACTGATCATCATGCCGTGCACGTCTTCGGGGCTGGTCTCGTTGCGGACCAGCACCACGTGCTCGCCGCGCTCGTCGGCGTCGCAGGCGTCGTCGGCGGTGAAGTACACCTTGCCGACCGCGGCGCCCGGCGACGCGCCGAGGCCCTTGGCCAGCACGCGGCCCTTGCCGGCGAACTGCGGGTGCAGCACCTGATCGAGGTGATCGGCGGCCACGCGCATGATCGCCTCTTCCTTGCTGATCTTCCACACGCCGTTCGGGCCCCTGGTGCCCTTCGTCATGTCGACGGCCATCTTCAGCGCAGCCGCGCCGGTGCGCTTGCCCACACGGGTCTGCAGCATCCAGAGCTTGCCCTGCTCGATCGTGAACTCGGTGTCGCACATGTCCTGGTAGTGCGCCTCGAGCCGCTTGAAGATGTCGAGCAGCTCCTTCTTGATCTCCGGGAAGTGCTTGCCCAGGTGGTCGAGGTCCTCGGTGTTGCGGATGCCCGCCACCACGTCCTCGCCCTGCGCGTTGATCAGGAAGTCGCCGTACGGCACGTTCTCGCCGGTGGCGGCGTTCCGGGTGAAGCCCACGCCGGTGCCGGAGTTCTCGTCACGGTTGCCGAACACCATGGTCTGCACGTTGACGGCGGTACCGAGGTCGTGGCTGATCTTCTCGCGCACGCGGTAGGCGATGGCGCGGGCACCGTTCCAGCTCTTGAACACGGCCTCGACCGCGCCGCGCAGCTGCTCGCGCGGCTTCTGCGGGAACGGCTTGCCGGTCTCCTTCTGCACGGCCGCGAGGTACTGCTGGCACAGGCCCTTCAGCACGTCGGCCGACAGTTCGGCATCGCTCTTGACGCCGGCCTTGGCCTTGGCGGCCTCGAGCGGGTGCTCGAAGATCGCGCCGTCGAGACCCTGCACGATGCGGGCGTACATCGAGATGAAGCGTCGGTACGAGTCGTACGCGAACCGCTCGTCGTCGGTGACGTGGGCGAGGCCCTTCACGCTCTCGTCGTTGAGCCCGAGGTTGAGGACGGTGTCCATCATGCCCGGCATCGAGAACTTGGCGCCCGAGCGCACGCTGACGAGCAGCGGGTCGTACGGGTCGCCGAGCTTGCGGCCCATCGCCTTCTCGAGCTTGAACACGTGCTGGGCGATCTCCTCGTCCAGCTCGGCCGGCCACCCGCTGTGCATGTAGGCGCGGCAGGCGTCGGTGGAGATGGTGAAGCCCGGGGGGACGGGCAGCTTCAGCACACTCGTCATCTCGGCGAGGTTGGCGCCCTTGCCACCGAGGAGATCCTTGTACTCCATCGGGGGGCGCTTGTGCTTGTGTGAGAAGGCGTAGACGTACGGCACGGCCAGCGAGTCTATGTCTCACCTGCACGCAGGAGACGGCTACCGCCTCATAGGCTCGGTGTTTCCATGGCAGGTTCGCCCGCGTTCCATCTGTTCCGGTTCCCGATCCACATCCGGCCCGGCTTCGTGATGTTCCTGGCGCTCGTCATCTTCGTCAACGGTGGGGCGCTCGGCGTGTGGATCGCCGGTTCCGCCGCGGTGCTCACGTTGCTGCACGAGCTCGGTCACGCGTTCGCCGCGCGCGCCACCGGCGCCCGCGCCGAGATCTCGCTCGACTTCCTCGCGGGCTACGCCTCGTTCGTCCCCACCCGGCCGCTCAAGCGGTGGGAGCGCGCCGGCATCTCGGTGGCCGGTCCCGCCGTGCAGATCGGCGTGAGCCTCGCCGTGCTGTTCCTGATGGGCGTCAACCCGATCGACCGCCACGACGTCGGCGCGAGCGAGGCAGCGATCGCGATCTGGTGGACCGGCCCGGTGATGGGTCTGTTCAACCTGGCGCCGGTGCTGCCCCTCGACGGTGGACACATCGTGCAGGCGGGCGTCGACCGACTGTTCCCCGGCAGGTCCCGGCAACTGATGCTGTGGTTCAGCATCGGCACCACCTCGCTCGCAGGTGTCGTGATGATGCTGTCACGCGATCTGCGACCGCTCGCCTACTTCGTGTTCTTCCCGCTGATGGTGCAGCTGCAGATGCTGTTCGCCGACAAGCCCCGCACCCGCACGCGCGCCGTCGCCGCACAGGCCGAGTCCGACGCGTGGCGCAGCGACGACCTCACGCGCATGCCCGACGGGCTCGTGCCGTCACCGTGGTATCGCGCCGACCAGCAGCTGCGGCAGGGTCACCCCGACGTCGCTGCCCAGATCGTGCTCGCCGATCTCGACGAGCAGGCACCACCCAACTGGTGGCCACCCGACACCGCGCCCGCCGAGCGGCTGTCCGCCGTCGTGGCACTGCTCCCCCGACCGCTGCCGCGTGGCCGCGTGTACAGCGAGCACGCGCTGGCGCACGTGCTGCTGCGCGTCGCCCGTTTCGAGGAGGCTGCCGAGTACGCCGCCGCCAGCTTCGCCCGGCAGCACAGCACGTCGATGGCCGCGGTCGTGGCACGGTCGGCGGCGGCGCTCGGCGACGAGCACACCGCTCTCGGCTGGCTCGACGCCGCCGTCGAGGCCGACACCGACCCCGGCGGGCTGGCGCACGTGATGGACGCAGCGCCCGAGTTCGCGCGCCTCCGCTCGAACCCGCGGTTCGTCCTGTTGCGCCAGCGCCTCGACGAGTAGGCGACGTCGCTGCCGCCGCCTGCTCAGTCGACCTGTGCGGCCAGCTTCTTCGGGGCGATCAGGCGGTACGAGGTGTGGACGAGCTCGCGGATCTCGGCCCAGTCGATCCGGCCCGAGGTGAGGTCGAGCTGCACCCAGCCGCCACGCGCCAGATAGGGCGCCGGCCGCACCCGTGGGTCGCCGAGCAGGGCCGGGAGCTCCTCGCTTTCGGCCTTCACCGAGATCCGCCCGCCGTCGCCGGGGAACAGGAAGATCTTGTTGCGCACGCGGAAGTTCACCTCCTCCCACGTGAGTTCCTCGGTCGCCTCCGGCAGGGCCATCGCGATCTCGCGGAGGCGGTCGAGCTGAGCGGCGAGCTGTGCCGGGGTGCGCGTGCGAGCGGCCATGCGTCAGTGTCGCGCGCGGCCGAGGTCAGCCGGCGAGCGCCGACCGCTTCACGTAGGCCAGCGCGCGGGTGCCCGCCACGCTGGTGATCGTGCCGATCTCGGCGCCGTCGCGCATCAGCGGCGTGCCGGGCACGGTGCCGTCGGCGACGTCGACCACCTGCAGCAGCCGCGGTGCCGTCGCGCCGCGGCTGTCCATCCGCTCGACGAGCTCCTGCCCCGGGTAGCAGCCCTTGGTGAAGCTCACCGCGATCGACGTGATGCCGGTCTCGGCCGGAACGGTCTCGGCGGGCACGATCTCGCTGCCCATCGCCGGCCACCCGGCTTCGACGCGGGCCGCGTCGAGGAGGGCGTCGCTCCCCCGGTCGATCCCCTCGGGTGCCAGGGGCGACGGTCCGAGCAGGTCGTACCCACCGCCCCATCCGATCACGGCGAACGAGCCATCGGCCGGCGCGACCTCACCGACGTGCGCGCCGGTGGTCGAGCGCACCGCGACCGTCGACCACTCGAGCGGTTGGACGTCGGCCTTCACGCGGATCTTGAACCGGTTCACCCGCGTGGTCATCACCTCGCCCGAGCCGGCATCGGTGTCGAGGACGAACGTCTCGTCGGCCGTGCGGGTGACGCGCAGCAGCACGTCGACCTTGCCGGTCGGCTCGAGCAGGAACGACCAGCAGCTCTGCCCCACCTGCATCGGTCGCAGGTCGTTCGACACCTGCGAGTGCAGGTAGGTGAGGGCATCGGGCCCGCTCACCTGGATCACGTCTCGGGGCACGGCACGCCAGAACACGGTCATGGGGCCAGTGTCGCAGCGTTCACGACGAGTGGCACACTGGACCCATGAGCGACATCGATCGTCCCGGACCGGTCGAGCGCGGCGAGCGGGTCGAGCGCCTGGCCGAGACCGCCAGCAACGGCCTGCGCAGCACGCTGCAGCGCCTCGGCAAGCTCGTCGGCGCCGTGTTCCTGGTCGCGCTCGCCGTGGGTGGTGCCACGTTCGCCACCGGCTGGTGGGTGTTCGACGGCGGCACCGGGTGGATCGTCGTCGGCGGCGTGCTGTGCCTCGTTCCGGTGGCGGCTGCGGTGACGGCCTGGTTCTTCGTGCGGGCGACGGCCTCGGCCGCGCCGCGGTTGCTCGACGACGTGCGGTCGTTCCTGCGCTCGCCCGACAGCACCGCAGCGGGCGTGTTGATCGACCACGACTCCGGGGTCGCGCTCGGCATGCAGGCCCGGTCGTTCGGCGGCCTGCGGCGAGAGCTGCTCGACCGCCGCAAGGAGTTGCCGGCGCTGTTCGCCGGCGTGCGAGCGATCACCGGCGTCCCCGGCCTGGCCGCGGTCGCCGTGCTCGGCACCGTCGGCGTCGGCGCGCTCGGCACGATCCTGCTGCTCGTCGGCGCCCTGGGATCCTGAACCCCCGATCACCGAACCAGCGCGTGTGCGGACTCCGGCCCCACTATGGGGCCGCAGCCCGCACACGCGCTTCTTCGGGCGGGCGGACGTGGCGGAACATGGCCAGCAGGGTCACGTCGTAGACCAGCTTCAGCGAACCGCCGATCACCAGCGGCCAGCCGAACGAGCTGTGATCGAGCATCCAGCCGGCGAACAACGGCGGGATCGCGGCCGCCAGGCTGCGCGGCACCTGGGTGACGCTGGCGGCAGCCGCTCGCTCGGCCGGGGTGACGACGGCCATCACGTAGCTGTTGCGCGCCGGCACGTCCATCGCCGCGAGCAGGCTGCGCAGCGTCAGGAACACGATCGCGAGCCCCAGGTTCGGCACCAGTGCGGCGACGATCAGGAACACCTGCGCCGGCATGTGGGTGAACGCCATCGTGCGCACCAGACCCACCCGCGCCGCGAGGCGCGGCGAGGCGAACATCGACACCGCCGAACACAGGCCCATCCAGAACAGCAACGCGCCGGCCGCACCCACCGACATGTCGAATCGGCGGAACAGCCACAGCGCGATCAACGACTGCACGACGAACCCGCCGCCGAACGAGTCGACGGCGAACACCAGCGCCAGTCGGTGCACCATCCGCCTCGACGGCCCGAGCGGCGTCGCGGGTCCCGACGCATGCGGCTCGACCGCCGGCGAGAGGCGCCGGAAGACCACCCACACGACGACCCCGGCCACTGCGTACGCGAGGAACACGGCCCGCAGCGCCGTGCGCTCGCCGACCCCGCTGTGATCCGCGACCCACTCGGGCAGGCCCACCGCGAGCGATCCCACCGCTGCAGCCAGGGTGCCGGTGAACGTGTAGCGGGCGAACAGCCGTGTCCGGTCGGCATCGGCGACGGTCGAGGGCACGAGCGACTGCTCGACCGGCGAAAACACGCTCACGTCACCGCTCGACGGGTTCATCGTGCCGATCACCCCGACGACGAGCAGCACCACGAACGACGTCACCGACGCGTACACCACGCCGCACACGATCATGGTCATCGCACCCCAGACCAGGATCGTGCGCCGCGGCACCGAGCCCAGTCGTACCCCGACGAGCAACGTGAGGGCAGCCGAGCCCAGCAGCATCCCGGTGACCACCACGCCGATCCGCAGGCCGCTCCAGCCGAGCAACTCGAAGTACGCGGACAGCGCGACCGCGACGGCGCCATCGACGAAGCCCCGCACCCCACGCGACGTCACGAGCAGACGCGCGTCGGGTGTCGCCCTCAGGCGGACGTGCCCTCCTCGGCGCGGCGAGCGGTCATGCGACGCGCCGCAGGCACGGCCGCCAGCAGCGCAGCCGCCTTGTTGCGGCACTCGAGGTCCTCGTCGTCGGGCACCGAGTCGGCCACCACACCGGCGCCCGCCTGGAACGACGCGCCGTGGGCGCCGGCGAACATCGTGCGGATCGCGAGCGCGGTGTCGAGGTTGCCGCTGAAGTCGACGTAGCCGACCACACCGGCGTAGGGACCGCGCTTCACCGGCTCGAGCGCGTCGATGATCTCCATCGCCCGCACCTTCGGCGCACCGCTCACCGTGCCGGCCGGCAACGTGGCCCGCAGCACGTCGATCGGGGTCTTGCCGTCGACCAACTCGCCGCTCACCTGCGAGGTGAGGTGCATCACGTGGCTGTAGCGCTCGAGCGTCATCAACTCGTCGACGTGCACACTGCCGAACCTCGCCACCCGACCGACGTCGTTGCGGGCGAGGTCGACCAACATGATGTGCTCGGCCACCTCCTTCGGGTGTTCCTTCAGCTCGGCGGCCATCCGACGGTCGTCCTCGTCGGTGCGGCCACGGCGTCGGGTGCCGGCGATCGGACGGCTGACGACCTTGCGACCGAGCACCTGCACCATCGGCTCGGGCGAGCTGCCGGCGATCGTGATGCCGGGGTTGCGCAGGAAGTACATGTAGGGGCTCGGGTTCACCTGCCGCAGCACCCGGTAGAAGTCGAACGGATCGGCCTGCAGATCGATGTCGTAGCGCTGGCTGAGCACCACCTGGAAGATGTCGCCGGCGAGGATGTGCTCCTTCGCCACCTCGACCGCTCGCTGGTACATGCCGTTGGGCATCGAGCTGCGCACCTCGGGGATGCCCTCGCCCACCTGCGGTGGTTCGACCGGCGGCGACGCGAGCGGCTGGGCGAGCTTGGCTGCGGCGGCAGCGACCCGCTCGCACGCGAGGTCGTACTCGCGGTCGACGTCGTCGTGGCCCATGTCGAGCACCGGCACGCTCTCGATCAGGTACACCCGCTGGCGCCAGTGGTCGAACGCTGCCAGCGAGCCGATGATGCTCATCACCGCGTCGGGCAGGCGGCGGTCGTCATCGGGCGTGTCGGGCAGACGCTCGACCTCTCGCACCACGTCGTAGCCGAGGTACCCCATCACGCCACCCTGCAACGGCGGCAGGTCGGGCATCAGCGGCGCCCGGTAGGCGGCGACGATCGCGTCGAGCGCGGCGAGCATGCCCTGGTCGAACGGGATGTCGGCGCTGAGGTGCTGTCCCGTCTTGGTGATCAGGCCGTCGCGCAACTCGAGCGTGGCCACCGGGTCGTGGCCGACGAAGCTGTACCGGCTCCAGCGCTCGCCGTGCTCGACCGACTCGAGCAGGAACCCGTCACCGTCACCGACGAGCTTCAAGAACGCGGCCACCGGCGTCTCGAGGTCGGCGAGCAACTCGGTCCACACCGGCACGACCGTGTGCTCGGCGGCGAGCGCGTGGAACTCGTCGCGCGACGGCCGCATCGTGAGCGAGCTCATCGTGGGCTCAGCCTTCGCCGGCGTCGGTGCCGAACTTGCGGAAGAAGCACGAACGGGCGCCGGTGTGACAGGCACCGTTGCCGTCCTGGACGACCTTGAACAGCAGCACGTCGGCGTCGCAGTCGTAGAACGCCTCCTGCACCCACTGCACCTCGCCGCTGGTGTCGCCCTTGCGCCACACCTCCTGACGGCTGCGGCTCCAGTAGACCGTGCGGCCCTCCTGAAAGGTGAGCTGCAACGTCTCGGCGTTCATCCACGCCACCATCAGCACGGTGCCGTCGCTGACGTCCTGGGCGATCGCCGGCACCAGGCCGTTCGCGTCGTACTTCACCGCCGCGAGTTGGTCGGGGGTGGCTTCGATCCGGACGCCGGCAGACATGGCCGACAGGCTAGAGGGACCGCGACGGTGCTCCCCAGCCGGTTCTAGAGGTAGAGACCGGTGTTGGTCTCGATGCGCTCGGCGGCCACGGCGTGGATGTCGCGCTCGCGCAGCATGATGTAATCGGTGCCGCCGACCTCGACCTCGTAGCGGTCCTCGGGGCTGAACAGCACCCGGTCGCCCACCTCAGCGCTGCGCACGTTCTGGCCGAGCGCGACCACCTCCGCCCACACCAGGCGCTTCGAGATCTGCGCCGTCGCCGGGATGAGGATGCCCCCGGTCGAGCGCCGCTCGCCGTCCTTGTCGGGGATGCGGACGAGCACGCGATCGTTCAGCATCTTGATCGGCAGCTTGTCGTCGACGGGCATGGGCGCAGGGTACCGTCGCCCTCGTGGCGATCGAAACGCACCAGGTCACGCTGCACACGGCCGACGGGCTGCAGCTCGACGGCGACCTCCGGACGGCCGATCGTGGCCGCGCCGCCGCCGTGGTGTGCCACCCGCACCCGCAGTACGGCGGTGACCGGTTCAACACCGTCGTCACCGCCCTGTTCGACGCACTCCCCCGGGTCGGTGTCGACGTGCTGCGCTTCGACTTCCGCGGCGTCAACCGCTCGGAGGGATCGCACGGCGGAGGCATCGACGAACGCATCGACGTGATCGCCGCGCTCGATCACCTGCGCGACCGCGACGTCGTCGGCGACGTGCCGTTGGTGCTGGCCGGGTACTCGTTCGGTGCTGCCGTCGCGCTCGACACCGTGCACCCCGACGTCATCGGCTGGCTCGCGGTGGCGCCACCGCTCGCGATGATGCGCGGCTCACGGGCATCGGCCGTCGAGCCGCGCCCCAAGCACCTGTTGGTGGCCGGGCACGATCAGTTCAGCCCGCCCGATCCGACGGCTGCGGCCGTCGACGGCTGGCTCGCCACCACCACGACGGTGTTGCCGAGTGCCGACCACTTCCTGGCCGGACACCTCGACCGCGTCGCCGCGTGGGCGGTCGACGCGGTCGAGCAACTGCTCGTCAGCGGATGAGCTGGTCGATCCGGCCCATCACCTCGGGCGTCAGCCGCGGCAGCACGTCGATCGCCGCGAAGTTCTCGACGACCTGACTCGCGCGGCTCGCCCCGGTGATCACCGTCGACACGTGCGGGTTGGCCGCGCACCAGGCGATCGCCAACTGCGCGAGCGAGCAGTCGAGCTCGGCCGCGATCGGGCGCAGGCCCTCGACCTTCTGGATCTGCACCGGATCGGTGAGGCGCTCGGCCAGCCAGCCGTGACCGGGCAGCGCGCCGCGCGAGTCCTCGGGGATCCCGTTCGCGTACTTGCCGGTGAGCAGACCCGACCCGAGCGGGCTCCAGATGGTGGTACCGAGGCCGATGTCGTCGTACAGGCGGGCGTACTCCTGCTCGACCCGACGCCGCGTGAACATGTTGTACTGCGGCTGCTCGACCACCGGCTTGTGCAGGTGATGGCGCTCGGCGATCTCCCACGCGGCGCGGATCTCGTCGGCGCTCCACTCGCTGGTGCCCCAGTAGAGCGCCTTGCCCATCGAGATCATGTCGCTCATCGCCCACACGGTCTCCTCGAGCGGCGTGTTCGGATCGGGCCGGTGGCAGTAGGCGATGTCGACGAAGTCGGTGCGCAGCCGCTCGAGCGAGCCGTCGATCGCCTGCAGCAGGTACTTGCGGTTGAGTGTGTTCTGCATGTTGGGCAGACGTCCGTGGATACCCCAGTAGAACTTGGTCGACAGCACGTAGGTGTGCCGCTGCCAACCGAGCTGCTCGACGACGCGACCCATGATCGCCTCGCTCTCGCCGCCGGCGTACACCTCGGCGTTGTCGAAGAAGTTGCTGCCCGCGTCGTACGCGGCCTGCATGCACTCGAGCGCGGCGTCGTCCTTCATCTGGTTGTCGAAGGTGACCCAGGAACCGAACGAGAGGACCGACACCTGGAGCCCGCTCCGCCCGAGTCGCCGGTACTGCATCTTCTTCTTCGCGTCAGAGCTCATGCGGGCGAACCTAGCGGGACGTGAGCGCACGGTCGACTCCGTCGTCGGACGCGGTGTGGAGCACACTTGCCCGATGACCCAGCGCCTCGTGTTCGTGCTCCGACGTCGCCCCGAGCTGAGCCGGGAAGCGTTCCAGCAGTACTGGCTCGAGACCCACGCGCCGCTCGTGGCGAGCGTGGCCGACGTGCTCGGCATCACCCGCTACCAGCAGGTGCACACGGTGAGCGAGGACACGACCAAGGCCGCCGCACCGTTCGACGGTGTCGCCGAACTCTGGTTCGATCCGGCGCGCAGCACCGGGTCACCGGACGCGCAGCGCGACGCTGCAGCGTTGTTGCTCGAGGACGAGCGCCGCTTCATCGATCTCTCGTCGTCACCGATCTGGTTCGCCACCGAGCACGTGATGGCCGACGGACCCGCCGACGGGTTGCGTTCCACCACAGCCGTCCGCCGGAAGGCGGGGTTGACCCGCGAGCAGTTCCGCCGGCACTGGGCCGAGATCCACGGACCGTTGGCCACCTCGCGGCCGGACGTGTTCGGCATCGTGCGCTACGTGCAGATGCACACACCCGACGATGCCGAGACGTTCCCACCGGCTCTCGTGCGAGGCGCACCCGAGCCCTACGACGGGTTGGCCGAGGTGTACACGACCACCGTCGACGGCGGGGCGCCCGATGCCGCGGAGGTGCGCGCCGCGCTGGTGGCCGACACCGAGTACATCGTCGACCGCGACGCCAGCCCGCGCTGCGCAGGGCGGGTGCACGTGATCGTCGACCGCTGACGAGATCGCGACCGACCGACGATCAGCGGGCGATCGGCGGGTGATCAGCGGGCGAGGTGCGTCTCGATCGCGGCCCGCCAATCAGCGGGATGCGTGAGCTGCGGCGAGTGGTACGCCCCGGCGATCACCACGTGGATGCCGTCGGCGACCGACGCCGCCAGATCGGCGGCCTGATCGACGAACGGGTGATCGTGCTCGCCGACCACCACGGTGACCGGACAGCCGATCGTCGCCAGGCGAGCGCGATCGGCGACCGTCGTGAACAGCTCGGTGCCGAGCGCCTTCATCGCCCACGGGTCGAACGCGGCGCTGCGCACCTCCTTCAGCCGCTGCCACTCGGCAGAGGTGGCGGCGGCGATGAGGGCCTCCTCGGGACCCGCCATCGCGCTCAGGTCGGGCAGGCCTGCGGCGGGGTCGTAGCTCGCCATGAAGCCTTCGTACATCGCCGCCATCGCCGGGTCGTCCGGCCGGAACGACCATCCGGTGGTGTCCATCAGGATCAGCGAGCGCACCAGGTCGGGGCGGGCGAGCGTGACGGCGATGCTGATCGCACCGCCCATCGAGTGGCCCAGCAGGTCGACCGGGCCACCGACCTCGGCGTCGATCAGCGCGACGAGGTCGTGCGCCAGTCGGTCGATCGAGTACGCGTCGAGCGTGCCGACGTTGGTGGACGAGCCGTGTCCGCGGTGATCGAGCGCCACGACGGGCCGCCGTTCGGCGAGGTCCTCGACGTGCGCCGCGAAGTCGTGCGACGAGCCGGAGTACCCGTGGCACAGCAGCAGCGGCACCCCGACGTCACCGCCCCAACGATCCCAGGCCAGCTCCACCCCGTCGACCGCGAAGGTCCTCCCCAAGGACGTGATCATGTCCGGGACTCTAGATCGCGCCGCCCGATCGCATCCCCGCCACGTCCTGGGCGCCGGTGAGGGCTCACCGGGGCAGCTCCAGGGACGTTGCTGACGCCCAGGACGGACGGTCCGCACGCGGCGCCCGGTCCTGGGTGCCACGCTCGTACGTCCCCGCAGGCGACGCGCGCCGACCGGCACCCAGGATCCCGCTCCGTCCTGGGCGCCGGTGTGGACTCACCGGGGCAGCTCCGCGGACGTTGCTGGCGCCCAGGACCGTCCTGTCACGCGGGGGCCAGACGGTCGCGGACCTCGCGAACGGCCCGGACGCCGTCGGCGCCCACGCCGCAGCAGCCACCGATCAGGCGCGCACCGAGGGCGGCCCACTCGCCCGCTCGCACCGCGAGATGGTCGTCACCGTCGCCGATCCAGCACTTGGACTCGGCGTCCCACGCCCGACCGTGGTTCGGGTACACCACGAACGGCAGAACGGTGCGCTCTCGGGCCCGCGTCAACAACGACGTGACGTGTCGGGGATCGGTGCAGTTGACGCCGATGGCGATCAGACCGGGCGCGTCGGCCACCGCGGCCACGGCGTCGGCGAACGGCTCGCCGCCGCACGTGTGCTCGACATCGGCGCACGTGAACGTCAGCCAGGCGGGTGGCGCCGACCGTCGTGACAGCTCGTCGAGCACGATCTCGGCCTCGGCCACCGTCGGGATCGTCTCGACCGCGATCAGGTCGGCGCCACTCGACGCGAGGACCGCGAGCTTGTCGCGGTGGTAGGCGCGCACCTCGTCCCACGTCGCCGCATACGTGCCTCGGTACTCGCTGCCGTCGGCCAGGAATGCGCCGTACGGGCCCACCGACGCCGCGACGAACGCCGCGCCCGAGCGACGTGCGAGCTCGGTGGTCGACGCGAGCGCCTCCCGAGCGGCCGCCTCGTCGAGGCCGGCCCGCACGAACCCCGTCACGCTCGCCTGGTAGCTCGCGGTGATCACCACCTCGGCACCGGCCTCGACGAACCGGCGGTGCGCAGCGACGATCAACTCCGGCCGCTCGACCACGGCCTGCGCCGTCCACAGCTCGCCCTCGGGCCGGGTGCCGAGCTCCTCGAGCGACGTCGACAGGCCGCCGTCGACCACGGTGAACGGCTCGCGCCACAACCCCGCGGGAGCACCGACTCGGGCGGCGGTCACGGGTGCACGGGCCGCACGGTGATGCCGGCGGCGGTCATCGCCGCCTTGGCCTCGCGAATGCGGTACTCGCCGAAGTGGAAGATGCTCGCCGCCAGCACGCCGGTGGCACCGCCCTCGAGCACGCCGTCGGCCAGGTGCTGCAACGTGCCCACGCCACCGCTCGCGATGACGGGCACGCCCACGGCGTCGCTGACCGCACGCGTGAGCTGCAGGTCGAAGCCCTCCTTGGTGCCGTCACGGTCCATCGAGGTCAGGAGGATCTCGCCCGCCCCCAGCGACGTGGCGCGCACCGCCCACTCGATCGCGTCGATGCCCGTCGGCGTGCGGCCGCCGTGCAGGAACACCTCGAAGCCCGAACCGTCGGCACGGCGCTTCGCATCGATCGCGCACACCACGCACTGGGCGCCGAACTCGGTGGCGATCTCGGCGATCAACTCCGGCCGCTGCACCGCCGCGGTGTTGACGCTCACCTTGTCGGCGCCGGCACGCAGCATGGTGCGGGCATCGGACACCGAACGGATGCCGCCACCGACGGTGAAGGGGATGAACACCTGCTCGGCCGTGCGCGACACGACGTCGACCATCGTGGCGCGGTCGTCGCTCGACGCGGTGATGTCGAGGAACACCAGCTCGTCGGCGCCCTCGCGGTCGTAGAACTCGGCCATCTCGACCGGGTCGCCGGCGTCACGCAGGTCGACGAAGTTGACGCCCTTCACCACCCGACCGTCGGTGACGTCGAGGCACGGGATCACACGCGACACCCTCATGCCGATGCCCCCTTCGCCAGGGCCGCAACACCGTCGGCGACGGTGAAGCGACCTTCGTACAGGGCCTTGCCCGTGATCACCCCGGCGATGCCGGGCACGCCGCCGAGCTCGATCACGTCGTCGAGCGTGGCGACGCCGCCGCTCGCGATCACCGGGATCTGCGTGGCCGCCGCGGCCGCCCGGAGCCCCTCGACGTCCGGACCCTGCAGCATGCCGTCGCGCCCGATGTCGGTGATGACGAACGCCGCAGCCGTGGGGAACCACGCCAGCGCGTCGAACAGTTGCACACCGCTGCCCTTCGTCCAGCCGTGCACGCTGAGTTCACCGTCGCGGTGGTCGAGCCCCACGGCGACCGCCACGCACTGCGATGCCTCCTCGACCAGGCTGGGCTCGCGCACCGCGGCGGAGCCCATCACGACGCGCGCCACACCGGCCTCGGCGAGCACCTCGGCGTCGGCGACGGTACGCACGCCGCCGCCGGTCTGCACCCGTGCCCGACCCTGCACGGCGTCGGCGATCGCGGCAACGACCTGGCGGTTCTCGGGCGAACCGCTCAACGCGGCATCGAGGTCGACCACGTGGATCCATCGTGCGCCCTGCTCGACGAACGACATGGCGACGGCCACCGGGTCGTCGCCGTACTGCGTCTCGCGGTCGTAGTCGCCCTGCAGCAGACGCACCACGTGACCGCCTCGCAGGTCGATCGCCGGATAGAGCTCGGGCCCGCTCATGCCGCGACCCCGCGTGCGAGCCGGGCGAAGTTGCCGAGCAGCGCGAGACCGTGCTCGCCCGACTTCTCGGGGTGGAACTGGGTGGCGAACACGTTGCCGCGGCGGAATGCGGCGTTGACCGCGCCGCCGTACACGCACGTCGCGGCGACGTCGGCGGGATCGGCGGGCACGCCGTGCAACGAGTGCACGAAGTACACCCAGGGTGCGTCGCCGAGCCCGGCGAACATCGGATCGCCGGCGTGCTGCGGTTCGATCGTGAGCTGGTTCCACTGCATCTGCGGTCGCGGCAACTCGGTGCCGAGCCAGCGGATGGTGCCGGGGATGACGCCGAGACCCTGCGCGTGCGGGTCCTCGTCGCTCGCGTCGAACAGCATCTGCATGCCGACGCAGATGCCGAGGAACGGTCGTCCCGAGGCGACGGCGCGGTGTACCTCGTCCTCGAGCCGAGCGGCACGCAAGGCATCCATGCACGCGCCGAACGCCCCGACGCCCGGCAGCACCACTGCGTCGGCCTCGGCGATCAGTGCGTGATCGGCGGTGAGACGTGCGTCGGCGCCGACGTGCTCGAGCGCCTTCTGCGCGGAGCGCAGGTTGCCGATCCCGTAGTCGAGCACCGCGATCAGCGGTGCCCGCCCGCTCACAGCACCCCCTTGGTGCTCGGCAGGCTCGTGCCCTCGACGCGCACGGCGTCGCGCAGGCAGCGGCCGAGCCCCTTGAACGTGGCCTCGATGATGTGGTGCACGTTGCGGCCGCGCACCAGTTGCACGTGCAGCGTGATGCCGGCGGCCGTGGCGAACGACGACACGGCGTGCTCGGCGAGCTGCGGGTCGAACGGCGGGTCGCCGAGCGGCAGGCACTCGGGCATCTCGACCGCCCACACCACGTACGGCCGGCCCGACAGGTCGAGCGCGACGTCGACCAGCGCCTCGTCGAGCGGATAGCGCCCGCTGGCGAAACGCCGCACGCCGACCTTGTCGCCGACGGCGTCGCGGAACGCCTCGCCGAGCGCGATCGCGACGTCCTCGACCGTGTGGTGTGTGTCGATGTGCAGGTCGCCCGTCGCCTCGATGCGCAGGTCGAACCCGCCGTGCTTGCCCACCTGTTCGAGCATGTGGTCGTAGAAGGGGATGCCGGTGCGGGCGTGCGCGTCGCCGGTGCCGTCGAGGTCGAGGTGCAGCTCGATCGAGGTCTCCTTCGTCACGCGGGTGCGGCTGGCAGCGCGGGCGCTCATGCGAGGACCTCCTGGAGGGCGGTGAGGAAGGCGTCGTTCTCGTCGGGCGTGCCGATGGTGACGCGGAGGCAGTCGTCGAGTCGCGGCCAGCTGCTGCAGTCGCGGATGAGCACGCTGCGGTCGAGCAGGCCCTGCCACACCTGCTTGCCGGTGAGGGTGCGGGGGCGGAACAGCACGAAGTTCGCGCCGCTCGGGAAGTGGTCGACCGGCAGCGTGTCGAACGCACGCTGGATGCGCTCTCGTTCGCTCACGATCTGCTGCACCCGCTGTTCCATCTCGCCGACGAAGCGCAGCGCGAGCCGACCGGCGATCTGCTTCGCCGCGTCGAGGTGGTACGGCAGGATCACCTTGTCGAGCTCGCCGACGAACCACGCCGGGCCGACGACGTAGCCGAGCCGCGTGCCCGCCATCGACCAGGTCTTCGAGAACGTGCGGCTCACGACGACCGGCGTCTCCTCGTCGAGGAGGTCGAGCGCGCTCCAGTCGGCGAACTGCGCGTACGCCTCGTCGACGACGAGCAGGCCGGGGGTGGGCAGCGCGGTGACGGCCTCGAGCACCGCGCGCACGTTCGAGGCCGGCTCGACCAGGCCGGTCGGGTTGTTGGGCGAACACAGGAACGTGACCGACGGTCGCTCACGCTCGATGGCGGCCAGCGCGGACGACAGGTCGAGCGTGAAGTCGGACGCCCGGTCGGTCTCGCACACCGTGGCGCCCGTGAGACGGGCGATGTGCGCGTGCAGCTGGTAGGTCGGCTCGAAGGTGCACACCGTGCGGCCCGGTCCGGCGAAGGTGAGCAGGATCGTCTGCAACACCTCGTTCGACCCGTTCGCGGCGAACACCTGCGCAGGCTCGACCCCGTGCTGCGCGGCGATCTCGGCGCGCAGGTCGTGGGCCGCACGGTCGGGATAGCGGTGCCACTGCACCCGGCTCATCTCGGCGGCGAAGGCGTCGCGCCAGGCCGCCGGCGGCTCGACCGGGGATTCGTTGGTGTTGAGCCGCACCCGCACGTCGACCTGCGGCGAGTGGTAGCCCTCGAGGGCGCGGAGGTCGTCACGGACGGGCACGCGGGTCACGGTCCGCCACGCTACCGAGCACGCCCCCGACGGACCCGTCTCGATTCCCGCGCACCCATCCGCCAGACTCGCGGCATGAGCCCGTCCCGTGGTGCCGCCGATCCCGCCCTCGTCGCGTCCACCGCGGCCGAGCTCTCCGTCGCCTCGGATCACGTCGACCGCTATCGCGACCGGGTGCACGGCCTGACGCAGCCGCTGCTCGGCACCAACCACGACGACGCGATCGCAGCCATGTACGAGGCCGAGCGTTCGCTCCGTTCCGCGACGCGGGCCATCGAGCGGGCGATCAAGCTGCTGCGCTGACCCCGGCCACGACGGCCACGACGGCCACACTCCGGGTGAGTGAGGGGGTTCGCGCGAGCGGTGCTTTTCCCACGCTCGGTGAGATCGGGCCGAAAACGAAGCGACGGCCCCCGAAGGGGCCGTCGCTGTGCGAAGCCAGACGGCGGATTCCGGCCTCGCCCACAATCCAGGTGGCGGGAACCTGGTTGGTGCGGTCACTGTACAACCGTCGTCTCGCAAACGCAAGCCGCGCGGGGCTGATCACTGTGAGCGCCGAGCCACCACGTTTCGTGGCGACGACTCTCAAGGGAACGTCAAGCCGACGTCGCCGAGCGTGGTGTGCCGGCACGCCGAGCGCGCGGCAGCAGCGACGACGGGCAGACGTCCTCGAGGGCGCAGTCACCGCAGCGCGGCTTCTTCGCGTCGCAGACGCGACGGCCGTGCAGGATCAGGCGGAGACCGAAGTCGCCCCACTCGTCCGGCGGCAGGAACGACCCGAGTTCGTGCTCGACCTTCACCGGGTCGTCGAGCTGGGTGAGGCCGAGGCGGCGGCTGACCCGGCCCACATGGGTGTCGACCGCCAGGCCCGGCAGGTCGAACACCACACTGCGCACCACGTTGCCGGTCTTGCGGCCCACACCGGGCAGGGTGACCAGGTCGTCGAGATCGGTCGGCACCTCGCCGTCGTACCGGTCGAGCAGCCCCTGCGCCATCCCGATCAGGTTCTTCGCCTTGGTCTGGAAGAAGCCGGTCGACCGGATGATCTCCTCGAGCTCGACCGGGTTGGCGTGGGCTAGGGTGACCGGGTCGGGATATCGGGCGAACAGGGCAGGGGTCACCAGGTTGACGCGTGCGTCGGTGCACTGCGCCGACAGGATGGTGGCCGCCAGCAGCTCGAACGCGTTCGTGTGATCGAGCTCGCACACCGCCTCCGGATACTCGAGCGCGAGCCGGTCGGCCACCACCCGCGTGCGTCCCTTCGGCGTCCTCGGCTTTCCCACGACGACGAGGCTACGAGCTGGGTGTGACCGTTCGGACCCGCCGCGACGGCCGACGGATAACCTGCCTCGGATGGGTGCCGACACCGTCCGGATCGAGCAGGTCGCCCGGCTCGACGCCGCGGCTCGGGCCGCGGCGACGGCACTCGTCGACGAGGTGCGCGTGGCCGTCGGCACCCGCCCCGTGTCGGACCGGATGTGGCTCGACCTCGTGCACGACGGTCCGACGAGCGCCGGAGCGGTGCTGGCCCGCACCGACGACGGGTTGATCGGCGTGGCGCTGTTCGCTCGCGACGGCAGCGACGACTGGACCGTCGAGGTCGTCACGCGCCCCGCCGAAGCGGACCGGACCGAGCTCGTCACCGCGCTGCTGCAGGGCGCCCGCGCGCACGTCGCGCGTGCCGGTGGCGGGCGGCTCACCTGGTGGGTCTTCGACGCCGACGACACGAGCCACGAGCTCGCCGCACGGATCGGGCTGCGAGCCGACCGCGACCTGTACCAGATGCGGGTGCCGCTCCCCCTGGCGGCCGCCACCGACGTGAGCACCCGGCCGTTCGTGCCCGGCCGCGACGAGGAGGCCTGGCTCGAGGTGAACAACGCCGCCTTCGCCGGCCATCACGAGCAGAGCGGCTGGGACCTCGCCACCCTCGAACTGCGCGAGCGCGAGGACTGGTTCGACCCGGACGGCTTCCTGCTGCACGAACGCGACGGCCGGCTCGCCGCGTTCTGCTGGACCAAGCTGCACCGCGACGCCACGCCGACGATGGGTGAGATCTACGTGATCGCCGTGCACCCCGACTTCCACGGCCTCGGGCTCGGCCGAGCGCTCACCGTCGCCGGCCTCGCGAGCATCAGCGCCCGCGGGGTCACGACCGGCATGCTGTTCGTCGATGCGCACAATGCGCCGGCGGTCGGCCTGTACCGCTCGCTCGGGTTCGAGGTGCAGCGCACCGACCGCGCCCACGTCGGCGCCGTCGCCGCCGACCGGCCCGATCCTTCGCCCGATCCCCCGCCCGATCCCTCGTCCGATCCCTCGCCCGACTCACGGGAGCAGCCATGACCGACGTTCGTCCCGATGCCGACTCCGAACTCCCCCGCTGGAGCACCGCCGACGTGTTCGAGTCGTTCACCTCGCGCCCGTTCGTCGACGCCATGGAACGGCTCGCGAGCGACGTCGAACGGCTGGTCGCCCGGTTCGACGAGGCCGGCGTGCGCGCCGTCGAGCCGCGCACCCCCACGCCGGCGGACGCCGAGACCACGGCCTCGGTGATCGACGAGTACAACCGAACGGCCACGCAGATGATGGTGTTGCGCGCCACGGCCTACGCGGCGATGTCGACCGACACCCGCGACGAACAGGCCCAGGCGCTGCTGTCCGAGATCGAGGCGCGCGGCGCCAAGGTCACGCCGCTCGTCGCTCGACTCGCCGACTGGGTCGCGTCGCTCGGCGCCGACGAGCTCGCCGCGCTGCACCCCACGGTGGCCGAGCACGCCGGACCGTTGCGCCGCCTCGCCGCTCGTGCCGAGCACCAGATGAGCGAGTCCGAGGAGCACCTGTACGCCGAGCTCGCCACCACCGGGTCCGCGGCGTGGTCACGGCTGCACCGCGAGATCACGAGCCAGGTGACCGCCGAGGTCGCGATGCCCGACGGGCCCGAGCGCTTGCCCATCAACGCGGTCCGCGGTCTCGCCACCCACGCCGATCCGGCCGTGCGTCGCGCCGCCTACGACGCCGAGCTCGCTGCGTGGCCCACCGTGTCAGCCGTGTCGGCCGCGGCGATGAACGCGATCAAGGGTGAGGCCAACGCGGTGAACCGACGCCGCGCGTGGGCGTCGCCGCTCGATGCCTCGCTGCACGCCAACAGCGTGTCGCGCCCCACCTACGAGGCGATGAACGCCGCGATCGACGCGGCGCTCCCCCGCTTCCGCAGCTGG
>WBZL01000828.1_pt1 | contig 34346 bp, 32 predicted proteins | sample 5204291 | NCBI WGS metagenome assembly WBZL01 (sample SAMN12344345, study PRJNA552823) | activated sludge metagenome | biome: Activated sludge suspended growth; feature: Nitrification reactor; material: Wastewater; isolation source: activated sludge from nitrification reactor of wastewater...
GTTATTGCGAGGCGGCGCGAAAGGCGAGCACCGCGTTGCTGCCGCCGAATGCGAAGGAATTCGAAAGTGCCGTACTGAGTGGCTGATCACGTCGGGTGACGCTGACATGGTCGACGCCAGCACATGCCGGATCGATCGTATCGAGGTGAGCAGTGGGTGGAATGGCCTGCTCGCGCAGGGACAGAATGGTGACGATGGCCTCGATGGCCCCTGCGGCACCGAGCAGATGACCGTGCATCGACTTCGTGCCGCTGACTGCGGGTCTCGTCCCGCCATCGCCAAAGACCGCTCGGATCGCTTCGACCTCCACCGGGTCGCCTTCGATGGTTGCCGTTCCGTGCGCATTGATGTAGTCGACATCACTTGGGTTCAGTGCGGCATCGTCGAGCGCCGCGCGCAGCGCACGGATCTGGCCGTCGGCCTCAGGACGGACCAGATGCGCATGGTCGCAGGTGCTGCCATAACCGATGAGTTCCCCGTGAATGCGTGCTCCTCGCCTGTGCGCATGTTCCCAGTCCTCGAGTACCAGGGCAGCACCACCCTCACCAAGCACGAGCCCGTCCCGGTCTTCACTGAAAGGCCGGCAGGCGACGGGAGCCGTCTTCTCGTCACCGCTGGCCAGTACGCGCAAGGCATCCCAGGCACGCGCCACGCCGTAGGCCTGCGGTACGTCCGAACCCCCGGTCAGCATGATCGGCGCCTCACCACTGCGCACCCGTCGGAACGCCTCGCCGATGGCGATGCTCGAAGAAGCACAGGCGACGGTATGGCTCATGCTGACGCCGCCCAGCCCAAGCTGGATCGAAATGTGGGCATTGGCCGCGTTATTCATGCCGAGAATGACGGAGAGCGGCGAAATCCGTTCGCGGCCCTTTTGCCACAGCTCCTTGTAACCCTTTTCATAGGCCAGTGTGCCACCCAGGGCCGTTCCCCAGGAGACGCCCCAGCGCTCGCGGCTTTCGGCGTTTTGCCGCCGGTCGAGGCCGGCATCGTCCCAGGCCGCGAACGCGGCAGCCGTCCCCAACTGGGCGAAGCGGTCCATCGTTCCCGCCAGTGCCTTGCCGAGTACCGCACTGGCCTGAAAACCGGGGCAGGCGACGAAAGGGATGGCCAAGGCCCGCGGCAGCTCGTCGAGACGGAGGAGGCGAACCGCCGATTCGCCGCTCAGAATGCGCTGGAAGAAGTCCGCAAGACTATCGCCAAACGGGCTGACCAGGCCCAACCCTGTGATGGCAACGCGACGCCGGCTCATGACTCAAGACTGATGTTCGCCGCGCAGCCGATCCATCAGGCCTGCCATTTCGCCAACGGTTCGCGGAGTCTTCAGATCCCTTGCAAGGGTGATGCCGAAGCGTTCCTCGAATTCGAACATCAGTTCGAGAACCATGAACGAATCGACCCCCAGGTCGTCCAGAAGCGCATCCGAAGTGATCTTCACCGCTTCGACACCGAGTCGTTCTTGCAGGAATTCGCGTATCACTGAAAGGGAGTCCATAATTTTTCGATTCTATCCGATTGTTGCCATCCCGCCAACGCTTTGCCATGGGTAAATCCGTTCAACGCCAGCCGGCTCTCCTCTGAGGAAATCGGTTGGCAAGCATGAATAAATGGCGATCCTGGAAGTCTCCAGATCTTGTGATAGAGTCCCTCCCCATGCCCCGCGTTGAATCTGCTGATCGTCGAGTCGCCGGCCCTGACGTGGCGCTGACCCAGCGCGTCCTGCTCTGGCTCGCGTATGTCGCCTTCGTCATCTATGGCAGCCTGGTGCCACTGGATTTTCGTCTGCTGCCGTTTGATCAGGCCTGGGCGACCTTCAAGCAGTTACCCATGTTGAAACTCGGCGTCGAGAGCCGGGCCGACTGGATCGCCAATGGCGTGCTCTATGTTCCCGTGGGCTTTCTTAGCGTGGCCCTTTTTGGCTGGAACAAGGGTTTGCGGGCGCGCTTTCCCTTGCTCGTCGGCACGGCGTGTTTCTGCTTTGCGCTGGCGCTGGCGGTGGAGTTTGCCCAGTTGTACTTTCCTCCGCGAACGGTCTCCCGCAACGACGTGATCGCCGAGCTCATCGGCAGTGTCGTGGGGATCGCGCTGGCCTTCCATTGGTCGGCGTGGTTTCGCAAAGTGCTTGCTGCCCTGAGCGGGAACCTGGGCCAGCTGGCCGGCCGCGCCCTACAGGCCTACGCGGTCGCCTACCTGTTGTTCAGCCTGTTTCCCTTCGATTTTCTGCTGTCGAAAGCCGAACTGGTGGCCAAGGTGCAGTCCGATGCCTGGGGTTGGTTGTTTGCCGAACAGGGCACAGGTCGCGGCCCGGTCATTCTGATCGCCAAGTTAACCGCCGAGATGCTTGCCGTCCTTCCCCTGGGCTTCATCCTCGGCCGCTGGAACCTCGCCAGAGAGCGTCCTGCGACCCAGCATGCCGTACTCTATGGCATTGTCCTGGGGGTGGCCATCGAAACAGCGCAGTTCTTCATTTTCTCGGGCTCCAGCCAGGGCGTCTCGCTGCTGACCCGCGCCATCGGCATGTATGGCGGCGCTCGTCTCTGGCAAGACCGGATTTCCCTGCATGATCTCCATCTCCAGCCCAGGAGCAGGAAGCTGGCCTTGCCACTCGGTCTGCTTTACCTGCTCGCTCTGGTGGCGGTAAACGGTTGGTTCGATCATGCCTGGCACGGCGAGGCGGTCGCCAGCCGTACGCTGGCCGAGGCCCGCTTCCTGCCATTCTATTATCATTACTACACCACCGAGCACGCCGCCCTGATCAGTCTGGTATCGGTGGCCTTGATGTACGCCCCGATCGGGGTGCTGGCCTGGCTGCGCTGGTGGTCGCCGGCCGCGGCACTGTGGGTCGCCGCCCTGGCCGCGACCGGCATCGAGTCGAGCAAACTCTTTCTTGCCCACCACCCGGACCCGACCAATCTCCTGATCGGTGCCATCGCGGCCTGGTCGGTCAGCAAGCTTCTACAAGGCCTGGAGCAGGCCTCGGTGGCAACCCGGCAGGCCGGCCTCACGGTCGTGACCCGGCCAGTGATCCGGATTGACGAGAAGGCGTCGGCGGGCAGCGCCGGCCACGCTTCGAGGCGCGCCTGCCTGGCCCTGGCCACGATCCTGGCGGTGGCGGCCTGGATCGTCATCGACTTCCCTTTCTATCCCGGATTGCTCGCGCTGCTGCTGCTGTGCTACGCGGCACTGCTCTGGTTCCAGCCTGGCTTGCTCTGGGCAGCGATTCCGGCCGCCATCCCGCTGCTCGATCTGGCCCCCTGGAGCGGGCGTTATTACCTGGATGAATTCGATTTTCTGGTCATCGTCAGCCTGGCGGTCGGTTACGCCCGCGTTCGGCCGGCGCCCAAGGGTTCCTGCCGCGATCTGCCGGGTCTGGCAGTGGCCTGCCTGCTGGCTTTGACCTTTACCGTCAGCACGCTGTACGCCGTGCTTCCGATGGCGCTGCCCGATGTCAACAGCTTCTCCAGCTACTACAGCCCATTCAATGCCCTGCGCATTGCCAGAGGGGCGTTGTGGGCACTGCTGCTGTTCGCCCTGATGCACCGCTTCACCGCTGCGGGTCAGGATGTTCGCCCGGTATTCGCGGCCGGCATGGGGGTGGGACTCGCCGGGACGATCGCAGTGGTGATCTGGGAACGCATGCTCTTTCCCGGACTTCTCAATTTCACCGATACCTACCGGGTCACCGGACCCTTTTCCCAGATGCATACCGGCGGTGCCGATATCGAAGCGTATCTGACGGCTGCGCTGCCTTTTGCCTTGCTGCCCATGGTACAGGCCCGTTCGCTCGCCGCGCGGCTGGCGAGTGGATTGCTGCTGCTCGGCGCCAGCTATGCCATCATGGTGACCTTTTCACGAGCAGGGTATGCCGGCTTCGCTTTAGCCCTGATCATCGCCTGCCTGCTGATCCTGCCATCGCGCTGGCCGAGCGCCGCGCGCAACACGGCCAGGGACCCTGCGCCGGCGCCCATGCAAGAAGCGCCGGCGTCCGGCCCCGGCGCTCTTCGATCCAGGGTCTATCGATGGGCAGCGGCTGGGCTACTGTTAGCCCTGGCCGCGGCGGTGGCCGTTCCGATCTACAGCGGTGCCTTTGCGCAGCAGCGAATCTCGGCCATCGGCCATGATCTGGCCGCGCGCCGGGACCATTGGGCGGATACCCTGGCCATGCGCGACCCAGGGCTGATCACCGCCCTGCTGGGAATGGGAGTCGGCCGCTTCCCGGAAACCCACTACTGGCGCAGCAGCGAGCCCAGGGCGACCAGTTACCGCCTCGAAAGCGAGCATGGCAATACCTTCCTGCGGCTCGGCACGGGCAATCCCCTGTACATGGAACAGTTCATTCGCATCGCACCCGGTGAGGAATACACGCTGCAGCTCGACATTCGCGGCCCCCAGGCGGGGAAGGGGGTTTCCGTCTCCCTGTGCGAGAAACTCCTGCTCACCTCGGGGCTTTACATATTCAAGACGGCCGATATTGCCGAAGGGGACGGACAATGGCAGTCACAGCAGTTTCGCCTGTCCAGTGGCGAACTCGGCAGCGGCGGGTGGCTGGCACGGCGGCCGGTCAAGCTATCGCTTGCCAATGCATCGCAGGGCCGTGTGGACATCGATAATGTCCGTCTGCTGGCCGCAGACGGAACTCAGGTCAGTCACAACGGCGACTTCGAACAGGGGCTCGATCGATGGTTTTTCAGCGTCGACCAGGACCTGCCCTGGCATGTCTGGAGCATGCCGGTGGCCATCCTGTTCGACCAGGGCTGGCTCGGCCTCGTGGCCATGGCGGGCCTGATCGGGCTGGGGATGACACGCACCAGCCGCCGCGCATGGACGGGTGATGTCTGGGCTGGCGCCTTTCTGGCCGCACTGTCGGGGGTCCTGGTGATCACGCTCCTCGATACGCTCATCGACGCGCCGCGATTCCTTCTGCTGCTGTTGCTGCTGACCTGGGTGGGGTGGGCTGGCGAAAGCAGGTCGGCTCGGGGGGCGCCGTGAGCGTGATTGCTGCCCGATATCGGTTCGATCGGGCCGGAAATCACCATGTGCTGGCAAGGTTCCCGAGCACTTCGGGGCCTGCTATGTGTCGGAGATTTTTACACTTACAAGCGGCAAGGAACCGGCTTCCATGATAATCATTTGATTGTACTGATGTTTTATAACGGGCACGAATAATGCTTCAAAATGATGTCTGTCTTGTAATCCCATATGGAAGGGTCGAACATGAAACGATCTCGTGCAAATTTGCTTTACGCCATTTCGGCGGCCGGCCTGCTGGGCCTTTCGCTCCCGGCATCGGCCGACTTCAGCGGTTACTACGGTGTCCCCGGTAGCTGGACGCTCACCAATTCCTGCGCTTCTCCTAGCGAGTGTGGAACAGGCTCCTACACTTCGGGCGCTCCGGCCTCGGTCACGGTGATCGGCTCCGACGTGATTGGCGCTGGCGCGGGGGTTCCGTTCTCTTCACTGACCAGTTTCACCATTATTGCCGGGGGGGCTGGGTTGGTCCACTTCGACTGGAGTTACGAAACGCTCGACGTAGGCGATCCCTTATCGACACCACCTGTACCCAGTGCGTTTTTTGATACCGCCGGTTATCTATTGAACGGCAGTACGGTCCAGGTGACCGATCTCTCTGGTGCAGCCAGCCAGAGCGGTTCTTTTGATTTCTCCGTTGCCGCGGGGGACGTGTTCGGCTTCTACGTCGAGACGATCGACAATCTTGGGGGGGCCGCGATGATCACGATCTCGAACTTTCGGGCCCCGCTACCGCCTCCTCCTCCGCCGGGACTACCGGAACCCTATTCCATCGCCCTCCTCGCTTTAGGTTTGGTCGGTGTGGCGGCATCGCGCAAGCGAAGGACGGTCTGATTGATTGGTTTCAATCCTGGTATGAGCAAGAACACCTCGCCGCCCAGACCGTCCCGAACCGGTTGCGGCGGCGGCCGGGAAATGCCGACCAACAAAGCGCATGGCGCTTGCTCTTTGCCGTTTCGGCCGCGAATCGCATTGTGCTGCAGCCACCCATGTCAGGGCCTGGCACTGGCCTGACCCGCTCTGGCCAAGTAAAATAGCCGCCATCTTTCTTGACAGCGACCAAACCTCGTCGGCTGAGCATTTTTCATTTGAGAAACCATCCCGTCCCATTTCATTCCTTAAGGTCATTGCGATGAAAACTTTGATTGTTGGAGTCACTCTCGGTGTTGCCTTAGCCGGCTTTTCACAAGGTGTGCTGGCGGGGTGTAGCACTGGACGCGTCAATGAGCCAGCGCTCACCACCTTGTTGAGAGACAATACCGTATGTGTTCCGCCGGTTACCGTGGCCACCATGCAATGGCAGGAGCTTCATCAGTCCGGAGGCAAGCTGATCGACTACAAGCGAGGTCCCTCTGACAAAGTCGATCCTTCGGCAGAGGTGGGTAGCTGGACGGTGACAGGCTCGAACCGTGGAGCTTTCGTCACGCACGACTATGGCCACGGCCATGTCTACACCTACTCGGTCTTTAACAACGGCGATGGAACGCACAGCTTCTGCAGCGGTGGGGCCGAGATCAAGGCCAGGATCAAGCTGGGTGGCGGCCCCTGTTGAGGGGTCACTGGCGGCACGGACCGCGTCCCGGGGAGGTCTGAATCTCAAGTCCTGACCAGACTGCCGATGGCCATGCCTCTATGATGTGAAAGTCGTGTCAGCGACTCATGAGTCTCCATTTGCCACTCGCAGGGCAAAAGCGGTGTTCTTCGGAGCACTGCTGCGTGCCGCCGCAGCCGGCCCGCACTGCAGCGCGGGTCGTGGGAGGAGTTGGGGGAGAGGGCAAAGGTCATCACTTTCATGATCGGGGGTGTCTGGATTAGTCATGGACGTTAGCCACCACTTCCTGCCCGAAGTCAAAGCGCAGTACGAGGCGCAACCCTATCCGGCCCGCGATCCCGCCCACGAAGGCAGGCGCTTGCTGCAGACCTGGCTCGACGACCTGCCGATGGTCAACCACTACTGCTTTGCCGGCCGGCAAACGTTCCGCGATCATTTCCGGGTGTTGGTTGCCGGTGGCGGCACTGGCGACGCGACCATTTTCCTGGCCGAACAACTCAAGGGTACTGATGCACGCATCGTGCATCTGGACATCAGCCAGGCTAGCCTGACGATTGCGCGGGAACGCGCACGGGTACGCGGGCTGGACAATATCGAATGGATCGGGGATTCACTGCTCAACCTGCCCCGCCTGGCGCTGGAGCCTTTCGACTACATCAATTGCTGTGGCGTGTTGCATCACCTGGCCGATCCGAATGCCGGCCTGGAGGCGCTGCGCGCCGTTCTCAAGCCCGATGGCTCGATCGCCCTGATGCTGTATGCGAGGGCCGGTCGCACAGGCGTCTACCAGATGCAGGAACTGCTGCGCATGGTCAACGACGGTGAATCCGACCTGGAACGCAAGATCGCCAACACCCGGCAGATCCTGGACAGCCTGCCGGCCAGCAACTGGTTCCGGCGTGCAGAAGACCTCTACCATGACCATCGGCAGGGCGATGCCGGTCTGGTCGACCTGCTGCTGCATCCACAGGATCGCGCCTATTCCGTAGATGAACTGTTCGACTGGCTGGCGCGGGACGCCGATGGGAACGGCCACGGCCTGCACCTGCAATTCACCGACGTGCAACGCGGCCGCGCACCTTATCTGCCGCACATGGTGCTGGGCGTGAAACCGCCAGACATCCTGCGTGCGCTGCGCCAGTTGCCGCGCCGGCGGCAATATGCCATCGCCGAGTTGCTGGGTGGCAGCATCACGATGCACGTGCTCTACGCAACCTCCAGCCCGGCCAGCACCGCGCCGTATGGTCATGCCGAATACATCCCTTTCTTCTTTCATGAGCCGCTCGATGGCGAAACCGCCGCGCGGGTATTCGGCAGTGGCCGCGGCCAGCCGTTTCTGCTGCATCACCAGCATTCCGGCGTCGCGCTGACCGTCAATCCCGGCCGCTACGGGCCGCAGATCCTGCGCCTGATCGATGGCCGGCGCAGTTTCGGCGAGATCTTCGAACGCTTCCGCCGCGACTGGCACGGCAAGGCTCAGGCGCCGGACGACAGCGCCCTGTTCGCGGATTTCTCCGAGACCTACGACACGCTCAATACCATTGAACGCTTGCTGTTGCGGCATCCGTCGGCCGATCCGGCATCTGCCGGCCGATAGGGTGGAATCCGCCCCGATTTGCGCAGCGCATATCCGGGCTGCCTGTGACGAGTGTGAACATTGACAGTGTCCATCCGGCACGCAGATACTACCTTCCCACGGGTGACTTTCCATCCATGGATCCGCCGATGTTGGAAGACTACCGTTACTGGAAGGATCTGGACTACACCCCGGCGAGCCGCGATGTCGTGCCCGCTTCTTTGGCCGGGCGAGTCCATGCCGGGCAACGGGCGCTGGACGTTGGCTGTCATCACGGCGCGGCGAGCTTCTTCATGGCGTCGATCGGTTTGCGGGTGCTGGGTATCGATATCAATCCGCGGGCCGTCGAAGTGGCCCGGCGGCAAAGACCAATGAGCACAGCCGGGCGTTGGCCCGAGTTCGTCGTTGCCGACTTTCTGGCCGATCGCTTTGCCGAGCCGGCGAGCTTCGACGTCGTCGTCCTTAACCGCTTTCTCACCTGCCTGCCGGCGTTTCCGGATTGGCAAAGCGGCCTCGAACGGGCACAGGATCTCCTGGTCGATGGAGGAGTCATCTACGTCAATGATTTTCTCCTCATGCCGGCGTGTGATCACAATCGCAGCCGGTACGTGCAGGGCCATGCGAGCGGAGGACGCTGGGGCAACTTCGCGGTCCTCGATGAACAGGATCAGGCCAGCTTTGTTGCTCATCACCACAGCGCGCAGGAACTGCGACGGATCGTGGCACCTTATCGGCTGGCCTGTCTGCGGCGCTACTCGACGCGCTCACGGAATGGATACCCGAGCCGGATGTTCGAACTGATCGGCGTGCTGGAAGCACGTCCGCTCCGGATCGGCTGACCAGCGCTGGCCAGGGGGATGATCACCGCGAGCCGCACCATTCTTGGCCTCTATCATGGCTACAACGCCAATGCGTGCGTTCTCATCGACGGGCAGCCGGTCGTGGTCGTCGAGAAGGAACGGCACTCACGAGTCAGGCATGCCTATGGTCCGTCTCCCGAGTGCGTGCAGGACAGTCTGCACCGGGCCGGCCTGAGCATTGCTGACGTGGATTGCGTCGCTTTCTGCGGGGCATCCGACATCGATACCGACTATGGCTATGATGTCCCCGTGTCCGCCGATGCGCGGACACGGTTCCCCGCCACACTCGGGACACGACTGCTGTCGTCCGAATGTTTCCGGGAAACCTCGCTCCGCGTTCTCGACCGGGTGCTGCCCGCGGTGATCGTCGAACACCATGTCGCACACGGCGCCTGCGCGTTCTATACCTCGGGTTTCCAGGAGAGTCTGGTGCTGGCCTTCGACGGGCTCGGCGATTTCGGCCGCTCCTGTCTGATCATGCGCGGCGAACGCACGCAGCTCGACTGCCTTGAGTCGGTCCCTCTGCGCATCGGGCTGGCGTTCAGGAAGGCGGGGACGCACCTGTATCGACTGCACGGCGGCAAGGGTTTCGATGCCGCCGGCAAGCTGATGGCACTCGCCGCTTTCGGCGAGCCGCGCTATCTGGCCGCCGCCCGCCTGTTCCTCGACCACGTCGATCGATCGACGGGTGGTCGCGATTGGCTCCTCCCCGAAATGGGCAACCTTCGCCCAGGTGCGTTGAGCGATCTCGACAGCCAGCGGGCGCGAGATTTCGCTGCCTCGCTGCAGGCAGTTGCCAGCGCGGCGACGCTCGCACTCCTTCGGCGCCACGTTCTTCCGGGCGATCATCTCTGTCTGACCGGAGGGTGCGCGTTGAATGTGATCATCAACCGGGATCTCCTGCGCGAGTTGCCGCTGGCCGCGCTGTACGTTCCTCCCTGCCCGCACGATGGCGGTCTTGGGCTGGGCGCCGGGCTCTACTTGCGCAGCCACATCGAAGGCCGGCAGAGCAATATCGACGGGCTGGACCCGTTTCTGGGCCTGACCGACCTTGATACAGTGCGTCGCAGTGAACTGCCGCTGCTGGCGAACGACGGCCTCCCCGCGATGACCATCGCTGACCTCGGGCGGGAATGTCAGGTCGAGGCAGCGGTGCGCTTGCTGGTGCAGGGTGAGGTCATTGGCTGGTGCCATGGTCGCCCGGAGCTGGGTCCGCGGGCACTCGGCAACCGCAGCTTTCTGGCCGATCCCGCGCGCGACTGGATGTGTGCTCACCTCAACAAACGCATCAAGCACCGCGAGCCGTTCCGCCCTTATGGCCTGTCGCTGCGGGAAGAGAACGTGCCGCGCGTCCTTGACACGGCGGTACGCTCGCCCTACATGATGATCGCGGGAACCCTGCGCGAGCGCTGGCGCAGCGCGCTTCCCGCCGTCGTACATGTCGACGGGACGACCCGTTTGCATACGGTCTCGCGCCGCGCCAATCCCCTTTTCTGGGAGCTTCTGGCGGCATTCGAGGCCGCGAGCGGTGTGCCGGGCCTGCTCAACACCTCGTACAATCTGCCTGGCGAACCCATTGCGGAAACCGTGACCGATTGTCTGCGGGTATTCTGCGACACACCGATCAGGCACCTGTTTGTCGGCGGGCAGCAACTGAGCAAGTGCTGATGGCCGGCGAAAACACCCTTTTCATCAGTTACGCCCACCGGGACGAAATCTGGAAAGACGAACTGCTGGTTCAACTGCGCGCCCTCGGCCGTGCCGTTCCGCTCGATATCTGGGATGACCGTCGCATCAGGCAGGGCGAAGACTGGTATCGCGAAATCAGGAATGCAGTGGCGCGCGCGCGCTTCGCCGTCTGCCTGATCACCGGGCACTTCCTCGGATCCTCATTCTGCATGGATGAAGAAATCCCCGAGCTGCTGCGCCGACGTCAGGAGGAGGGCCTGGATCTGTTGCCGATTCTGATCGAAGACTGTCCGTGGGAAGCGCATCTGTGGCTGAAGCCCTTGCAAATGCTGCCGCGCGACGGCAAGACGGTCAAGGTGGACTTTCGGGACAACCACGAGACCGTATTCAGTGCCGTTGCGAAGCGGATATACGAGGCGCTTCAGGGGCCGGCAGTAACGCCGGCGGGAGCGCCCGGCTTGCCGACCAGGCCGGTCGCCGCCGCGCCAAACGACACGCAGCGCCTGCCGCCGGCAACCTCGCACCTATTCGGCCGTCACCATGAGCTGCAGATTCTCATGGACGCAGTGAACGACCCCGACGGTGGCATCGTCGTTCTCCACGGTTGGGGTGGTGTCGGCAAAACGGGTCTGGTGCGCGCCTGGGTTGACGCCCTTCCACAACATCCCGGAGCAAGTACCAGGCCGGTATTTGCGTGGTCCTTCGGCAACCAATCGGCTACCGACCGCGAGACCTCGGCGGACAGCTTTGCGATTGCCGCGTTGCGTTTCTTTGGCGATGGTTCACCGCTGCAGGGACTGCCCTGGGAAAAAGGCGAGCGCCTGGCGGGGCTCGTTGCCGGCCGGCGCGGAATCCTCCTCCTCGACGGCCTCGAACCCCTGCAATGCCGGGATGGGACGCTGCGTGATCCGATCATCCTGAGCCTGCTCCGCCAACTCTCTTGTCGGTGCGGCGGGCTGTGTGTCGTGACCAGTCGCCTGGCGCTGGCCGACTTTGCAGAAGAAGGTGACCGATCCGGGGTAAGGCACCAGAATGTGGAGGAGATTTCGCCCGCGGTCGGCCGTGCGCTGCTCCGCAGTCGGGGTGTCAAAGGCCACGACCAGGAGCTGGAAGCACTGGTCACGGCCTGCGGAGGCCAGGCACTGGCGGTCGAGTTGCTGGCTTCCTGTCCTGACGTCCGTGGCAAACCCGGCGCAGCTGCCAAGACGGGACCCATCGTCGGTGCCCGGAGCGAACACGCACGGCGTGTACTCGCATTGCTCGCACAACAGCTCGGGAACGGCGCCGAAGTCGGCCTGTTGCGCGTACTCGCCCTTTTCGACGGGCCTGTCGGCATGGACGAACTCGATGCCGTGCTCGAGCCACCGGTGTTGCCCGGTGCGACCGACTTCCTGCAAGGTGCGCCGACGACGTTCCTGTTTCGGCAAATCCAGAAACTGCGCTCCCAACGGCTGATCAAGGTCAGTGATCACGACCCGCTCACGCTGGACATGCACCCCATCGTTCGTGAGTACTTCGCCGACGACTGGTCGCGTGCCGATCGGCCGGCTGTTCTCGCCGGACACCGGCGCCTTTACGAATACCATCGTGCCCGCGTGCCGGCCGAACCGGCGAGTGCCGACCAGTTCGAACGGCTCTTCCTGGCTGTCGGCCAGGGACTTCAGGGCGGTCTGTACGAGGAGGCTTACGAATTGTACCGTCAGGCGGTCGCTCATCGGGGTGTCTCTCTCCTGCCCTCGGAGCATGGCCTGATCGGACTGGAGCTGTCGGCTCTGGCGGGTTTTTTCGCGAAGCGATGGTCAAGCCTGGTGTGTGAGCTGCCGTGCGCTGCCCGAGTGGACATTCTCCGGCGTGTCGCGGAGTGCCTGCAGGCGATGGGACGCGTCGCCGAGGCCGAGGAACCGCCGTTGGAATGTCTGGCTTTCGAGCAGGACGGAGCCGACGAGGGCACTGCTGCGGAGACCGCTCACCGCCTGAGCACCGTTTACCTCGTCCTTGGCGATCTGCCACGGGCGAGGCACTACTCCAGGGTCAGCGTTGCCCATTTTGCAGGCCGGCATCCGGATCGACGTATGGTGTATTCCCTTTGCCGACACGGAGACATTCTCCAGCTCATGGGCGAGAGGAGCGAAGCCGAAGCGACTCTGGAACGCGCGGAGGCGCTCAACGCGCAGATCGATCCGGACCATCCGGCGCTGCACGGCGTCGAGTGTTTCTGGATGTGTGACCTCCTCATCATGCAGGTTCAAGAGTCGCTCTTTGCGGCGGGTCATGACCGGCCGGACGTGGAGGGCTTGCTGGCGCGGCTGGATGAAGTCCGCCGGCGTGCCATGCTTGCCATCGCCAGCGATCTGGAAGATGCCTTTCTTGTCGCTCTTCACCATATCTGCATCGGGCGCGCCGCGATGCTCCAGGCATTGCTCGGCAGGCGCCATCGTCTGGCGGATGCCGGCGAAGCGCTCGATCGCGGCGTCAACGCCCTGCGTCAGTCAGGGCAGCAACACTGGTTGCCGCGTGGGTTGCTGGCGCGCGCTGCGTTTCGCCGCGAGTCAGGGCGGCTCGCCGAGGCCGAAGCGGACATTCTGGAAGCGCGCAAAATTGCCGAGAAACGACGCATGACACCGATGCGGCTGCACATCGCCGATTGCCTGATCGAGCACGCTCGCGTTGCTCTTGCCAAGGGAGACCTGGGCGCCGCGGCTGAGCACTGTCGGGATGCGCGTCTCCTGGTGGACACGATGCGCTATCACAGCCGGGACAGCGCCCTAAGCGCCGTCGAGGCGCAACTGTCCTGAGCCTGTCGTTGCTTCAACGGTCATGGCCGACAGGTTCCCGGCGTTTTGGCCGCGCCAGGTCTTCGCGCTCACTGGCGACTTTTCTGAGCGCCTCCTTGACTGCTTCCGGCATCATCGCGTAGGTCATCAGACTGGAGCCGATGCACACCAGCCAGAAGAGCAGAAAACCGGTCGAGTAGGTCGCGATCGACGACCATTGCACCAGTTCTCCGAACAGGTATAACTGCCCTGGATCGATCATCGTGAAGAAGATTACCTCGGCGATTCCCGCGGCGATGAACGCAGGCCACATTACCCATATCACGTGTTTCATGCTGTTATCTCCATCAGCGCGCTTGCAGGCAAGCGCCAATCGATTTCTTGAAGCGGCAAGGGCTTGGCGTCAGTTCATTCTGCCTGGATTGGCAACGAACAACTGCGGATCGACCATCGCCCCGTTGAGGATCACGCTCCAGTGCAGATGTGGGCCAGTGGCGCGACCGCTCATTCCGGACAGGCCGAGTCGCTGTCCCTTGCCGACCGTCTCTCCAGTTTGCACATCGATGCGCTCGAGGTGGCAGTACATGCTGATCAGACCGTTGCCGTGGTCGACAAACACGGTCTGGCCGTTGAAGAAATAATCACCGGTGGCGAGCACGATGCCATGCGCGCTGGATTTGACGGTGCCGCCGCGCGGTGAGGCGATATCGAAGCCCGCGTGCGGCGAGCGCGCCTCGCCATTGAAGAAGCGACGCACCCCGAAGCGGCCGGTGAGGCGACCCGCCGCGGGCAGGACGAAGTCGGTGTCGGTATCGTCGGCATCGCGCCAATGGCGCTTGATGGCCTGGATGGCGGCGATTTCACCCTCGACGCGGGCCAGATCGCTGGCCGAGAGCTGCACCTTGCTGCTGTCCTTGAGCGTGATCCTTTGTGCCGGATAGTCCTTGTGATCGACTCTGAACTGCACGCTGCGCGATTTTCCCTGTGCAGTCGCCTGCTCCATTTCATCCACCCGCAGCGCGTATGTCCCTGGGGGCGTGTCCAGAGCCAGGCCGACGACGCCGACCCATTGACCGGCGTCGGCCGCGACCAGCACCGGCTGTTCGCCGAGCCAGGCGCGTGGCGGTCTGGCGCCAGCCGCGATGGGCCCAAGCGAAACCACTGCCACGCCGCCGGGGACGCTGGCTGCTCTGGGCAAGGTGGCGTGCGTGAGCGAGGGCAGCAGCAGGGGAAGCAAGCATCGCAGACACAGGGCGACATGCTGGCAAAGCGGCATGGCGTTCACCCCGCTACAGCGACGCAGCGCTGAAAGTGTCGCACTGGCGGACGTCGCCGCTCTCCATTCCCCGCCTGAACCAGCGCACGCGCTGTTCGGAAGTGCCGTGGGTGAAGGATTCCGGAACGATCTGGCCCTGCGTCTGGCGTTGCAGTCGGTCGTCGCCAATTGCCGCCGCCGCAGTCAGCGCCTGCTCGGTCTCGCCCGGTTCGAGGATCTTCTGCATGCTGTCGGCGCGATGGCCCCAGACGCCGGCAAAGCAGTCGGCCTGCAGTTCGAGCCGCACCGACAGCGCATTGGCGGCAGAGCGGTTGCCGCTCTTCTGCTGTGCCGCGTGCACCTTGTCCGAAATGCCCAGCAGGTGCTGTACGTGATGACCGACTTCGTGGGCGATCACGTATGCCTGGGCAAACTCGCCGGGTGCGCGAAAACGTTCCCTGAGATCGCGGTAGAACGCCAGGTCGATGTAAACCTTCTGATCGGCCGGGCAATAAAAGGGGCCCATGGCAGACTTGCCGGTGCCGCATGCGGTTGGTGTAGCGCCGGTGAACAGCACCAGTTTCGGTTCCTGGTAACGGCGACCGGCCTCACGAAAGACCGTCTGCCAGGTCGTTTCGGTACTGCCGAGCACCTTGGCGACAAAGCTCGCCATTTCATCGTTGACCGGCGGCTTCGCTGCAGGGCGTGCTGCGGACGAAGTGTGGTGGCTGCTGTTCGAAACCAATCCAAGGATCACCGTCGGGTCGATGCCGAAAAAATAGCCGGCGGCGATCGCAACCAGCAGCGTTCCGATACCGACGCTGCCGGCCCCGACGCCGCCACCCCCTCGCCGGTCCTCGACATTCTGACTTTCGCTCTGATCATCCAGGCGCATGGCTTATTCCCGCGATACACATTGCAATGCCGCCGATGTTAACAGAACCTGGGCGGGATGACAGCACCGAAAGACACTTAAAAAATCAGGGTTGTATTTCCCGACGGGAAAGCCTACAGTGGCTTCGCCAATGTCGGCAGCCACAAGGAGAAGCGTATGGGGAAACTAACCGCCGGCCTGTTGGCCGTGGCGCTGGCGCTATCGAGTGCTCATGCGGTCGCCTGCTCGGCTGAAAAAGCCAAGGACGGGCAAACCGAAATGAGCACTCCTGCCAAACCCAAGACCTGACTTGTCGGTGTAAGCAACACGCGCGGCGCGTACCTCTGGTATCGCGCCGCGTTGCGTTTCAGGTCATTACGTTTCAGCTCATTGTCGTCCGGCCACGGGCGAGAAATACTCAGCATGGCTCAACTCATTCTTCTGCCCGGCAAGGATCGCTCGCTTGCTCGTCGCCACCCCTGGATTTTCGCGGCTGCGGTCGATAAGCTCAGCGGTCGCGCACGACCGGGCGATACCGTCGATGTCGTCGCTGCCAATGGGCGTCCTCTGGCGAAAGCGGCGTGGAGCCCCGAGTCGAAGATTCGCGCCCGTGTGTGGACCTTCGACCCCGACGAGATCGTCGACGATGCCTTCTTCAAACGCCATATCCAGGCTGCCGTCGAACGCCGCCAGCAGACACCGGATTTGCGCGGACAGGAAGGCCTGCGGCTGATCCATGGCGAATCCGATGGTCTGCCGGGCCTGATTGCCGACCGCTACGGCGACACCATCGTGCTGCAACTGACGGCGACCGGCCCCGAGAAATGGCGGCAGGCGATCATCCATGCGCTGCAGCGTGCGACTGGCTGCGCGCGCATCTACGAGCGTTCTGATTCGCATGTACGCCGCCTCGAAGGGTTGCTGCCGGTGACCGGCTGGGTGTTCGGTGCAGAGCCCGCAGAAAGACTCTGCATCGTCGAGAACGGCGTGCGCATGCAGGTCGACGTCGTTGCCGGCCACAAGACCGGTTTCTATCTCGACCAGCGTGACAACCGCCTGCTGACGCGCACTCTGGCCGCCGACCGTGCGACGCTCAATTGTTTCTGTTACACCGGCGGGTTTTCGCTGCAGGCGCTTGCCGGCGGCGCCGGCAGCGTCCTTTCGATCGACTCGTCGGGGCCGGCTCTGGCGACGGCCATCGACAACCTGGCGCTCAACCCGCAGCTCGACGCGAACCGGGCCGAGTGGCGCGAAGCTGACGTGTTCACCGAATTGCGCGCGCTGAAGAGCGCCGGGCGGCATTTCGACCTGATCATTCTCGACCCGCCCAAGTTCGCCCCCTCGGCGGCGCATGCCGAGCGCGCCGCACGCGCCTACCGGGACATCAATGCCTTCGCCTTCCGTCTGCTCAATCGCGGTGGCCTGCTGATGAGCTACTCGTGTTCGGGGGGCATCAGCAGCGAGTACTTTCAGCGCATCGTCGCCGATGCCGCCCTCGATGCCGGTCGTGGCGCGCGCATCCTGCGCCGTCTCGCCGCGCCGCCGGATCATCCGGTGGCGTTGCATTTCAGCGAAGGCGAATATCTCAAGGGCCTGCTCTGCCAGGTCGATTGAGCCAGGCGCGCTAGCTTCCCCCCCAGATCTGCTTGACGCGCGCGTCGCGGCCGCAACCATGACGGTAATAGGTATAGCGGATCGGGTTTTTCCTGTAGTAGTCCTGGTGATACTCCTCGGCCGGGTAGAAGGGGGTGGCGGCGGCGATTTCGGTTTCGATGCGCGGCAGCCTGCCACTCGCCAGCAGGGCGTCACGGCTGCTTTCGGCGGCCTTGCGCTCGTCTTCGTTCTGCCAGTAGATGCCGCTGCGGTACTGCGTGCCGATGTCGCAGAACTGCCGGTTCTTGACGGTCGGATCGATGTGCCGCCAGAAATAGTCGAGGAGTTGTGGATAGCTGACCTTCTGTGGGTCATAGCTGACGCGGATGGCCTCGGTATGTCCGGTGTTGCCCGCACTGACCTGTTCGTAGCTCGGGTTGACGGTGTGGCCACCGGTATAGCCGGACTCGGCGCCGAGCACGCCCGGCAGTTTCTCGAAATCCGCCTCGATACACCAGAAGCAGCCGCCAGCAAAAATCGCCGTCCTGATCTCGGTTTTCTTGCCGGTCGGTGGGTCGGCAGCGCCGGCCCAGCCGCCCATCGCCAGCAGCCACAGCGCTGCCATGAGCAGGCGCGCGCTCATGTCCGCAACGCCGGCAGCGGATCGGCGCGCGGCACGAACTGCAGGGCCACGCCGTTGTTGCAATAGCGCTTGCCGGTGGGCTTGGGACCGTCGTTGAAAACGTGCCCCTGATGACCGCTGCAGCGGGCGCAGTGGTACTCGGTGCGCGGATAGATGAGTTTGAAGTCGGTCCTGGTGGCCACCGCTTCCGGCAGGGGCTGCCAGAAGCTGGGCCAGCCGGTACCGCTCTCGTATTTTGCAGAGCTGTCGAAGAGCGGCAGGTAGCAGGCGGCACAGATGAAGGTGCCGTCGCGTTTTTCCTGGTTCAGCGGGCTCGTTCCAGGGCGTTCGGTATCTTCCTCGAAGAGCACGCGATAAGCGGGCAGCGGCAGCAGGGTGGCCCATTCGGCTTGCGATTTCCGCAGTTTATTGCCAGCGGCCTCGCTAGCCCAGACCGGGCCAGGGGCGGCTACCGGCAGGATGAAGGCGGAGATGCCACCCAGCCATTTCAGTGATTGACGACGATCCATGATGTTCTCCAGTACAAACGGTTTGCGAATTCCCGCTGGCCAGGCTCAGTCGGGCATCAGTAACATTCGGCCGAAAAGCGCCGTGTCAGTTCCCCCAGGCCAGCGACCCGCCGGCGGACGCCTGATCTGGCGGGGCAGGGTAGGGCATCGAGGCTTTTCCTGGCGAAGGTTTGCTGTATGGTCGTTGGCAGGAGAAGAAACCTTACGTCCTTCTTCGCATCTCCACTCCTTGCCCTGGGAGTGGCTCCCGACATTCTCAACGGTGTAGCCTCCATGGGCAGGCTGTGATTAAATTCGCAGCCATGATGCTGACCCATGCCACCCCTGTCGAAACCGCGGCAGAAGCGGAAACCGCCGTCCTGCTGATTCGCCGCACGGGCGCGCGCGCCACCCCGGCGCGGGTACGGGTCCTGCAACTGCTGCGCTCTGCGCCGGCGGCGCTGACCCATCACCAGATCGAGCAGGCGCTCGGTGATCTGGCCATCGATCGGGTGACGCTCTACCGGGTGCTCGACTGGCTGGTCGAGAGCGGAATCGCGCACCGCACGACCGATGCACAGCGGACCTTCCGCTATTCGCTCGCTGCCGTCGGTGAGCATGCCGCACATACCCATTTCCGTTGCGAAAACTGCGGGCGGGTGTTCTGCCTCGACGCGGCTCCGCCGGTGCCACCCAGCCTGCCGGAAGGCTTCTGTCTGTCGCGCATCGAACTCGATCTGTGTGGCCGCTGTGCCGAATGTGCCGGCGAACGCCGATGAACCCTGTCGCCTCCCTTCGATGTTTCCAGGCGAATTCACGCTGACCCTGCGCCGCCATCCGGCAACCCCTGCCCCGGTGGTGCGCACGATCGAAGTGCATGCGGCGCGTGCCGCCGATGGAGGCATTGCGCTGGCCTACTGCCTGCGCGGCGACCTGGCCCGCCTGCGGATTCCGGCGCCACGGCCACCCGAGCCTGCCGATGGACTCTGGGAGCACACCTGTTTCGAGGCCTTTGTCGGCGTCCTTGGCGAGGCCGGCTACCACGAGTTCAACTTTTCGCCGTCGGGTCAATGGGCAGCGTATGCGTTTTCCGGCTACCGCCAGCGCGACGACAGCCGGACCCTGCTGGTACCGCCGCAGATCACCGCCAGGCTGTTCGCCGGCCGGCTGGAACTCGAAGCCGTCATGGCTGCCGCCGTACTGCCGCCGCGAGCCGCCACGGCAACGCTGCAGATCGGTCTGTCCGCGGTTGTCGAAGCCGCCGACATCATCGACGGCAGCCATAGCTACTGGGCCCTGCATCATCCGGCAGCCTTGCCCGATTTTCACCACCGCGACTGTTTCGCCCTCGAACTGGCGCCAGCGCACGAGTCAAGCTGAAGGAATCCAGAATGCCCGCCCTGCAGTTCGGACTCGATCGTCTGCTCACCGACCCGGCCCTGCGCCGGCCCCTGCACGGCCGTCGGCTGGCCCTGCTGGCGCATCCGGCGTCGGTCAGCGCCGATCTGAGGCATGCCCTCGACGCCCTGGCCGCCTTGCCCGATCTGCAGCTCACCGCAGCCTTCGGCCCGCAGCATGGCTTGCGCGGCGACAAGCAGGACAATATGGTCGAGTCGCCGGAGTTTCTCGACCCGCTGCACCACATTCCGGTGTTCAGCCTGTACGGCGCCGTGCGTCGGCCGACACCGGCGATGATGGCGACTTTCGACGTGCTGCTGGTCGACCTGCAGGACCTCGGCTGCCGCATCTATACCTTCATCACCACCTTGCGCTACGTGCTCGAAGCTGCTGCCGAACACGGCAAGGCGGTATGGATTCTCGATCGCCCGAATCCGGCGGGACGTCCTATCGAGGGACTGCTGTTGCGTCCCGGCTGGGAGAGCTTCGTCGGCGCCGGGCCACTGCCGATGCGGCATGGTCTGACGATGGGCGAACTCGCCGGCTGGTTCATCCGCCGCCTCGCGCTCGACCTGGACTGGACGCTGGTCCCCATGCAGGGCTGGCTCCCCGAAGCGGCGCCCGGCTACGGCTGGCCACTCGGCGAGCGCTGCTGGATCAACCCCAGCCCGAACGCCCCGAACCTGTCGATGGCGCGTTGCTACGCCGGCACGGTGATGCTCGAAGGCAGTACGCTCTCCGAAGGCCGTGGCACGACGCGTCCGCTGGAGCTTTTTGGCGCGCCGGACATCGATGCGCGCCAGTTGCTGCTGACCATGGAGGCTCTCGCAGGGCACTGGCTGCAGGGCTGCCGACTGCGCGAATGCTGGTTCGAACCGACTTTCCACAAACACGCCGGGCAGCTCTGCCACGGCGTGCAGATCCATGTCGACGATGGCGGCTACCGACACGCCAGTTTCCGCCCCTGGCGCCTGCAGAGCCTGGCTTTCAAGGCGTTGCGGCGATTGCAGCCGGACTATCTGCTGTGGCGCGATTTTGCCTACGAATACGAATTCGATCGCCTGGCCATCGACCTGATCAACGGTTCGCCCTTGCTGCGCGAGTGGGTCGATGACCCGGCCGCGACGCCGGCCGACCTGGATGCCCTCTGCCGCAGCGACGAGGAGGCCTGGGCGCAGGCGCGTCAGGAATTCCTGCGGTATTGAACCGCTCGGCGACTGTTGATGCGTCCGGAACGACCGGCGCGCACGGTCGGCCAGGCGGTCCGGCGCAGCTCGCCAAAGCGGAGCAGATGACCTTTCACGGCGCGGTGATCTTTCGATGAGGACTCCGGGATGAGGGCTGCCTATCATCAGCCGGGCGAGTCCGCTGCGCGGGCTCGTTCCCCCCGGCCACATCCTGACAGGAGAACCCTCATGTACCATACGCATTGCACCATGGCCCGCTTCAGCGTCGCTGCCGCCGCGCTCGCCCTCTGCACCACGGCCGGCGCGGCGCCTCTCAACGTCACCGTGAAAGTCGAAAACCTGGCGCCGACCAACAGCATCAGCTTCGCCCCGCTGCATTTTGGCTTCAATAATGGCAGCTTCGACGCTTTCGACAACGGCGCGGTGGCCACGGCGCCGATCATCTCGGTCGCCGAAGGCGGCAGCGGCTCGGCCTGGCAACCGGCATTCGCGGCCGCCGATCCGACGGCGACGCGCGGCACGATCGGCGGCCTGCTGCAGCCAGGGGAAAGCCGCAGCAGCAGCTTCCTGGTCGATCCCCTGCTGAACCCCTTCTTCACCTTTGCTGCGATGGTCGTGCCGAGCAACGACTTTTTCATCGGCAACGATTCGCCGACCCGTTTTCGCCTGTTCGACGCCGCCGGCCATCTCCTGATCGCCTCGATCGGCCAGAAGGCCCGCGACCTCTGGGACGCCGGCTCCGAGCTGTTCGATCCGGCAGCGGCGGCCTTCGTCGGCAACAATGACCTGCGCACGCCGCAGAACGGCGTCGTCCGCTTCGACTTCGCCGAGCTTGCGGGTTTCAACGGACTGACGACGGGCGCCGGCTATGTGTTCAATAGCGCGCTCACCGCCGATTCCGATGTCTATCGAATCAGCTTCGCGGTCGTCCCCGAGCCCGAAACCGCCGTGCTGATCGCCGCCGGTCTGTTCGCCGTCGCTGGGGTTTCCCGTCGGCGTCGCGGCCAGTCGTCCGCGTCCGCGCTCGCGCCGGCGTGAAAACGGGCACCGTCCTCCCGCCGCCGGACATGCGCCGGCGCGTTTCCCGCGCCTTGCCGTTCGCCCGGTGAACGAGCAACTGCTGCTGGTCGAGGACGACGACGCGATCGCCGCCGCGCTGCGTCTGCACCTCGAAGAGGCCGGCTATCGCCTGCATCGCGAGTCCGACGGCTTGCAGGCGATGGCGGCGATCGATCATCAGCGCTGGGACATGGTCCTGCTCGACCTGATGCTGCCCGGCGCCGACGGTTGGGACGTCTGCCGTCACCTGCGGGCGCAGCACCCGGATGTACCGGTGATCATGCTCAGCGCCCGTTCGGCCGAAGCGCATCGTGTTCTGGGCCTCGAACTCGGGGCCGACGATTACCTCGCCAAGCCGTTCTCGATGCTCGAACTGGTGGCGCGCGTGCGGGCACTCCTGCGACGCATCGAGCAATTACGTTCCTCGCCGGCGCCGGCGTCGGAATTGCGCTTTGGACCCTTCCGGCTCGATACCCTTCGCCGTGAGCTGCTGCGCGGTGCCGAAGCCGTTCCACTGACCCTGCGTGAATTCGACCTGCTGTACTTCCTGGTCCGTCATCCGGGCCGGACCTTCAATCGCGGCGAACTCCTGCAGCGCGTCTGGGGCGCCGCTTTCGACGGTTACGAACACACCGTGAATTCGCATATCAACCGCCTGCGGACCAAGATCGAGGACGACCCACGCGACCCGCGCCGGATCGTTACCGTCTGGGGCGTCGGCTACCGCTTTGAGGAGACGCCTGCGTGATCGCTGCCCGGTCCTTCACCACCCGCCTGACGCTGGCACTGGCGCTGCTGCTCGTCGCCTACGGTGCGCTGGTCGGCGTGCTCGGCCGGCACGTCGCCACGGAGCACGAGCAGGAATCGCTGCAGCGTCTGTCGCATGGACTGGCCAGGCATATCGTCGAGCACTGGCCGGAGATCACGCTGACCGACCCCGATCAGGCGGATCGCGCCGCGCGCGCGGAACTGCTGTCGATGCTGATGGTGGTCAACCCGGGCATCCAGGTTTATGTGCTCGACGCCGACGGCCGCGTCCAGGCGTACATCGGAGAACCGGGGATGGTTCGGCAGGAACAGGTCGACCTGCAGGCAGTGCGCGACTTCTTGGCCGGTGCCGCCCTGCCGCTGCGCGGCACCGATCCGATGGGCTCGGGCATGGCGCGCATCTTCAGCGCCGCGATGTTTCCGCCGCGCTCCACCGATACGCGCCCGCCGGGTTACCTTTACGTCATTCTCGACGGCCAGGCGCGCGAAAAGGTGGCCGGGCAGTTGAGCCTGCGCCGAGTCTGGCAGGGCGCGGGTGTCGTCGCCGCGGTCGGCCTGCTGGTCACGCTCTTGCTCGGTGTCTTTGCCTTCCGCCGTCTGACGCTGCCCCTGCATCGCCTGGCTGGCCGCATGCGCGAGTACTCGCTGCGGACGCTGCACGCCGCCGACGCCCAGCGCGGCCGCTCGCCGACCAGCGGCGACGAAGTCAGCGCCATCGCCGCGGCCTTCGACGAGATGACACAGCGTATCGAGGCGCAGACCGCGCGCGAGCAACAGCAGGCAGGCGCGCACCGCGAGATGATGGCCGGCGTCGCGCACGATCTGCGGACGCCCCTGACGGCGCTGCACGGCCACCTCGAAGCGATGGCCGGCAAGACGCCGGCCGGGCCGGGCCGGTGCGATCGTTTGCTGGCCGCGGCGCTGGCGCAGAGCGACAAGGTACGCCGCCTGTCGCAGCAGTTGTTCGAGCTGGCTGCGCTGCAGTCCACCGACCAGGTGCTGCATTGCGAGCGCTTCCGGCTCGACGAACTGGTCACCGATGCCGTGCAGAAGTTCGATCTCGGCGACGGGCCGCCGCCGGTCACGCTGCACGGTGCGGCGCCCGGCCCCCTGGAACTCGACGGTGATCTGCAGCTCATCGAGCGCGCGCTGAGCAACCTGATCGACAACGCCATGCGGCACGCCCCCGGCGCCGCGCCGGTGCGCGTCAGTCTGCGGCAGTCCGGCGGACGGGCCGAGGTGCTGATCGAGGATGCAGGCCCCGGCCTACCCGAAGAACTGCTCGACCGCCTCGAACAGGGTCGGTCGCTGCGCGATCCTCCGGTTAGGCGAAGCAGCGGCGGCATCGGCGGCCTCGGCCTGGCGATCGCCCAACGCGTCGCCTCGCTGCACGGTGGCAGTCTGCAAGCACTGGCGTCGCCGCATGGGGGCACGCGGCTTTGCCTGGCCCTGCCGCTCGCTGCTCCATAAACTGGGCGCTAATCATCCGGAACGTCGCCCAATCCTCCTCGCCATGACTGAGCACCGGCAGGGCCCCATTGCCGGACGAAGCCGCTGAACAGCGCGGCGCGGCCGTGCAGCGCCGGACGGCCGTCGCCGGCCTGGGCGAGCAGCAATTTGAGGTAGAACGGCGAGCGGAAGAGGTCGAGCTGCGGCGTTCCACGCAGTTGCCGCCAGAGCGCCGGGCCACGTTCGGCGCTGTACAGCGCCAGGAACTGCTCGACCTGCGGGTCGGACAGCGCTTCGATGCGCACGTGCGGCACCGGCAGTTCGGGTGTCGACAGCGAGGCGCTGTAGTCGAGGCTGCGGCACGAGAAGAGCGCGCGCGTGCCGGCGCCGCGGTGCGCGAGTTCGGCGAGGAAGTCGCGCCAGAGCGCGATCCGTTTGCGGTAGTCGGCTTCGTCGGTGTGCGGGATTTCGTTGACCGCGTCGAGCAGCAGGACGAGTCGGCCGCTGGCGAGCAGTTCGGCGAACGCCGGCAGTTGCGGTTGGCGATGCGCCCATTCGCGCGCCAGCCACTCGTGCGGCGTCGGCAGTGCTTCGCCGGGACGTGGCGGCCGGTAGCGGCTGAGCTGGACGAAGAAGCTGAAGCGCGCCGGATCGGCTTCGCCGGCGTGCAGTGCGTCGAGCGCGAGGTCGAGTTCGAGCCGGCGCAGCAGCGTGCTCTTGCCGCAACCGGGCGGGCCGAGCAGCACCAGCGCGGTTTCGCTGGCTGCGGCGAGGACCTCGCGCATGTCGTCGAAAGACTGCGGCTGCGCTTGCCAGCGCGTCCCTTGCGCGTCCGGGCCCTGGTCGAGCAGCAGCGTCAGGCGGGTGAAGCGTTTGTCGAGCGCGTAGCGCGCCTGCGACCATTCGGCGATGCGCGCCAGGCGGTATTCTGCGAAGCTGCGCGGCGAGTGGCGGAGGATTTCCGGCAGCGCGCTTTCGGGCAGGGCTGGTGGTCCGCCGGCGAGCAGCCTTTCGCGGAACATGCGCAGGGGCGGCGGCAGGCCGGGGAAGGCGGGTGCCGCTGCCTTCGCCGCTGTTGTATCGCCAGGAAAACCGGGAGCGGTTGCGGGTTCGGGCGGCTGCTCGCTGACCCCGGCAAGGAGCTTCTGCTTCGCCGCCGCTTCGTCGAGTCCGACCAGATCGACGTAGATCCAGCTTGCAAGCAGGCCGTCCGGCCGGCAATCGGCGACCCGCACCGGCAACAGCGACCGCTTTTCTCCGGTCGGATCGAGCGCCCAGGCCGCCCTCCATTCGGCCTGGGCGAATTCCGACGCGAAATATTCCGGCGAGAGGACGGCGATCGTGCGGCGGGACGTTTTCAGGGCGCGATGCATTTCGCCGATGAAATCGCCGCCGGCGTGAAAGTCCCATGCCTGGATCCGCAGCGAATAGCCGGCCTCCTTGAGCTGCCAGGCGATCCACTCGGCCCAGCCCTGGTCGGCCCGGGTGTAGCTGATGAAGAAGTCGCGGGAATCGGCGGACACGGGGGGGTTCTCCCTGGCTGGTTCGCGCCCGCCACCGCAGGCGCTTGGCGGGCGCCGGCGGCGGCTTGGCTGGCGAGGGGATTTTACGGGAATCGGCTTGTCGGCGAAGCAAGGGGAATTGGCCTGAATGCAGGCGAAAGTGCCGGTCGCAGTGCTCATCCGGTCCGGGGCCTGGGACGATTGCGACAGCCCAGACAAGAGCCTGAAGGGCGGCTGCGTCGCTGTCAGCCTGGTAGGTTGGGCTGAGGAACGAAGCCCAACAAACCGCACGTCTTTGGCCGCGCGCCTGGGCTGTTGGGCTTCGCAGGCTCAGCCCAACCTACGAGTGCTACGAGTGCATGGAATTCGACTCCGCCACCCCGCGCCACGCGGCAACGCCGCTTCGCCAGGCAAAACGATAGAATGCCCGGATGGAAAGCGATCAGCCCACCCCGCCAGACCGCTCCGGCCACCCATCGGAGTCCAGCGACGATTACGACAGCCCATGAAGTGCAGGGCAGCCCGCAAGCGGAATTCGCCGAACGGATGTTCGTTTACAACTACCGCCTGTTTGACCGCTACCACCGCCCAGTCGCCAGCATCGCCTTGCTCGCCGACCAATCCGAAGGCTGGCACCCGAGTTCGTTTGGCTTCGAGGTGCTCGGTTGCGAACATACGCTGAAGTTTCCGACCACCAAGCTATTGGACTTTGCGGGCCGCGAAACCGAACTGCAAGCGGAACCGAATCCCTTTGCGCTGGTGACGCTGGCCCATCTGCTGACCAAGGCGACGCGCCAGGACATGGCAGCTCGCTTTGCCGCCAAGTGGAAGCTGATCCAGTTGCTCTACCAGCGGCGCTGGGAAAAACAGCGCATCATTGACCTGTTTGTCGTCCTTGACTGGATGATGCGGCTGCCCGAACCTCTTGCGCAGGAGCTGTGGCAGAATATCGACCTGCTTGAGGAGCAAGAACAAATGCGCTACGTGTCGTCGGTTGAACGAATCGGTATCGAGAAAGGCCGCGAGCAAGGTCTGCAGCAAGGTGAAGCCTTGGCACTTCAGCGCCTGCTGCGCAAACGGTTCGGCGCCATTCCGCCGGAGATCAGCGCCCGAATTGCGGCCGCGTCGCTGTCAGAAATCGAAGGCTGGTTCGACCAAGCCATCGAAGCGGGTCGGATAGACGAGGTCTTCGGGCCGACCGCACACTGAAGCCTGGGCCTTGTCCGGGTCGAAGCCTTCGTCGCTGCCGATCGGGTAAGTTCTCGCTTCGATGGCGACCAGCGGCGGCGGATTGCAGGGTGCTGAATGGATTGCTGGCATATCATGGGCAGCCAAGAGTCTTGCCATCCACGAGTAAGCTTCCCGCCGCCCGTGCCGCCGCCATTCCCGAGACTTCCCGGATATTCCCGAGTGCCACGGCTCAGGACTGCCGCGAGTACCGCAAGTCGGTGCGGGACTTCGTGCAGGCCAACGAACCGGCGGTACCGATCTCCCCGCAGGAGGACAGGGTAGCCGGCGGTGAATTCGTCTACGAAGTGTGCGAAGAGCGAGTCGAGGATCTTTCGACTCGTACTGATCGCCGGGTGGCAAATCACGTCAGTTGAAAAAGGGACAAACCCTCGCTCCGTCTGATCGCTTTGCCGACTCCGCTTGCCCGCAGGAGGAATTCCGGTGTTTCCTGGGTCGGCACGAAGCAGAACTTGCGCGGCAGGTCCGTGTAAAGGGAACGCGGTGGCAGCTTACCCCGGATGTTCTTCAGCAGTCGGCCGCTTTCTTCGCTGTGGTAGTAGATCCGCTGCAAACCGAGCTCCTCGCGTACGAACGCAATCGTCGCCCAGAGCATGGCTTCGGCCCAGATCGCGGCGTAACGCCCAAGCGCGAAGCGGCAGTACTCCTGGGTGGTCTGCAGCGAACATTTCAGGCCGCAGTAACGGGTTTCGTCGGCCGGCTGCTGGCCGGATTTCAGGCGGCCGGCCACGCGCTCGCCCAGCCAGGCGACACGCCGGATCCAGTCGGACTGGATTTCCTCGACTGGTCGGGGACACGGCTTTCGTGAAACGTCGCCGGAAAACCGTGGTCGGCCAGATGGGCGGCGGTTTCGACCATTCGCCGGGTGTTGCAAGCGGGACAGACACCACGGCCCTTGCACGACCAGGCAATGAGAAAATCGTGACCGCACTCGGTGCATCGAGCGCGGGCAAAGCCATGCGCGAGAATCCCGCATTCCAGATACCGGCGGAACTCACGTTCGACATGGGCTGGGCCGGAAGCGCCCTGGCGGCTGTCGCACGAGAGTGCGAGCCGGGTGGCGAGGTGGGTTTGCACGGTGCGATAGAGCACGGTACGTTCGGGCCGGCGACGGCGATAGACGGCAGTGCGAGCAGGGGCACAGGCGGCAGACATGGGGATACGATCTCAACGGGTTTCCGAGCAAGGACATTTCGGCCAATCTCAAACAACACCCGTACCGCTTCCTGATCGTTGCCAACAAGTTCGTCACCGGTTTCGATGAGCCCTTGCTGCACACGATGTACGTGGACAAGCCGCTGGCGGCGCAGACGCTGTCACGCTTGAACCGCGCGCACCCGCAAAAGCACGACAATTTCGTGCTCGACTTCGCCGACAACGCCGAGGCGGTGAAGGCGGCGTTCCAGGACTACTACCGCGCCACCATCCAGACCGGCGAAACCGACGCCAACAAGCTGCACGACCTGAAGGCCGAACTCGACGGGCAGCAGGTGGAAGACTTGGTGGCGCTGTGCCTGAGCGGCGCAGACCGAGACAGACTCGACCCCATCCTCGATGCTTGCGTGGCCGAATACGCCGACAAGCTCGGCGAGGACGATCAGGTCAAGTTCAAAAGTAAAGCCAAGGCCTTAGTGCGCAGCTACGGTTTTCTTGCCGCGATCCTGAGCTACGGCCACCCGAGGTGGGAGAAGCTGTCGATCTTCCTGAACTTCCTCATTTCCAAGCTGCCCGCGCCGAAAGAGGACGATCTCTCCAAGGGGGTGCTGCAGACCATCCACATGGACAGTTACCGGGTGGAGGCGAAAGCGGCGCTGAAGATGGCGATGGCCGACGCCGACATCACGGTCGAGCCAGTTCCGCCGGGCGGCAGTGGCGGCAAGGGCGAGGCAGACATCGACAAGCTCTCTGCGATCATCAAGACCTTCAACGACCTGTTCGGCAACATCGAGTGGAAGGAAGAGGACAAGATCCGCAAGGTCATCGCCGAGAAAATCCCGGCGCCGGTGGCGCAGGACAAGGCGTACCAGAACGCGCAGGCGAACTCCGACAAGCAAAACGCCAAGCTGGAGCACGACAAGGCGCTCAACAGGGTGGTGCCGGATCTGCTGTCAGTTCAGCGACGACCCCAACTTCAAGCGCTGATTGACGGATATGGTCTTCGACTCGAAGTACCGCCCGGTCACGATGCCGCCGAAGGCGCCGCTGCGGGTCGGCGCGCCGGCGCGATGACCGGGACGAGAGCGGAATGGGTATCGAACTGAATTTGGCGAAAACCGTCGTCGGGTCTCGCTCTACTCGGCGACAAAGGAAGAACGGCGTCAGTTTTCGATCGGTGGCGACAGCGCTCGACGAGCCGCTGCCGGAAGTCGGCAGCGATCCGGTGGCGATCTGGGCGCCTGGAGGGATGTCGCGTTCAGCCGTGGCTGATCGCGCGTCGGCAACGACCAATCAATCCCAATCCGCAGAGCGCGAGCAGCAGCGTGGCCGGTTCGGGAACCCCGGTGGATGTGGCGTTGAACGTGAAGTCGTCCATCATCCAGCGCGTTTGGTGGGGCTGGACGACGGAATTGCTGCCGCTCAGGCGGAGCGAGGTGATGCCAAGGAAATCGGCCTGCACCCAGTTGTAGCCGATAGCGAGATTGACCGTCAGGCTTTCGACCAGCGTTGCGCCGTTGAAGCCTTCCAGAGTGAGGAGCGTGGCGGAATCGGATTGCAGCGCATCGTAGATGGTGAAAGTCGAGAAATTGGCACCGTTGAAATCGAAGGCGTTGCCGCTGGCCAGACGGCCGAGAACCGGGCCGGCGTAGTTGGATGCCTGATTCTCGCCGGAGGGAGAGTTGTAGCTGTTGCCGTAGCTATTGGTGGCAGCGTAGCTGGAGTCGCCCCAGGCGAACAGGTCGGTATCGCCGACAGTGCCCCACAGAAAGCCCTTGTAGGGGGTCGGGACGTTCAAGACCCCGGAGACATTCATGACCAGATCGTCGAAATCCAGAACCTCGGCGCGCGCGGTGTGCCCGGCGAGAAGAGCGCAGCACATCAAGACTGCCTGCGGCAGGTACTTCTTCGTCCTCTCCAGCACGCGCCGGGCCAAGCTGAAACAAGGTGAAAGGTCGCCGGTTGGCGAAGCCGCGATCGGGTCGAAAACAATGGATGGCCGCATTTTTATTGTCCTGTGTGAAGGTCGAAAGTGCGCCCAAATTCCTGGTCGCGACAAGCTATCCTGGGCGCCTTGGATAGATCCGATACAATACCATAACAATACCATAAAGACTTGATTGGAGGAGCAAGCAATGCGTCCATTCGTTCTTGGCAACTACATGAACGCCCATTTCATTCATGTATGTGGATCGCTTGCCCCATTCCGGCGAGTCCCTCGTTGCCAAGCGGGTGTTTCGGGAGCACGGCGGCAAAGGCTTGAACCTCGGGCTCGGTTTGCATCGACTGGGTGCGAAAGTGGACATGCTGCTGGCGGCCGGCGCCGACGACGCCGGCGAAGCGGTCCGCCGGGCGTTGGTCGCTGAGGGAATGCGCGATGAGCTGTTCCTGATCTTGGGCAATGCCCCCGGCTTCGTCGCACCGGATGGCGGCAATTTCCTGGCCGTCCATCTCGGCGCCAACGCCTTGCTGGCCGCGGAGCATGTCGATTGGGCTGCCGCGCAGTTGGCGCGGGCAGATTGGCTATTGGCTCACTGCGAGTTGCCCGACACGGTGATTCGCCATGCGTTCGGGCTGGCCCGCTAGTCGCGACAACCTATCCTGGGCGCCTTGGATAAATCCGATACAATACCATAACAATACCATTAGAAGGATAAGAAATCCAACGGCACCGACGAGAGTATATGAGCTTTCATCAAGCAGCGTGAATGTTGTCAATTGGGACCCGGAAGCCCCTGAGAAGTCCTCTCACGACGGGCAATGGCAGCTCGTCTGGCTTCGAGCTTTGCGCTTGTGCGCCTGCACGCTCCCCAACACCTCTACCAGGCAGCGCACCGCTTCCACTTCCCCCGGTACTTCCTCTGTTCCCTCGGACGACCGGCCTGGCGTGACGCTTGGCGCAGCGGTCGCAGCGATTGACTCGGTCGCGGTTGCCGCCGGCGTACCGTCCGGCACGCCGGCGAGCGCCGTGACCTGCCCCCGCAGCCGCGCGTTCGGTGCCAGCACCCCGTAGTAACGATGCCGATGTCGACGCGGCGGCGGAATCAGCACGGCCAGACGCTCGATCAGTTCGAGCGGTGTGAGCATCAGGCTGATCCTGCCGCCGGGACCCGGCTTGACGCTCTCGTAGACCACGTGTTCGGCGTCGATTTCACGCCAGCGCTCCAGCGCGAAGGCCGGGCGAGCGCAATACCGCAGCAGCCGTTCCAGGCCCGGGCGGTCGGCGCCTTCGATGCGCACGCTGGCGTCGAGCGAGAAGCCGCCACCATGCGCCCAGTTCGCCATCGTCTCGGCGTCTTCCGGCTCAAGCACACCGCGCCGGGTCAGCGCGCGCAGCAGACGGCGGCGGACCTTGGCGTGGACCTCGTCGAGCCACTTCTGGTCGGGGACACGGCTTTCGTGAAACGTCGCTACTCCTGAAGCGTCCGCCTCGAAGGCGCCCTCGATGACGAGGCAGTGGAAGTGCTCGTTCGGATTGAGCAGCGCGCCAAAGCGGTGGATGAAGGCCACCGCACCAATCCGCGAATCGACACCCGCCGCCGGGCAGGCGCGGCACAAGGCTTGCTCCACCACGCTCAGGAAAATGCGCAGCGCCAGCGTCTCGATCGCCCGACAAAAGCATTGACTGCGGGAGTGGGAGAAAGCGATACTGGGCGCAACGCTTTTCACACTTAAAGCTCCAGGGTTTTGCATCCCCAGGCGTTTTCATGGGAGCGATAACAATGTCCCGCCACCGCTACCTTCCGCTACTCTTCGCCGCCCTGCTCGCCTGCCCCACCGCCCATGCCGGCTGCGCCAAGCCATTGACCGTCGCCTTCGGCGGATTCACTCCCGACATGTACATCGCGGAACAGGGAAACTACGCCGGAGTGGTCATCGACTATCTATCCGAAGTCGGCAAGAAAACCGGCTGTAAGTTCACCTACATAAACGTTCCCTGGGCGCGAGCCTGGTATCTTTTTAAAAACGGACAGATGGACATTGTCCCCATTGCCGCGCAAAACAGTGCGCGCGACGGCTTTGGCGACTATGTAAGCAATGAAATCTCCGAGCAGGTCTCGATCGTTTCGCTCAGGCAGCTCGACATTGATTCGGCGGTGCAACTGATCCGCCAGCCAATAAAATTCGACGTCATGCGCGGCGCGGAATACGGCCCGAAGTATTCCGAGTTCATCGGCAACCCGGCGCTCCGGGGTCGCTTCGAAGTCTCGCCTGACCCGATCACGATGATCCGTAAACTGAAGGGGCAGCGCATGGACGCAATCTTGACGCTGCCCTCCGGCTTGCTCGACGCCGCCAAGGCAGAGGGCGTCGAAGCCCAGCTCAACGCCCGCTGCCTGCAAGACCTCGACAAAGTCGGCGCCGGCATGTATCTCTCACACGAGATTCCGGCAGCGGAAGCCGCGCAGCTCAAGGCCGCGATGCGCGAGCTCAATCAAAGCGGGTTTTACTACAAGCGCTTCATGGCGGCAGTTACTAACGGCGTTGGTGCATAATTCACCATGAAAAATTAGCATGAAAACAGCACGTTAAAAAAAGCTCCTCTCGGAAAATATGCCAAAAACGTCAAATTCCGTCATAAAATGACGCCTGAAGCGCCTTAAACTATTGATTTTATCGAAAATATTTATGCACCAACGCCGTTACTAACTATCCACCGTGGACAAAGCAGGGAATAAGTAAATAAGGGCTTGGCTGTTGGCTGATGACTGGAGACGCCTGTCAAATGGCGCTCTTCAGACGGCAGAAATCACGCCTATTCCGTTCGTACTGAGCTTGTCGAAGGACAAAACGGCTCGCGAATTAATGAATCCAATAGACGCAAAAATCCGCATTGCGTATGCTGAGCAAAAAGTCCGGAGCCTCTTTTTATTAACCTTTATGCCGTTAAATAACGGCTAATTTTCATTAGGCGTTTTATGTCAGTAGTTGAAAAGCTTATAGATGGCGCAATTGCAGACGTTGACGTCCTTCGTTCTCTTGATGCGCAGGGAGACAACTTTACGATCCATCGAGAAGTGGATTTTCTTTTGCGCTCCATTGCGCGATAAAGCAGAGCTTGTCGCCAGCTTTATTAAGCGCTGCCGGATAATTCATCCGATTTATGCGGGTATACTTGCCACCCCAACATCCCGGAAGCCTCGCCATGTCCCGCAAAGCCAAGACGCTGACTCTCACCGACGAGGAACGCAGCCAACTCACGCAGATAAGCGGTCCTAGAAAAGTCTTCCGACATTCTACCAGCGATCCAAGGAGGAATTCAGCCCTGTGATTGTCGGAGAACTTATCCGAGATCGCTTAGAGGAGCGCGGCAGCGACTGGCGCGAACGTCGGCGAGCACGGACCGTACTTCTCCTTGATCAGGGACTGTCGATTGATGCTGTCGTGACCCAGCAAAAGATCCACAAGGAAACCGTGGCCTGCCACCGGGACGCCTGGCTGGTTCGAGGCTTCGCCGGGCTGCGCGACCTGCCGCGCAGTGGCGCCCCTCGCAAGCTATCGGAAACCCATCGGCAGGTGCTCTGTGCCTGGGCACAGGACGAAGCCTGTACGGCCCCTCAGTTGAGAAGCCGCTTGTCAGAGGAACATGGCGTACAGGTGTCGGTGTGGCTGGTGCAAAGCGCCTTGAAAGAGCAGGGCTATGTCTGGAAAAGAACCCGGCACAGCCTAAAAAAAACGAGATGAAACCAAATTTCGGGAAGCCCAGGCAGAGATAGAAGAATTGCTTGAAAAATCAAAGCTTGGCGAAATCACGTTGGCCTACATGGATGAAGCTGGCTTTGCACAGGCGCAGCCCAATCGGAGCGCATGGACCGAGACAGGAGAGGTTCACCGCATTACGGCCGAGCGCGGAAAGCGCCTGAATGTGCTGGCCGCGCTGATCTCGACGGGCGAGTTGTTCACGGCCCAGTTCTGGGAAACCACCACTGCGGCGCTCTTTGGAGGCTTCCTTGGTCTCCTTTTGGAAAGCGTTGGCAGACCCCTGACGGTCATTCTGGACAATGCGTCCATCCACAAGGCCAAGGCCATCCAGCCCCTGCTGGCCCTCCTGAAGCAGAAGGGACTCACGCTTCACTTTCTGCCCCCTTACAGCCCGGAACTGAACCGCGTTGAGAAGCTCTGGCACAAGATGAAGTACGAGTGGATGGCCTTTAAAGCCCGGAGCGCCGCGACGCTTGAGGCCGACGTCGACAAAATTTTGGCCGGCTTCGGCTCTGATTATCGGATGACTTTTTGCTGAGCGCTTA
>WBZL01000829.1_pt1 | contig 34345 bp, 24 predicted proteins | sample 5204291 | NCBI WGS metagenome assembly WBZL01 (sample SAMN12344345, study PRJNA552823) | activated sludge metagenome | biome: Activated sludge suspended growth; feature: Nitrification reactor; material: Wastewater; isolation source: activated sludge from nitrification reactor of wastewater...
GCGTCCGCCTCCGCCGGGGTAAAGGTCAGTCTCAGCATCGCAGCCTGTCCCTACAGAAAGCAATGCTCGAATTCTACAGCCCATTACACCAGACAGTTAAAGTCGTTTGTTACCTATTTCAGTATAAGTCGAAGATGTCAGGCACGCTGACCTGGTGATAAAAGGCACACATGAGCGTAGCATTGCGCCATGAAGCCGTTCCGTTGGAGTCCCGAGAAGAACGATCTACTCAAGTCCGAGCGCGGCGTCTCGTTCGAGCAGATGACCGTCGCCATCGAGACCGGCAGCCTGCTTGACGTGCTGAGTCACCCCAACCAGGCCAAGTACCCTAACCAACAGATCCTTGTCGTCGCGAGCGACGGCTACGTGTACTTGGTGCCCTTCGTCGAGGAAGCGGATCACTACTTCCTCAAGACGGTCATACCGAGTCGCAAGGCGACTTGCGACTACCTGAGCAAAGGTGAAGAAGATGTCGACCGCTGACCCGTACGAACTTGAAATACTCGCCTCCTACGAGAAGGGCGAGCTGAAGTCGGTTGCAACAAAGGCCGAACTGGCCAAGTTCAAGTCTGCCGCCCGAGCAACAGCCCTCAAAGACAAGCGTGTCAACATCCGACTTTCCTCTGGCGATCTGAAGGACATTCAGGCCAAGGCGCTGGAGGAAGGCATGCCTTATCAAACGCTTATTGCGAGTGTTTTACACAAGTACGTTACTGGCAAGCTAGCAGAGCCAAAACCAGATGGCTCGGGGAGTTGAATTTCCAACAAAGTTCTTGGGGCGGATCGTGTGACATGAGTCTGACCGAGTCGATTCAGACCCAAGCCATGTCGGTCGATGCTCTGCCAGAGTACCTCCGACAACACTGGCCGGAAATCCGCGGGCAACTGGAGACGGGCCGCTACCGTCCGCAGCCGGTCAAGCGCGTGGAAATCGACAAGGCCGACGGGAAGAAACGCCCGCTGGGCATCCCGACGGTGTTCGACCGCTTCATCCAGCAAGCCGTCGCGCAAGTCGTCTCGGTGCAATGGGAACCGCCCTTTCACCCCCAGAGTTACGGATTCCGCCCACAGCGTTCGGCCCATCAGGCTGTGCTTGAAGTGCGGGCGAACCTCCGGGCAGGATACGGCTCGGTAGTGGATAGGGAACTGCCAGCCTTCTTCGACCGGGTCAATCCTGACCGGCTGATGGCGCGCCTGAAGCAAAGGTGTCCAGATGCCGGTCTGCTGCGCCTGGTCAATCGCTTCCTGAAGGCGGGCGTGAGCGTGATGGGGTCGAGCGGGCTATCGGGAACTGCGCAAACACGGCGTGTCGGTGCGTGAAGCGTGGAACACCAGCAAGTCCGCGCACGGTTCGTGGCGGGCGTCGCAGATACCGGCCCTGTCGATCGCGCTCCCCTTGCGCTTCTTCGAACAAGTGGGACTACCGAGTCTTGCGCCCCGGTAGGAATTGGCTTCATCGAACCGCCGGGTACGTGACCCGTTCGTCCGGAGGTGTGGGAGGGGGAGGCCGCGAGGCTTTCTCCTATCCCGATTAGCCCGTGAATTGACCTACGGCGCGTCACCCTCGAACGGATTGAGAAGAGAAACGCCGAAGTGAGCGAAATCGGAAACGTTTCTCGTCACCACTGTCAAGCCATGGGTCTTAGCTATGGCAGCGATCATGGCGTCCTCGTACAACGTGTCAGATCGGCGATGCATCAGTTTCGCCCACATTCGAAAGGCAGCCGAATCCATCGAAAGTACGTTGTATGTGGCCGCGACCATGTCCAACCAGGCCTCGATTTCCGTTGCCTTTGCGCTGTCTTGTTCCCGAGTCAATTCAATACCGGCCTGAACTTCACCCAGGGTAACGGCTGCAACAGAAGCTGCGCGTCCTCTACGGAGGCAATCCACGCCAGTACTGCGCCATGAGGTCGAAGCTTGCGCAGTTCTGATAAGACGTTGGTGTCAAGGAGGTACATGACGGCTACCGGAGGGCCGTAGGCGGCCGACGCCTCGCATGTCCGCGCTCAGGCAACACGAAGTCCGCACGAGCTACATCCGACAGCAACAGTTGCTTGAGCGAAGGCCGCGCGGCGGCCTGCAAGCGCCGCCACTCGTCTACGGGCACAAGAACAGCGGCTTCCACCCCTCGCCTGGTTACCATCTGCGGGCCGTCGGCCAGACAAGCGTCCAAGAACTCGCTGAACCGCGCCTTCGCATCTTGCACTGGCCAAGTGTGCATAGCATCTCCTGCGTCTAGTCAAATGACTGGTCTACTAGAGTCCTGGCGCATCATCAAGCGGGCAACGCGCGCGCGGGCTAAGCCGCGGCTCTAGCTGAGAATTGCTGATTCCATGCAGGAGATCACGGAGCGTTTCCGAGTTCCGAGTATACTTCTTCGTTCCGGATCCAGCCTTCAGGGAAAGACAAACGAAACGAGAGGTCGCCGCGCGATGATCCAAACCCAGTCGATCCGCTTTCGCATCGCCGCCATGGTGTCGCTCGCCATCGTGCTGTCGCTGGGCGGCTTCGCCCTGTTCCTCAACGCCGAGATTCGCGACATCAACGAACGCGACGAGACCGAACAGCTCCGGAAGACGAACATGATGGTGCTCGACATGATCGGGCAAACCGACTCGATCCTTCGCGGGCAGGCTGAAAGCTGGGCACACGCTTTCACGACTGCGCTCGCCGGCCGATACACGCTCGAAGGCGGAGACGACCCGGTTCTCAAGCTCAATGGTGTCGTGCTCAACGGCAGCACTGGCGAGGTTGATACCTTCAGTCTGCGGACCAAGGGCAACGTCGCGACCGTCTTTGCGAAGAAAGGCGACGATTTCGTACGCGTGACGACCTCCGTGAAGAAGGAAGACGGCTCGCGAGCCGTCGGCACGCTGCTCGGCAAGGAACACCCGGCCTACGTGCTGGTGCGTGAAGGCAAGTCCTTTACCGGCAAGGCCACCCTGTTCGGGCGCGACTTCATGACCAAGTACGACCCGATCCACGACGCGGCCGGCCAGGTGATCGGCCTGCATTTCGTCGGCATCGACATCGTCGAGTCGATTGCGCGCATGAAGGAGACCATAAAGAAGATCAAGCTCGGCACAACCGGTTACGCCTATGTGCTCGACGCCACTCCCGGCCCGAAGGCCGGTACCCTTATCGTCCATCCTACATCGGAAGGCAAGAACATCATTGAAGCCAAGGACAACGAAGGCCGTCCGTTCATCCGCGAAATCGTCGAGAAAAGAAACGGCACCATCATCTACCCGTGGATGAACACTGAGGCCGGCGATACTCGCCCGCGCAACAAGATTGTCATTTACAACGACTACAAGGACTGGAACTGGATCGTCGCCTCGGGCAGCTATACCGAGGAAATCTTCAGCCTCGCCGACCGCGCACGCAACCTGACGATCGCCGCCACCTTCGTGCTGACGATCACGCTCCTGGCGATTCTGACCTTCTACCTGAACCGCATCGTCATCCGACCCCTGACTGGACTGGTGGGTAGCTCGCAGCGCATTGCCAACGGCGACCTGACGATCCGCCTCGATACCGGCCGGGGCGACGAAATCGGCGCCGTGATGCATGCGATGCACGAGATGGCCGAAAAGCTTGGAACGATCATCGGGGGCGTCCGTTCCGCATCCGACACCATCGGTGACGCGGCCCGACAGATGTCGGTAGCGACGAGCCAGGTGAGCACGGCCACCGAGGCACAGGCGCAGGCCTCGGCGGCTTCGGCGGCGGCCCTCGAAGAAGTCACGGTGAGCATCAACGAGGTATCGACGCTGGCCGGCGAAACCGAAGCCAGCTCGCAGAAGACCTCCCGCCTGACCGAGGAGAGCGTGGCCGCGATTCACGACGCGGTCGACGAGATCGAGTCGATGGCCAGCGCGATCAGCGCGTCGTCGGAGCAGGTCGCCGGGCTCGTCAAGCGATCGGAAGAGGTCGGCGGGATCGCTGGCGTGATTCGCGAGATTGCCGACCAGACCAACCTGCTGGCGCTCAACGCGGCCATCGAGGCGGCTCGTGCTGGTGAGCAGGGCCGCGGCTTCGCGGTGGTCGCCGACGAGGTGCGCAAGCTGGCCGAGCGCACGGCCAAGGCAACGCATGAAATCGCCGAGATGATCGGGCAGATCCAGAACGAGACCCGCCAATCCGTTTCCTGCATGGAGGCCGTCGCACCCAAGATCCAGCACGGGCTTGCCAAGGTGAGCGCTGTGTCGGACATGCTCGACACGATCTCGGCCGAGGCCACAGACTCCCGGAAGCGCGCGCTGGAAGTGGCGAACGCGACCCGCGAACAGGCCGTGGCCGCCAACGATGTGGCCAAGAACGTCGAGCACGTCGCGCAGATGACCGAGGAGACGAACGCGACGATGCGCGCCAACGTCGCGAACGCCGCGCGGCTGCAACAGATGGCGCAGGATCTTCGCCAGCAGGTCGCCTACTTCAAGGTGTCCTGATCCGGCTGGTCCAATAGTCCAAGTCCAGGAAGCGAGCCGTCAAGCGCGATTTGCCCCGTCCAACGTCCAGGCGATAGCAGCACCCGAAGACCGGCGGGAATGGAAAAACGGATTCGCCCCCGGGATCGGCACCGGTAATCACGTGACAATCAGCCAACTTGCAGGAGGAATGCGCATGCTCGAATTCTGGAACAAGGCGTTCGCTTACTTCTGGCGTCCGGAACTGCCCTGGGCGCTGCTCTTCACCTTCGGACTCGGCCTGATCCTCTTTCAGCTGCTTCCCGCCAGCCGGCGGGCGATCGTCACTTCGCTCGAACTCTACGGCTTGTGCGTCCTCGGCAAGTTCAGTTCGGCTTGTCTCAATGCCTTCGCTCTGCACAACAGCGCCGAGATCGTCCACGAGATGTTCGTCGTCGGCTCCGGCCTGATCATGATCCACCTGCTCGGGCTTCTGCTCTTTCGCCTGGCTTTCCCGCTGATCCGCCTGCGCATCCCGCGGATCATAGAGGATCTGCTGACTTTCCTCGGCTACATCGCCTGGGTCCTTGTCCGCTTGCGTCTCGCCGGGATGGATCTGACGAGCCTCGTCGCGACTTCGGCCGTACTGACCGCGGTGATTGCTTTCTCCATGCAGGATACGCTCGGCAACACGATGGGTGGCCTGCTGTTGCAGATCGAGAGCTCGATCAAGGTCGGCGACTGGATCACGATCGGCAACGTCGCCGGACAGATCTCCGAAATTCGCTGGCGCTACACGGCGCTCGAGACGCGCGACGGCGAAACGGTGATCTTCCCGAACAGCGTATTGATGAAGAATTCTTTCACCATCGTTTCAAGTCCGATGCAGAGAAGGCCCGAGTGGCGGCGCTGGCTGTGGTTCAACGTCGCCTCCTCGATTCCGCCGGGACGCGTGCAGGAAGTCGCTCTGGCAGCCATTCGTACGGCAGACATGCCGAACGTCGCACGGACGCCCGAGCCGAGCTGCGTGCTGATGGAATTCGGCCCCGGCTTTGCGCGCTACGCGCTGCGCTACTGGTTGATCGACGTGGAGCCTGATTCACCAACCGATTCACAAGTCCGTGGCCGTCTGCTCGCCGCACTGCAGCGCGCTGGCATCGAACTTGCCATCGCGCAGAATGAGGTGAGTCTGTCTTTCGACACCCGGAAGGCGCCCGAGGAACGCGAGCAGCAACGTCGTCGCCAGGCGCTTCGGTCCGCCGAGATCTTCGCGGTGCTCAGCGACGAGGAGATCGCACAAATGGCCAGCAATCTAGTTTACGCTCCGTTCGCCAGCGGAGACGTCATTCTCCGTGAAGGCTCGACAACCGGTGATTCGCTCTACCTTCTCGCCGAAGGCGAGGTTGACGTCTGGCTCGACGAACTGCCCGACAGGCCCGGTGGACACGTGGCGGTGCTCGGCACGGGCGAGGTGCTCGGCGAGATCGGAATGATGACCGGCGAGCCGCGCCGCGCGACGCTGATTGCCCGGAGCTACGCGCAGTGCTACCGGCTCGACAGGGCCACATTCGAACGGGTCATCCAGTCACGACCGGAGGTCGCCGGCGAAATCGCGCGCGTTCTCGCCAGCCGGGAACAGCGATTGAAGATGCCTGCCGGAGAACGGGCACAACCGCTGCCCAGCGGCCTCTCCTTACGAACGAAGAGCATTCTCGACAAGATGCGCGAGTTTTTCGGCTTTTGCGACGGTTGACAGACCTCATGGCCGGTCTTCGAAACACAGCAAATTGAATGGGAAGAATTGTTGTGGTCACGCATCGAATTGTCCCCCGTCGTGGCGAATGGACAGGCTTCCCCGTCATTGCCCCTGCGCGATCGCCAAGGAAGTCCTCTATGAAAGCTGGCTACCGAATGGGTGGCGGTATACGTAATGGAATGCGGGCTGGCAGGGAACAATCACGTTCATGAAAAAAACATCCAATCCCTATTCTCAACCACTCGAACTACTACTTCAGTGCCTGAATCGGCTTCACCCTGAAGAAATCGAGAAGCGCTTTGCACCAGACGGTGAGGGTTTGTTCTTGCAAGAAGTCGTCGATGTTTCCAGATTATCGACTACCGAAGATCTGTTGGATTCGTTTGGGGTGGATATGACATGCCCAGATCACCCCAAACCTGAAACCGAGGAGTGGTGGATGATTTATCAATGGCACCCTGTATGCAAACAGTTGATCTCTGGCGTAGAGCTTAGAAAGAGTATCGAGAAACTGTTTCCGCACGGCGAGGACGCCTGACCAGGCCAGACCCCTGCTCAAGCGCTGGCCCTCGACAAGACCGGCACCCCCAGGTGAAAGCCTGGGGGTGCGTGTCATCAACGGGAAGGTCTTACTTGCTGACCGGCGCTGGCGCCTCGGTATTGCTTACTGCCTTGGCTTCGGTTTTCGGTTCGGTCTTGACCACCTGCTTCTTGGGATGCTGCGGTGGCTTGGCTGCGTGCTCTTCGCCCGTGGCCGTGCCGGCAGCGGCCATCGTCGGCTGGGCGGTCTTGACGGCTTCGGCCTTTACCGGCTCGACGGCCTTCGGCGCTTCGACCTTCTTGTCCGCAGCCGCCGGCGCCATCACTTTGGTCGCCGGAGCGGCGGCGGGGGTGGCAGCGGCAGGCGCACTCCCCTGCGCAAAGGAAGAGGAAGCGAAGCCGGCGGCAAGCATCAGAGCGATCAGGGTCTTGTTCATTCTGCATCTCCTTGAGTGGTTGGGTTTTCAGGTACTGCGATAGTGCAGTGCCTTGTGCCGAATAACGCCTGCAGCAAGCAGGAGATGTCATGAGCAATGTAAGACCATGTATCGCTCTGTGACCTGGGGAGGGGGTGCATGGAGTACAACGCCGTGCACATCGAGGGCACGGGTACAGGTCTCGATATTTGCATTCGCCCGGGTTTCCGTGCCACGATTCGGAGCATGGATACTTCAGACACCTTTCGGAAAACGCGGGCGGCCTGGCTATTGGCGGCGGTGGAGCTGTTCTTCTCGCTGAGCTGGGTGGTCTATGTCATCTTCCTTCCCGAGTTGCTGGCGCGTGGCGGCGTGGACAAACGCTATCTGCCGTGGCTCCTCGCCGCTGACCAACTGCTGTTTGCGCTCGCCGACTGGACGATGGGGGTGGCGGTCGATCGCGTACGCGCGGCACTGCGCGGGATCGGGCCGATGCTGGTGCTGCTCGCGGCCGTCTCGGCGGTGGCGATGCTTCTTCTGCCCTGGCTGGCCGTGATGCCGATGCTCTTCCTCGCGGTCACGAGTGTGTGGGTCGCAACGTCGTCGGCCTTGCGCGCACCACCCTACGTGCTGCTCTCCCGCTATGCCGGCCGCTTTGCCATGCCACGTCTGGCCGGCATCCAGCTGCTCGGTCTGGCGGTAGCGTCGGCGTTGGCGCCCTACCTGGCGATCATCCTCAAGGGCGTCGATCCATCGCTACCGTTCTTTTTGAGCGCCGCGGCGGTTGGCGTCTCGGCGCTGGCGCTGGTGGTCGTCGAACGCGGTCAGCCCGTCGATCAACCATGGGAGGCCGACGTCCAACCGGCGGTACCCGCCGACGCGGCGCGCGGCGCGTGGATTGTCCTGCTCGCCATCGCGCTTCTGCTCGCGTTCGGGCAGCAGGTACATACCGCCATCAACGCCGCGCCGCAATTCAAACGTCTGGCTGATCCAGCGCTGCTCACCTGGTTGATGCCCGTCTTCTGGGTCGGTTTCAGTTTCGGGCTGCTGCTGGTCGACCGCCTGGTGCGCCTACGCGGATCGCTGCCGGTGCTGCAGCTTGCCTGTATCGCCGGCACGCTGTCGCTCGCCGGTACGGTGCTTGCCGGTTCGCTACCGCTGCTCGTCGCCAGCCAGTTTGCCGCCGGAGCCTTCTGGGGCCTGATCCTGTGTGCGTCGATTGGGGTTGCCAGTGAGCGCGGTTATCCGCTGCAGACGGGCCGCAGCACCGGTGCGCTGATGGCGACGCTGGCCGTCGCAGCGATGTCGCGGCTGAGTCTCGTGGCGTCGGGCGGCGCCGGGTCTGAAGCCCTGATGGAATGGCTGCCGGCGATCATGTGGGCCGCGGCGGCGCTGCTCCTCCTGCGCCTCGGAGGCCAGCGTGCCGGACAGGAATGGCGACCGGCAGGGTGAGTCCATACAGGCAGGCGAGGGCAGAGAACGGCCTGTAGCAGACCAGCCCCATTTCCCCCTCAGGCTCTCTCCGCTCGAAACACTCCAGCCTGGCCACCAGCGGCGTGCCATCGGCGTCGGCTTCGACGACGACGTAGTTCAGCTCGTACGGGAAACGGGCTTCGTCGCGCAGATCGTCGAGCCTGAGAGGCGGATGTTTTTCGAGGTCGAGGTAGCGTGTCCAGCTACCGGGATTCAGGTAATGGCGCTTGTCGAAGCTCCGCGTGTCGGGCAGGTGGGTGTGGCCCATGACGATCACCTGCGCCGCCGGACAGGCATCGAATCGTCGCTGCGCGAGATCGCGCAGCGCCTCCCGGCCGAAGTGGCGCGCGCCGATGATCGTGCCGAGCGTCTTGCTGCCGCCCGCGCCGAGCACCGGCGCCGGCCGCAGCGCGAACAGCGCCAGCCACTCGTCCGCCGGCAGCACCGCGAACAGTCGCTGCATCAAATCGGCGAGCTGCTCCTCATCGGACACGTCCCGGCGTACGCTGGCGCAACTCCGGTCGTCGCCCAGCAGCCGAGACGCGGCGGCCAGGCGTTGCGCGAAAGCGTCGTCCTCGCGCAGCCGCGCCAGCAGACGCCGCCCGACATCGGCAGCCTCTGACGAGCCGAGCGTCTTGGCATGGCGGGCGATGAACTTCAACAACATCCAGCCGGCGCTGGCGAAGCCGCCGGCATCTTCGCGCAGCAGGATCGTCGCCAGGTTCTGCACCGGGTGCAGATTGTCGGCGAACGGATAGCGCGCTTCCAGACCATTGACGAAGCGGACCATGAACAAGGTGCCGGGGCACATTTCGAGCCGCGCTCCGTCCGGCGCTCGCAGGATCGGCGCCGACCAGTGTTTGAAGCGGTTGGCCGGGTCCTCGAGGTGGCCGTGGCCGATGTGCAGCCGGCCGTCGTGGCGCTCGACCCAATCGACGCCGGTTGCGAAACGCAGGCCGGGGCCGATGCGCGCCCGCAAACGCTTGCGCACCGCTGGCCAGTACAGGTCGACATCGTGGTTGCCGGCCGCCAGGGTCACCCGGTTGCCCGCCGCCTGAAAGTCGTGCAGCGCGGCGAAGCTGTTGTCGTGTCCGGCGAGGATCGCCTCGAGCTTCTCCAGCGACTCCGCTTCCGAGCACCAGTAGTCGGCCGACGGGCTGCGATAGGCCTGCGGCCGGACCTGCGCGAACTCCAGGAAATCGCCGTTGAAGAACAGTTCGATGTCGCCCGCCTGGCCGGCCGGCGAGGCCAGGCGCTGGCGGACGAAGCGTTCGAGCTGCCGGTCCTGGTAGACATGGTCGTCGCCCGGATCGGCCGCGCCGCCGCCCAGGTGGAGGTCGCTGACGATCAGCGTTTGCCGTCTGTCCGACATCGCATCGCTCCTTGCCTAGAGATCGAGCTGGCACTGCACGGCATAGAGCAGCGGCAGCGGATTGCCGCGCCGTACGTGCTGCTGCCGGAAGCCGAGCAGCAGGCCGGCAAGGCTGCGGCCCGGGCTGTGGAAACAGGCGTCGACGACATCGGCGCCGAAACGGGCCGCGAAGCCGGTCGGCACCGGAAAACTCGGGGCAATCAGACCGAGCGCCTTCTTCCGGCGGAAGGCGCGCAGGAAGCCGGTGAAGGACAAGGGCGAGAAGGCGCCGGCGCTACAGGCGTTGAGAAAAATCACCGGCGCATTCCGGTAGACGCGTTGCTCGTCGATCTGATCGACCGAGACCGAGCAGCCATTGTCGAGTTCGAGCGATTCCGGCCGCGGCGCCGCGGGCGAGGGCGGCGGGCTGCCGTGGCAGAAGAGATAGATCAGCGTCGCGTCGGTCCTTGCCCGGACGACGACATCGCGAATATTCCGGCCATCGGCGTTGACCTCGACTGTTGGGCCCTGCGCCCTTAACGCGGCGGCCAGGGCGTCGTGCACCTTGCGCGGCTGATCGGCGTCGACGGTGATCGTCGGGTTGAGGTTGAGGCTCGCTGTCGCCTTCGCCTGCCGCCGGGCCTTCAGCAGCGAAGCGTAGTCGCCTTCGCCGAGGAACTGCGTTTCGAGCGCGAAGCGCGTGCCCCAGAACAGCTCCGGCTGCAGCGGCCAGTCGTCGGGCGCGTCCGCGTCGAAGCGCTGCGGGTACAGCAATTCCCACGGCAGTGATACGTCGCGGGTGACGATGGTCAGCCGCGTTCCCGGTTCGGCCCGACCTTCGATGTAGTCGAGGACGCTGCAGAATGTCGCATCCTCGAGCAGGGCCCGATAGAGCACGCCACCGGCCTGCGCGAACTGCCTGGCGACGCCCGTCAGCGCGCGCCGGCAGGCTGGCGCCGTGGTGTCCGTGCCGTCGAAGCCGTACCACACGGAGGAAGTCTCGTAGAGATTGGCACCCAGGGTCGCCGCGAGTTGCGCGCGCAGCGCGTCCAGCCGGGCACGGTCGATCGATGACGTGAAACCCCCGACCGAGTTGCTGAATTCTCCGTTGACGTAATCCTCCAGGTCGAGGTACAGGAGGTTGTTTTCAAAGCAGGCTTTCAGCCGCAAGCGACGCAGCGGCGGCTTGCCGACCTCGGCGCAGTCCTGCACCGCCCGCAATCCGTCCAGGTCGATGATCGTTGGCGAAACCACCGCCGGCAAGGCCTTGCCGGGCGGCAGCACGATGATCGGCAGGCGGAACTCGTAGAGCCGCGCGCCGGCGTGGTGGAACTCTACATGCACCCCGTATTCACCCGCCGAGCCGGCCAGCGCCCGCAGGGCAAAGGGCTGCGCCTGCTGCAGTCGGCCGTCCTTGAACTGTGCCTGGCGCGAATGCGGGCCGTCGATCGCCAGCCCGTCTTCGGGCGTCACGCTGATCGCCAGCGTCTGTTCGCCGGCCAGCAGCGGCTCGAGTTTTTCGCCTTCGACGATCGCTCCTGCCGCGTCGCCCGCCGCGAACTGCTTGAAGACCAGCAAGGCGATTCCTTCGGCGAGCAGCGTCAGGCCCCTGGCCGCCGGACCTTCGAGGACGAAACCCAGCTTGCCGGCCGCCGCGCTCGCCTGTGCCTTCTCCTGCGGCGCCTCGTCGGACGACCCGTCGGCGATGCCCTTGCCGGTCCGCCCGGTTGGGTCGGGCAGCCGAAAGACATCGCGTCCGTCGCCATCGTCGAGAAAAGCGAAACCGCGCTCGGCAAAGAGCGCGCGGAATCTCTTGGACGACGACCGCTCGCGCGCCGGGCCGGCGTCGTCCACCGTGGCCGGCGCCTCGCGCATCGTCCCCGTGTCGCCGCGGCGTCGCCGTTTGCCGCCGATCAGGATGGCGTTCTTGCCAAGCGCCGTGGCGCCGTCGCCCTGGGCGATGGCGCCGCCGCCGCGCAGTTTGGCGCGGTAGGAAACCGCCCCGGACGCCGGCAGCGCCAGCGGATCGGGCGGCCGCTGTCCCTTGGCGAGTCCCTCTCCGCCGAGCAGCAGCGCCACCGGAAAGTTGCCGCGCAACTCCGGCCACGGCGTTTGCACCGCCCCGTGGTCGGCGCGGGCGCTCTCCGGTACGCGGCGATGGAGGTGACCGATCAGGTCGGAAACCAGCACCCCGGTTGCGCCGCCGGCCGCCTGCGCGTGCCCGCTCAGCGCCTCGATCAGGTGATAGGTGAAAATACTCATGCGGCCGTCGGCGCGCAGATACGAGAGTTGTCCCGGCCGGCACGAACTGAGCACGGCGCGGCCCTCGCCCTGGGCGAGCGGCGTCGCGGGCGACTTACCGGCGGGCAGGAAGAGCGTCGGCGGCAGCGCCGCGCTGTGCAGTGCCGTGGCGGCGAGCGTGTCCTTGACCCCCATCCCGCCCGCGTGGCAACAATCGAGCAGCACCAGCAGGCGGCGCGGCGCCAGCTTGGCAATCCGGGTAGCGAAGGTGGTGGCCGCCACCGCGCTTTGGCCGACCTGTTTCAGGTCGAGATCGTAAGGAATCAGGAAATACTCGCCGTCCTGCTCGTGGCCGTGGCCGCTGAAATAGACGATCGCCGTCGCGTCGTCGTCGGCGGCCACGCGCTCGGCCAGCCAGTCGAGCCCGGCCAGGATGCCTTGCCGGCTGCTCTCGGCACCGGTCAGCAGGCGGACCTTGCCGGGCCGGTAGGCGCAGCGCTGCGGGTGCACCAGCACGTCGCGCAGCGCGCACGCGTCGGCGGCGACGGCGGGCAGCGCCGCCGCGGCTTCCCGGTTCTGGTCGACGGCAATCAGCAGCGCGTAGGCGTTTTCGAAGCGACGGCTCATCTTTTTCCTCCCTACCTCCGGTCATTCGCCGGCCTCCGGCATTGACAGCCGCGCGCGCAGACAGGCATCCTCGTATCCTACTCCAACGATCACCCGGCGAGCGGCACGGCGATGAACAGCGAACACCTTCCCCCAGCGAAAAAGCCGCGCCGAGGCGCGAAAGGCCGCGTCGAGGGCGACGGCGCGGTCGCCCAGGGCAAGGCGGCCACGGCCCTGGGCCAGGGTGCTCGCCAGGCCGGCCGCGACATCCACGAAGTCACGATCGTCCTGCCGTCGGCAGCGCCCGACGCCACCGCCGACGGACTGCGCCAAGCTTATCTGGGCTGGCTGGTCACGCAGGCCAACCGGCTGCCGCTCTTCGTCAGCGACGACAAGATGATGCAACTGCCGGCGGTCTACACTGCGCTGCTCACCACGGCAAGCGACGACAGCCGCTTCCCGCCGGCCGCCGCGGGCGCGGCCCGCCAGCCCGGCGAGGGCGAGCCGCGCCAGGGCGAGCGCCTGTCGGCGCTCGAAGCGCTCGACCGCGAGCGCTCGCTGGTGCTGATGGGCGGACCGGGGAGCGGCAAGACGACCTTCCTGAACTTCGTCGCCTTGTGCCTGGCCGGCGAGCTATTGGGCTCGCCGGCCGCCAACCTGAAGCTTCTCCGCCGGCCGGTCCCGCGCGAACCCGACGCGTCGGCTGCCGAAGCCAAGCCGCAGCGGCAACGCTGGACGCACGGCGCCCTGTTGCCGGTGTGCGTCGTGCTGCGCGATTTCGCAGCCAGCCTGCCGGCCGACGCCGCGGTCGACGCCGGCACGCTGTGGCGCTTCATCGTCGGCCAGTGGCCCGAGCAACTGCGGCCCTACGCCGACCCCCTGCAGCGCGAACTGCTCGGCCGCGGCGGACTGATCCTGCTCGACGGACTCGACGAAGTTCCCGACGCCGAAAGCCGGCGCGCCCAGGTCAAGCAGGCCGTTCAGGCCTTCGCCGGGATGTACGGCAAGTGCCGCTTCCTCGTCACCAGCCGTACCTACGCCTACCAGCGCCAGGACTGGAAACTCGAAGGATTCGCCGCACGCGAACTGCTGCCCTTCACGCGCGGCCAGATCGAGCGCTTCATCGACTCCTGGTACGCGCACATGGCGAAGGACCTGGCGCGCCTGAGCGCGTCGCAGGCGGCCGACGGCGCGGCAAGGCTCAAGCGCGCCAGCGAGCGCCGCGAACTGCGCGAACTCGCTGCCCGCCCGCTGCTGCTGACCCTGATGGCGCGGCTGCAGACGCGCGGCGGCGGCGCGCTGCCGGAAAGCCGCGAGAAGCTGTACGCCGAGTCGGTCGACATGCTGCTCGACGAGTGGGAACGTCACAAGCCGCGCTTCGACCGCCGCGGCCAGCGGATGGACGAACCCTGCCTCGGCGCGTGGCTGGGCGCCAGCCGCGAGAGCATCCGCCGAGAAATCGACCGGCTGGCCTACGAGGTCCATCTGGCGCAGCCCTCGTTGACCGGTACCGCCGACATCCACGAAGCCGCGCTGACGGCGGCGCTGCGTGCCGCCTCGCGCGACCGGCCGGACGCCCGGCTGATGCGCCTCGAGGAATACCTGCGCGACCGCGCCGGGTTGCTCAGCGCGCACGGCGAAGGCTGGTACCAGTTTCCGCACCGTTCCTTCCAGGAATATCTCGCCGCCTGCCACCTGGCTCGCTTCCAGTTTCCCGACCGGCTGAGCGAACTGGCGAAAGCCGATCCCGACCGCTGGCGCGAGGTCCTTCTGCTCGCCGCGGCGAGCGTCAGGAACGCGCCCACTGCCATCTGGGATTTGGTCGACACCCTGTGCGGCGAGCGCGTCGATCCGGACCCCGATGCGCCCGAACCCGACAGCGAAACGCAGTGGGGCGCGCTGCTTGCCGGCCAGGCGCTGCACGAAACCGGCCTGGCGGCGGCCGACCCCGACCTGCAGGCGCGCCACGAAGCCAAGCGCCGGCGCGTACGCGACTGGCAGCGCTGGCTGTTGCGCAGCCGCCTCTTGCCGGCGCGCGAACGCGCGCTCGCCGGCGACCTGCTCGCCGCGCTCGGCGACCCGCGACGGGAACTGCTCGACGTCGACCACCTGCGCTTCGCCTTCGTACCGCGCGGCGCTTTCTGGATGGGCGACGAAGGAGACAGCGACGCGCCGCTGCACCGCAACGAAACGCTGGACTATGACTACTGGATCGCCGAATCGCCGGTCACGGTGGCGCAGTTCGCGCAGTTCGTCGCCGCCAGCGCTTATCGGGTACACGATGCGGACGCCTTGTGCGCTCCCGCGAACCGGCCGCTGGCAACGGTGAGCTGGTACGACGCCCTGGCCTTCTGCGCCTGGCTGGGCGAACGCTGGCGCGACCGGCTACCGGCCGGCTGGTCGGTCGCCCTGCCGTCGGAAGCCGAGTGGGAAAAAGCCGCGCGCGGCGGCGTCGAGCTTCCCGTCGCCGCGCAGTACGCCACGGTCGGCCAGGGCTTCGCCCTCGCCGATCCGGCACGGCGGAAGAACCCGCAACCGCAGCGTGCCTGGCCCTGGGGTGATGAGTGGGAGCTCGAATGGGCGAACGCCGAGATGAGCATCGCTGCGAGCAGCACGCCGGGCTGCTTCGAGGCCGGGCGCAGCCCTTATGGCTGCCTGGATATGGCGGGCAACGTCTGGGAGTGGACGCGGAGCCTGTGGGGAACAGATTGGCGGCAGCACGCTTTTGTCTACCCTTACGATGCCTGGGATCTGAAACGTGAAGACCTGGATACCTCGGACGATGTCTTCCGGGTTGTGCGGGGCGGCTCGTGGGACGCTCGTCGAGTCTTCGCCCGTTGCGCCGTCCGCTTCAGGTCTCTCCCTGGCATTCGGTTTGGCGACAGCGGTTTTCGGGTGGTGTTGCGTTCTTCCCCTGTTCCTTGACTCTGTCCTCTGCTCCCTCCGGCCTCTGTCACTCAAGGTACTCCGGCTCTAGAGGGGGTGCGGGGGGAACTCCCACCGCCGCGCAGCGCCCTTGCTTTTCATGACCCTGTTGCGTACGGTTTGCCCGACCTCAGCCTTCGCGAGCCGACAGCATGATCATTACCCGAAAAATTTTCCTCGCCTCATCGCAGGAACTCGAAGACGACCGCCGGCAGTTCGAAATCTTCATCGCGCGCGAGAACAAGTCGTGGGTCAAGCAGGGGGTGGAACTCGAACTCGTCCTCTGGGAAGACTTCCTCGACGCGGTTTCGCGCACGCGCCTGCAGGACGAATACAACGAGGCCGTCCGTAGCTGCGACCTCTTCGTCCTGCTCTTCTTCACCAAGGTCGGCCCCTATACGGCGGAAGAGTTCGCGGCGGCCTACGAGCACTTCCAGGCCACCGGCAAACCCTTGCTGTACACCTATTTCAAGGACGCGCCGCACAACGCCGCGCGCGCCGACCTGCTGAGCCTGTGGGCGTTTCAGGACAAGCTCGAGGCCCTCCGCCACTTCCCGACCAAGTACAGCAACGTCGACCAGCTCAAGCTGCACTTCCGCCAGCAGCTCGACAAACTCGCCGCCAACGGTTTCGGCGACTCCCCGCCCGATCGGGCGGCGCCGACGGCGCCCGGTGGCGGCAGCTTCGAGGCGCTACTCACAGGCGACGGAGCCATCGCCCAGGGTGCCGGCGCCATCGCGGTCGCTGCCGGCGGTCAGTTCACGCAGATCGTCAAGAAGAAAGTCCAGCGTCGTGACAAATCGGCCGACGACCGGGCCATCATCGCCGACTACCTCGCCGCGCTGGCCAGCGAACTTTCCGGCCTGAAACTCGGCGAGATCGACGTCGCCGCCAGCGACGCGCGCCGCGAGCCCTTGCAGCTTGCCGACGTCTACGTGCCGCTGGCCACCCATCTGCGCTTGCCGGCGCAGACGACGCTGGCGCAGTGGCTGGCCAGCGACCGGCAGCGCACGCACGGCGAGCGCGCCGATCTCGAAACTGCCGCGCACGACAGCCGGCCGGTGCCGGCGCTCGAAGCACTGGCGCAGCATCGGCAACTGACGCTGCTCGGCGCCGCCGGCAGCGGCAAGAGCACTTTCGGCGCCAGCGTCCTGCTGACACTGGCGCAGGCTTGGCCGGGGCAGGCCGATCGGCTCGTCGATCTGGGGGACTCCTGGACGCACGGCGCGCTGCTGCCGGTGCGCGTCGTTCTGCGCCGCTTCGCCGAAGCGCTTCCGGCCGGCGGCACGCCGTCTTGCGCCGGCGACCTCTGGGCCTTCATCGGGCGCTCGCTCGACGCCGCGGGCTACGGTCTGTCGCCTGCCACCTGCCAGACCATTCGGCGCGTCGCGCGTGACCAGGGGGCGCTGTTTCTCTTCGACGGCCTCGACGAATGCGGCAGCGAAGCCGCTTGCCGGCGCGTCCTCGGCGCGGTCGAGGAGTTCATGCGCAGCGCCGGCCGGCACTGCCGTTTCCTGCTCACCGCACGGCCCTACGCCTGGCCCGGCGGTGCCGATCCGGCGCATGGCGTGTACGCGCTGGCCGACCTCGACGACGAACAGATCGAGCAGTTCATCCGCGCCTGGTACGCCGCGCTGGCGAAGCGCCAGTGGTTGTCGCCCGGCGACGCCGGGCGCAAGTGCGACGACCTGCTCGCCGCGCGCCAGCGCCCGGACCTGCGGCCGCTGGCGCAGAACCCCCTGCTGCTGACGCTGATGGCCTCGCTGCACGCCAATCGCGGTCGCCTGCCCGACGACCGCGCCGACCTCTACGACGACTCGATCCACCTGCTGTTGCTGCGCTGGAACCGGCAGATCGGCGCCGACCAGGCGCTGCTCGACGCGCTGGCGATTCCGACGCTGAAGCTCGCCGACCTGCGCGGCGTGCTCGAAGAGCTGGCTTTCGCCGTGCATGCCGGGAGCGCCGTCGGGCCGGTCGTTCTGCACGCCGGCCCGGCCGCCGCCGGCGCCCCGGCCGACATCGGCGAAGGCCGCCTGCTGGCGGCGTTCCGGCCCTTGCTGCAGGGCAGCCTGGACAAAGCCGCGATCGTCGTCGACTACATCGAGAAACGCGCCGGTCTCCTGGTTGGCCAGGGTTTCCGCAACGGCGAGCGGCAGTTCGCCTTCCCGCACCGCAGCTTCCAGGAATTCCTCGCCGCCTGCCATCTCGCCGCGCGGCCGGATTTCGCCACCGAGTGCGCGCGTCTGGCCCGGCAGGCGCCTGGCCACTGGCAGCTCGTGCTGCCGCTGGCGGCGCGGCTGGCCAAGGCCGAGCGCGGCGCCAGCGCGGCCGACGAGCTGATCGGCGGCCAGGCAATCGCCGATTGCCGCCGGCAAAGACCCATCGTCGCCGCCGACTGGACTTGCGCCTTGCTGGCCGGAAGGCAGTTGCTCGAGATCGGCGTCGGCGCGATCCGCCAGCGCGAACGTACCGCCGCCATCGCGGCGCGCGTCGCCGGCTGGCTCGCGGCGTCGCTGCCGCTCCATCCCGGCGACGGTGGCGTGACGCGAACGCTGCGCGCACAGGCCGGCGACGTGCTGGCGCAACTCGGCGATCCGCGCTTCGATGCGCAGCGCTTCTTTCTGCCGGCCGACGATGGGCTCGGCTTCGTGCGCGTTGCCGCCGACCCAGGGTTCATGATCGGCACGCGACCAGGCGACAGGGAACGGGTTTCACGGATCGCCGGTTTCGACGTAGGGGACGACGAAATCAACGACACGACGACGCCCACACCGGAGTTCTACATCGCGCGTCATCCGGTGACCGTCGCTCAGTTCCGCGCGTTTGTCGAGGCGACTGGATTGGCCATCGGCGACTCCCGTGCCTTGCGCGACCCGGACAGCCGGCCGGTGCGTTACGTGAGCTGGCACGAGGCGCTGGCCTGGTGCGACTGGCTCACCGAGGTGCTGGCCACTTCCGGCGTGTTCGCCGGCCATCCGATCGCCAGCCTGGTTCGCGAACACGCCTGGCGGGTCGCCCTGCCGAGCGAACTCGAGTGGGAGAAAGCGGCGCGCGGCGGCCTTGCCGGCGCGGTTTTCCCCTGGGGAGACGAGGCCGATCCCGAACGGGCCAACTACGACGCGGCGGAGATCAACGACAGCTCGGCGGTCGGCTGCTTCCCGGCGAACGGTTTCGGTCTGTACGATCTGGCCGGCAATGTCTGGGAATGGACGCGCAGCCTCTGGGGCGACGACTGGGAGAAACCGACCTTTGCCCATCCCTACGAGGCGAACGACCCCCGGCGAGAGGCGCTGGATGCTGTGGATGGCATTCTACGGGTCGTGCGGGGCGGCTCGTGGTACGGTCGTCGGGATCTCGCCCGCTGCGCCTACCGCAGCGGGGTTCACCCTGGCGACCGGGATGTCAGTCTGGGTTTTCGGGTGGTGTTGCGTTCTTCCCCTGTTCCTTGACTCTGTCCTCCGTTCCCTCTGGCCTCTGTCACTCCGGGTACTCCGACTCTGGAGGGGGTGCGGGGGAAACTTCCCCCGCTGCGCCGGGTGGCTATTTGGCGCGGCGTCCGGGGATCGGATGCGCCGCGAAGAGGTGCTTGCGCAAGCCCCAGGTGTCGGCGTAGCGGACGTGATTGATCCAGCCGCGCACGCTGGCGTCGAGTTCGGCGAAGGAGATCGACCCCGCGCGATACGCGTCGAGATTGCCGCTCAGCCGGCGCGTGAAGTTGACCGCGTTGCGCCGCTTGAGCAGACGATGCGTCGGGTACACGACGAAGCCGAGCCAGGGGATGCCGCAGCGCGTCGGCAGCACCTGCGCCTGCGCCGCGTGGATCGTCAGCCTCTCCTGTTCCAGGCGGGCGATCAGCGCCTCCTTCCATTGCCACAGCGTTTTCCGGTCGTCGCCGAACAGCGCGAAGTCGTCGACGTAGCGCAGGTAGGCGCCGCAGCCCAGTTGGCGCTGCACGAACCAGTCGAAGTCGTCGAGATAAACGTTCGACCAGAACTGCGAAGTCAGATTGCCGATCGGCAGGCCGCGTGGGCGGCAGGCGGCGAGCAGGTCGTCGCCGGGGAAGTACACCGGACTGTACTCGTCCGCCAGCACGCCGACGCCGCTGTCGAGGATGAGGCCGGCCAGCCACAGCAGATCCGGATCGTCGACCACGCGCGCCAGCTTGCCGCGCAGGAGATCGTGGTCGAGCGACGGGAAATGCTGCACGATATCGGCGCGCAGCACGTAGCGATAACGCCGCGCATGGTGCTGCAGCCGGTCCAGCGCCCGGTGCGTTCCCTTGCCGCGGCGATTGGCGTAGCTGTCGGCGATGAAGCTCGCCTCGAACAGCGGCTCGATCACCTGGCACAGGGCGTGATGGACGACGCGGTCGCGAAACGGCGCGGCACTGATCTTGCGGCGCTTCGGCTCGTGAATGAAGAAGTGGCGATAGGCGCCGGGGCGATAGGACTTGCTGCGCAACTCGTCCTGCACGGTCACCAGTCGGTCAGCCACTTGCTGTTCGAAAGCCGCCGCGCTGCCCTTGCGGCGCTTGCCGCGCGCGGCGACGGCAAAGGCCTGCCAGAGATTGTCCCATTCGGTGACGGCGTCGAAGAGCTCAGCCATTGGCGACACGGCCCGCCGCCGCGCGAGCCGACCAAGTCGCTCGAGTCGCCTGCGGTGCCGGCGAACGGCGCTGCTTCATTCTTCCTGCCCGGAGTTGCCCACGATGCCCACCACGAAAGAACTGGTGATTTTCACCCAAACTTATGATCTCCTTAGCTGGCTCCTGCCGCACTGCGAGCGCTTCCCGAAGAATCAGCGCTTCGTCGTCACCCAGCGCCTGCAGGCGGCGGCGCTCGATTTCCAGGAGGCGATCTTCGAAGCCAACGCCCGCCACGGTGTTCAGCGCCTGCAGCATCTGCACGCCGCCGACGCGCAGCTCAACAAGCTGCGACTGTACTTGCGGCTGGCCCGGCAATGGGATTGGCTGAGCAGCGGCCAATACGAGCACGTCAGCCGCCTCGTCGCCCAGGTCGGGCGGCTGCTCGGCGGCTGGATTCGGCAAACGGCATCCGGCAGGCCCGGTGACTCGGGTCGCGAGGCCGAGGAGTTCTCCTGACCCAGGGCATTCCGGTGGCGGGAGCCGGGGCGGGAACGGCGGGCGCGTCGGCCTGGCCGTTCCCGTGCTTCGCTATGCGCCCGGCGCGGGCGATTGCCCCGCTGTCGCCCTGCCTTGCGGCCTGCGCGCGGACCAGACCGGTCTGGCGCTGTTCTTCTTCCTTCGCCTCGGCCGGCAAATCCGCTCGCGCGAATCGACCGGCATTTCCGGAACACGACCGGCACGGGGGGTGCCGGCGCACCGTCCCGCCTGACGGCGGAACCAGAAGAAGGGGCGGAAGAACGTGGGAAGAACGCAACACCACCCGAAAACCCAGATTGTCATTCCGGTTGCCAGGGTGATTCCTGTTGCGGTAGGCGCAGCGGGCGTTGTCTCGATGATTGTTCCACGAGCCGCCCCGCACGACCTCTCCAGACTGCCTGACCGGGTGTTGCCACCCGGCCGGCGAAGGATAGCAAAAAAATCGCGCGCCGCGCTGCGCGCGGCGGGGGAAGTTTCCCCCGCACCCCCTCCGGAGTCCGAGATCCCGGAGTGACAGAGATCGGAGGGAGCAGAGGACAGAGTCACGGAACAGGGGAAGAACGCAACACCACCCGAAAACCCAGAAAGACATCCCGGCCGCCAGGGAGATCCCAGCCGCGGTAGGCGCAGCGGGCGAGAGCTCGATGAAAGTCCCACGAGCCGCCCCGCACGACCCGTAGAATGCCATTGGTAGCATCCAGCGCCTCTCGCCGGGGATCTTTCGCCTCGTAGGGATAGGCAAAGGTCGGTTTCTCCCAGTCGTCGCCCCAGAGGCTGCGCGTCCATTCCCAGACGTTGCCGACCATGTCGAAGAGCCCGAAGCCATTGGCCGCGAAGCAGCCGACCACCGACGTATCACCGATCCGCGAATAGTCATGGTTCGCGGCGTTCAGGTCGGCCTCGTCTCCCCAGGAGAAGACCGCAGCGCTCAGACCGCCACGCGCGGCTTTCTCCCACTCGAGTTCGCTTGGCAGGGCGACCCGCCAACCGTGCTCACGCACCAGGCTGGCGATCGGATGGCCGGCGAACACGCCGGAAGTGGCCAGCACCTCGTTGAGCCAGCCGCACCAGGCCAGCGCCTCGTGCCAGCTCACGTAACGCATTGGCCGGCTGGCCGGGTCGCGCAAGGCGTCCCTGTCGCCGATCGCGTATCCAGTCGCCTCGACAAAAGCGCGGAACTGGGCAACGGTCACCGGATAACGCGCGATGTAGAACTCGGGCGCCGGCGTTGGTGTGTCGTTGACCTCGCGCTCGTACACCTTTTCCCCGATGATCCTGGCCACGCGCGCCGTGTCCTGTCGCCGCGTGCCGATCACGAAGCCCGGATCGGCAGCTATGCGAACGAAACCCAGCATTTCGTCGGCCGGCAGATAGAAACGCTGGGGGTCGAAGCGCGGATCGCCGAGCTGCGCCAGCCGGTCGCCGACGCGAGCGCGGATGACCGGTTGCGACTTCGCCAGCGCCTCGGCGTCGCTCAAGAGGCTGACGATGCGGCGCGCGCACTCGGCGCGCAGCGCCTCGCCACTGTCGCGCCATTCGATCGCCGCCGTGGCAGCCAGCTCGGCGGCCGAGAACTGTACATTGGCGACGCTGCCGGTTTCGGCCAGGGCGCGCAGGAGGTCGCGTGCCGAGCGGGCGGCGTGCGTCGCCTGATAACCGGCCAGCAGCAGGATCGGCTCGCGCCACCAGGGGTCCTCGAGTCGTTCGGCGAGAAAGGAGAGCATCGCTTCGCGGCTGTCGCGCCCGATGACCTCGCTCAGGTAGCGGGCGACGAGGAATTCCTGCAAGGCGAGATGCAGGAAGCGGAAGGCGCCGTCGCGCTCTTCGAGCACGCTGCCGCGTTGCCGCGCATGACGGACGAAATCGTCGAGCCGCGGCTGAAACGCTTCTTCGGCGCGCAGGATGGCGCGCAGCGCCGGCTCCTCGATCTCGCGCCCCTGGTCGGCGCCCTGCTGGTGCATGTGGAAAGCGAGCTGCTGCGCCATGTCGCGGTACAGCGTCCAGTCGGCGGACAGTTCGCGTCTGTCGCTCTCGTCGTACCCGTAATCGACCTGCAGCAGCGCGTTGATCGCCTTGTCGAAGAGGTCGGCGCGCTGTTCGGGCAGCGCGCGGTTGTTGAGATGGACGATCAACAGCAGGCGCACCATCAGCGGGCTGTCGACCAGCGCGGCGGCGTTCTCGCCCAGGCGCTGGCGGCGATCGGCCTCGAGCCGCAGGATCCCGCTCAGCAGGTCGTCGGAGCGCTCAAGCCGGAGCACGCTGTCCTTCGGGTGGCGGCAGGCGTAGGCTTGACGCACCATCGGCGCGATGTGCTGCTTGTGGTCGAGCGCCTGCACCAGGATATCGCGAAAGTCGGCCCCGAGGGCAGTGCTGCCACTGCGGTAGGCGATCGTGCGGCAGGTGACGACGACGCGCATTGCGTCGCGGCCGGCGACGAGATTCTCCACCGACTGGCGGACCTCGGCGCGTTCGCCCTCGTTCGCCACCTCGTCGAGTCCGTCGAGCAGCAGCAGCACGTTACGTCCGTCATTGAGCAGGCGGACGAAGAAGTCGGCCGACAGGTCGAAGGGGGATTCTTTGCTGATCAGATGGTAGGAGATGAAATGCGCCAGCGTTTTTTCGCGCGCCGGCGGCGCCGCCGGCAAATGACGACGATAGCGCGCGAAAGAGGCTAGCGGCACGAAAATCGGCAGCGGCAGTTCGCTCGCCGCCATCGTCAGGCCGAGGCGCGAGCGAGCCGGTTCGGGCTGCCCGGCGAGCAGCGAAGACGCCAGCGCCCAGGCCATGTGCAGCAGGACCGTCGTCTTGCCGCAACCCGGCCCGCCGATGATCGCCAGACGATGGCCGAGACCGAGCACCTCGTTCAGGGCGATGTCGGCTTCGCGGCCGGAAAGCCCGCCGGAGCGCGGCAGCGAGCGGGCGCGCAGCGGCACATAGGCGGTCTCGATCGGCAACACGACGACCGGAGCGCCACCCGCCTGTTCGATGCCGCGCAGCTCGATACTCTGTGTGCGCTCCTGCAGCCAGCGCAGGTAGCCGGCGACCTGTCGAGCGATGTTTTCCTTGCTCGGGGCGTCGGCGGCGCGGTAGTAGTGGTTGACGATTTGCGTGCCGCTGACGACGGTGCCGCGGTTGTCGCGGCGGACCTGGATCGCACCTTTGCCGAGGGCAGTGCCGCCGGCCTGCGCTACGGCGCCCGAACCGCTGACGCTGGCCTGCCAGGAAACCGCCGGCGGCAGGGGCGCCAAGGGGTCGGGCGCCGCCTGCCCCTTGCCGAGCCCTTCGCCGCCGAGCACCAGCGCGACCGGAAAGTTGCCGGTGAGGCGTGGGTCCGGGGTCTGTGGGGCGCCATGCTGCGCCCGCGCGCTTTGCGGGACGTGCCGCTGCAGGTAGCCGATCAGGTCGGAAACCAGCACTTCGGGTGCTCCACCGCTCGGCTGCGCGTGTCCGGTCAGCGCCTCGATCAGGTGATAGGTGAACAGACTCATGTGCCCGTCGGCGCGCAGGTAGGAGCGTTCGCCGGGCTGGCACGAACTGAGCACGGCGCGCCCGGCGCCACGGGCGAGGCGACCGGCCGCCAGCGACTTGGCCTCGGGCAGGAAGAGCGCCGGCGGAATCGCCGCACTGACGAATGGCGCCGGCGCGGCCTGCTTGACCGCCATGCCGGCCGCGTGACAGCAGTCGAGCACGACGAGCAGGCGGCGCGGCGTCAGTTGCGCGACGGCGTCGGCAAAGTCGGCGGCGCGGATCGCGCTGCTGCGCAGCCACCGCAGGTTGAGGTCGTAGGGGATCAGGTAGTGTTCGCCGCCCTCGACGTGGCCGTGGCAGCTGAAGTAGAGGATGGCCGTCGAGTCGCCGTCCGGAATCGCCGCCAGTTCGTCGGCCAGCCAGTCGAGTCCGTCGAACAAGCCTTGCCGGCTGCTCTCGGCGCCGGTCAGCAGGCGAAGCTTGTCCGGCGCGTAGCCGCAGCGCGCCGGATGCACCAGGACATCGCGCAGGGCGCGCGCGTCGGCGGCCACGGCCGGCAGGGCGGCGCTGGCTTCCTTGTTCTGGTCCACGGCGATCAGCAGCGCACAGGCGTTCGCGAAGCGAGGGCTCATCTGGTCTCCTGGTTGGGCGGCGGTGGGGCAGGAAACGCGATCGAGAGCGTCCCCCGGCACCGACTATCGTACCCGAGATCGCCTGCTCCGATCCGTGCAGCGGGCGCGCCGCGCGCTCACCACGGCTGCCGGGTCAGCCAGCGGGCGGCAATCGACGCCCTGGCAATCGGCGGATGTCATCGCTTCTCCGGGTCCTCGGCCTTGTCCGGCACGGCATCACCCTGGCCCTCGGCGTACCGGTGCATGGCCTGGCGCAGGAAGGCGAGGTGGGTGCGGAAGTTTCGGCAGGCGACGCAAATCGTCAGGTGCGTCCTCAGCGTCACACGCTCACGCAGCGTCAGCTCGCGTTCGAGCGCATCCGAGCACAGGCGGGTTATTTCCCGACAGTTGGGCATGATCGCTCGATGCTGGCGCTGGCGCCCACTGTCTGGCCGCCATCATGTTGTGAACGCTTCGGGGCGGCTCGCCGGACTGCTCCGGAACGGCAATCGGCGGGCATCGTCAGCGGCGTCGCCGGGCCAACATCCAGGTGCTCAAGCTTGCTCTCCTCGGGTGAAAACCCGCGCCCGGTGATCAGGAAGCTGGCAGAGCCGGCGGCGCGAGCGCAACCCTGCCAGTCGCAGTGACCGGACGACGACCGGACTGTCATTGGTTCGTCGTCTGGCGGCGCCGATCCTTACACTTTTGTTGCCGGAAATTCGCCGCGCGGGCCTGGCCACGCCGATGCCTAGCCGAGATCAAGCAGGCTGGCCAGGAAGTCAAAGAACAGGCAGTAGAGGGCGATCGGAAGAGGCAGGCCGAGCAGTGTGCCGAGCATGTACTCGCGAAAGCCGACCCCCGACATGGCGAGGACGTAGTTGAGCGCCGGCACTGTCTGAAACAGGATGCGCAGGCAGAGAACGCTGCGGATCGGGTGGCCATCGAGCTGTGCCAGCAGGCGGAGCGCAAGCCGGCTCTTCAACTGTCGCAGGGCATCGCCGCCGAGCAGCCGGATGCTGAGGAAGGTCAGTGCGCAGGAGAGGCTGGCGGCGAGGTAGGTGACGATGCCGCCCCAGCTCCGTCCCAGCGCCAGCACCGCGGCAGCGAGAAAGATCCACCCCGGGATCTGGATCAGATTGCCCAGCGAGAACAGCAGGACAAAAACCAGCACTCCGCTCAGCCGGTTTTCCAGGAACTGGTCGTGCAGGAACTGCCGGCTGAAGTGGTCGCGCCAGCCGGACAACTCGAAGGTCGCGAACAATACGCCGAGAAACAGCGCCACCGCGAGCAGCCGCGGGTAGGGTAGGGGCGATCGGTTCAATCAGGCATGTGCAAGTCGCGTCGGCGACTCACGAATCTCCCCTCCCTACTTGCTGGGGAAGGGTCGGGGGTGAGAGGAGGAATCCTCAGAGCCAGTGTTGTCGGCGCAGTAGCCAGCCGCCCAGGAGTCCCAGCACCGTCAGCAGCAGGCACAATATCCAGAATGCGTCGGGTTCGTTCGACCCCGGGATTCCTCCGACATTGACCCCCAGCAGACCGGTGATGAACACCAAGGGGAAGAAGACCCCGGTGATCACGGTAAGCTGGTATATCCGTTGGCTCAGGTGATGGTCGAGCAGGCCGTTCATCTCATCCTGAAGGCTGTGCAGGTGCTCGCGGAGATCGCGCATCTCTCCCAGTAGCCGATGCAGGCGCTCCCGCTGCTCCCGGATGCCCTTGTGAGGTTTTCCGGCCAGCCAGGACAAGTCCTGGTTCAGGAGGTCGTCCACCAGGCGCAGGCTGTCGTCCAGCAGTCCTCCAAGACAGCCCGCGTGCCGCCGCAGCAGGGACAGGCGGGTCTGGAGAACCTTCGACTGTTCATCGTAGACTCGCTCCTGAAGCAGGTCCACCTGGTCCGACATGCCTTTCAAGCGCTCCCGGTAGGTCACTGCCAGTAGATGCAGCAGGGCGGCGGGGAAATCGCCGGGCAATGACGGCCCCTCGCCGGCCTTCAATCGCTCCTGCAAACGGGCGATGACCGGAGATTCCTCCAGACTGATGCTCACCGCCCGCTGGGCTTCCAGACACAGCCCCAGGCCCGGTTTGACACGATAGACCGGCAAGGCGGGAAGGGTGCGCAGCACCAGCAGTGTCCCCGAATCCCTGGGGATGAGCCGGGGGTGACCGGTCTCGTCCAGCAGGGCATCGCAAGAGGAGTGCTCGAGCCCGAACTCTCGGGTGAGCAGAGCCGGAACTCCTGGATCTTCGGCCCGCAGATGTACCCAGAGAAACCCCTCCTCGGGCCGCCAGGCCGTCAGCTCATCTTCGGCCAGGGACCGGGCGCCGCCCTTGCCATCCAACACCAGGGCGAAGGCCACGGCCCCTCCCGTGCTTGACTCGGAACTCATCGTCCGACAGGGCCGGTGCGTTCAGCCGCGGATTTCAGGCTCAACGGTTGTTGAAGGCGGGCTTGCGTTTTTCGACGAATGCGGCCATGCCTTCTTTCTGATCGTCGAGAGCAAAAGCCGAGTGGAAAGTGCGGCGTTCGAAGAGCAGGCCTTCCGACAGCGAGCTTTCGTAGGAGCGGTTGATGCATTCCTTGATCATCATCACCACCGGCAACGAGAAACCGGCGATCCTGGTGGCCGCCGACATCGCCTCGTCGAGGAGCTTGTCGGCCGGGACGACACGCGAAACCAGCCCGGCGCGTTCAGCTTCAACGGCGTCGATGGTGCGCGCGGTCAGGCACATTTCCATTGCCTTGGCCTTGGAAATCGCGCGTGGCAGGCGCTGCGTGCCACCTGCTCCGGGAAGAATCCCGAGGCGAATTTCAGGCTGACCAAACTGGGCGGTGTCGGCTGCCAGGATGATGTCGCACATCATTGCCAATTCGCAGCCTCCACCCAGGGCATAGCCGGCGACGGCGGCGATGACCGGCTTACGGCAGCTCTTGAGGGTATCCCAGTTGCGCGTGATGAAGTCTCCCTTGTATGCCTGCATGTATGAAAGTGACTGCATCACGGTGATGTCGGCACCGGCAGCGAAGGCCTTGTCCGAGCCGGTGATGACAATCGCCCCGATGTTCTCGTCGCTCTCAAAGCCACTGAGCGCATTGCCGAGTTCGTCCATCAGGTCATCGTTCAGGGCATTCAGTTGCTTGGGGCGGTTGAGAGTGATCAGGCCGACTTTTCCGCGCACTTCGGCAGTAATGTTGACATAGGTCATAAAGAAGATCTCCGGACTCAATAGGGATGAATACGAGAACCTTGACGAGGCACAGGTTCTCCTGGGTACTCTGAGCGGGACTTGCGTCTCCGCGGGTTTGACGAAATCGAAAGCAGGGATACTTTGAGTCAAGCTGACGACGCCTGGCTGGGCGTCGTCATAAGTTACCAATTGCGCAGGCCGATGGCAAGCGCCACCGACCTGAACCGGGGGTGGGTGTTCAGGTCGTGGCGCCGCTTGTTGTCAGCAGATCCGGTATCAGGAGATGTCGATCTGGAACTTCACCGGACCGCGAGAATCCTTGCCGTTGGCGTCCTTGAAGGTGCCGGTGACGGGGGCTTTCTTGGCATAGGGGCTGGTCAGGATGGCCACGTGACCACCGAAGAAAGCAACCGACTCGAGGCCTTTCCAGCCCTCGAGGTACTTGTTGCCGGCGGTGGCACAAGGTGGTGTGACCAGGTCGTCCTTGATGGCATAGTTCTGGTACCAGGGCACGTTGAGATCGACCAGGTTCTTGATGTTCAGCGGCTGGTCAAAGAGTTTCACCGGCAAGGTGCCGTCATCGGCAATCGGATCCTGGAAGGTGTGCGAACTCATGTTGGCGATCGCCAGCGGCAGATGTACACGTTCCTTGAGCAGCCAGCGGAAGAGGGCGGCCGGCGTCTTGCCGGGGTTGAGGTCGGTGGCGCGATGCAGCGAAGCCTGATCGAGCACCTTGACCAGCGGGGTTTCCCGGTCGATGGCAACGAAACGCATTCCCAGGCTCAGCAGGTAGCCGTTGGCCACCTTGTTGCCGCTCGGCAAGGTCGTGGTGATGAAGTCGTGGTGCATCGTCGGCATGCCGCTGATGGCATCACTGTAGGTGCCGTCGACCGGGGTCACGTTGGTGATCAGGGCATCGCAGACATCCTTCAGTTTTCCCGACAGAATGTTCATCAGGGAAATGTAACCGCCCTGGCAGGTCCCATTGAGCGTGACTTTCTTGCCGCTATTGAGCTCCATGACCTTGGCGCAGAGCTGGCGCGTCTGCTCGCAGTCCTGTTCCGGGGTCATCTTCTGGACATTCTCATTGGTCATGATGTCCTTGACGACACGGACGTAGGTCGGGATGCCTTCATTGGCGAAGGAGTGGCTGTAGCTCTTGTTCTCGAAGGGCAGGAACGACAGGATATGTACGCCGAGCATGTACGGCGGGACGAGAATCACCGGCTTGAGATCCTTGCGCACCTCGACGCCCTGCTTCAGCGGCAGGACCTGATAGAGTTCGAAGGCGTCTGTTTCATGCACCAGCTTGTAATTGGAGGTGTTGAAATGGAAACCGAATTCATCGGCGATGGCTTCGATCTGCTCGTTGAAATTGGAGACCGCCTCCATGATTTCGGCCTCGCGGCGCATGTAGCCGCCGAGTTTCTCTCCTTCCGAATTGAGAATGCTGTTCAGGAAGGCGCGCGTTCCTTCCTCGATCTGGTCGAACGAGTAGTCGACCAGTTTTGCCTGCATCCCGGACAGGCCCTTACGCCCCATGGCGACGTTGTGTTCGAGGATCTCGAAGGTCTCCATCATGCTCAAGGGGTTGTCACGGGCCGCTGTCATGGCGATGTGAGCGGCAATGAAGAGATTGTCGTTAAACTCGCTGACTTCGCGATTCGTGGCGCGCATCATGGCCAGTGTATATCTCCACCAGCTCGTGGTGAAATCAGGCATTTCCCTTAGCAGAGTATTCATTGTACAACCTCCAAATTTAACGTCGTAACGTCAGTCAAAACAGGCCAGCCCGCGGTGAGCGACCCGCAATTACCCTGGCTCCGCCAGAAGGACGGAGACCGGTGATTTCTTCTCAATAAACGATGCCAGCAGCCATCGCGTGCGGACATGCTGGATGCTGGCCAAGCCGGACCCGACAGCATGCACGCTGGCCCTCTCGCGACAACTGTAGCCCAGCATTTTTCTGCAGCGCACAATGCATTCTACTCCTCTGTGCAGGAATTGTTCACCCCACCTTGCCGTTCGCAAGGATTATTTTTGAGGCTTCTGCAAGCCCTCTATAATCAATGGTTAAATGGTTTTCCGGAGGACTTGTCGCGGCCTTTCTTCGAGCCCGCGCCAGAGTTTGAGCAAGGGCTTGCACGAGCGGGTGAAATTGCACGGTATAGTAACGTTTTGTTGCGCTGCGACAGCATGCCGGCGATGAACGCTCTGGACCGATTCGGGAAGGACGACACAATTGGCCTGGCGTGGCGCGGATATTTTGGAGGGTAAGGAAAATGCTGCAACTTGCGACACTGATCAAACATCACTCGACTTTCCGGCCGGCACAGGTGGCCGTCGTGGTCGAGCAGGAACGTCTGAGCTGGCGTGAGTTCGAGGCGCGTGTTGACCGTTGCGCCTGCTTGCTGTCGTCGCTTGGGGTGCGCAAAGGTGATCGGGTCGCAACGGTCTTGAGCAACTGCCGGGAACTCCTCGAAGTTTACTGGGCGGTGCCGTCGATCGGTGCGGTACTGGTTCCCCTGAGCCCGCTGTTGATGGCTTCCGGTCTGGCCAGCCTGCTGCGTGATGCAGGTGCCGTTTGTCTGATCACGGATCGCTCGATGGCGCCGGTTGTCGATCAGATACGTGGCGAGTTGCCGGGGCTGACGGCTGAACACGTGCTGATGATTGACGGCCCGACGGGGGATTATGCGGATTACGCTGCGGCCCCGTTTGGGAATGCTTCCGAGGGAGGGTTCGAATCCGTGCCGGTTGGACAGGACGAATTGTTCAATGTGATGTACACCAGCGGCACGACGGGTCTTCCGAAGGGGATCATGCATACTCATTTCGTGCGCTCGATGTATTGCACCCTGTTCGCCTCGGCATGGCGGATGAGCCCTGAATCGGTGGTGTTGCACACCGGCGCGATCGTCTTCAACGGTGCTTTCGTGACCATGATGCCCTGCTTCTATCTGGGCGCGCGTTACGTCCTGCAGCGCCAGTTCGATCCGGAAGAGGCGATCGAGATCATCGCCCGCGAGCGCGTCACGCATACCATGATGGTACCCGCACAGATCATCGCTGTGCTCAACTCGCCGAATTTCTCCGCTGAACGGCTTTCTTCACTGCAAATGATCCTTTCGCTGGGGGCGCCGCTCTATCAGGAACAGAAGGACCTGCTCAATCGCCTCTTGCCTGATCGCTTTTACGAACTCTATGGACTGACCGAAGGTTTCTGGACCATTCTCGATAAGACGCAGTCACTTCGCAAGGCCGGTTCGGTCGGATCACCACCCTGTTTTTTCGAGATGCGCATCGTCCGGGACGACGGCAGCGACGCCCCGCCTGGAGAGGTCGGCGAGATCGTCGGGCGTGGGCCGTCGCTGATGACCGGCTATTACGGCCGCCCCGATCTGACTGCGCAGGCGATCCGCAACGGCTGGTTGTTTACTGGCGATCTGGGCTATACCGATGACGAGGGTTATCTCTATCTGGTTGACCGCAAGAAGGACATGATCGACAGCGGTGGCGTCAAGATCTACCCGAGGGACATCGAAGAGGTCGCCGCACGTCACCCTGCGGTCAGGGAAGTGGCCGTATTCGGCGTGGCGCATGAAAAATGGGGCGAAACGCCGGTCGCTGCGGTGCTGCTCCGCGACGGGGCAGCAACCAGTGCCAGCGAACTGCGTTCCTGGATCAACGAGCGCGTCGACGCTCGCTACCAGCGCCTGCACGCGCTGCAGATCATGGACGACTTTCCACGCAACGCAGCCGGCAAGACGCTAAAGCGGGCGATGCGGGATGCCTACCAGGCAGGTAATGGCGCAAGTCCAGGATCATGATGACCCTCAAACCTGATAGATATAGGTTCCCGGTGCGTCGCAGAGCGGAACAAGGCCCTTGTCCGGCGCGCCCATCGGCGGCGGTGCTTCACTGCCGGAGGAGTGCCGCTGCAGCCATTGTTGCCACGCAGGCCACCACGACCCTTGATACGATGGCGTTTTCTCCTTCCAGGTTTCAGCATCCAGGAAACGTTCGCCCTCCCGGCATACACTGAGCTGGTAGGATCGGCGCGGGCGACCCGGCTCATTGACGATGCCCACGTTATGGCCACCACTGGTGAGGACGAAAGTCAGCTCGGTCGCGTCGCTTTGCAGGTGCAGCTTGTATACCGAGTGCCACGGAGCCACGTGGTCGGCCCCGGCGGCGACGGCAAACATTGGCACATGGATGTTGCTGATCGAGATGGCGCGCCCGTCGACCAGGTACTTGCCCTGAAACAGTTCGTTGTCCACGTAGAGACGACGCAGAACCTCGGAGTGCTGGCGATAGGGCATGCGCGTACCATCGGCGTTCCAGGCCATCAGATCGAACATCGGTTCGCGTTGCCCAAGATAGTACTCCCGTACCATCTTCGACCAGATCAGGTCGGCGGATTTGAGCAGCTGGAAGCCGCCGGAAACCTGCTTGTGCCCCAGGTAACCTTTCTGCCACATCATGTCTTCAAGCAAGGTCACCTCGCTGGCATCCATGAAGACGTTGATTTCTCCAACCTCGGTGAAGTCGGTCATGGTGGTGAACAGGGTGACGCTGGCCAGACGGTCATCCCCGTCGCGAGCCATTGCGGCGGCGACAATGGTCAGCAGGATTCCGCCCAGGCAGTAACCCGCCGCGTGGATGCGGCGACCCGGCAGGATGTCCGAAATGGCGTTGATGGCGGCCAGCGTTCCTTGCTTGCGGTAGTCTTCCATTCCCAGGTTGCGGTGTTCCGCACCCGGATTGAGCCAGGAAATCATGAATACCGTATGACCCTGATCGACGAGGTACTTGACCAGTGAATTGTGCGGCGACAGGTCGAGTATGTAGTACTTCATCATCCAGGCCGACTGCAGCAGAACCGGCTCGCGCTGCACGGTATCGGTGGTCGGTGAGTATTGGATCAGCTCGATCAGCAGGTTACGAAAGACGACCTTGCCTGGGGTGATGGCGAGATTTTCTCCTACCTTGAACGCATCGATTCCGGCCGGCTTCTCGTCGCGCAGGGCGCGACGCACGTCCTCGCCATAGAACTGGGCACCTCGTGCCAGATTCGCACCCCGCTCGTTGATCGTGGTTTCAACGATTTCCGGGTTCAGGTAAGGGACGTTGCACGGTGCGGTCATGTCGAGGATCTGTTTGGCGGTGAACCATACGGCGGCTTCGCCATGCTTGGAAACGCCACGAATGCCGGTGGTCGCGTTGTGCCACCACTGTTGATTGAGCAGGAAGCCCTGGTAGATCACGTTGTATGGAAAACGCTGCCAGCCCGGATGATCGAAGCGATGGTCGCCGGGGAGTGGTTTGATGGTCGGCTCGGCGTTACCCGTGATTGCCGACGATAGGGCATAGCTGCCCAGGCGCAGCGCCTTGCGGGTTGCCTTGGCCGCCAGTTGAAACTGCTTGCCGGGTGAGGCCGCCAGGTGCACCGTCCAGTCGAGATAGGCCATCGCCAGGGACGCCGGCGAAACCCCTCCGCTCAGCTGACCAAGCGCCACATTGGTCATCCGGTCAATGTTTTCCAGAGCGTCGGAATCCAGCAAATGGCGATCTCCCAGGCGGCGAGAGAAGCCCGTTCGCGGCTGCGGCTCGGCGGCTGCAGGTGTGGCCGTTGCTGTCGCTGGCGTTGCCGCTGCTGCCGCGGGCGTGGCTATTGCTGTCGCGGGCGTCGCCACTGCTGCCGGAGTGGTGGCCGGAAGCATGGCCGTGGTAGAGCCCGGCGCGGTGGCCGTGGCGGCTTCAGCAACCACTGGCAGAGTGGTCCGGTTTGCTATGGGTTTTTTCCGACGAGCGACGCGGGGTTTGGCGGGAGGTTTGACGGTACCAATCTCTTCGGGAGGAGGGGGAGCCGTTGTCACCACGGCAGCTTCCTGGGATGGATTAAACGTTTCGACCATGTGAATTCTCCGTTGAATGCTGAGACTATCATCAGCATAGGGCGGCACAGCGCCCAAGCGAGCAATATCCTAAAGCATTACGCGGACGCGGCCCTGATCCAGGTCAACAGAAGCGGTGACAGCGGGTCCTTGATCCCTGGCAAGGATCGTTTGCCGCGCGGGCATCGTGTGGCCCTTGCTGCTGCACTGCGCTTACCACCTATCAGGTTTCGGCCCCCTGGAAGAACTTGGGCAGAGGCAGTGCGCTGACAGCGCGCCTCAACAGGAGACGGAGGCCGCGTTTGAACCAGGATAGCGCGCTGCGATAGGCTTTGCGG
>WBZL01000831.1_pt1 | contig 34332 bp, 31 predicted proteins | sample 5204291 | NCBI WGS metagenome assembly WBZL01 (sample SAMN12344345, study PRJNA552823) | activated sludge metagenome | biome: Activated sludge suspended growth; feature: Nitrification reactor; material: Wastewater; isolation source: activated sludge from nitrification reactor of wastewater...
GTCTCTGAGAGGATGGTTATGGGTTTGGTGCTGCAAGTAGCAGCGTGGGCGGAATTATAGCGAGGGGGTTAAGGCGCACAACGGGGCGTTAGTACTGGGTGTGGGTTGGGGGAAAAACGGCCGTTTTTCCCCCAACCCACACCACGCTCCCGCAATATCACAGAAAACCACACGCCCAAAATGCTGCCGGAATGACACGATTTTCGAGCCGAGGCGTAAACCCTTTTGGGTCTTCGGAATTTTGGCTCTGCACCAAATAGTGTGCCAACCCTGCACAGCGAACTCGTCTGTCATTCCCGCGAAGACGGGGATGACCTGTACCAAAGCGGCCTCATTAAGCACACCATTTGACGATGAACCGGAATGTCGTGGATGTTTATCACCATGACCAACCTTTTCACCCTTATCACGCATATAGCTTGTACGCTGTATGGCGTATATTCAAGCTATTTTACGCAATACGCATTACACAATAAATTGTCAACCCACCGGATTCTCAAAGAACCATCTTTATATAATAATGAGTTCTAAACAATTTTGACAACAACAGCCAATTTGTTATACTATTTGGTGGTTTAACGATAGATAGTTAAAAGCCCTTATCATGAGCAGTGGAGGGACCGGCCCGATGAAACTGCAGCAACCCCCGTGGTGGGAAGGTGCTAATTCCGGCAGCGTTGCTGAGAGATAAGAGGTGAACGGTCTGAAACTGGGCGCCTCTTGAAAACAAGAGGCGTTTTTTGTTAAACGCCCCCGGCACGCTTCCCTTGCTTGTGTGTGGACAAATTAAAAAAATCATTTGGAGTGACAAAAAATGACAACGACATTTATGACTGCCCCCAGCCTGCTGTTCACCTCGGAATCGGTGACAGAAGGCCACCCCGACAAAATGTGTGACCAGATTAGCGATGCGGTGCTGGATGCGATTTTGACCCAGGATCCAAATGCGCGTGTGGCGTGCGAAACGGCCGTTAAAACTGGTTTCGTTATGCTGCTGGGCGAAATTACCACCAACGCCAAAATTGATTACGATGCCGTCGTGCGCCAGGTTGTCAAAGACATTGGCTTTGATGACAGCAGCAAAGGATTTGACGGCAACACCTGTGGCGTACAAGCGGCCGTTGCCGCCCAAAGCCCTGACATCGCCCAGGGGGTGGACACTGCCCTTGAATATCGCAGCAATGGCGATGGCGAAGCAGCCATTGAAGCATTAGGCGCGGGCGACCAGGGGATGATGTTTGGCTATGCCTGTAACGAAACCGACACCCTCATGCCGCTTCCTATTTATTTGGCGCATCGGCTAACGCGGCGGCTGTCCCAGGTGCGGCGCGACGGCACCTTGCCCTGGGTGCGCCCCGACGGCAAATCGCAGGTGACGGTGGAATATAGCAAGGGGAAACCAAAGCGCATCCACACGGTGCTAATCAGCACCCAGCATTCGCCCGATGTCAGCAATGAGGCCATCCGCCAGGGCATCATTGATCATGTGATTATGCCTACGCTTCCTGTAGAACTCGTAGATGACCAACTGCGTATTTTTGTAAACCCTACCGGCCGCTTTGTTGTGGGTGGACCGATGGGCGATGCTGGTCTCACCGGGCGTAAAATCATTGTAGATACCTATGGCGGGATGGGGCGGCACGGCGGCGGCGCGTTTAGCGGCAAGGATTGCACCAAGGTAGACCGTAGCGCAGCCTATGCTTCGCGTTGGGTGGCAAAAAACATCGTGGCTGCCGGACTGGCTGAACGGTGTGAGGTGCAGGTGGCCTATGCCATTGGCGTGGCCGAACCTGTGAGCATCAACGTGGAAACGTTTGGCACCAGCGATTACAGCTCTGACCAGCTTGTGCAAATCATTAATCAACACTTTGACCTGCGTCCAGGGGCAATTATTCGTGACCTGGGGCTGCGCCGCCCCATTTTCCGTAATACGGCTGCGTATGGTCACTTTGGCCGTGACGATATTGATGCGCCGTGGGAAAATACCGACCGGGCTGATGCCTTGCGTAAAGCGGCTGCTGCTTTATAATTGAGTGGTTGAGAAGTTCAACTTTTGTCAAAAGTTGAACTTCTGTTTATAATTTTAGACCGTCTGTTTATTGACAAAAACAAGGTGATCTGGTGTTTGAATCTTTAGGAAGTCGCCTGCAAACCGTGTTCGACACTTTGCAGGGGCGCGGCAAGCTAACTGAAGACGATGTTGACAAAGCAATGCGCGAGGTGCGTTTGGCTCTGCTAGAGGCCGATGTGAACTTCCGTGTGGTTAAAGCTTTTGTTGAGCGGGTGCGCGAACGGTCTATCGGCCAGGAAGTGATGCGTAGCCTGACACCGGGGCAGCAGGTGGTTAAAATCGTCCATGATGAGTTGATGACCACGCTTGGTGAACCGGGTCGTCTGAACCTGGGGATGCAGTCACCGGCGGTGATTATGCTGGTGGGTCTTCAGGGTGCAGGCAAGACGACGATGGCGGGCAAGTTAGCGCTTCATTTGCGGCGGCAGGGAAGACGGCCGTTAATGGTGGGGGCAGATGTTTATCGGCCGGCGGCCATCAACCAGCTTGTTACCCTGGGAAAACAGCTGGATATTCCCGTCTACCATGAAGGCACTGATGCCAACCCGGTGGACGTGTGCGTCAACGGCGTTAAACAGGCCAAGTTGCAGGGAGCCACTACCGTTATTCTAGATACGGCCGGCCGTCTTAACATTGACGAAATGAAGATGGATGAGATCAAGGCCATCAAAGCCAGAACCGAACCCATCGAAACCCTGCTGGTTGCCGATGCCATGACCGGGCAAGAAGCGGTGCGAGTGGCTACCGACTTTAACAACGCCGTCGCTATCACCGGCCTGATCATGACCAAGATTGACGGTGATGCCCGTGGTGGTGCTGCCATCTCCATGCGTGAAGTCACCGGCGTGCCGATCAAATTTTTGGGTACCGGTGAAAAGCTGGACGCCATTGAGCTATTCCACCCCGACCGGCTTGCAAACCGTATCCTCGGCATGGGCGATGTACTGACGCTGATTGAACGCGCCCAGCAGGAAATGGATCAGGAAGAGGCGCAGAAAGCCGGGCAGCGGCTGATGAGCGGCGAGTTTAACCTTGACGACTTCCTAAAGCAGATGCAGCAAATTAAAAAGCTGGGGCCGTTGGGGCAAATTCTGGAAATGATTCCCGGCATGAATCAGATGAGCAAGGACGTTGATCTGAGCAATGCCGAAAAAGACATTAAACGCATTGAGGCGATCATTCAATCCATGACGCCTTACGAACGGCGTAACCCGAAAGTGATCAAGCGCAGCCGCAAGCTGCGGATTGCTGCTGGTTCGGGAACGTCGGTGCAAGAAATTAACGAGCTGCTCAAGCAGTTCCGCGACATGCAGGGCATGATGAAACAGCTTCGCTCTGGCAAGGGGCGTGGATTACGGCAGCTTTTGGGTGGCAGATTTGGCATGTAGTTGTTCGCGGGTGAAAAAACGGCCGTGGGCAAAAATTAGAAAACGGAGTTAGAAAAAGAGCTTATGTTGCGAATTCGTTTGAGCCGCACCGGAAAAAAACGGCAGCCGTATTATCGTGTAGTCGTTGCTGATGCTGATGCAAAGCGTGATGGTCGTGTTGTAGAGCGTATTGGGCATTACAACCCCCATGTAGAACCGGTTGAATTTACCATTGAGGAAGAGCGTGCACTGCATTGGTTGAGCGTTGGCGCACAGCCGTCGGATGCGGTTCGTCGTTTGCTGGACAAACAAGGCACCTATGATCGGTTGTCTCGTTTGCGTGGCGGTGAGCCAATGGCGGCATTGATGGCAGAATATCAGGGTGTGCCTTATGAGGCCGAGGCTGCTGCTGCGGTTGCTGAAGCGGTTGCCGTGGCAGCGGAAGCTGTCATTGTTGACGAAGAAGAATAGTTGAATGAAAGAACTCGTCGAGTTTATTGTCAAATCAATCGTTGACAACCCGGACGAGGTAAGTGTCGTCGAAATAGATGGCCCCACCGAGACCTTTATTGAGTTGAGCGTTGAGCAAGGCGACATGGGCCGGGTTATTGGTAAGCGCGGGCGTGTTATTAACTCTATCCGGGCACTGGTGCAGGTGCTGGCAGCAAAAAAGGGCAAGAATGTTTCTTTGGAGCTGGTAGAGGATGATGCGTAATTGCGCTGGGAGCAGCGTGGTTGAAAGCTGAACAAGCCTCTAACGATAGAGAATCGAAAGATAATAGCCAGAGAGGCTCAGTGGAACCGTCCTCTGAGCCTCATTTTTTGGTTATTGGTGAAGTGGTGAAGCCACATGGGGTGCGCGGCGAAATGCGTGTGCTGCCTCATACCGATCTGCCGGAACGGTTTACCTGGCTGGAGCAGGTTTATCTCGATGAAGGTGAGTCGCCGCCGGTAGAGGTGGAAAGTGCGCGTTTGCACCAAAACATTGTGCTGTTGAAGCTGGCTGGGTATGACAGCCGCGAGGCGTGTGAGGGGCTTCGTGGGCGGTTGCTGTATGTGTCGGAAGAAGACGCAGTGCCGCTGGAAGAGGGTGAGTATTTTCTTTACCAGTTGGTGGGGTTGGCGGTGTATACTGACGCTGGCGAACATTTGGGGACGCTGGTGGAGGTGCTGGAGACGAAAGCCAACAATGTGTTTGTGGTGCATGGGGAGCGTGGTGAAGTGTTGTTGCCGGATATTGACGAGGTGGTGCAGGGGATTGATTTTGAGGCGGAGCGGATGGTTGTCCATTTGCTGTCGGGTTTGTTGCCTGATTGACGCTTTTTTGTTGCTGATGTTCTGTCGCGTGGGGGTATCTGACTAGGATGCCCTGTTTGGTGTATGTCCGATTTGAAGTATTGGTTGGGATTTAATTTGGTGAAGGGGATTGGCCCAGCGAAGCTACAGGCGCTGTTGGATTATTTTGGCGCGTTGGGGCGGGCCTGGCATGCCACGGAGCTGCAACTGGAAAAGCTGGGGTTTGACAAGCGGGCGATTCGTAATTTGCTGGTGGCGCGGCGTGACCTTGATCTGGATTGGTGTTTGGCGCAGACAGAGAAGGCGGGGGTGATGCTGTTGACATGGGCTTCGCCGGAATACCCGGCGTATTTGCGGGAGGTACCGAATGCGCCGCCGCTGCTGTATGTGCATGGGGCGTTGACGGGGCAGGATCGGCTGGCGGTGGCGGTGGTGGGGACGCGACGGCTAACGAGCTATGGGCGGCAGATTACGCGGGAGCTGGTGACGGGGCTGGTGCAGCAGGGGGTGACGGTGGTGAGTGGGCTGGCACGTGGGATTGACGCGGTGGCGCACAAGACGGCGTTGGAACTAGGTGGCCGAACGATTGGGGTGTTGGGGTCGGGTTTGGATTGTATTTATCCGGCGGAAAATCGGCCGTTGGCGCAGCAGATACGTGAGGGGCAGGGGGCGGTTATTTCGGAGTATGCGCTGGGGGTGCAGCCGGAGGCGAAGAATTTTCCGCCGCGCAATCGGGTGATTAGTGGGTTGTCGCTGGGGGTGATTGTGGTGGAGGCGGGGGAGAAGAGTGGGGCGTTGATTACGTCGAATTTTGCGTTGGAGCAGAACCGGGAGGTTTTTGCGGTGCCGGGGAATGTGAATAGCCCGGTGAGCCGGGGGCCGAATCGGTTGATTCAGCAGGGGGCGAAGCTGGTGCTGTCGGTGGAGGATGTGTTGGAGGAGTTGCAGTTGGGCAGGGTGGTGGCACAAACGGCCGTTCAGCTTGCCCTCCCCGAATCTGCCGAAGAAGCTGCTCTGTTAGCCCATTTGTCTGCCCAGCCGGTTCACGTAGACGATTTGTGCCGCGAAGCAGGGTTGCCTGTGGGTCAGGTAAGCAGCACCCTAACCATGATGGAACTCAAAGGCATTGTGCAGCAGGTAGGCGGGATGCGCTACGTGCGGCTGCGCGAGCCGGGTGTTTCGTATGATTCAGTAAACAGTAAACAGTAATCAGTTATCAGTGAAGAAGGATGCTACCGATTACCGATTACCGATTACTGATTACCGATTACCGATTACTACAAATAGGGTGTCTCTTACTTAATGGGGATCGTAACCTGTCTATGTTTCAATCAGCCCATGATCGTGATCCCACTTGATTCATACGACATAAAAGAAACTCAAAAAATGGATGGTACTCAGTATGAAAATCGTTATTTTTGCCGGTGGTTCTGGCCGTCGTTTGTGGCCCATTAGCCGCCAAAAATCCCCCAAGCAGTTTGAACCCATCATTGGCAGCAAATCTACCCTGCAACTGGCCGTAGAGCGCGTGCGCGACACCTATGGCGCCGAGAATGTTTTTATCTCCACCAATGAGAAATATGTGGAGATTGTGCAAAAGCAGCTTCCCGAATTGCCATTGCAAAATGTGATTGGCGAACCGATGCGGCGTGATTTGGCAGCGGCGGTAGGGCTGTCGTTGGCGCATCTATCGCGGGCAGCCAGCAGCGACGACGAACCCATTGCCATTTTGTGGGGCGATAACTATATGGACAATGTGCCCAATTTCCTGCGGGTGATGGGGGCGGCCGAGCAGCTTTTGGCAGATGATGAGGCCAAAATTTTGTTCATAGGGGAAACACCTCGCTTTGCCAATGAGAATTTGGGCTGGCTGGGGCTGGGTGAGCAGATTGGCTCGGTGGACGGAATGCCTTATTATGGGTATAACTCGTTGACTTATCGGCCGGCGTTGGCACTTTGCCAACAAATGTTTGCCGAAAAGAGCCACGTGTGGAACACAGGCTATTTTGTCACCACTATCGGCTTTGTGCGGTCACTTTATGCCCGGCACCAGCCTGGCATGGCGGCTTGCTTGGGTGATATTGAGGCGGCCATTGGCTGTTCACATTACCAGGAAACATTGCACCGCATTTACCCAGCGCTTGATGAGATGAGCTTTGACGATGCCATTTTGGTGCATGTGGCTCCAGAGCAGGCGCGAGTGCTTCATGCGGAGATGGGTTGGAGTGACCCCGGGACGCTTTATGCGTTGAAAGAAGCGGTCAATTCTGACCTGATGGCAAACGTGACCAAGGGGTTGACCGTGGTGGATGATGCGCGGGATTGTCTTGTTTATAACTACGAAGATGACAAATTGCTGGTTACGATTGGACTTGATGGCGTGATTGTGGTAAACACGGAAGATGCCGTGCTGGTGGTGCATAAGGATAAGATACCGCTGGTGAAAAAGATTGTAAACGGCCTGGATGGAACTGATTTAGAAAAATATAGCTAGTTAAAACTGGTATACATACAGTAACAAATTGAGAATTGAGAATTGAGAATTGAGAACAAAAGCCTCATTCCTGGTTTTCGATTCTCAATTTTCGCGTCTTTTAGGCAGTGCTATTTATTGGTGGGGCGTTTGTTTGGGTAAGTTTGTATCCAGTTGAAGGAAGAAGAGCAATTGGAAGGTTATTGCTTTAAGTGTCGAGAAAAACGAGAAATAACAGACCCCAAACCAGAGTTTGCGGCGAATGGGTCGCCGGGGACGCGGGGGGTATGCCCAGTTTGTGGTGGAACGATTTACAAGCCGGGGTATACGGCGGCGCACGATGGTATGGAAAAGCCGGTTGTAAAACGCTCTAGCAAGAAAAATGGTAAGGGGGCGGAAAATGAGCCGCGCCGTGCTGGCAAGCTGGTTGTGGTGGAATCGCCAGCGAAGGCGAAGACGATTGGCAAATATTTGGGGCGTGGTTACACGGTGAAGTCGAGTGTGGGGCATGTGCGGGATTTGCTGAAGTCGCGGTTGAGCGTGGATGTGGACAACGGGTTTACGCCGGAGTACCGGGTGCCGAATGATAAGCGCAAGACAGTGAATGACCTGAAGGCGGCGGCGGCGAAGGCGAAAGAGATTTATCTGGCGACTGACCCTGACCGCGAAGGGGAAGCGATTGCGTGGCACGTGCTGGAGTCGGCGGAGATGGAGCCGGAGCGGACAAAGCGGGTTGTGTTCCACGAGATTACCAAGAAGGCGGTGCAGGAGGCGTTTAACCATCCGCGTGAGATTGATATGGATCGGGTGGAGGCGCAGCAGGCGCGGCGTATTTTGGATCGGCTGGTGGGGTATAATTTGAGTCCGCTGCTGTGGCGCAAGGTGCGGGGTCGGCTGTCGGCCGGCCGGGTGCAGTCGGTGGCGGTGCGGCTGGTGGTGGAACGGGAGCGCGAGATTGAGAGCTTTGTGACCGAGGAGTATTGGTCGCTGGAAGCGGAGTTGAGCCAGAGGAAGTATGCGGGGGAGGCAGAACGGCCGTTTTTCCGCGCCAAATTCCACAAGTTTGAAGGGGAAACACCCAAACTCGATTCCCAGGCCGCCGTGCAGCCCCATTTAGACACGCTGCAAAAAGCGGTGTGGACAGTGGGCGAGGTGAAGCTGGGGCAGCGGCAGCGCCGTCCGGCGGCTCCCTTTACCACCAGCACCTTGCAGCAGGAAGCCTCGCGGCAGCTTAACTTTGGCACTAGCAAGACGATGCGGCTGGCGCAGCAGCTTTATGAAGGGGCTGATCTGGGCGAAGAAGGCACGGTGGGGTTGATCACCTATATGCGTACCGACAGCGTGACCGTTTCGACGGAGGCGCAGGAGGAGGCGCGGGCGTATATTGGCAAGAAGTTTGGCGCGGAATATGTGCCGGAGACACCGCCGGTGTACAAAACGCGCTCCAAGACGGCGCAGGAAGCGCATGAGGCGATTCGCCCGACATCGGTGATGCGGTCGCCGAAGGGGATGAAGGAGCATTTGGCGCGGGATTTGTACCGGCTGTATCGGCTGATTTGGGATCGCTTTGTGGCAAGCCAGATGGAAACGGCCGTTTATGACACCGTGGCAGCCGATATTTGGGCGGGGCAGCCGGGCAGTGCGGTGGAAAAACGGCCGTATTTGTTCCGCGCCACCGGTTCATCCCTCCGCTTCAAGGGGTTTTTGGCACTTTATGAAGAAACCCGCCCCGAAGACCGCCCCGACGACGATGAATCTGTTGTTCCTGCCGATTTGGGCGAAGGTGAGCAGGCCGACCTGCTGCACCTGCTACCGGAACAGCATTTTACCCAGCCGCCGCCCCGTTTTTCTGAGGCAACATTGGTGCGGGCGCTGGAGGATAACGGGGTCGGCCGGCCGAGTACCTACGCCTCGATTATTTCGACCATTCAAAAGCGGGGGTATGTTGACCGAGACGGCCGGCGGCTCATTCCCACGGAAACAGGGCAGGTCGTTAACGATTTGCTGGTGGAGCATTTCCCCAACGTCCTTTCGGCCGACTTTACGGCGCGGCTGGAGGATGAATTGGACGACATTGCCAACGGCAAACCGTGGGTGCCGGTTATTGACGAATTTTACCAGCAGTTCAACCGCAATTTGCAGGCTGCCGATGAGGCGATTCCCAAGATTGACCTGAAAAAAGAGGTGGATTATGTGGGGCGGGCTTGCCCCGACTGTGGCAACGAGCTGGTTTACCGCGAAGGGCGGTTTGGCCGCTTTATTGGTTGCTCCACTTTCCCCAAATGCCGCTTTACCGAGCAGATTGTGAACAAGATTGGGGTGACCTGCCGCTTTGGCGGTGGGGAAATTATTGAGCGCAAGACGAAGCGCGGCCGCACGTTTTATGGCTGTTCGCATTACCCGGAGTGTGAATGGAGCAGTTGGAAGCTGCCGGTGGCGGACACGGCCAACAAATGCCCCGACGGGTTGCTGGTGCAGGCGACGGAGCAGACGACGGAGTGCGTGGTCTGTGGCTTAAAAGAGAAACCGGCCAAGAAGGGGAAACCGGATAAGCCGGAGAAAAAGAAACAGAAAGCGGCGGCGGATTAGAGAAACGGCCGTTTGCTAATCGTAGGGCGTGGGGCGTGGGGCGTGGGGCGTACTCCCTACTCCCCACACCCCACAACTTTTCTACCCACGTATCTTTGCCAAAGGATACGTGGGTACTTTTTTTACAGGAACAATGGGTTATGTCTGTCTTACAAAACCTGACGGCTCGCTTTGAGCGGGATGTGCCGACGGAGCATCGGCAAAATTTTCGCCATCTCTATTTTGATATTGGCTGGTTTGGCATTCTCAACAGTAGCTCCATCGCTTTTGCGGCGGTTTATGCCACGCGGCTGGGGGCATCGGGGTTGGAGATTGGGCTGCTGAATGCGGCTCCGGCGCTGGCTTCGCTGCTGTTTGCCCTGCCGGCCGGGCAGTTGTTTCGCAACAAGCCGATGAGCCGGGTGGTGTTTTGGGCGGCGGTGCTGCACAGGCTGCCATATGTGCTGTGGGTGGCGCTGCCGTGGCTGCTGGCTCCGGCGGGGCAGGTGCGGACGCTGCTGCTGCTGGCATTTTTGATGAGCATACCGGGGACGGTGCTTTCAATTAGCTTTAATGGGATGTTTGCAACGGCCGTTCCTGTGCGGTGGCGCGGCCATGTGGCCGGTATTCGCAACGCCCTCTATGCTCTCATTGCCGTCATCACCTCGCTGGTATGCAGTTGGCTGCTCAAAACCTATGCCTTTCCCGGCAACTACCAGCTTGTGTTTGCTCTGGGCGTGGTGGGAGCGGCGTTAAGCACGGCGCATTTGTGGTTTATCAAGCCGCAGGAGGCCATGCCGCAGCTTCGCAGCAACAGCCGCCCCATCTACGATTGGGCGCGGCCGGGTTCGATGCGCTTTGCCCCAGGAAACACGGGAGCGATGGGGCGGCGTTTTATGCTGGCACAATTGTCGTGGCGACGGCTGCGGCGTTCACTGCGAACAGACGGCCGTTTTCGCATCGTTCTCTTCCTTGTCTTTTTCTTCCACGTCAGCCTCTATCTCTCCAACCCGCTTTTTCCCGTTTTTTTGGTCAACGAGGTTCACATTCCTGACCAGTGGTACAGCATTGGCAATGGGCTGTTTTATGTGGCACTCTTTTTGGGGTCTATGCAGCTGACACGGGTGGTGAATCGGCTGGGCAACCACAAAACGCTGGCGTTGGGGGCTTCGCTTAGCTGCCTCTACCCGCTGCTGGTGAGCCAGACGAGTGGCGTGCCGCTTTTTTTGCTGGGTTCGATGGCGGGTGGCTTTGCCTGGTCTATTGCGGGTGGGGCGCTGGTGAATTATGTGCTGGACCAGGTGCCGGATGAGAACCGGGCGCCGTATTTGGCCTGGTATAATTTGGCGATACAAACGGCCGTTTTGGTCGGCTCCCTCAGCGCACCCTTCATTGGCAACGCCATTGGCCTGGCGCCAGCCCTGCTGCTGGCAGCGGCCGTTCGGTTTTTATCCGGGGTGCTGGTTTGGCGGTGGGGGTGAGGGGGGGATAGTAATCAGTAAACAGTAATCAGTAAACAGTAAAGAGTGAATGGTTGAGCTAATTACTGATTACCGATTACTGATTACCGATTACGCAAAGTTGCGTTTCATTTCGGCTAGGTGCAGTCGCTCAATGCGCCGCTGGATGTAGGGAGAGAAGTAGCCAGCGTATCGTTCCTGTAACTCTGGCAGCATCCAGTCGTTGCCCGTAATTTGCCCACGGCAGTTTGCTGCGCCACAGGCACACTCAAATTCGTCATAGGGAGTGGCATCACTCATGGCGTAATCAAAGCAAACTTCTTCGTCGGGGTAGATGTCGCGCATGGCGACCAGGGTGATGGGGCTGGAGAGACCAGCGTTGGGGTTGCAGCAATGGTTCAGAAAATCGCCAGGTTCAGGGTCGCCATAGGGAACCTGGTAGAGGTTTTCTTCAACCTGTACGCTGTGCATTTGTTCTCTTTCAGATAGTTGAAAAAAAATGGCTCCGGGGACAATGGCTCCGCCCCACATGACTACTAGTTCCCCTGCCGGGATAAATTCTTTGGCTAAAACGGTGAATCCACCTTTTTCTGGGCAGGGATATGCTTCCAATTTGGGTGATACAAAGTGTGTGGTTTTGTCATTCATCGTAAAAAGTTCCTCCAGGTCGTTTTTGTCGAAAATTTTTGGTGCGTTTAGACGAAGCCCGTTTAGACGCTGGTTTGGAATTGAGCAATTGACTCATGTGTGTACCCTCCACATGCGAAACAATAAATGCCAGTGCGCCGTGAAAAAACGGCCGTTTGGCGCTGGCAGAAGCATCCCTGCTTCCCGGTTCCAGTGAAGGTAAGACGGTGAACAACCCAGAGACAGGCGACATGAAAGTACTGAGTAGAGGTGCGGAACGGGGTCAGCGAAGGTCAGCATTGCCGGGGAAGGGCAATACCTACGCTTTAGCAAACGTCCTGATGCTCAGAATGCGTTCTGGTCGTCAGGTGAATACCTTCACTGATGAAAATGTACAGAGTAACATTGATGTTACTTTGTCCAACCACGATAGTATGATATACACTTCCATGTAAAAATCAAGCGTTGTTTATGCAGCGCAAACAACTGGAGGTGTATTTTGTCTGAAATCCCGGTAATTGATTTGGCTCCTTATTTTGCGGGAACGGAGGCGGGAAAAACGGCCGTTTCCCAGCAAATTCGTCGTGCGTGTGAAGAGATTGGCTTTTTCACCATCGCCAACCACGGCATTCCGCAGGAGGTGATTTTGGCGGCACATACGGCCGTTTCCACCTTCTTCGATCTGCCCCAAACTGACAAAGATCTTGTGATTGCCCCCGGCGGCTTGGGCTACATTCGTGTTGGTGGCGAAAATTTAGCCGCGAGCCTGGATAAAGCCCAGATTACTGATGTCAAAGAGTCGCTTAACCTGATGCTACCCATTAGCGATGCCATTTGGCCCACCCAGCCCGACAATCTGCGCCAGGATTGTTTGCGCTACTATGAAGCCCTGATTGCCCTGGCTGCCGACCTTATGCGCCTGTTTGCCCTGGCCCTCGACCTGCCCGAAACCTTTTTTGATGACAAAATCAACGACCCGCGCACCATTTTGCGGCTGTTGAACTATCCCCCCATGCAGGGTGAGGTGCAGGAAGGCCAAACTCGTGCCGGGGCGCACACGGACTATGGCACGCTCACTATTTTGTGGTCGCCTGATTCACGCGGGTTGCAGGCGCAGGATCGGGGCGGCAGGTGGGTGGATGTGGTGGCTCCGGCGGAGCATTTTATTATCAATATTGGGGATTTGATGATGAACTGGACGAATGACCGCTGGATTTCGACGCTGCATCAGGTGGCTCCGCACCCGGAGACGACGGGCAAACGGCGGCAGTCCATCGCCTTTTTCCACAACCCGAACCCCGATGCGTTGATTGAGGTCATTGAGACCTGCACCAGTGCCGACAACCCACCCAAATATGCTCCCATTTTGGCAAAACACCACCTGGAAATGAAGATTGCCAAGAGTTTGGGCGAGCAGGTTAAACTGTAATGCAAATTGTGGTGCGGGTGAATGGGGTGGTGGTGCAGAAGCTGGGAGCGGCGCGACTGTCGTTGGTGGTGGCGGATGGGGCCACGGTGGCGGATTTGCTGCGGGTGCTGGTGGAACAACATCCGCAGGTGGCGGCAGAGGTGGCGCGGGCGGTGGTGGTGGTGGCGGGGGTGCATGTGGCGAAAACGGCCGTTTTATCCCCCAACCAGGAAGTGGCACTGCTGCTGCCGGTGGCGGGGGGAGAGTGATTGGAGATTGGAGATTGTTGAATCTCCAATCCCCAATCTCGTTACTGTCCTGAAGCTTTCGCCATCATTTTTTATTGCGTATTGCGTATTGAGAGGCGATTTACGCCATACGCAATACGTGGACGTGGCGAAAAACGAAAGACAGTAGCTAATCTCTAATTTCCAAGAACCAGCTTTATGTTTGAAACAAGGAGTGTGTTATGAGTACAAAAGTGCAGAGTCAGGTGAGTGTGGGAACAAACGGCCGTTCTAACGGCCACGCGGGGCATGAAACTGTCTACGTAGATCAATTTATTGACGGCATTCTGGACCCCAACAAGCCGATGCTTGGTCCCGTGCGCGATGGCGGCCATATTATTGCCAACACTGCCCCCGGCTGCTGGGGGCCAATGATCACCCCCGAAATACGGGGCGGCCATGAAGTGACCAAACCGGTGGCGGTGGCCGGGGCCGAGGTGGGGGACGCAATTGCCATTCGCATCAAAGCCATCACCATCACCTCGATGGCGACCGCTTCCGGCAACGACATTATTTTGGGCGAGCGGTGTTTGGGCGACCCGTATGTGGCGGGCAAGTGCGAGCAGTGCGGCACGGTGTATCCCAAAACCGTCATTAAAGGGATTGGGCAGGAGGCGGTGCGCTGCGCCAACTGTGGAGCCGATGCCACGCCTTTCAAATTTGCCAGCGGCTATACCATCGCCTTTGACAATAACCGGGAGATTGGGGTGACGCTGGCGCAGGAACCGGCGGAAACGATTGCCCACGATGCCAATTATTATGCGGCGATGCCGGAGAATTCGATTCAGAACTCGGTGTTAACCTTTTGCCCGACGGATTTGGTGGGGCTGGTGGGGCGTTTACGGCCGTTTATGGGGCAGCTCGGCACAACCCCCTCTATGCCCATGCCCGACTCCCACAACGCCGGGGATTTTGGCTCCTTCCTCATCGGTGCGCCGCACGAATACGGCATCCAGGCGGCCGATTTGCACCACCGCACCGACGGCCATATGGACATTGACGCGGTACGTGCCGGGGCAATTCTCATCTGCCCGGTGAAGGTGGCGGGCGGCGGCGTGTACATGGGCGACATGCACGCCATGCAGGGGGACGGCGAAATTGCCGGACATACCACCGACGTTTCCGGCACGGTGACGCTGCAAGTCCATTTGCTGAAGGGGTTGAACATTGACGGACCGATTTTGTTCCCGGTGGCCGACGATTTGCCCTTCCTTGCCAAACCGCTGACGGCTGAGGAAAAGGCGCAGGCGGAAGCAGTGGCAAAATCGTGGGGGATGAGCGGTGTGGAAGAGTCGCTGCCGATTTCGGTGGTGGGCACCGGGCCAGACCTGAACAGCGCGACGGATAACGGGCTGGAGCGGGCGGCGCGGCTGCTGGATACGACGGTTCCGGCGATTAAAAACCGGGCGACAATTACAGGGGCAATTGAGATCGGCCGGCATCCCGGCGTGGTGCAGGTGACGTTCCGCGCCCCCGTCAGCAAATTGGCCGAGAAAGGGCTGCTGGGGTTTGCCCAGGATCAGTATGGCGGTTGACGGTAATCGGTAGGGGCATATTGCATATGCCCTGGATGCGACAAAGAATTGAAACAGGACGCTGATTATCCTGATTTTCCTGATACAAACTCAATTGGGAAAATCAGGGTAATCTGCGTCCTGTTTCAAGAAGCCAAATTTGTCATGTGGATTAAATCAATGTGGTTAACGAGGAAATATGGCAAGGCAACGATGGTGGTTGGGTGTGGTGGTTGTATGGTTGGTGGGGTGTCAATTGCAGGCGGTGCAGTCGCAGCCGCTGCAAGGAGGATGGGAGCGGTCGAATCCGGGGGCGGGCGGGGCATTTAACGCGATTGGGGCGGGACCAACGGGCATTCTTTTAGCGGGTAGTGATTTAAGCGGGGCATACCGTTCGCTGGATGACGGCCAAAGCTGGCAGCCGATTGGGGCGGCCAACGGGCTGTTGCCGGTGCATATTGACAGCGTGGCGTTTGACCCGGTGGACGAGAATGTTTTGTATTTGGGGTCGTCGAACGGCATTTACCGCAGTGGTGACAAGGGGGAGACGGTGCAGCGGGTGCTGGAGGATGGGTATATTCCGGCGATGGTGATTGCGCCCAGCCAGCCGGAAATTGGTTATGCTGCCGTGCAGATGCCGCCGGATTGGGGGACGCTAGATGGGGAACTGTTCAAGACGACGGATCGGGGGTTGAGTTGGCAGCAGGTGAGCGTGGATTTGCCGGAGGAGCTGCGGATTTTGAAGCTGCTGGTGCGGCCGGATGAGGCAGATGTGGTGTATGTGCTGGGGGGGAAGGCGCGGTTTGGCTGTGGCGCGTCGGCGTTGTTTCGCAGTGTGGATGGTGGGGTGCATTGGGAGCGGGTGGCAACGGCCGTTAATCAAATCATGGATGTCGCCATTTCCCCGGCCAACCCCGACATTCTTTATGCTACGAACTATGGCGACGTGTGGGACGAAGGGTATAACCCGTGCGTGGTGGATGATTTGGACGGCGGCAAGCTGTATCGCAGTGACGATGGCGGGGATAGCTGGACGGCCGTTTCCAACCGCAACGGCTCTATCTGGCTGGACTACGACGATAGCAACATTGTGCGGCTGATTGATTTGGATAACCAAGTGGCGTGGCGGCCAGAGCAGAGCGGCATTTGGGAAACGACGGATGCGGGGCAGACGTGGGGCAAGGTGAGCGGGGTGGAGACGTGGGACGATGGCTGGTGGGAGGGCGATTGGGTGTTTGGGGCGAATTTTGATGGGGCGGCGCATACGTTGGGGGTGGATATGGGGAATCCATCCCGGCTGCTGTGGGCGGCGGGGCATATTTTTCGGGTGGAGGAAAACGGCCGTTTTGTTACCTCTCTCTACACCGATGAAGTGGCACCCGGCCAATGGCGCGGCCGGGGAGTAGACAACATCGTGATGTTTGATATTTCCATTAGCCCCGCCAACAGCGATGATATTTACTTGGGGTATTATGATATTGGCTGCTGGCACAGCCCCAACGGTGGGGAAAGCTGGCAAAATTGTAACCATTATGAGACGGGGGATTGGCCGAACGCAACGGCCGTTTTAGCTGACCCTTCTCGCGTGGGGGTGGTGTGGTCGGCGCAGGCACCCGACACCAGCGACCCGTTTTTGCTGTTACGCAGCGACGATCACGGCCAAACCTGGACCGAAGCCAATGCTGGATTACCGGCCGGCCCCATTTCCGGGCTTTCGCTGGACAACCACAGCCCGTCGAACGGCCGTTCGCTGTTTGTGGCGGCTGACCAGGATGTGTATGGCAGCACGGATGACGGCTGGCAGTGGGAGAAGCTGTTTGATTGTGGGGGGTGCTGGTTTACGGCCGTTGACCAGTTCAATGGGCAGATTGTTTATGCCGGGGGGCAGGCCGGGCTGTTTCGCTCTGTGCAGGGTGGTGCGCCGGGAAGCTGGGAAGCGGTGGGATTGCCCCAATTTGTGGGGCGTAATCAGGGAACCCCCTGGTTTCCCGATGGCTGGGAGCCGTGGACGGGTGTCCACGCCATTCGTACCGACCCGGTGCATGAAGGGTGGGTTTATGTGGCGGTGGATGCCGAGGGGGAGGCGTCACCAGTTGGTGGGCTGTATCGTAGCCAGGATGCTGGGCAAACCTGGGAGCTGCTGTTGGCCGATGGCTTTATGCGTGACGTGGCGATTTCGCCCGCTGACCCAAATATTTTGTATGCCACGTCGTCGGGGTCATTTTGCTGTGGAGCTGTTGCGGAGGGGTCGCACGGGGTGCTGCGAAGTGAGGATGGGGGGGTAACGTGGACGGCCGTTAATGAGGGAATGGTCTGGCCGTTTGCCCACCGCATTGCCCTTGTGCCGGATGCGCCAGAGTGGGTGTGGGTGGGGTCGCCGGGAACAGGCTTTCAGCGGCGGTGGTTTGGGGAGCAGGTGGCGTGGTGGCGGCTTTTTTTGCCATTGGTACGGGGTTAACGGCCGTTTGTCACGAACAGAACAAAAATCAGAAAATTAGACCCTAAAGGTTTGATTGGGCATTCACAAATTAAGCGGGTAAAAACAGAGACTGGGAGATTAAGAGACTGAGAGACTAACCACGGCTAATCTCTCAATCTCCCAGTCTCGCAATCTCAATTCCTGTTTGCTCGTTTATTTTGTTAACCGCCAAAAAAACCTTTAGGGTCTAGGTTTTATATTGCGTTAATTATTGGTGCGTCCAGTCAGTCCAGCCCATGCCTTTGCCGGGGGAGGTGCCAGCACTGGCGGGGTAATTGGTGCCGTAGACACTGTTGAGCAGCCACGGTTGCCATCTGTCGTCGCCTGAAGCCTCCCAACCAATGCGGTAGAGGAAGTCGGCGGCGCGACGGAGAGCCTGATTTTCCCAATTCCAGGTGTCAAAGCCAGCTCGGTGCAATATCTCTGCTTGAACGATAGCCCCTTGCATGCCTTCCCAGGCATAGCCCGTTGATTTGGGCGGCCATTGGAAACTGCCACCGCGCCGCATTTCTTCGGGCAGGGCGCCGTCAATGTTGTGTCCATCCTTGCTACAGCCTGAAGGGTTGATGCCTACCGGTTTGCTGCTGTTACACTGCCAGGAGAGGTCGCCGTAGCTAAAGCCACTGTAGGCACTGCGGTCGCCCAGCCAGCCGTGGAATACTGCTGCTGTGCGGGTCAGGTCGGCTGTGTCGCCCAGGTAGACAGCGATGGCGGCTCTGGCGGCACCAGCATGGGTTCCCCAGTTGTTGGGGCGGTCTTCATGGGTTTCAATAAGAGAGCGCCCATCCAGCGATTTGGTACGCACGCTGTTGAGCCAGCTTCGGAAGTCACGATCCAGGCCAGGGTCGGTACTGCTCAGGTTGATGAGGTCGGCGGCGATGATGTAGGGGGGCAGGTTGCGCCCCAGGGCAAGGGTGCGCCCGCCGCTTTCGCTGCCAATGGCGGCGCGAAGGGCTTTGACAACGTCGTCGCGGTAGCGGGTTTCGCCGGTGCGGGCATAGACCAACGCTTTCGCCATGACGTAGACATCGGTGTTGTCGTCCTGGTTGCTGATGTTGGGGCTGCCGGTGTTTTGCTGGGCAGCGCGGAGCATGTTGTCCCAACTGCTGCCGGAAGTGGGCAGACTGGCTATTTCAGCGGAGGAAATCCAGATGCCCTGGTTGTTGCTGGGGGGCGGTGGAGCCGGAACGGTGGCGGTGGGGTCGGGCGACGGCGGCTCTGGCTCGTCGGTGGGGTCGGGTGTTGGTGGCTGTGGTTCGTCGGTGGGTGTGGGGTCGGGTGTGTTGTTACTCATACAGCTAACCGTGAGTTCTGTGGCATTGACGGGTACAACCTGTAGGTGATCAGCGGAGCATGTTACCTGGAGTTCGTCGCCGCCGCTAAGGGCTTGCTGAGTTTCCTGGGCAAATAGTTGTGTGGCGGCAATGGCGGAGAGGATGAGGATAAGGAGGGTTGTCAGGATGTAAAACGGCCGTTTTGGCCTTTTACCAGAGAGTTGATACTGCACTTGCTTCTTATACATTTCTTTTACCTTTACATTTCTTTGGGAATGGGAATTAAATAACTTGCCCATTTAGAAGTTCAACTTCTTCTGAGAAGTTGAACTTCTAAGAAGAGTTGAACTTCTTGCGTAACTTATTTAATCCTTGTTCCTTATTTGCGCCTGTGACGAGAAAACGGACATCAAAGGCATTGTTTACCATTACAAAGTATCGCAAACTCTGGGTGGACTATACACGGGTGCGGAGGGGTTCGTAAATGGGATAATGGCGATGGGGCAAATGTCCTGGGTGGTTCTGTGGTTCTATGGTTCACTGACCGGGTTTGGTGCTTCTGGCTCATCGGCCGGCGGGATGGTTGCGATGGGGTAATGGCGTGCCGGTTTGCCACCTGCCTTGTCTGGGTTGTGGAGCAATATGAGGGTACCAGTTTTAAGATTCCTGATTCGGTTTCTCCGCTTCGCTGCCGCTTTGGATTTGCTGAGGTGAGCCAATTCAGCGGCAGAAATCCAGATGCCCTGATTACCGCTGGGCGGTATTGCTGTGGGAATGGTTGCGGTGAGGTTGGTTGGAGGCGGTTCGGGGTTGTTGTTGGTCGTTTGAGACAAGGACTGTGATTCGTTGGTGGATGTGCGGGATGCTGTTTTGGGGCTAACGCAACTGACTTTGACTTTGGTGGTATTAACAGGGGCAACCTGTAGATCGTTGGTGAAGCATTTGACTTGAAGTTTGTTGCCACCTTTGAGGATTTGTTGGGTGTCATGGGTAAATAACCCTTTGGCGCCCATGAGGGTTATGATGAGAAGTAGGAGGGCGGTGAGAATGTAAAACGGCCATTTTGACTGCCTGACAGAGAGTTGGTACTGCTCTTGCTTTTTATACATTTTGTTTACCTTTACATTTCTTGAGCTATGCCTTTGATGAAGCGGGAAGCGACATTGAAGGCTCTTTTACCAATACATTGTAAACTTTGTGTGACTATACAAAGGGGGATGGGGAGGCGTAAATGGGATAATGGCAATGGGGCTTGTTTCCTAAGGGTTTAATCAAAAATAACCGGGTCTTTGGGATCTCATGGGGTTGACGGAACAAATTGTAGTGTCGAGGCATGCCTCGACACTACAATTTGGGGTGGTCCCACGAGTTCCTGAAGAACCAAATAACTTTGCAGTTCCAGAAGTTCAACTTCTCTCAGAAGTTGAACTTCTAAATCACAGGTTATTAACGAACGAACCCTAAAGTGGCAGTGTGGTTGTGGTGGGTTTATTATTATGAGGAACAATTTTAGTGAGGTGGATGATGAATTGTTGTCAATGTCAGGGGATTGAGCAGGTATTTGATGATGCGCGGGCGCGGGCTGAACTGGAGGCGTATCGGAGGAAGGGGGTGAAGAGGACGACGCGGATGTTGTTGCGGGCGGTGGAAACGGCCGTTTCTCATCCCCATTCCCTGCTTGACATCGGTGGCGGCGTGGGGGGCATTCAGCACGCGCTGGCGGACAAGACGGAGCGCATTGTCAACGTAGACGCCTCATCGGCCTATTTGTCGCTGGCGCGGGAAGAGGCGCAGCGGCTGGGATATGCCGACAAGGCGGCGTATCGGCACGGCAACTTTGTTGAGCTGGCCCCAGAACTGGAGCCGGTGGATGTGGTGACGCTGGATCGGGTGATTTGTTGCTACCACGATATGGAGGGGCTGGTGTCGGCTTCGGTGGCGAAGGCGAAGCGGCTGTATGCGTTGGTTTACCCGCGTGATGTGTGGTGGCTGCGGCTGCTGCGGCCGCTGTCGGTGCTGTGGCTGTGGGCGTGGCAGACCCCGTTTCGTATTTTTGTGCATTCGGAAACGGCCGTTGATGCCCTCATTCGCCAGCATGGTTTTCAGCAGCGTTACCGGGAAACGGCCGGCATGTGGCAGGTGGTGGTGTATCAGAAACAAGATGCGATAGGATAGAGTTTTGTGCTATGTCTCCTACAATACAGGTTTTATCGTTATTGGTTGTACTAGCAGGCGTTATTAGCTACTATTTCGTGATTATTCTTTTGGCAAGACAAGCCATTCAGCGTGAAATTGAGCAAGCTGGGGGACGAGTGATTAGCGTTAGACAACGGCCATCTAAGGCGGCAGGCATCGTTTTTCACGTGGTATTCAGGGTCGGAAACGATTGTCAATTGAAAGCCCAGTGCGGCCTGTACCGCCATAAGCTGTATTGGTCAGCTTTGCCTGTTGATATAAAGAGACACCGCCGTGAAGCATGGCAATGGACATATGACGATGTTTTATCTATGGTGGTTTTGGTTATAGATAACCTGCATCATCCTTTTTCCCAAGTGAGAAAGCAAGCACTGAAAGATTTGTCGGCACAGCGTATGCACACGCCAAGGTTGCAGATGGTTGTAGGTGACTTGGCAAGCTATGATACGGATGATACAGTGCGGCAATTGGTTAACGAAACGCTACGCAAAATGTCAAAGTACTCCTGATTTGTTGAAGAAGAGCTTATTGGTTGCTTTGCAGGTTAAGGATTGCTTTTTTAGTCCATCTAATTTGTTTTGACACACATCGAAGATTATCTCAGCGTCGACTGTGAAATAATGATGGCTGAGAAAGTCGCGGATTCCTTTTGCCCCTTTCCAATCAACTTCGGGGTAATGTGTTTCAAGATCGACTTCTACGACCTTATCAAGCTGCTTTAGCTGTTCTCCTATGGCGATAAGCATCATGGTAATGCCGTCAAGTCGATCAATGCCAGAATCATCCATCACAAAATCATCCGGCCGCTGGATATTTTTGAAGCGACGTTCGATTCGAGAAACGGCCGTTAAGATGTTGGTTAATATGTTCTGTACCAATTCTGGATCAGACATAAATAGCTTCCCTATCAATGCGCTTTTTAAGCAACGCATTGAGATGTTTCTGGTAACGGATTAAATCTACAGGCGTAACCAACAGGTTTTCCAACTCATCTTTCAGGTGAACCATTTTAAAGAGGTCGGGTGGCATTTCGACAACAATATCTATGTCACTGGCTCTTGTGGCTTCGTTGCGGGCAATCGAGCCAAAGATTCCCAGGCTCGTTACACCATACTCTTGGGCAAGATGCTGCTTATGTTTTTTTAGAATGATTAAAATTCCTTCGCGTTGCATATCTGTCTTCGCTCTTCACAGGTGTTGCAATGTTGCCAATCCTTTCGTCGGGATGTTGCTGATGGCTATTATAACATGAGTCACGAGGAGAAAGTGTTGCTTGGCGGTTGCAAAGAACACTAGCTCTGGCTATCCGCCAGGATCGAGAGCGGCGACGAGGGCGGGGAGAACGGTGCCGGCCGACCCGCGCAGCACATAATCCATGTATGGGGCAAGCGGGGTTGGCTGGGGATTGATCTCAACGGCCGTTTTTCCCCTTTCCAACGCCTCCAACGGCAGCGAGGCGGCCGGCTGCACCAGCGACGACGTGCCGACGGAGAGAAACAGATCACAGCTTTGGCTGGCGGCAACGGCTTGTTGCAGCGCGGCGCGGGGCAAATTTTCGCCAAACCAGACCACATCGGGGCGGAGCGGGCTGCCGCAGTGGGGGCAAGGGGGAGGAGAAACGGCCGTTTCTCCTGGCAAAGCAGCGTCCACTAGCGCAGCGTCCACCAAATGCCCTGCCGCCAAACATGTGCAGCGCGTCAAATTGCCGTGCAGCTCAATCACATCCGTGCTGCCAGCGCGGGTGTGGAGGCCATCTACATTTTGCGTGATGAGCGTCAGCCGTGGCACAAGCTGCGCCAGCCCCACTAACGCCCGATGCCCCGCATTTGGTTCAGCTTTTGCCACCAGTTCCCGCCGCCACGTATACCAATCCCACACCAGCTTTGGATTCCGCCGAAACGCTTCCGGCGTTGCCAGATCTTCCGGGCTATAGTTTGCCCACAGCCCTGTTTGCGCTTCGCGGAAGGTGGGAATGCCGCTTTCAGCCGAAATACCGGCTCCTGTTAACACTGCCAGGTGCCGGGCATGTTGTAAAGTGGTGATGAGGTCTGAAGGTAAGATCAAGTCACTCATTAGATCACATCCAGAATAGTTTTGGCTAATAAAAAGTAGATAAGCAGCCCGGAAGCATCCACAATCGTGGCGATCATCGGGCCGCTGATGACAGTGGGGTCAATGTTGAGCCGGTCGGCCACAACGGGGATGACGGTGGCGACGGTGGTAGACCAGACGACGACGATGGGCAGGGTGAGAGCGACCACCAGAGCCACATCAAAACCGGTGTGCCACAGCAGGGCGCGAACAATGCCAACCCCACCCATCACCAGCCCCAAAATGAGACCGACACTAACTTCGCGCCGCCAGGCGGCTCCCAAATTGCTCAACCGAACCTCATCCAGAGTGATGGCGCGAATGATGGTGGCGACGGTTTGCGAACCAGCGTTGCCGCCTGTGCCGGTGATGAGGGTAATAAAAAAGCCGAGTGCCACAACTACGTCTAATTCGTGCTGGAAAAGGCGGATGACTTCGCCCGAAAGGGTGGAGGCGACAAAGAGCAGCAGCAGCCAGCCGATGCGTTTGCGGATGATTTGAGAAACGGAGACGGCAAAATAGGGCTGGTCGAGTGGTTCAGAACCACCCAAGCGCTGGATGTCTTCGGTGACTTCTTCTTCAATGACGTCTAGTACGTCGTCAACGGTGACAACGCCGAGTAGGCGGTTTTGGTGGTCTACAATGGGGATAGCGTAGTAGTCGTAGCGGGAAACCATGTCGGCCAGCTCTTCCTGGTCAATGGTGACGGGTACGGCTACAATGTCGCGGGCCATGATGCTTTCAATGGTGGCATCGGCTTTGGAAATGATGAGTTTGCGGAGAGGGACAACGCCGATGAGGGCATCGTTTCTGTCTACAACATATAGATAGTGCAAGGTTTCGGCATCTTCCAGAGAGCGTAGATATTCCAGCGTTTCGGCCACAGTCCAATGGCGGCGCAGGGCGGCAACATCGCGGGTCATGAGGCGGCCGGCTGTCTCTTCCTCGTACCGCAGTAGTTCGCGCACCTCTTCCGCCTCTTCTGGCTCCATCAAATCAATGAGCCGGTCAGAGATGGTGTCGGGCAAATCCTGAAGGAATTCGGCGGCATCGTCCATGGGCAGCTCGTCGAGGAGGTCGGCGAGCTTTTCATCGTCTACTTGTTCCACAAGTTGCTGCCGTACCAGGCTGCCTGTTTCGTCCAGCACCTCGCTGGCGGCTTCGATAGGGAGCAGGCTAAAGGTGACGAGGGCGTTTTCCGGGTCGAGTTCGTCGAGGAGGTCGGCGATGTCGGCGGGGTGAGTATTGGCGAGGAGCTGTCTGAGCTGGTCAAACTGCTTTTCCTCAATTAAATTTTCGATGAGTTCTTGCGTTGGCAGGTTGACAAACTGTTCTTCCATGTTGTTATCTCCTCATGGCAAAATTAGGATGGTGTGGGTTGTGTGGGAAAACGGCCGTTTTTTTATTAAACGAACATCTGCTGGCTCCCAACAGCGCGTAATTATAGCTTTGAAGCAGATAATGGCACGAAAAACAAAATTCTAACGACATTCTATTTGCGCTTATTTTCACTTTTTATATAATCAAGAGGCTGGCTTAGTGTAAGAGCTGGTTCCCAACTGTATACGGGAAAATTAACATTCTACACATGCCTGGACTAAAACGGGTGTGCTTGCCTGGCTATTCCAGTTTGTAAACAATCCCCAGTATTTATAAGCAACAGATAGATGTTTTATTGGCTGGCTTTGTTTGCGCCCCCGGAATGGCCGTCGGCCTGGTAAGCTCTGTTTTGGGATGAAGGGTGTGGAAGCAAAAAACACATTATTTTAAGGAGAATAACCCCAATGGCCGTCGTTTCAATGAAAGCATTGTTGGAAACGGGTGTTCATTTCGGACATCGTACCCGTCGCTGGAACCCCAAGATGAAGCCGTATATTTTTACGGAACGTAACGGGATTCATATTCTGGATTTGCAGCAGACGATTGTTCTGATTGATGACGCTTATAACGCCATTCGTGACACTGTAGCGAATGGTGGACAGGTTTTGTTTGTCGGTACCAAGCGCCAGGCGCAGGATACAATCGCCAAAGAGGCGGCGCGTGGTAATCAGCCGTATGTGAATATGCGTTGGCTGGGTGGTACGTTGACAAACTGGCAGACGATTCGCAAGCGGACGCAATATTTGCAGCGTTTGGAAGACCGTCGCAATGCGGGTGAGTTTGATCTGCTGAAGAAGCGGGAACGTTTGCGGGTGGAACGTGAGATTACCAAGCTGAACGAACGTTTGGGTGGTATTCGCAAGATGACGAATTTGCCCCAGTTGCTGTTTGTGATTGATGTGAACCATGAGGAAACGGCCGTTCGTGAAGCCAACTCCCTCGGTATCCCCGTCATTGGTATCGTAGACACCAACTCCAACCCGGATCCCATTGACTACATCATTCCCTCCAACGATGACGCTATCCGCGCCATCAAGCTGCTCACGGCCAAAATGGCTGATGCAGCCCTTGAAGGGCTTGCCATGCGTAAAGAAAACGTCCTGGATGAAGCCGCCGATTATGACGACTACACCTACGAAGATTTTGACGGGCTGGGCGACGAAGATGATGAAACCTTGCTCGGTGAATCCACCCTGGCAAAACTGCGCGGGCGTCGCCTCGTTATCGAAGATGATGATGAGGAAGACGACATGGATGATATTGGCGATGTAGATGAAGATGTCTCTGGCGACGATTATGACGACGAGGACGAAGAGTAAATAGCCAGTTGGGCAGACTGGAAAGTCTGCCCACATAACAAACAATCGCTTCATAGATGATAACGTTAGGAGACAACAATAGTAAGATGAAGATTACAACCCAAATGATTAAAGAACTGCGTGACGCAACTGGCGCAGGCGTTTTGGAAGCCAAGAAAATCTTGGAGCAAGTCGAAGGCGATTTTGACAAAGCCGTTGATGAGCTGCGCAAAAAAGGTGCTGCCCGCGCTGCCAAACGAGCAGACCGTGAAGCATCGGAAGGCATTATTGAGCTTTACACCCACCCTGGTAATCGGTTAGGCGTGATGGTAGAGCTGAACTGTGAAACCGACTTTGTGGCGCGGAATGAGAAGTTTATTGCCCTTGCCCACGATTTGGCACTGCACATTGCCGCCAGCGCACCCCGTTACATTTCCAAGGATGAGGTTGCTCAAGAAGAGTTGGAGCGGGAATTAAGTGTCTTGCGTGACCAGGCGTTGGCTGAAGGCCGGCCGCAAGCTGTAGTAGACAAAATCATTGAAGGCCGGATGCGTAAATTCTACGAAGAAGTGTGTTTGCTAGAGCAGCCCTTTTTCAAAGACGAGTCCATGACGATTAACGAAGTAATCGTTGACAACATTCGCACCATCGGTGAAAACATTAGAGTACGACGCTTTGCCCGTTATGCGCTGGGGGAAGCACTGTAAAATTTGTTGTAATTTAAAAAGGGTACTCATTCGTAAGTACCCTTCTTAATCTTCTTTCAACGGGAGCTCAGATAACATGCCCAATATTCGTTACCGACGTATACTGCTCAAACTAGGTGGAGAGGCTCTTGCTGGCCCTGGTGGGTTTGGTATTGATCCGGAAAAAGCGGCTGAGGTTGCCCAAACTGTCAAGGGTGTTTATGATTTAGGGGTACAGATTGCTATTGTTATTGGTGCAGGCAACTTGTGGCGTGGCTCAATTGGCACCAGCAGTGGCATGGCTCGCTCAACGGCCGATCATATGGGTATGGTGGCGACGACGATGAACGCCCTGGCGTTGCAAGACGCTCTGGAACGGATTGGAATTGTCACCCGTGTGCAAACGGCAATTGAAATGCGCAGCATTGCTGAACCCTATATTCGTTTACGTGCTATCCGCCATTTAGACAAAGGGCGTGTGGTTATTTTGGGGGCAGGAACCGGGAATCCCTACTTTACGACTGATACGGCAGGAGCTTTGCGGGCATTGGAAATTGGTGCTGAAGTGATGATCAAGGCGACAAAGGTGGATGCTATTTATGATGATGATCCACAAAAGAATCCCAATGCGCAGCGTTTTGACCATATTTCATATATTGATTTTCTTAACTCCCGCTTGCGGGTGATGGATAGTACGGCTGTTTCGCTCTGTATGGAGAACAATTTGCCGATAGTTGTGTTGAATTTCTGGCAAAATGAAAGTATTAAGCACCTGATTCTGGGTGAAACGGTTGGGACAACGATTGGTTCATAGTGACGCAGACGTTCAATTGTGACCAGACTGCCGATTAGTTGCCCAAATGTCACGCTAAGGGTTCGTTCGTTAATAACTTGGGATTTAGAAGTGTAACTTCTCAGAAGAAGTTGAACTTCTGGAACTGCAAAGTTATTGTTGATTGAACCCTAAGGAACGCGGATTAAATAAGTTACAAAAGAAGTTCAACTTCTCAGAAGAAGTTGAACTTCTAAATGGGTACGTTATTTAATTTCCATTCCTGATTATGGAGGGTCTGTAATGATCAAGGAATTGCTAAAAGATGCTGAAGACCGGATGAAGGGGGCGATCATTTCACTTGAGCATGATTTGGATGGCTTCCGCACGGGGCGGGCGTCTCCTGCTCTGGTGGAGCGGCTGAAGGTTGAGGTATACGGGGTGGAGATGGATCTCAATCAGATGGCTGTTATCTCTGTGCCTGAACCACAGCAGTTAGCAATCCGACCCTATGATATCAAAGCCATTGGCTCAATTGAACGGGCGATCTTGAAATCTGATTTGGGGATTATGCCCAATAATGATGGCAAGATTATTCGTTTGAATCTTCCCCGGTTGAATGAGGAGCGGCGACGTGAGCTGAACAAGCTGGTTGGTAAACGGGTGGAAGAGGGGAAGGTGGCTGTGCGTAATGTGCGACGTGATGTGCTTAGCGATCTGCGCGAGATGAAAGATGAAAAGATGATCAGTGAGGATGAGTTTTTTCCCGGTCAGGAATCCCTTGATACATTGACGAAAAAATATGTTGAAGAGATTGACGGGATTGGCAAGCGGAAAGAAGCGGAGATTATGGAAGTTTAGGGTGGGTTGAGTGTGTCGTGAACTTTAATTTGTAAGGAATTTCCATGCGATGCTGAAAACACAGAAGAAAGAGCTTGACTTGTCGCCGTATGTGATCCCGCAGCATGTTGCTATCATTATGGATGGAAACGGCCGTTGGGCGAAGCGACGCGGGTTGCCACGGCAGGCGGGACACCGTGCCGGGGCGGAGAATTTGCGGCGTATTGTGCGAGCCAGTGTGGAATTTGGAATTAAGGTTCTGACGATTTATGCGTTTTCCACGGAAAACTGGGGCCGGCCGGAAAGCGAGATTAGTGCCTTGATGCGAATTTTTGCGCGGGTGCTGGATCAGGAAATTGACCAACTGCATGCGCAGGGGGTTTGCCTGCATCATTTGGGAGAGCTACAGGGCATCAACCCGAAATTACAAGACAAGGTGCGGCGGGCGCTGGAGCTAACCAAGAACAATGACCGCTTGATTTTGAACGTGGCGTTTAACTACGGGGGGCGGGCAGAAATTTTGCACGCTGTGCGCCAAATGCTGGCTGATAATATCAGGCCAGAAGACCTGACTGAAGAATTATTTAGCTCATACCTGTTCACAAGCGGGTTGCCTGACCCGGATTTGGTGATTCGTACCAGCGGTGAGCTGCGTATTAGCAACTTTTTGATCTGGCAGGCGGCCTATGCAGAGTATTATCCAACGCCTGCCTTTTGGCCTGATTTTGGTCGTGAAGACCTGTATGAGGCGATTGTGGCTTTTAATCAACGTGACCGTCGCTATGGACTTGTTTCTGATGACGCCGGTTAATTTGCCCTGATGTTTTTGCAGCGGGCGCTTGTTACCCTAACTTTAGGTCCACTTGCTCTGTATTTGGTTTATTTGGGTGGGTGGTGGCTGTTTGTGCCGGTAACAGCCGTTTTTCTTGTCGCAACCCATGAATATCTTCATATGATAGAAGGGTTGGGCTGGAAGCCGGCACGTTGGTTGCTTTATGGGGCGGTGCTGGCGCAAATGGCGGTGGCACAATGGCCGGGGCTGGGATTAACGGCCGTTGATCTGCTTGCTCCCATCACACTCATCAGTTTCCTCATGGCCTTAGCCTACACCCTCTGGCTGTATGAGTTTGACAAAAGCAAAACGGCCGTTGCCGACTGGTTCTCCCTCATCGCTGGCATTCTTGTCATCGGTTGGGTAGGCGGCCACTTACTCCGCATTCGCAACCTGGAGCAAATGGCTTGGCAATGGACTATGCTCGCCCTTGTCGCCATCTGGATTGCCGATACAGGTGCCTATTTAGTTGGACGCTTTTTAGCCGGAAAGCTCTTGGGGCATCACCAGCTAACCCCGCGCCTAAGCCCCAAAAAAACCGTTGAAGGCTATATCGGCGGTATTATTTTGAGCATTGCTGCAACCGCCCTGGCCGCCCATCTGCTAACCTTACCTCTCCTTGCTGGCATTTTAATTGCAGCAATCGTTTCATCACTCGGCCCACTAGGTGATTTAGGCATTTCCATGTTAAAGCGTCAGGCAGGGCTTAAGGATTCTGGTGTACTCTTTCCAGGACATGGAGGAGCTTTTGATCGCATCGATTCCCTAATCTGGTCTATTGCTATCACCTATTATTTAATCCTGTTTATTGGTTAAATTGGCAAGAAAGACCCCACTTCTCTCTTGCTCAAACAAATAGTTTTTCCCATAATCCCATGAACTGAGGAGCGTGCCCTAGTAATGAGTAGTAAAGTTGAAACAATCGAACGATTTATTTTAGATAGTCAGCCTGATTATGCCCGTGGTGAGTTCACCAACCTGCTTTACGACATTGCTCTCGCAGCCAAAATTATTTCCCATAAAACCAACCGCGCTGGTCTAACCGATATTTTGGGTGAAGCAGGAGCCGTCAATATCCAAGGTGAGCACCAGCAAAAGCTGGATGTTTACGCCGATGACGTAATCTTTCGCATGTGCGACCATACCGGCCGTTTATGCGCCATGGCCTCCGAAGAAAAAGAGGAGATGATTGTCATTCCTGAGCAATTCAAAAAAGGCAGCTACGTTCTTGTTTACGACCCCTTGGATGGTTCCTCCAATATAGATGTAAACGTTAGCATTGGCACTGTCTTTGGTATCTATCGCTGCCGCGATTGGGAACACCGGGGGCGGCTTGAAGATATTCTACAGGCACCGCGCCGCCTCGTTGGGGCAGGCTATGTCCTCTATGGAGCTAGTACCATCCTCGTTTATAGTACCGGTAATGGTGTACATGGTTTCACGCTCAACCCTGAACTGGGCGAGTTTTTGCTTTCCCACGAATACATGCGTTTTCCTGAACCACCCACCTATTACAGCGTCAACCACGCATATTTTGAGCGTTGGACACCAGAAACGCAGGAATTTTTGCGCTGGCTGCAAGGACGACGCGGTGATGATGCCCCCAAACTATCCTCACGTTATATTGGCTCCCTTGTCGCTGATTTTCATCGCAACTTGTTGCGTGGTGGTATTTTCTGTTACCCAGGAGAACTTGATAAACCAAACGGCAAAATTCGGCTGCTCTACGAAGCTGGCCCACTTGCCTTTTTAGCCGAACAGGCAGGCGGATATGCCTCCACGGGTACCGGCTCCATTCTGGATGTTGAGCCAACTGAACTGCACCAAAGAACACCATTTTTTGTTGGGAATCGTAGTCTTGTATATAAAGCCGAGTCTTTTATCCAAGCCGGGAAACAAGGAGGCTGATGAACGATCCTCTGAGGGATTGACTTGCATTATTCCCCGTGCTATACTCCCATCGCCTACTCGGTGGAGTCTGGATGTATTCCTTATTTCGCTTGCAAATTGCATCTTCGACAGCATCTGGCAACCCATCGCCCAGTTCCCCAATAACAAAGAACAACACGGCACGATAGAGTACCTAAACTTTTAAAAAATTCCTAAAACTTTTTGTAAGACCCAAAACAAAATTTAATTACTTAGGGTTCAATCAAAAATAACTTTGCAGTTCCAGAAGTTCAACTTCTGAGAGAAGTTGAACTTCTAAACCCCAAGTTATTAACGAACGAACCCTTAGCTTATCTCTGTAGTTGATAGGCTTTGTCAAATACTAATAGCGTTATAACCTTATCCTTGTTTGGAGTAGACCTTAATGGACATTGGAGCACTTGAAGAAAAGAAATTAAGTGAGCTGCGTGATATAGCCCGCGAAAACAACATAACCGGGTTTAGCACGATGAAAAAGCAAGATCTTATATTTCATATTATGAAAAATACGGCCAAAGCAGACGGTAATGAGTTTCGCGGTGGCGTATTAGAGATTATAGAAGACGACAAGCAAAACATGGGCTTTTTGCGGTCGAAAAATTTCCTCCCCGGCCAAAACGACATTTATGTTTCAAATTCACAAATTCGCCGTTTGGGTCTGCGCACGGGGGATATGGTTGCCGGGCAAGTCCGGGTGCCTAAAGAGAACGAGAAATATTATAGTCTTCTCCGTGTAGAATCGGTTAATGGCCAAAGCCCGGAACTGATCAAGCGACGGCCGTTTTTCTCTGACCTCACTCCCATTTTCCCCGACCAAAAATTAAAACTTGAAACCGCCCCCAATATTTTATCAACACGCCTTTTGGACTTGGTTGCGCCGATTGGGCGTGGTCAACGCGGGTTGATTGTGTCGCCACCAAAGGCTGGTAAAACGACCGTTTTGAAAGATATTGCCAACGCGCTGGCGGAAAACTACACCGATTTGCATTTGATGATTGTGTTAATTGGCGAACGGCCGGAAGAAGTAACCGACATGGAGCGCTCGACACATGCCGAAGTGGCAAGCTCGACGTTCGATGAGCCGGTGAAGCAGCATTGCCGCGTGGCTGAAATGGCACTGGATCGGGCAAAGCGGTTGGTGGAAGCCGGCAGTGATGTTGTCATTTTGCTCGACTCTATTACCCGGTTGGCACGTGCCTATAACCTGACGGTTCCGCCAAGCGGCCGTACGCTTTCGGGTGGTTTGGATCCAACGGCACTGTACCCGCCTAAACGTTTCTTTGGGGCGGCGCGTAACGTTGAGTTTGGCGGTAGCCTGACGATTATTGGGACGTGTTTGGTGGATACGGGCAGCCGTATGGACGACGTGATTTATGAAGAGTTTAAGGGGACGGGTAATATGGAGCTGATGCTCAGCCGTCGCCTGCAGGAACGTCGTATCTTCCCGGCGTATGATATTGAACGGTCTAGCACGCGGCGTGAAGATTTGCTGCTTTCGGGTGATGAGCTGGCACGGGTGTATACGATGCGGCGTATGCTGGGGCATCTGATGGATACGCCAGGGTACGATATCAGCAGTGCAACTGGTGCAGTGCTGCAACGGCTGCGCGATACGCGGACAAATTATGAGTTCCTGGAAGAGTTGACCAAGGATATGATGTAGTTTGCCGATTTTTTACTGAGCAAATGTTGAGAAAGCGAGGCTGAAAATCAGCCTCGTTTTTATTTTTACGGCCGTTTGTGGTAGCATGTTGCCCGTTTGAAGAGTAAAAACGGTATTGTATGGTGAATCAGTTGAAACAGTGGCAACGATATGTAGGACATGGAGCCTTGCTGGTGGTAGCAGGGGTTTTCTTTTTTATGTGGCGTTTGGCGGGGCAAAGCCAGCCAACCGAACAGGTGGTGGTGTCTGCGCCAGGCGAGGTGGCAACCTCGGCTGCTGATAGTGTGGTGATTGAGCTACCAACGGCCGTTCCGGCCGGCTTTCCCATTAGCGACCTGCCCATATTGCAAGACGACAGCCTTGTTCCCGCCTTCAATCCCCACACCTACCAGGGCAATCGCCCCAACCACACCTTTCAAACCTATGTAGTGGTGCGTGGTGACACCCCCAACAAAATCGCCGAGCGTTTCGGCATATCAGCTGAAACACTGCTGGGCGGCAACCCTAAGCTGAGCGAAGAATCCAATCTGTTGCAAACAGATGCCGAACTCATTATCTTGCCCATTGACGGCGTGCTGCATGATGTCGCCCCTGGCGACACCCTGGAAAGCATTTCCCTGCGCTACGGCATTGCTGTTGAAGACATCATTGCCTATGGGCCAAATAATCTGGAATTTCCTTACCGACTGTACCCTGAAACGCAAATCCTGGTTCCGGGGGCAGTGCGTGACGTGTTTGTGTGGACGCCACCCTCGTTGGACACGGTGCGGACGAGTAGTGGTGGCATTGCACCGCTCATTGTGGGGACGGGAACGTTTGTTTTTCCCGTTGGTTCACGCAACTACACCCAATTTTACTGGTATGGACATCGCGGCGTTGATATTGGCCTGGCCGAAGGTTCGGCTGTGGCTGCGTCGGACACAGGCACGGTGACGTTTGCCGGGTGGAATATTTATGGCTATGGCAACCTGATTGTGGTAAACCACGGCAATGGTTTTGAAACGCTGTATGCCCATTTAAGCGGCATTAATGTTGGGCCGGGGCAAATTGTGTACCAGGGGAATGTGATTGGTGCCAGCGGCAACACTGGCAACTCGTCTGGCCCCCATTTGCATTTTGAGATTCGGATTAATGGCAACCCGGATGACCCGTGCTGGTATTTGGGATGCTAGTGTACGGTAATCAGTAATCAGTAATCAGTTATTAGTTATCAGTGTGACCGATTACCGATTACCAATTACCGATTACCGGCAAGAACGCGGTCGCGCAGTTGGCCGCAGCCGGCCTGGATGTCTATGCCGCGCCGGACGCGGACAGTGCTGCTAACGCCGTAACGGGCGAGTTCATCCTGGAAGGCCTGCACGCGGTCGCGGGAGGAGGGGCCGCCGCTGTAGCCTTCGGTGGGGTTGAGGGGGATGAGGTTGACGTGGCAGAGCATTCCTTGCAGGAGCTTGCCAAGTGCCTGGGCTTGTTCAATGGTGTCGTTTTTGTAGGCAATGAGCGCCCATTCAAAGGTGAGCCGACGGCCGTTTTTTGCCAAATAATAGCGACACGCCTCCATCAGTTCGGCAATGGGCCACCGCTTGTTGATGGGAATCAGCTTATTGCGCTCCTCGTCGGTGGCGGCGTGGAGGGAGATGGCGAGGGGCGTTTGCCGCTGCTCGTCGGCGTAGCGGCGGATGGCGGGGACGAGGCCGACGGTGGAGATGGTGATTTTGCGGGCGCTGAGGTTGAGGCCGGTGGGGTCGGTGAGGCGATCAACGGCCGTTAATGTCTCCCGATAATTGTGCAGCGGTTCACCCATCCCCATCATCACAATAT
>WBZL01000832.1_pt1 | contig 34316 bp, 33 predicted proteins | sample 5204291 | NCBI WGS metagenome assembly WBZL01 (sample SAMN12344345, study PRJNA552823) | activated sludge metagenome | biome: Activated sludge suspended growth; feature: Nitrification reactor; material: Wastewater; isolation source: activated sludge from nitrification reactor of wastewater...
ATCGTTTTGTGATTCTTTTGGAACATCTCCATCGGGGCGAAATAGGCGGCGAGCAAACCGAGGTAACCCGCGCCGTTCATCACGATGGGATCGGCTCCCATTTGCGGATACAACGATAAATGTAAAAATGCGGTGGCAAGGTTCGTGAGAATGATGCCGATCTTTTTCCAATCAAGGTTCATGGTTAACTCCTTTTGGTTTGCTAAATAGATGCGCCTGTTGAACTTTATTTTACTTCGCAATACCGCGCCCTGCCAGAAGCAATCCGATGCCGCCGTTCAGAATGTCGCGCGCGCGCATGAGTAACGTGAGGCTGATCGCGGCAGAGGCGGGTTGTCCGAACGCGCCGAGCGCGAACACTTGACTCGCTTCCAACGCGCCCAAGCCCCCAGGCAACGGCATGAGGAACGCGATCTGCATGGCGGTCAGCGCGGCAAAAATTTGAACCGCGCTGATGTTCATTCCGAGAAACGCCACCATCAAATAATATTCGGTTGCTATGCCCGCGATCCCCGCCAATGATACGGTGATTGCGAGAGCCATTGCGCGCGCGTGTTTCCTGCTAAAGATCGAAGCCATTTGTTCAGCCACGACGATCAGCCGCGTCGCTTTACTTTTTTTCTGGATAAATGATTTGCTGTGAAGTATCTTTGCGATGGGGCGGATTTTGTTGAACAGCAGGATGGTGTACGCCAGCGGCAACGTCAGCAACACTCCCAGCCCGATCAGACTCAGGGCCAGCCTGATTCCGTTTCCTGAAATTAATCCCAGCCTGACGATCGCCCATGTACCAATGCCGATCAGCACAAAGTTGACAAGGAACTCGATCAGTTTGTCCATGATCACCGCGGACGTGGCGCGCGCAAGCGTGATTCCATGATTGCGTTGCAGGTAAATGACTTGCAGTGGTTCGCCTCCCACCTGCGGACCGAATGTGAAGTAACTCAACCCAAACACCGACAGGCGGTATCGAATCATCGGCAAAAACGGCATGGACGGATTCTCGGCGCGGACGATGATCCACCAGCGCGCGGTTATGCAGACGATGACGAACGCGTTGACGAACAGGATCGTTCCGATTTGCCAGAGTTGCAGATTTTTGAGCGCATTCCAAATTTCGGCGAAGGGTGCGTTGCGGAGGGCGAGGTAGAGGAGGATGAGTAGGATCGAGTAAATCGCGAAGACGCGAAGGAATTTCGCCCTCACCCTAGCCCTCTCCCGCTGGGAGAGGGGACTTACGGCATCAGAATCCCCATCTCCCGCTGGGAGAGGGGTTAGGGGTGAGGGAGGTGTCAAAGTACAGAAACTCCTTCACCTTCAGGCGGATTCTCAATTAATCGCTTCATCTCTGTCAATACGGCTTGATGAATCACATTGGTTTCTGTTGTCCCAAGTTGCTTTGCGTAAATGGGATTTCCAATTTGCACGCGAACGCGGACATCTGTGATCTTGCCGCGCATCATCATGAAGACTTGAAATGCGGCGGCGAGGGCTTCGCGCTCCATACGAGTTTTTCTGATCCTTGTAAGCGGATGGGTTATGGCTTTCTTCCACACCACGCCGCGGACGAGTATCGGCAAGATCGGAGTCTCGGGACTCATGCGCAAAAAGACGCCGACGCTGTCCGTCCATTGTTGAAGCGACTCTGCCGCGTCGGAATGGAAATCGGGATCAGGCTCGATGTGTCCTGCGGGATAAGTTAACACCGCGCCGCCATTCCGCAGAAAAGTGCTGACTTGTCGCACAAGCGTCATTCTTGACGACGGGTCATCGGTCACATAAAAGAGTTGTTTTGAAACGTTCGTCAACGCTTCGAGGAATGGACGTTGCAAGGCGATGATTTTTAAGTCGGGTCGGTTCAACGCGGCAAAGGTTGCAACTGAATCTGCCAAGCCTGGATGGTTGGACAATGCCAGAAAGCCCGAAGCAGGGATGAGGTCCGCGCCGTGGACGCGCACATCGTCGAAGTGACGTCGCAAGACAGCGCGCGCGCCTTCGGGTAATCCGCGTTTGCCTGTGACCGTGTCGAACTCCACCATTTGACGCGCGAAGGTTTGCGCATGGTTGAAAAAAACCTTTTGAACGAATCGCGCAGGCAACGTGCCGCTTCGCAAACCGAAAGAGGAGGCGATGTCATCGAGATTGATCTGTGTGACGGTGTCGAGTTGGGATGGCATGAGGGAGAGTTGCGGGATACGAGTGATCAGTTAGCAGTGATCAGTGAGCAGTGATCGGTAATTGGTAATTTGTAATTGGTTGTCGCCCGTTGTCTCATTCGCGCTCCATGGTGAAGTTCAGGGGATAGCCTGCATTGTTCGATTCGAAATGCGCTTTGTCGATCCGCTTCTCGGCTTCGGACTTTGCCAGCGTCTGCACATACGCGTTGCCGTTGATGTGCGCGGTCATCATAATTTCGGAGGCGCGGTCAACGCCGAGGTAGAAGACGGTCTTGAGGATATGCACGACAAAATCCATCGGTGTGACGTTGTCGTTATGGATGAGGACTTTATAGAGCGGCTCGAGGGCGGTTTCGGAGTCTTCGAGGATTTCGATTTCGGGGAGGGTTTGGAAATTCATTTTTTTACCACGAAGGACACGAAGGAGCACGAAGGAATTAATCTTTCAACTTTCCACTTTCTATTTTCCATTGTCATCTTTCATTTTTTCTTTAGCGCGTCAATTTCTTCTTTCGTCAACTCAATCTCCGCCGCGTCAAAGTTTTCTTGGATGTGTTGCGGGTTGAACGACATGGGGATGGCGATGACGCGCGGATGCGAGATGACCCACGCCAGCGCGATTTGAAAGATGCTTGCGTTGTGCGCCTTGGCGATCGCTTCCAGTGTTTTGTTCGAGCGTAGCTTGCCCTGGTCTACAGGCGAGTAGGCGGTGAGGATGATGTCATTTTGTTGGCAATAGTCCAACATGCCGTTCTTCACATACGAACGATCCGAAATACTGAATGGGACTTGGTTCGTAATGATCGGCGTTTCAGAAAGCGACTGCGCTTGTTTGAGCAGTTTCAGATCGAAGTTGCTCACGCCGAGATGTTTTACTTTTCCATCGCGCGCGAGTTTGTTCAAGGCGCGGAACGTCTCTTCGTATTGTGTGCCAGTCCCAGGCCAGTGGATGAGATACAGGTCAATGTAATCCATGTTGAGTCGGCGCAGGGAATTTTCACAGGCGGATAATACATCATCGTATTGAAGATGACTCTCCGTTACTTTAGATGTGATGAATATCTCTTCGCGTTTCTTCCCCGACCTGCGAACTGCTTCGCCGATCAATTCTTCGCTGTGCCCGCCCGCGTACATTTCGGCGGTGTCGAAGTGGGTGTAGCCAACCTCAAGGGCGGAGCGAAGCGCGGTCAACGATTTTGAGTCGAGCGAGCGATTCGGCGTTGAATCTCCGCCGATGCTCCATGCGCCGAATCCAATTTTGGGAATCGAGAGTCCGTGCAGAGATTCGTATTTCATGTTTCCCATTCTACCCCGTCATTCTCTGAATCGGATTTGGCGAGCAAGCGTTCGGTGGCTTCGATCTGTTCGCTGTCGCCGATGAAGCCGACGCGGTCATCTGCCTCGAAGGTGGTAAACGATTTGGGATTGGCGATCAGCTGTCCCTTGCGCATGATCGCAACGACCGACGCGCCAGTGAGCGCGCGCAGGTTTGCATCCTGCAGGGTTCTGCCCACGAGCGGATTTTCCACATTGAGACTGAACCACGTCACTTCGATATTGCCGCTGGCGTTGATGAGGTCATGCAAGAGGCGATGTTCGTCTTGCGTGTTGATTTGCGTATCATAATGATCGCGGCGGACGGCATCCATGTAGCGGATGATCTCTGTGACGGGAAAATCTAATTTGAGAAGGGTGTGCCGAACAATTTCCAATCCGCCTTCGAGTTCGGGGTGAATCACATCTTGCGCGCCGAGTTGCGCCAGTTGATTGATGCCCGCCTCCGTGGTGGCGCGCGCGATGATGGGCAGATTACTCGATAGATCGCGCGCCGCCGCAACGACCAATTCGTTCGCGGATTCATCGTGGCTGGCGACGACCAGCGCGCGCGCGTTTTCCAAATGCGCGTGGGTGAGGACTTCCGAATTGGAGGCGTCGCCGTACAGATTCAAAATCCTTTTTTGGTTGAGTTGCTCGATGTGGTCGGGGTCGGAGTCGATCACGAGATGCGGCACAGACATTTTCACGAGCAGGTGTACGATGTGACTCCCGACTCGTCCATATCCGACGATGACAACATGATCCTTGATCGTTTCGTCTGGCGCGGCGGGGATGGGCGCATGACGATCTAAGATGCGCCACAACATTGGAATCTTTTTGAACCACGTCTCTGCGGGTTGAATCAAACGATATATAAGCGGATTGATCGTGATGGAAACAAGCGAGCCTGCGAGGATCAACGAGTATTGGTCGCGGTCGATCAACCCAAGCGACATGCCTTCCTGCCCCAGAATGAACGAGAACTCGCCGATCTGGCTTAATGCGGCGGCTAACACCAACGTCGTGCGGCCAGGCCATGGAAGGACAAAGCCCATGATCAGCGTTACCAACGCCTTACCAAGGACGATCAATGCGCTGAATAACAGAATGATGCCAAGGTGATTGAAAATGTAATCGGGGTTTACCAGCATCCCGATGGAAACAAAAAATAGAACGGCAAAGGCTTCCTGAAATGGAAGAACGTCCGCGCCGACTTGATGGCTGAGAGGCGATTCGTTAACGACCACGCCTGCGACGAATGCGCCCAATGCCAGCGAGACCCCGAACAATTCCGCCGCTCCGAGCGCGATGCCGAGCGCGATCGCCAGAACAGCCAGAATGAATAATTCGCGCGAACGCGTATGCGCGACTCGCAGTAGTATCCAAGGGATGAGTCTCGTCCCTGCGAACATGACCAGAATCACAAACCCCGCCGCCTTTAGTAGGGTGAGACCCACTTGCATCCAATCAAACCTGCCTGACGTGTTGGCTAATGTTGGCATCAGCACGAGGATCAAAACGGTTGCCAAGTCTTCCACGATAACCCAGCCGATGGCGGCTTGACCATGAGGCGTGTTCAAGAGTCCGTTGTCCGTGAGACTTCGTAAGAGGATGACCGTGCTGGCGATTGAAATTGCCAAGCCGACTACGATCCCTGATGTGACAGTCCACCCGTTGAGTTGACTGAACCCGAATCCCAGCAAGGTGACGACGATCATTCTTCCTATTGCCCCCGGGACTGCAACCGAACGTACCTTCCACAGATCGCTGAAAGAAAAGTGCAATCCCACCCCGAACATCAGGAAGATGACGCCTAACTCTGCCAGTTGGCTGATGGTCGCTGTATCTCCCACAAATCCCGGTGTGAACGGACCGATGACAATGCCCGCGAGTAAATACCCCACAATGGTGGGCAGACCCACGCGCCGCGCGATGATCCCGCCGATGAATGCGACCACCAATGCAACGACGATGTTGATGAGCAAGGGTACTTCGTGCATCGTTCCTCCAAATTCTATTAAGTTAGCTCTCGTTTAGACATCTTTCCAATTGTACCTAATAAAAATCCCGCCAAACGAGGCGGGATGAAGTTACTTCAACAGCTCAATAAACTCTTCTGCAGTTAGTTGACTCTGTCTCATAATGGAGCGAAGTACTTGCGGGTTTATATCCCCGGGGTGATTTGGTACAGTTACGAGTAAATTTCCCCGCTTGAATTGAATGTGACTTCCTTTTTGTCGTACTTGACGAAAGCCCGCTTTTTCAAGCGCAGAAAGAACCTGGCGAGGCTTTAGAACAGGAAGTTTAGGCATACGCCTTAATGGCTACATCGACTTTGAATTTGAAAACCTCCAGATCGTCGGCAGGTAACGAGTTGCGCGGATCATCCGCCGCAGGCACGGGACGTAAATATGGAAGTCCGTCTTCAAATGAACCTTCAAGGTGAAGTGATGCGGCTTCGAGCAAGGTGTTTCGCGCTTCCTGTTGCGTTTTTCCTTGAGATGCGACGTCTAGTTCAGGGCAAAGCGCAGAGAAGGCATCGTCTTCTTTCCAAATTAAGCCAGTAAATACAAACATTTCCATAGGTCGCTCCTGTGAAAATTATACACCCTCACGCCCCCAGCCGATTGATCCCATCGAACGCGGCGGTCTTATAACATTCTGCCAGTGTGGGATAGTTGAACACGGTGTTGATGAAGTATTCCACTTTGCCTTTGAACGCCATGACAGCCTGACCGATGTGCACGAGTTCGCTTGCGCCTTCGCCGATGATGTGCACACCGAGCAGTTCGTGCGTTTCGAGGTGGAAGATCAACTTGAGCAAACCGGTCTGGTCGCCGATGATCTGTCCGCGGGCGATCTCGCGGTATTGCGCCTTGCCAACTTCGTAGGGGATGCCCGCTTCGGTCAGCTCTTCTTCGTTCTTGCCGACGGTTGAAATTTCAGGGATGGTGTAAATGCCATACGGGAAAAGATCGGGCGCGCTTTGGGTCGAGATGCCAAACGCATGACATGCGGCGAGTCGTCCCTGTTCCATCGAAGTGGACGCGAGCGAGGGGAACCCGATCACGTCGCCGACGGCGAAAATGTTCGGCGCTTTCGTCTGATACTTCTCGTTCACTTTGATCAAGCCGCGTTCGTCCATTTCGATTCCCAGCGTATCCGCGCCGAGCGACTTTGTCGCGCCTGTCCGCCCGATGCTGTAAAGAGCCATCTCGGTGACGATCTGTTTTCCGCTGGCGAGCGTGATCTTCACCCGTTCGCCTTGTTCGTCGTTGATGGGTTGAATATCATTGACCTCTTCGCCCAGTCTGAAGATCGCGCGCTGTTGGTTGAGGTGATACGTCAACGACTCCATGATCTCCGCATCCACAAAAGGGAGCAAGCGGCGGCGCTTGTCAATCACCGTGACGCGCACGCCGAGCGCGGCGAAGATGCACGCGTATTCGAGTCCGATCACGCCCGCGCCGACTACTGCCAGCGTGCGCGGCAGATGATCCAACTGGAGCAAGTCGTCGCTGATGAAGATGCGCTTCCCGTCGAAGGGGATGTGTTCGCTACGTGTGGCAGTCGTCCCCGTCGCGATGATCGTGTTGGCGGCGGTCACATCGCGCCAGCCGTGTTGGTCCACCGACTTGAGTCGAATCGTATGCTCGTCCAAAAATGAGGCTTCGGCGGCGATCAATTCGACGCGGTTGCGTTGCAGTTGATGCCGCACAATATCCAGTTCATGCTGGATCACGTGATCAGTGCGATACAACAGATCCGCCATCGTAATGTTTTGCTTCACCGCATACGACGCGCCGTACAAACTATGTTCGCGATACCCCGAAAGATGCAGGACTGCCTCGCGCAATGTTTTGCTGGGAATCGTCCCCGTGTTGATACAGACCCCGCCCAATATCGTTTTGCGTTCGACGACCACGACGCGCTTATTCAACTTCGCCGCCTGGATCGCCGCGCGTTGACCCGCAGGTCCCGAACCGATCACGAGCAAATCATAATCATAGTCTGCCATGCTGACCTCTGTGTAGAACTTGATTGCGTGAATTATAGTCGCGTTGAGCGCGAATTTAAAGACGAATGCCGCGTTATGATGTGCGTGTATAATTCATGTCGGAGACAGGCTAATGGACTTTTTACTTTCAATAGATACGATGTGGATCGTTGCGTTCATCCTTGGCGGGTTTATCGTCTACCAGTTGCGTTCAGGAGAAATCCCCTTGCGCTTTTTCGGCTCCATCACGCGCAAGCGAGCGCCGATCATCTACTGGCTGTTCATTCTTTTTTACGTCGCAGTTCTGGGCATCGTGATATACGCGTGGATGGATGGGCTGAGGATTCCGATTTCGGAACTATTTGATTAGACCGCTTGCATGAGTCGGTTGTAGGTCAGGCTTTTAGCCTGACGCTCGCTTGGATTTTATGCATGGCGGGTTACAAACCCGCCCTACAAGTTCTTTTGCAAGATAGAGTGACGAAAGATTTTGGAGAATTACATGACTTCTGCCGTCATCATAGACGCGATCCGCACGCCGATCGGAGCCTTGGGCGGGATTCTCTCCCCGCTTCGCCCCGACGATATGGCGGCTTCTGTTATCCGTGAAGTGATTCAACGCTCCAGCCTCGACCCCGCGCTGGTGGAAGAAGTGATCCTCGGGTGCGCGAATCAAGCGGGCGAAGATAACCGCAACATCGCGCGGATGTCCGCTTTGCTGGCGGGTCTTCCCGTGGACGTGGCAGGCGTGACGGTGAACCGCTTGTGCGCGTCGGGGTTGAACGCGGTGAACCAAGCGGCGCGGGCGATCAAGGCTGGGGAGGGTGAGGTCTTCATCGCGGGCGGAGTCGAATCGATGAGTCGCGCGCCGTATTCAGTTCCAAAAGCGGAAGCGGGATTCTCGTTCGGCAATCTCACCGCCTGGGACACCGCGCTTGGCTGGCGATATCCGAATCCAAAAATGAAAGAAGCGCACGGCACGCACTCGATGGGCGAGACCGCCGAGAACATCGCGCAGGAACGTCCGCACATCACGCGCGAAAAGCAGGATGCGTTTTCATTGTTGAGTCATCAACGCGCTGTCGCGGCGATTGATTCGGGAAGATTCGAAAAAGAAATTCTCCCAATTCTTGTCCCTCAAAAAAAAGGAGACGCCAAACTCATCTCGGTTGATGAACGCCCGCGCCGCGACACGACGATGGAATCATTGGCGAGACTCAAACCCGCGTTCGCCAAAGAGGGTGGAACTGTCACCGCGGGAAATTCGTCTGGACTCAATGACGGCGCGGCGGCAATCTTGATGATGAGTGAAGAAAAAGCCAACGCATTGAATCTCAAACCGCTTGCGCGAATCGTCGCTTCGGCTGTGGCTGGAGTCCCACCGCGTGTGATGGGATATGGACCGATCCCTGCGACAAGAAAAGTTTTGGGACGCGCAGGCTTGCAAATGAAAGACATCGGGCTTGTCGAACTCAACGAAGCCTTCGCCGTTCAATCGCTCGCCGTGATGGAAGACTTGGAACTCGACCCTGAGATCGTCAACGTCAACGGCGGCGCAATTGCAATTGGGCATCCGCTTGGGTGTTCCGGCGCGCGGCTCATCGCAACTCTCGCGCATGAAATGAAATTGCGCGGCAATGTCAAATACGGACTCGCTACGCTTTGCGTCGGTGTTGGTCAAGGCGAAGCGACGATCATCGAGGCTTTATAGATTATCGGAGCGCGGACTTCAGTCCGCTTTTGGCATAAGGCGGACTCAAGTCCGCGCTCCGCATTTATTCTGAAGTCCGCATTCCGTATAATTTGAGATCAGATAAATAACCATGAAACGAACAATTTCCCTAATCCCTCTCCTCTCTCTTCTTTTCCTCTTGGCGGCTTGCAACGCGCCTGTGTCCACTCCTGAAGCATTGGCAGAGCCTGCTACGTCACTGCCCGAAATTGCCACTGCAATTCCCGCCACTCCCGCGCCTGCGGAGATCAATGCTCCGCTCGTACAATCGCCGGAGTTGATCAAGATCGAATTTCTCAATCCGCGCGACGGTTGGGGCGTGACCAAGACTCAGATCGTCCGCACGAACGATGGCGGCATCACATGGTACGACGTCACGCCGCCCGAAATGAGCGAGGCTGGCTACAGTGTGGACTGGTTCATCATGGACAACGACCATGTGTGGCTGCAACTAGCCGATAATGCGAATTATCCATTCGCAGGGTTTCAATATCGCACGACCGATGGCGGAGTCACTTGGAGCGAAATCGATACGCCATATAGCGGCGCTCACATTTCATTCCTCGATCCCAATAACGGCTGGGCATTGGCAGACCTCGGCGTTGGCGCAGGCTCGAACGCGGTCGCCGTCTATCAAACCACCGACGGCGGCGCGACGTGGACGCAGAAATTCATCAACGACCCGAATCAAGCGGACGCAAGCGAATCCCTTCCGCTTGGCGGACTCAAAGGCGGACTCGTTCCGCTCGACATGCAAACCGCATGGATCTATGGCGTAATCTACGCGCCCGGCACGCCATATATTTTCCGCACCGACGATGGCGGCGCAACGTGGTCGAACGTCACCCTGCCGTTGCCAACAGGCGCGGAGAATGCCGAGGTGGGAATCGAGCAAATGTCGGTGGTCTCAGCGAATGTTGTGTTTCTAAAAATGCGAGCGTTATCCGATTCAAGCAACCTCGTTATCTACGTTTCAAATGATGGCGGCGACACGTGGTCGCTCACGCCAACGTTGATCCCTGGCGGCGGCGATGCGGATTTTTTGTCGGATGGAGAAATGATCGTGTATAACCGCGAACAGTTTTACGTCACGCATGACGCGGCAAGAACATGGAGCATCATCCCGCCCGACATCAAATTCGGCGATTCGTTTTCGGGCATGGATTTTGTCACAACGAACATCGGCTACGTCATTTCATCAAACTCAGATACCAATCATACTTCGCTATATCGCACCGACGATGGAGGCGCCACATGGTTTCCCGTCATTCCCTGATCGCATTCCTTCTCCTCTTTTTAATTGGATGTACTCCCGTCTCTCCCGCAGGGACGCCTGCCCCGACCGCGTCGGCGGTTCCTCCCACTTCGACGCCCACCTCCGCGCCCGATTACGCCGCGCAGATTCGCAACGCCAACTATCAACTCGGCTTGCCCGACTCGTTGCGAATTGTGCAATTCACCAATGGAAAATACGAGTCAAGCCCGCCCGGCGGTCCGGAGTATGCTTCCGCGACTTTGATGGATCATTCCGCGCGCGGCGACTTGACCGGTGATGGCGTGGATGAAATTGCGGTCACGGTGGTTGAAAATTACGGCGGCACAGGCAACTTCGTCTTCATCGCGGTCTATTCCATTGCGAACGGCGAACCTATGTTTCTAACCTCCACGCTTGTGGATGACAGACCCGCCATTAATGCGCTGTCCATTGAAAACGGGGAAATTTTTCTGCGCGCCGTCACGCACGCTTCAGAAGATCCGTTTTGTTGCCCCACGTTGCAAAACGAACGGCATTATCAACTGATCGACGATCAATTGCAAATCAGCGATTACGTCACTTTTACGCCCGATGGGAGACCGCGGACGATCACCATTGACTCGCCGTTGAATGGAGCGGATGCATTCAGCTCGGTTCAGGTGAAAGGTAGTTTTGCGATTGCTCCGTTTGAAAACACGTTTGCCTATCGAATCTACGATGTGGGCGGCGTGGAACTTTCCGCAGGCTCGTTCACCGTAACGCCGACAGACCTCGGCGCGCCCGGCACATTCGAAACCATGGTCAACATCGGCGGGTTGTTGTCGGGTTCGGTTGTCCGCATCGAGATTCAAGACATCAGCGCGAAAGACGGTTCATTGCTTGCGATGGATTCAGTTGAATTGGTTGTAAAATAGACGTAGCGCAAAATTTATTTTGTGCGCGAACCTACTGGAGGAACCCATGCCGCACCTTGTTCGAGATTGGATGAGCAGTCCCGTTGTTGTCGTTGACCCCGATACCACCGTTTCGTACGCCATGACGCTGATGCGGCGGCGGAACATCCACAGCGTGATCGTGGAACTGAATGAGAAGAACAAGGAATATGGCATTGTCACGACCACCGACATCCGCGATAAGATCGTCGCCGTGAATCGCAATGCCGCCGAGACGCATGTGCGCGACATTATGTCGGGTCCCGTTGTCACCGGCAAAGCCGAATGGACGCTGGCGGAATGTTCGCGCGTGATGCAGGAAAAGAAATTCCATCACCTACCCATCACCGACGAACATGGCACGTTGTCCGGCATGATTTCAGCGACGGATATTTTTATGGCGGTGGAGGAGGCGGGCTGGGAGGAACCATCGTAAGATGTTGTAGCGCGACTTTCAAGTCGCAGTTAAGGGCGACATAAATGTCGCGTTACGATATAAACCATGCCGAAGCAGAAATTCTACGTCGTTTGGAAGGGACGCAAGACCGGGGTCTTCACCTCATGGGCGGAATGTGAAAAACAGGTGAAGGGATTCGTCGGCGCGGAGTTCAAGGCGTTCGAGTCGCTCAAAGAGGCCGAGTCAGCCCTCCAGTCGAAGTATGAAGCGTTCAAAGGGAAGGCGTCCACCTCGGGGAAGTGGAGAGAATCCGAAGAGCCGCCCATCCTGCCGTCCATCTGCGTGGACGCGGCGTGTAAAGGCTCGCCGGGCAAAATGGAGTATCGCGGCGTGGAAACGGAATCGGGCAAGGAAATTTTTCGCGCGGGTCCGTATCCCGATGGGACGAATAACGTGGGAGAGTTTCTCGCCATTGTCCGCGCGCTCACATGGCTGGTTAAGCATAAAAAGAAAATTCCGATCTATTCGGATTCGGAAAATGCGATCGCGTGGGTCGAGATCGGCGTTTGCAAAACGAATCTCAAGCACACCGGCAAGAACGCGCTGGTCTTTGCGATGATCCGCAGCGCCGAGAATTGGCTCGCCGAAAATGAATTGGACGACGACGCGGTGTTGAAATGGGACACGCGCGAGTGGGGCGAGAACCCGGCGGATTATGGAAGAAAATAATTCTGAATGATGAAGGATGAAGGATGAAGGATGAAAACTGCATTGTTGGTGATTGATATTCAAAACGATTATTTTGAGGGCGGAAAATTCCCGTTGGTGAATCCGCTGGGCGCAGCGAAGAAGGCGTATGAATTGCTCCAATGTTTCCGCGAGCATGGCGGACGTCACGTGCATATTCAGCACATATCGCTCGAGCCCGATGCGGCGTTCTTCGTGAAAGGCGAGCGCGGATCGGATATCCACGATTCAGTGGCGCATTTTGAGGGCGAGCCAATCGTGTACAAACATGAAGTCAACGCGTTTCAAAACACGAACTTGCTCGACCTGCTGAAGAGTTGGGAGGTCGAGCGCGTGGTCGTCACGGGCATGATGACTCACATGTGCGTAGACGCCGCCTCGCGCGCGGCTGTGGATTTCGGTTTCGATGTGATCGTGGCAGAGGACGCCTGCGCCACACGCGATTTGCAACATGGCGGCACGACCGTTCCCGCCGACTTAGTTCACAAATCCTTTCTCGCCGCGCTCACATGGTATGGCAAGGTGATGAAGACGGATGAGGTGATCGCGTTGCTGGCGAGTGAGATGAGTCAGTGATCAGTGATCAGTGGAAAGTGGAAAGTGGAAAGTGAAAAGTAATCAGTGATAAGTGATCAGTCTCCAGTCTCTAATCTCCAATCTCTAATGCCCAATCGTAAATCGTAAATCGTAAATGACTCTCCTCGACCCTGAAAAACAAAAGCAAGCCAAACAATACGCTCGCATCCGCCGACGATTGTGGCTGGTGGATACGATTTTCAGCGCGCTATATTTCCTCGCGTGGATTTATTTCGGCTGGGCGATCTCACTGCGCGAGTGGCTCACTGCTCACTGGTCACTGTTCACCAATCCTTGGTTACTCGTCCCCGCGTTTGTCGCTATCTTCGGCGGAATCCTTTTCCTCTTGAATCTGCCGCTCGGCTACTACAGCGGATTTGTCCTGCCGCATCGCTTCGGTCAATCGAACCAGACGTTCAAAGGCTGGGTCACGGATCAACTCAAAGGGCTGGTGGTCGGGCTTCCCCTCGGCTTGATCCTGATCGAACTGCTGTATCTCGCCCTGCGAGTCACTGGCGATCTGTGGTGGTTGTGGACGGCGGGCGGATTGCTCGTCTTCAATGTTTTGCTCATCAACCTCGCGCCGATCCTCATCATGCCGTTGTTCAATAAATATGTTCCGCTCGGCGAGGAACACAAGGATTTGGCAGATCGCCTGTTGAAACTTGCCGAGCGCGCAAATACGAAAGTCCGCGGGGTGTTCAAGTTCGATATGTCGAAGCGGACCAAATCCGCCAACGCCGCACTGACGGGCATCGGCAACACGCGCCGAATCATCTTGGGCGATACGCTCATCAACGAATTTTCCGCCGACGAGGTGGAGACTGTCCTTGCCCACGAGTTGGGACATCACGTCAACCGCGATATTCCCGTGTTGGTCACGTTTGGAATTTTGAGCACAACGCTGAGTCTGTATCTTGCGTCGCTCGGTTTGAATTGGGCAATTGACACGTTCGGCTTCACATCACCCGCGGATGTTGCCGCGCTGCCCGCGCTCGCGCTCATCATCGGCGCGTATGATCTGCTGACCATGCCGCTCAACAACGCAGTCTCACGCTGGAGGGAGAACATGGCTGACGATTACGCGCTCAGTTCCACTGGGAAGAATGAAGCGTTCGCGTCTGGGTTCACGCGCTTGGCGAATCAAAATCTCGGCGAAGTGGATCCCGAACAATGGGTGGTGTTCATGTTCTACTCGCATCCGCCGTTGGGGGAGAGGATCGCGAAGGCGCGGAATTGGAAAGCTCGATAAAAGCAAGACATCGGAGATTTTTGAAATCTCCGATGTCTTTTTGTTTAATAAATCTATATCATCCCTTCGGGATTTGAAACCAAACTCGCAACTATCTATAACCCTGCCATCCCTTCGGGATTTGAAACCAAACTCGCCAACGTCTATAACCCTGCCATCCCTTCGGGATTGATGCGCACTTAAGTCGAGCTTCGAATCCTCCAATTCTCTAATCCTTTAATTCTCATCTCACGCAAAATTACCAATTACCATAAACCACTTACCATAAACCACTTACCCTCACTCCTGCCATTCCAATTCAAATTCACCCACCGCAACCGTATCGCCTTCTTGCACGCCTGCCTTGCGCAACTCTTCATCCACGCCGAGGGTTTCCATAATTTTTTGGAAACGCCGCACGGAGCCGTCGTGCTCCCATTGAGTCATCGCGGCGGCGCGTTCAATTGCTGTGCCTGAGACGCGCCATTCTTGCGCGCCCTCGCGCGTCACTTTGAAATCGCGCGGATCGTCTTTCGCTTTGTAGACGGGCAACGGCGCTTCGAACGATTCGAGTTCGGGAGTCTCTTGCAAAATTTGATACGCCTTCACCAGCAGTTCGCGCGTGTTCGTGCGGGCTAACGCCGAGATGGTCGTCAACTCCACGTTGAGTTTTTTGAATTGCTTTTGAAGCGCGGGAAGTTTTTCTTGCACCTCGGGCTGGTCAATTTTATTGAGCGCCACGATCTGCGGCTTCTTCGCAAGGTTCGGGTCGAACAAAGATAACTCCGAATTGATCTGGCTGTAATCGGCGAATGGGTCATCGGATAAACCGTCGAGCAGATGGATCAACACGCGCGTCCGTTGGATGTGGCGCAGGAAGTCGTGTCCCAATCCTGCTCCATGACTCGCGCCCTCGATCAGACCGGGGATGTCTGCCAGCACAACCGACGCGTTCACGTCAATTTCAGCGACGCCGAGATTCGGTTCAAGTGTGGTGAATGGATATGGCGCGATCTTCGGTCGGGCATTCGTCAACACCGAGAGCAACGTGGATTTGCCCGCGTTGGGGACGCCGATCAAGCCGAGGTCGGCGATCAACTTCAATTCGAGTCGGAGGCGTTTTTCTTCGTGGGGCGCGCCTTTCTCGGCGGTGCGAGGCGCTTGATTGCGCGACGTCGCAAAGTGTTGATTCCCGCGCCCGCCGCGCCCGCCTTTGCAGACGATGAGTCGCTGGTCGGGTTGAGTCAGGTCGCCGATGATCTCGTTCGTTTCAGCGTCGAAAAGGATCGTGCCGGGCGGGACGTGAATGACGAGGTCTTTGCCCATGCGCCCCGACATTTGCGAAGGTCCGCCTTTGATACCGTCTTCCGCTTTGAATTTTTGGTTCTGGCGGAACGCCGAAAGCGTGTTGAGCGTGGACTTGACTTCGAAGACCACGTCGCCGCCCCTGCCGCCGTCGCCGCCGTCGGGTCCGCCGCGCGGGATGAATTTTTCGCGATGGAAATGCACCATCCCGTCGCCGCCCTTGCCCGAGCGGATGTGGATTTCTACCTGGTCTGTGAACATGGGTTGATTATATCGTTAGTTTTTTCATGCGGAGTCGTAGAACCCTGCGGCGAAGAGAACTCTTACACACAGGTTTCACCGCTCCCTCAACCCGATTACCGCGATCGGAGCAATGCAAGCAATGGAGTCTTTTCGAGAAACGCTTTGAATCTCCAGAGCGCGAATGCGACCGCGCCGACGAACATCAACTCGGTCGCTTCTTCCCAAAACTCGAACCAGACGAGGCTGTCCACGAAGATGGCGTTGAGCGCGAGGCGGAAGTAGGCAAAGCCGAGCGCCCCCAGCCCCGCGCAGAGCATGGCTTTCGCGCGGAAGGGCATGAGCGGCGGCCCGTTCAGAAGATAAAAAAATGTGACGATGAAAATGATCATCGAAAGCGCTGGGAGGACGCGACGCTCGTAGATCTCGTACGCTTCAAAGCGCGTGTACGAATAGGCGACGTTGAAAATGGACGTTGTGTACGCGTCCGTTTGAAGCGGGGCGAGCAAAGGGATGAATGTGAGCATGGCGAAGATCGGCAGGGCGAAAAGCGTGAACGCTCGGATCTCTTTCAGGAACAACGGTTTGCGCCGCGCGTTGGTCAGCAACTCGACCCATTCGATCAGGGCTAACAGCGTGAGCCCGAACGCCAGCGCCATGCCGAAACTGTGCAAATACTCCGAGATCAACGATTCGTGCCGGTACACGTAGAAATTGATCGCGCAAAAGGTTTCCCCGGCGAGGAAAGCGATCTGTCCCCACATGAGAGCGACAAGCGCCGGGCGCGTTTGACCGATGAGCGCGATAATCACAGCGAGACACAGCATCATATAGGTCGGTTTGACGACCAGCCCGGCGAGGGCTTGGGCGGCTTGTTCATGGCGGGGCGTTTCGCGTGTCGGGAGAGATGCGATGTCGCCTGTAAGCGAGTTACCTTCCATGAGATAAATCGTTATGGGGATCAGTCCCACAAGCAGGATTATTGTCAATAACAGAATTGTTTGTAAGCGCGTCATGCGCGGATTATAAGTGAAATTGCCGGTTGACTTTTGAGCAATTCCAACGTACCATGAGGTCAACGTTCGATCAGCCATAGGAGGCGAGCATGTCCCCGATGCCGGTGTTGTTCACAGTTGGCGGCGTTCCCATTTATTCACACGGATTTTTTCTGTTGTTTGCCTTGCTGGCTGGTCTCGGCTGGCTGTTGATCGAAGCGCGTCGCCGCAGGTGGTCGCGCGAGGAAGTGATTCCGATCACGCTGGCGGCGTTCGTTGGGGGGATGATCGGCGCGCGCGTCTCCATTTTATTTTTCAACGGATTTGAATATGCCCCGCTCGTGTTGAACATGTACGCGCTGTTCGACCCGCGCATCGGACCCGGTTCGATCCTCGGCGGGGTGGCTGGCGCGTACATCGGCGGCTACATCGCCAGTAAAGCGATCGGCAAAGAGTCGTGCTCCTGCGACGCGTTCGCGCCTGCCATGGCGTTGGCGACCGCCATTGGGCGCGTGGGATGTTTCCTTTCCTTTGAAGATGGGCTTGGCAAACCGACAAGTTTGCCGTGGGGCGTGCCGCTTCCCGGCGCGGATTATCTCGTGCATCCCGCGCCGTTGTACGACATGGCGTTCAATCTGGTCTGGTTTGGAATTTTGCTCGCCCTGCGCGATCACAAGTGGATGCAGAACGGCAACCTGTTGAAGTTCGGCATCGCGGGTTATGCCTTCTTCCGCTTCTTCGTGGAATTCGCGCGTAACAATCAAGTCATGGCGCTGGGACTCACCGGTCAGCAGTTCGTGAGCGCGTTGTTGTTCGCGGCGGTGGTTGTCTATTTTGCGAAGAATCGGGAGAAGTTATTCGCGTCACCGCAGACTACTTAACATCCCCTGAATGTGTAAATATTTCGAGTCACTACATACGCGTGGAATTATGAACTCAGAAAACAACCCTTCTTTAGACTCGGGCAATAGCAATGACAAACCGAAATGGTTGACTCGCAAGGTCTATGAAAATAACGCCGAAAGGAAAAAAGATTTCTGGCTCGGCGTCGGTATCTTCTTCGCGTTGAACCTCTTGCTCAGATTGTGTTTTTCGACGGTGCAGAATGGCGTGATTGTTAGTTCGGCAGATGACGCAATCGCCGACACCGCTTCCTCGCTGTATAGATTTGTTTCCTTGGTCCTGACGCTTTTGCCCGTGATAGTCAACATCGTTGTTGTGGTTTATTTTGCTTTCACACGCAGTCGGATTGCGTTGGTATGCTGACCGCCTTCGGTACCGTGTTCGTTCTTGTCCTATGTCTTGCATTTTTGCTCGCCTGGATGTTTAGCTCAGGGTAACTATACCGGTGAAGGATGAATCAATCTATCGTTTGTTGCTTCATCCCAATCGCGATTTGGATGATCTCAACAACGGAAAGTGTAGTGAGGCATGATGAACACAGAAAACAATACTCCCATCGGCTCGAACGATAACGAGGGCAAACCGAAATGGTTGACCCGCAAGGAATATACCGATCCTGCCGACAAGAAGCGCGATTTCTGGATCGGCGTTGCGATCTTTTTTGTGTTGAATATTGTATTGACGCTCTGCCAGTGGGGTTTGGGCTTTGGTGTGGGTTCCGTCTTTCCCGATTTTTCTAACTCAGATTCCGTTTCTTCTACATTGGCAACCATTCTCTATCTTGTATTCGCCTTGGCGCCATGGGTGATCAACATCGGCTTGATAATCTACTTCGCCCATACGCGCAGTCAGATCGCCCTCGGCATGGTGGCGGGATTTGGCATCGCGCTTGCGATCGTCATTTGTCTCGGGGTGCTTTTTACAATATGGTGCTTTGCCACGCTCAGTTTAGGTAGTTATTAATCGCGCGTTGGAGAATACATTGAACCCGTCTATCGTAAAGGAAGACCGCAAGGAAATCTTTTGGGAACTCACAAAATCCATCTGCCCCGAATGCCGCAAAGTGATAGACGCGCGGATTCTCCTGCGCGACGGCAAAGTGTACATTCGCAAATGGTGCCCGGATCACGGTCAGGCTGAAGCGTTGTTCTTCGGTGACGCCGATCTCTACGTGAAGATCGCTCCGTACAACAAGCCGGGCACGATTCCCCTGCAATTCGCAACTGAAGTCCACGAGGGATGTCCGCTCGATTGCGGATTATGTCCCGATCATCAGCAGCATGCGTGCTTGGGATTGATCGAGGTCAATCAAGCGTGCAACCTGGATTGTCCGCTGTGCTTCGCCAATTCAGGGACGCATCTCGCGCAGGGTGGGTTTGAGTTGACCTTCGAGCAAGTGGAGTTCATGATTGATAGTTTCATCGCGGCGGAGGGCAACCCCGAGGTGTTGCAGTTCTCAGGCGGCGAACCGAGTCTGCATCCGAGAATCATCGAGTTCATCGAGTTGGCGAACCGTAAGGGGATCAAATACGTGATGCTGAACACGAACGGCATCCGCATCGCGCGCGACGATAAATTTTTAGAAGCGCTGGCGAAGACGAAGGCGCATGTCTATTTGCAGTTTGACGGCTTCGACGCGCGCACGAACGAATTAATCCGCGGCAAAGCGGACTTGCTGGACATCAAATTGAAGGCGTTGGATCGGCTGGCGAAACACGATATGCGCGTGGTGCTGGTCGCGGCAGTCGAGCGGGGGATCAACGAACATGAGATTGGGCGCATCGTCGAGTTCGGCTTGAGTCATCCCGCGGTGTTCGGCGTGAACTTTCAGCCAGCGTTCCGCGCGCAAAGACACATCCCTGCTGACCCGTTGACTCGCATGACCATCCCCGATGTGTTGAAAAATTTGGAAACGCAGACGAACGGCTTGATCAAACTGGATGACTTTGTCCCCGTCCCATGCTGTATGCCGACGTGCAACTTTGTCACATATGCGATGATCGAAGGCGACACGGTCACGCCGATCACGCGCATTCTCGATATTTCATATTATCTCAACTACATCAAGAATCGCACGCTCCCCGCTGTGAACGATGATCTGCTCAAAACGCTTGAACGGTTGTGGAGCAGTTCGGCGAAGGTCGGCTCGGATGAAGCCGCGCAAGACATCACGAACATGCTCAAAGGGAAGTCGAACGGCGGGAGCGAACATCACACCATCGAAGAGACTCGCGCGGGCCAGCGCTGTGAATCCTGTCACGCGCATTTGCCGCTGAGCGAACATGCGCCGCGCGACCTCGGTCGCCATGTGTTCATGATCAACACGCGCGATTTTATGGACCCGTACACCTTCAATGTGAAGAACGCGATGAAATGTTGTGTGGAGTTTCTGATCCCCGACGGGCGGATGATTCCGTTTTGCACGTATAACACGGCGGGCTACCGCGAACAGGTAGCGGCAAGTTTGAAACCAGCGGTTGCGACAGATTGATGCGTTGAATCAACCCGCTTGAACCACTGAGTCACGGAGACACGGAGATTTATATGATTTTCTCAGTGACTTCGTGTCTCAGTGTTTTTCTTTTGAGTTATTTCACAAACCTCCACGCCGCAGGCAGGGCAAGCGAGGCGAGGATCAATTTGATCACATCGCCAACCAAAAAGGGGAGCAGTCCAAACTCAATGGCTTGAGCAAAACTTTTCAAAAAGATTCCCAGCCACGCGACGCCGAAAAGATAAATGATGACTGTGCCAACAATGAACGGAATGATGGACGTGCGCACGCTTCTTTCCAAGCCTCGTTCTGCCAGCAGACCCACGATATACGCGGCAATAACGAAGCCAGCGAGGTAGCCCGCCGTCGCGCCGGTGAGGATGCCAAGACCGCGCGCACCGCCTGCGAAGAATGGCAGACCTATCCCGCCTTCGATGAAGTACAGGATCAACGCCGCCGCGCCGCGCTTCGATCCCAACGCCGCGCCGATGAGCAGAACGCCGAACGTCTGCCCGGTGATCGGGACGGGCGTGAATGGAAGCAGAATCTCAATTTGCGCCAGCGCGGCGATCAGCAGACTGCCTGCGACGATCAGAAACATATCGCGCAGGCGAGAAGAGATGTTTGGAAAGTAGCGAGTGGAAAGTGTGGGGGCGAGGGTGGTCATGGAGTATCTCCTGAATATTTAGCCACAGATTTCACGGATTTTCACGAATTCGTTTTTAAATCTGTGCGAATCGGTGAAATCCGTGGCAAAGGTTTTATTTTTACATCACATCGGGCGCTTGGATGTCGAGCAGTCTCAGCGCGTTCGCGATTGTTTGTTTCGCCGCGGCGACGAGCCCCAGCCGGGCATTCCTCATATTTTCATCTTCCGTTTGCAACACTGGCACCGCATGATAGAACGAATGGAACGCATTTGCCAGATCGTACGCGTACTGCGCCATCACCAGCGGACGATATTCATTTGCGGCTTGTTGCACCTTGGCGGGGAATTGCGAAATCTGCTCGATCAACTCGATCTCATGCTTTGTCAATTCATAGTCGAAGGTCAAAGGTCCAAGGTCGCCTGACTTTTGACCTTCGACTTGCGACTTCCTGAGAATGCTGTTCGCCCTCACATGCGCGTTCTGAATGTATGGACCCGTCCGCCCGTCGAACGAGAGCGCCTCGTTGATGTCGAACACGATGTCTTTGTTGTTGTCCACTGCCAGCATCGAATAGACCAACGCGCCGAGACCGATCTGTTCGGCAATCTTCACGCGTTCGCCCTCGGGGATATTTCCGCTTCGTTCCGATTCCACTGCCAGCACGCGCTTGATGGCTTCATCGTATACTTCTTTGAACAGCACCACCCGTCCGCGCCGCGAAGACATGGCGCCTTCGGGCAGACTCACAAACCCGTAGCCGAGGTGATAGCACTTGTCCGCTTGCGGGAAGCCCCACAACTTGAGAATCGCAAACGCTTGTTGTAAGTGAAGCGATTGTCTCACGTCCACCACATAGATCGAGCGGTCAACGTGATACGTCTCGAACTTGACCTTCGCCAGCGCGAGGTCTTTTGTCAAATACAACGTTGTGCCGTCGCGCCGAAGGATTACGTTCGTGCGATACTTTTCTTTCGTCAGCCCGAGTTTCTCGTCAATCTTCACGATCACCGCGCCGCCTTCCGGACGTTCATCATCCGCGATGCCTTTTTGGATCAACTCTTCGACGATTGCCTTCGACGGCTCATCCACTTCCGATTCATAGAACCAAACGTCCATCTTTACATCGAGGATTCGCAGAACGTCGCGCAATTCTTCCAGCGCCCATTCGCGCGTCACGCGCCACAGTTCGCGCACAGATGGATCGCCCGCATCGTATGCGCGATACATCTCGCGGCGTTCGGCTTCGTATGCCTCGCGTTGCGCGGTCTTTTCAGGCGTTTCATTTTCTTTCTTTTCCAACAGCGCATTCGCTTCCACGTACAGCTTCAACATCCATTGACCGCGTTCATGCACGCCCTGCGGTTCCTGTCCCTTGTAAAACTTTTCGTACATCCACATCACGGTGATCACGCCGAGTCCCAAGTCGCCGGGATATGAAGCGCGAATCGTTTCAAAGCCAGCGAACTCTGTCAGCCTTGCGAGCGTTTCACCTAAAACCGTATTGCGCGCATGACCGATATGAAAAGAATGGAGTGTGTTCGGCTGGGCATACTCCACCATGACTCGCTCGCCCTTTGGCGCGCCCCGCCCAAAGTCCGCGCGAGAAGCGAGAACTTCATCCACCACACGATGAGCGTATTCGGATGTTTTGTAATAGACGTTGAGATAGCCCTTCACCGCATCCACGCGACTGACTCCCTCCACGCTTCCGATCGACGTTTTGACCTGTTCCGCCATCTCCTGCGCTCTCGCCGGGACGGGTTTTCTTTGTTCGTCCCGCAGTTGAACTGCGGGACGAACGGAAGAACGCGCTTCATCTGCCGCCGTCTGAAAAAATGACGTGGCGATTCCCCATTCGCCCGCGAACGGAATCGCCGTCCACTTCAACGGCGCAAGCGCGATCCCATGCGCGTCGCAATACGCTTTGATTTTTTCTTCGATGAGTCCTTGTTCTTTTTCAAACATAGTGGAGAGATCCTGTAGATGGTTTGGGATTATATCAACTCCCTCCCCCAAATTCGACAGCAGTTCGTCGAGTTTATGAGAGGCAGGGAGGGGGTAACAAAAGCGGGAGCCTGACGACTCCCGCTGACGGTGTTTACTGGATAGACAAGACCTCGATTACTTCGAAGCCTTTTCCGTTGTTCCGCCCAATGCGTTGAGACGTTTCATCAAACGGCTCTTGAGACGCGCGGCTTTGTTCGCGTGGATAACGCCCTTGCCCGCGGATTTGTCCAACTCGCGGATGGCTTGCAGGACAGTTTCTTTGGTTTCGGGTGCGTTCTTTGCGAATGAGGCGCGAGCCTGATTCACGGCTGTGCGAGCCGAGCCGCGGACGTTACGGTTACGCAAACGGCGCTTCTCGTTCTGGCGATTCCGTTTGATCTGAGATTGAATGTTAGCCAAGGTCTTCCTCTTTCGTTTCTTGATTGATTAATTTGCGCCGTAAAATCTGGCACAGGAGCGGTATTTTACATGATGCTTGCAGAAATGTCCAGAAATTTTACAGTTTGAGATAGCAGAGATCGATTTGCGGAAACCTCTTAGCCACAGGGCGCGCAGAGTTCTCTGAGATATTTCTCAAAATCTCGGTGATCTCTGTGGCTTTGGGCGTCGGAAAGGATATATCCCTATGGCTTGGCGGTGACTAGCACGAAGTACCCGCCGAGCAGGCTATCTGGAGAAGACACGTATGCAACACCTAGTTCGGTGACATTTGTGCTTAGGAGTTGCGCGCGCTGTTCAGGATCGTTGATCCACCAATTGAACGCGGCAAGCGGGGTGCCTCCGTTGGCGGGGGCGAGGGCAAATAGATGTTCGAAAACGAACGTGGCGGTATATCCCTGCGCTTTGACGCGCATCTCCGGCGTGGAGCCGTTCAAACCGCTGTGGCTGAAATACTCATTGCAGATCATATCCACAGCGTGGGCTTTCGCGGCGGCAGCCAATTTCTGATTCACACTCAGGGCAGGTAGCCCGTTGGCGGTGCGTTCGGTGTTGACGAGGTTTCCCACTTCACTCACGAACGAAGCGCTTTCGGTAAACGAGCACTGTCCCTGCACGATTGGCGTGCCGGTGACCGAAACGCCAGCGGGTCGTGTTACGGTCGCTGTCGGCTGACCGGGAACAGTTGGGGTAATGGGGGTGCTTGTTGAAGGTAATGTCGGTGTGGCAGTGATCAGGTTGATCGGAACCACAAGCAACTGTCCCGCGAAAAGGGAGTTGGCGTTTTCGATCTTGTTTGTTTCGATGATCTCTTCTTCTGTGCTATTAAACTTTGCGGCAATGCCGGCAAGCGTATCTCCTAATTCGACCACGTAACTGATCTCGGTCCCGGGCTTGAGATCCGCTGGAATCGGAGTAGTGGTAGGCAGAGGCATACCGGGATAAGGCAATCGCAACACAAGTCCGGGATATACGATGTGAGTCGTGGGGTCTACGCCCAAGCCGGTTTCAGGGTTGAACGGGTTCAAATAGAGGATCAACTTGATGCCGGTTTCGCCCAGCCCAAATTTATCCACGATGACAGCCAGCGAGTCGCCTTCTACGACCGTGTACGGAAAAGGTTCAGAAGGCGTAGGCGTGAATGTGATTGTTGCAGTTTCGGTGACGGTGGCGGTGATCGTCGGGGTGGATGTATTGGTCGGGGTGAAGGTCAACGTAGGGGTTGGAGTATCCGTTGCGAACAACCCGCTGAGCGGGGCGTTCGATCCGCTTGTCAGCCAAATGATGAGCACGATCAATCCCAGCGCCACCAATCCGATGGATCCGTATCGTATCAATAGATCGCGTTGTTGGCGCTTCTTGCGAAAGGAGTTGAGCACGTCCGAAGTGTTGCCAGAGGAAGGTCGGTTGAGCATAGGGGTTCCTTTATAACGCCGCGCAAGTGAGAAGTCCCACCTGATGCGGTGCAATAATTCTACCTGAAAAAAGGAAAACACGTGCGCAGGGAAATAGAGGGTGGATAATGTGTCTACTTCCCCATGTGTTCCCGCAAATATTTGCCGGTATACGACCCTTTGGTTTTCATGACTTGATCCGGCGCGCCCTCGGCGATGAGTTCGCCGCCGCGGTCGCCGCCCTCGGGTCCCAAGTCGATCAACCAGTCTGCCACTTTGATGATATCGAGATTGTGTTCGATGATGAGCACCGAATTGCCAGAGTCGACCAGCCTCTGCAACACCTCGATCAATTTGTGCACATCTGCGGCGTGCAAACCAACGGAGGGTTCGTCCAGCACGTAGAGCGTGCGCCCCGTTGCGCGACGCGATAATTCTTTCGATAACTTCACACGTTGCGCCTCGCCGCCCGAAAGCGTTGTGGCGGGTTGCCCAACGCGCACGTACCCCAAGCCAACCTCTTGAAGCAGTTTCAATTTGCTCAACATCGGCGGATAGTTCTTGAATTCCTCGAGCGCGTGATCCACCGTCATGTCCAACACATCCGAGATCGAATACTGCTCGCGGAACAAGACTTGCAATGTTTCGCGGTTGAAGCGCTTGCCATGACACACATCGCATGGCACATATACATCGGGCAAAAATTGCATTTCGATACGCAGTTCGCCCTGTCCCTGACAGGCTTCGCATCGTCCGCCGTGCACGTTGAATGAAAAACGACCGGGTTTATATCCGCGCACTTTGCTTTCGGGCAACTCGGCAAACAACTTGCGGATCTCGTCGAACAAGCCGGTATACGTGCCGGGGTTCGAGCGTGGCGTGCGCCCGATCGGCGATTGGTCGATGTTGATGATCTTGTCGAGGTGTTCCACGCCTTCGATTTTGTCGTGCTCGCCCGCTTGAGTGCGCGCTCCCATCAATTTCGACGCCAGCGCGTTGTAGAGGATCTCTGTCATCAACGTGGATTTGCCCGACCCGCTTACGCCGGTGATACAAACCAACTTCCCGAGCGGAATCGCAACGTCGATCTTTTTCAAGTTGTTCGCGGACGCGTTAATGATCTTCAGGATTTTACCGTTCCCCTCGCGTCTCTTTTTCGGGACCTCGATCTGCTTCCGCCCTGAGAGATATTGCCCCGTCAGCGACTTGGGGTGCGCCAGGATCTGCTTCGGCGTTCCCTTGGCAATGACTTCCCCGCCATGCTCTCCCGCGGCAGGACCGAGATCGATGATCCAATCTGCCTCGCGGATCGTTTCGTCATCGTGTTCCACAACCAGCACAGTGTTGCCTAAATCGCGCAAGCCTTTGAGCGTTTCAAGTAACCGTGAATTGTCGCGCGGATGCAACCCGATCGAAGGCTCGTCCAACACATATAAAACGCCAACGAGTCTCGACCCGACTTGCGTTGCCAGCCTGATCCGTTGCGCCTCGCCGCCGGAAAGAGTGACCGCGGAACGGTTCAGGGTCAGGTAATCCAGCCCCACGTTGACAAGAAAGTTCAAGCGCTCATGGATCTCCTTGAGAACGCGTTCGGCGATCGCTTTTTGTTTTGAGGTGAGTGACGAGTTCTTGCCCATTAATTTTTTCACCCATTCCAACGTTTGCGACACCGCCCAGGAGGTGGCTTCGATGATGTTCACGTTGTCCACCGTCACTGCCAGCGCGCCGGTGTTGAGCCGCTTTCCCTTGCAGGTCGGGCATGGGCGGTCCGACATGAACTCGGAGATCTTCTCGCGGATGTATTCAGAGTTGGTCTCTCTGTAGCGGCGTTCCAGATTTGTGATTACGCCTTCAAATGCGCGCGAGAATTTGAACTCATTCCCGTTGGCGCTTTGATACGTCATGGAGATTTGTTTTTCGCCGGTGCCGTACAGAACGATTTTGAGTTGTTCCTTTGATAATTCTTTTACCGGCGTATCCAAATCAATTTTATATGCCTTCGCCGCGTTGATCAGGCTTTGCCAATAGAAACCGCCTTCCACCTTCGGTCCGCTCCATTCCATGCTGGCGATGGCTCCGTCGTTGAGCGACAGGTCGCGGTCTGGGATGATGCGGTCTGGGGCGATTTCCAATTTGGAGCCAAGCCCCTGGCAATCTGGGCACGCGCCTTGAGGCGTGTTGAACGAAAATGTGCGCGGTTCCACTTCCTGGATCACCGTGCCATGCTCTGGGCAAGCCAGATGCTCTGAGAATTGAATATCCTCTTTTTTGTCCACGAGATTGACCGTGAGATAGCCCTCGCCGAATTTCAGCGCGGTTTCCACCGAGTCGGTCAGGCGGGTGAGCGCGGCTTTTTTATCTTCCTTTGATTCCCCTCGTGAAATGACGAGGCGGTCAACAACCGCTTCGATCGTGTGTTGTTTGTAGCGGTCCAGTTCGATCTCATCGTCCAAGGAATGCACCGTTCCATCCACGCGGGCGCGCGTAAAACCCGCCTTGCGAATCTCCTCAAACACGGCTTGATACGTTCCTTTGCGGGCGCGTACCAGCGGCGAGAGGATTAAAATGCGCATCCCATCGTCGAGTTGTTGGATGCGGTCTACAATTTCCTGCGCCGATTGTTTGACGACAACCCGCCCGCAAAATGGACAATGCGGTATGCCGGCGCGCGCGAACAACAAACGCATGTAATCGTAAATTTCAGTGACGGTCCCAACGGTCGAACGCGGGTTGTGGCTGGTGGATTTCTGGTCGATCGAAACAGCGGGGGAGAGTCCCTCGATGTAGTCCACATCGGGCTTATCCATCTGCCCGATAAACTGCCGCGCGTACGCCGAAAGCGATTCAACATAGCGGCGTTGCCCCTCGGCGAAGATCGTATCGAATGCCAGGGACGATTTCCCCGACCCCGACAACCCGGTGATCACGACGAATTTATCGCGCGGGATTTCAACAGTGATATTTTTTAGGTTGTGAACGCGCGCCCCAACCACGCGGATGGTATTGGACGACATACTCCTCCTCAAAGGATTTTGATTTTAGCACAAGTGTTCCATTTACTCAAACCAATTCAGACACCGGCGCAACATTTCATTATACCAACCGGCATCGATCGGGCTTTCAATGGTTTTGAAATGTTGCATGTTATACTCCCTGCAACTTCTAAAACCCGGTGGTGTTACTTAATTTAACTCCGCCGGTAGGAATTTTTCTTGGCGGAGCTTGACTTCAACGAAGATGATACCCTGACCCGCGCCTCAACCGGCGACCGTGACGCATTTGGTCGCCTGTATGAGCAATACGTGGATCGCATCTTCAATTATGTATATTACCGGACCGGTAATCTCCACGACGCGGAGGATCTGACAGCCCGTGTGTTTCAGCGGGCAATGAATCACATCAAAAATTACACGGATCGCGGCGTCCCTTTTTCGGCATGGTTATATCGGATCGCCCATAATCTGGTTGCGAACTGGCATCGTGACCGCAGCCGGCGGCAGGAAATTCCACTGGATGAACTGCCCATCCTGCCCACAAAAGGCGACCACCCGGAACGTAACCTCGTCCGCTCGCAGGAGCAAGGCGCGCTTCTTCGTCTCATCCGACGCCTGCCGCCCGAGCGTCAGACCCTCCTCATCCTCAAGTTTGTTGAGAACATGTCGAATGCGGAGATCGGTGAGATCATGGGACGAAGCGAAGGCGCGGTCAAAAGTTTATATCATCGCACCCTGCTGTCGCTCCGCGATCAGTTGGGAGACCAAAATATCAATTTGGAAGGAGAGTAAACCATGTTGCGGATCGTGACCGACGGCGCGGGTGATATCATCCCCTCCTGGGGAAAAGAGTATGGCATCGAAGTAATCCCGGTAAATATTTTGTTCGGTGAAAAATCCTATCTTCAAGGGGTGGAGTTGGATAACGAAGGTTTTTATAAATTAGTTGAGGAGAGCCGAAGAATTCCAAAAACCTCCCAACCTTCCCCGCATCAATTTGTTGAGTTCTATCGGCGCATCGCGCAAAAAGGCGATACGATCCTTTCGATCCACATCACGGCAAAACTTTCAGGCACATACGCTTCCTGTATCGCCGCCGCCGAAGAAGTGAAGGACGAGTTCAAGGTGATCCCCATCGACTCGGCGCTTGGATCGCTGGGCATCGGCATCCTCTGCCGCGAAGCGCGGAAGATGGAACGCGCAGGCAAAAGTATCGAAGAGATCGTGAAATACGTTGAGGATGTGAAGAAACGCTCGCGTGTCATCCTCACCCTCGACACGCTGGAATACGCCAAAATGTCGGGACGCGTGAAGACATTGCAGGCGGCGTTGGCGTCTGTATTGAACGTCAAACCAATTGCGGTGTTGCGCGATGGCGACCTGAAAATGGAAGAACGCGTGCGCACCCGCAAAGCCGCTCTCGATCGTGTGGTTGAAATGGCGAAAAACGAATATGGCAATCAATCGGTCATTCTCGCCGTTGTGCACGCGCGCGACCCCAAATCGGGCGAAGGGTTGCTGGAAGAAGCGAAGAAGCATTTCAACTACACCGAAGCGCTGATGGGTGAGTTGGGTATTTCAATTGCCGCCAACCTCGGGCCGGGCACCGTCGGTTTGATTATCATTCCCGCCGCCTAAATAAGGCTTGCGATGAGACAGGCACGCACACTATGACGATGAATTTGCAGGATGATTTTATCGACCTTGAAGAGCACCTCGCCGGGACTTTGAAACCGGTCTCTCCACCGCGAGACCTGATTCAGCGCCTGCGTGAGCGCCTTCGCTTCCCCGCGCGCGAAGCGATCGTGTTGCGTTTTCAGGACTGGCGCAAACTGTTTCTCGTCTTTGGAGGGGTGATGTCTGGCTTGTTGGTGCTGATCACGGTTGCCCGCGCGTTTTTTCACCTCGCGCGCAAACACATATGATCAGTGCTTCACGAAAGTTTGGGCGACGGTTCGATTTGCCGGGCAAATCGTGTCGCCTGTCTCGACGCAGCGCAGCTGTGTCGGTCACTATGTTCGTGATCTATTGATGATCGATAAACCAAACTAAAAAGACCCTGAAACAGTGTTCGGGGTCTTTTTTGATTCACTGATAGCGCGCAGTCTAGCCACACAGAAGCAGGGCCACAGAGAAAAAAACAGAACGACAGGACTTAGGCAGTCGGCGGGCAGTTGTACTGCCGCCGCCGCAGTGCAACTACGGCGCAACAGGTTCAACTGCGTGCGTCCTAAAAGATTTTCTCCACGTCTCTGTGACTCTGCGGCACAATGCGTAAGGGGCGTTATTTCAATAGTTCTTCACAGAATACTTTCGCCTCAGCGACCAGGTCTACTTTCACGGGAAGTTTGAATTCCTCATTCACGCGCAGGGTCAAGTGACTGGCGATCAGTTTGAGTTCGGGAGAAAGAAGCGGGTCGTCTTTGATCAAGTTTAATAAATCTATGGCGCTGGGGCTGGACGATGGAGCGCCTTTGCGCTTCAAGTGTTCGCGCACGGCAATTCCCGCCGCCCGTCGCGCGCAGACCCGCGCCTGTCCCTCGTTACCACGCTGGCGGGCTTGCTGAGCCCTGGTAATTTCTTTATCGATCTCAACGCTGAAGTTCACGATAGGGATTATACCTTTCCTGGTATCGCAACATGAACACGGCAACCCAAACTTAAGATGCCTTGCCGCTTCGTGTTGCCGCGCGAGATCGGCGGCTAATCTACGAACCGGTACTTCAACAACGTCCACACCGCTTCGAATGCGTCCCTCAACTTGATCTTCTTCCCCTGCGAGTAGTCGCGCGGATTGAATGAGATCGGCACTTCGTAGATCCGATAATTCCGCTTAAGCACTTTCGCGGTGAACTCCGGTTCAAAATCGAACCGTTTTGCGCGGAGGTTCATAGCCTCGATCACCTTGCGGCGGAAGACTTTATAGCCGGTCTCCATATCGGTCAGGATGGTGTTGTACAAGATATTGGTCATCAGGGTGAGTAACTTGTTGGCGACAAGATGCCAGAACATCGTTACCCGGTGCGGACCGCCGAGGAACCGCGAACCATAGACCACATCGGCTACGCCCTCGCGGATGGGTTGAAGCAAAACAGGATAGTCGCGCGGGTCATATTCCAGGTCGGCATCCTGAATCAATAACACATCACCCTTCGCCGCATTCAACCCGGTGACAACCGCCGCGCCCTTGCCTTTGTTGCGCTCATGCAAGATAACGCGGATTTTCCCCTTGCCGTCCAGTTTTTTCAGGATTGCCCTGGTTCCATCCTGCGAGCCGTCATCCACAACCACGATCTCCTTCGCCAGTTTGGTCGCTTGCACCCGCCGCAAGATCTCGCGGATATTGTGTTCTTCATTGTAAACTGGGATAACAACAGAGAGATTCATACAGGGCATTATAACTTCGCGTGGGCGCCGGGTTGCGCCTTCAATGCAGATGCAATATTGATGTCCATGGCGCCCATCATTCGGCAGTATAATTCAGCCGCGCTCCAGAAAAACTTTGACCACATCACAATGTGGGAGGCAGTATGACGAATCCGCTAGGAAAAACCAACATGGGCACCGGGCTGTTTTCTCCGCCCCCGATCAACTCGGTGGAAGATACGGGTCTCTCCGCGCTTTGGTTGCAGGACCTGACCCTCAAGATTCTCTATTCGCAAGGTTTTTTGAGCGGGTTCAAAATCGCCGAATCCATTGCGTTACCGTTTGCAGGGGTCACCGACAGTATTTTAGAATCGCTGAAACGCGAGAAATTGATCGAAGTCAAATCGTCGCAGGGAGGCTTGGGCGAAGGTTCGTACACCTACGGCATCACCCAGGCGGGAGTGGCGCGCGCGCGCGAAGCATTGGAGCGCAGTCAATATTCGGGTCCCGCGCCGGTGCCTTTCGAAGTATATAACGAAGCGATCCGCCGGCAACGCGCCGGACGGCTCACGGTGACCACGCGGACGATGCGCCAGATCCTTTCACAACTCATCATCTCTGAAAAAACCTTTCAAAAATTAGGGCCCGCGCTCAACTCCGGTTCGTCGATTTTCCTATATGGACCTCCCGGGAATGGGAAGACGAGTGTGGCGCGCGCGTTTGGCAATCTTGCATTGAGCCAGGTCTTGTATGTGCCATACGCGCTCTACCTCGATGGGCAGGTGATCAAAGTTTACGACCAAGTCAGCCACCGCCTCGTGCCGGAAGGGGAGGGTGGCTCCTCCTCGGGAACGGGAAGCACGGGCAATTTACGCACCAGCCAGCGACGGGATCCGCGTTGGGTGAAGATTCGCAGACCCTTTGTGGTGGTTGGCGGCGAGTTGACGCTCGAAGGCTTGGACTTGGTGTACGACGATGTGCACAAATATTATGAAGCGCCGTTTCAGGTGAAAGCCAACGGCGGCATCCTCTTGATCGACGACTTTGGGCGGCAACAGGTGCGCCCGCGCGACCTGCTCAACCGCTGGATCGTGCCGCTCGAAAACCGCGTCGATTTCCTCACGCTTCACAACGGACGCAAGGTTGAGGTGCCCTTCGACGTGACGATCGTCTTCTCGACGAATCTGCCTCCCAAAGACCTCGTGGACGAAGCCTTCCTGCGCCGCCTGCGGCACAAGATTGAGATCGGCGACCCGAGTTACGAAGAGTATCGCGAAATCTTCAAGCGCGTCGCCTCGGATAAGCGCGTGGAATATAACGACCAGGGACTCGCGTACCTGTTGCAGGAATGGTACATCAAACGGAATCGCAAACTACGCGCCTCGCATCCGCGCGACCTATGCGACCAGATCCTCGACATTTCAAGTTACCTGGGCGCGCCGCCAGCCATGTCGCGGGATATGCTCGACCGCGCGGCAAGCGCTTACTTTGTGGATATTTAACCCAAACTGTTCGTCAACTTTTACGGATTACGCTTCGTAGTATCATTTGCGTAATCCGTATATTTTTTATGATGATCGAATCGCTTCCCCAACCTGTCATTTTTGCCCATCGCGGCGCGTCGGCGTACGCGCCGGAAAACACCCTTGCGGCATTGGAGCTTGCCGTCGCGCAAGGGGCAGACGCCATTGAATTGGATGTAAAGCTGTCCTCCGATGGGCATGCCGTTGTCATCCACGACGATACGGTAGACCGCACAACGGATGGCGTTGGGCGGGTAAAAGAGTTAACGCTGGCTGAACTTCGCTCACTAGACGCGGGCGCGTCATTCTCTGAGAAATATCGCGGAGAGAAAATTCCGTTGTTGGAGGAAGTCTTCGAAGCGGTTGGCAGGCGTTCGTTCATCAACGTGGAATTGACCAATTACGACAATAAAAAAGATCATCTTGTTGAAACCGTGTGCATGCTCGTCAAGAAATTCAACCTTCAGCAACGGATCCTTTTTTCTTCTTTTCATGCGAAGAACCTGGCGAAAGCGCGCGGCTTGATGCCGGGCGCGCCTCGCGGCTTGCTGGCGGTCAACGATTATCGAGGGATTTGGCAACGTTCGTTTATGTTCGCGTTTGGGGATTATCACGCGTTACATCCATATTTGGAGAATACCTCGCCCCAGCAGGTGCAACGCGTCCATCGCATGAAGCGCAGAGTCCACGTGTGGACGGTGAATGCGGAAGAGGAGATGCGTCGCTTGTTCCGCTGGGGCGTGGATGGAATTTTCACGGACGATCCGTTACTGGCGCTCAAAGTTCGAGGGGAGCTGTGAGAGACGTGAAGAAAACGCGTCAGGGTGTGAACCAACTTCACTTGGGGAGAAGAGGCGGGCGTTCGTCATGAAGTTGAGGAAACTCATTCATTGCCTCCTGGCGGCGTTTGTCGCCTCAGCCATGCTCTGGCGTGTGCCGACAGTGGGCGCCCAGTCGCAGGCGCAGGCTATCTTGAATTCGATGACGCCGCAGGAGCGCGTGGGGCAATTGTTTCTTGTCACTTTTCGAGGGACAAGTATCGCGCCCGATTCGAAAATCTACGACCTGATCGTCAATCGTCATATCGGGGGCGTTGTGCTGTTGGCGGAGAACGATAATTTTGTCGATGCGCCGGAGACGGTCCCCGGCGCCTATCAATTGGCGAGCGATCTGCAAAACCTCGAATGGGAGGCGACCAACTCGCTCTCGCCCGCCGATGCGTCAAATGAGTACGTTCCGTTGTTCGTTGGGATTTCGCAGGATGGCGATGGCGCGCGACGCGACCAGATCTTGAGCGGGCTAACGCCCACACCTTCGTTGATGGCTGTCGGCGCGACATGGAATGCGACTCAGGCGGAGCAGGTAGGGGCTGTGCTAGGATCCGAGTTATCTGCCATCGGTTTCAATTTGATTTTTGGACCGTCTCTTGATGTGGTGGAAACGCCCAACCCCTCGGCGTTGAGCGACCTCGGCGCAAGCGTGTTTGGCGGCGATCCGTTTTGGGTGGGGAAGATGGGCGGCGCGTTCATTAAAGGTCTCCATGATGGTAGTGAGAACCGCATGGTAGTGATCGCAAAGCACTTCCCAGGGCGCGGCGATTCGGATCGACAACTTGGGGAAGAGGTAGCAACAGTTCGGAAGTCGCTG
>WBZL01000833.1_pt1 | contig 34302 bp, 30 predicted proteins | sample 5204291 | NCBI WGS metagenome assembly WBZL01 (sample SAMN12344345, study PRJNA552823) | activated sludge metagenome | biome: Activated sludge suspended growth; feature: Nitrification reactor; material: Wastewater; isolation source: activated sludge from nitrification reactor of wastewater...
CGGCCACCTCGGGCGTGATCACCGACGGCGTGCCCAGGGCCAGGGCCAGCGGCACCAGCGGACCGTCGACCACCGCCGCCGAGGCCAGGGCCAGGCTGGTGGAGCGGTCGGCGGGCGGCGCGGTGGCATCGACGGCCAACACCAGGGGTTCGGGCAGTCCGTGGGCCCGGCGCAGCCGGGCCCGGGTGAGCAGTGGCAGCACCGGAAGCGGTGTGAGGTCGATCCCGTCGGGCGGGATCCACACGACCGGACCGGTGAAGGAGGGACGCAGCGACGGTTCCGAGGTGAACGACACGGCCACCCCCCACGATCGGGCCAGGGACAGGTCCTCCCCCGACGTCACCCGACACGCCACCGGCGCCCCGAGGTCGGCGGACGAATCGCCGAGGTCGGCCAGCACGGCGACGTCGGCGGCCACCACGGCGTCGGGCCGGCGGCCCCGGACCGGCCGCACGTGGTGGTGCCACGCCACGATCCGGTGCCCCCGACCCACCAGGCCGGTCAGCTCGGCCACGGATCCCGCCGCACCGGGGGTGGCGGCCACGGCCAGCACCGCCATCAGGACCGACCCCCCATCAGGACCGTCCGCCCACGAGCGTGCGCACCACGTGGTCCCACGACAGGTCCACCACGCGCGCGCGCCCGGCCCGACCGAGCCGGGCGGCCAGGTCGGGATCGTCGACCAGCCGGTCGAGCGCGGCTCCCATGGCCTCGGGCGAACCGTCGGTGACCAGGCCGGTGACCTCGTGCTCCACCCACTCCAACACGCCACCGGCATCGGCGGTGGTGACCACCGGGACGCCGGCGAGGAACGCCTGCAGGGTCACGAAGCCGTAGTCCTCGTCGAACGGGGCGTAGACCACCGCGGTGGCCCGACGGAGCAGGTCGACCAGGTCGTCGTCGGGCACGAAGCCCGGCAGGGCCACCCGGCCGCCGAGACCGAGGCGGTCCACCTGGGCGGCCAGGTCGTCGGCCAGCGAGCCGCGCCCGGCCAGCACCGCCGGCACCCGTTGGCGCATGGCGGCCACGCCGTCGAGGAACAGGCCGGGTCGCTTGTTCCCCTCCAGGCGGGTGGGGCACAGGATGTGATCGCCCACGCCACCGGCCCGGGGGGTGATCCGGTCGGCCAGCGGGGGCGGCTGGTACAGCGCGGTGGCGTCGAGCCCGCACCACCGGCGCATGCGCCGGGCGACCACCTCGGAGATGGCGTAGCGCCGGGTGGATTCGGCCAGGGCCCGGATGTCCCAGTCGAGGAGCTGGCGGTGGTCGTCCAGGCTCGGGCCGTCGAGGTGGAAGTCGCTCCACGGCTGGCCCAGGGCGTCGTAGGCGGCCCGGTGCTGGTGGGCCAGCCACGGCACCTTGTCGGGGTGGCGGGCGAAGTAGGCGGGGAAGTTGACCGGGATGACCAGCTCGGCGTCCAGCGGGATCAGCCGCCACGCCATGGCGGCGTCGTACAGCCGCTCCCGGTCCCAGGCGGTGGGCAACGACACCACCTCGGCCCGGTGGCCCGAGCCCCGCAGGGCGTCGACCAGGTTGTCGACCATCAGTTCGAGGCCGCCGCTCATGAACGGCACCTGGGTGGCGCACACCAGAACATCCATCGCCCGGGAGTCTCGCGGACCGGCCCCGGTCCCGGACACCTGGTCCCGAAGACTCGGGCACGCCCCGGTACCCTTGCTCCCTCGTGGACGCCCTGCGCCTCGCCCTGGTCCCTCCCCGCTACGGCCCCGACGTGATCGGCGGTGCCGAGCTGGTGCTGCGCGAGGTGGCCCACGGCCTGGCCGACCGGGGTTGGCAGGTCGACGTGCTCACCACCTGCGCCCGGGACCACTACACCTGGACCAACCACTACCCGGCCGGCACCAGCACCGACGGCGCCGTCACCGTGCACCGCTTCCCGGTGGTGAACGACACGTCGGGCAGAGCCCGGGCCGTGGTGGCCCAGCGCCTGGCCCTGGGCGAGCAGCCCACCCTGCGGGAGCAGGAGGCGTGGATGAACGACGGGCTCAGGGTGCCCGAGCTGTTCCATGCACTGCTGGACCGGGGGCAGGACTACGACGCCATCGTGGTGTCGCCCTACCTGTTCTGGACCAGCTTCGCCTGCGGGCTGATCGCCCCCGAGCGCACCATCCTGCGGCCGTGCCTGCACGACGAGCCCGAGGCCCGCTTCGAGCTGTTCGAGCCGCTGTTCAACGGCGTGGCCCGCCTCTGGGTGAACACCGACCCCGAACTGGCCCTGCTCGACGACATCGCCCCCGGTCACGCGCCGGCGTCGGTGATCGGCGAAGGGGTACCGGTGCCCGAGGGGTACGACCCCGAGGGGTTCCGGGCCCGCCACGGCCTCGGTGATGCCCGCTTCGTGCTCTACGCCGGCCGCCGCGAGGGGGCCAAGGGTTGGGAGCAGCTGCTCGACGGGTTCGTGGCCACCGTGCGCAAGGAGGACGTCGACCTCCACCTGGTCACCATCGGGGTCGGCGAGGTCCACATCCCCGACGACGTGGCCCATCTGATCCACGACCTGGGCCTGGTGTCGGACCAGGACCGCGACGACGCCTTCGCCGCCGCCAGCGGCTACCTGCAGCCCTCGGCCCTGGAGTCGTTCTCCCGCACGGTGATGGAGGCGTGGCTGGCCGGCACGCCGGTGATCGCCAACGCGGCCAGCCCGGTGGTGGCCTGGCACTGCGAGCGGTCGGGCGCCGGCCTCACCTACGAGGACGACGCCGACCTGGAGCAGTGCCTGCGGTTCATCGCCGAGGCCCCGGAGGCGGCAGCCGAGCTGGCCCGCCCGGGCCGGTCCTACGTGCTCGACCACTACACCTGGCCCATCACGCTCGACCGCATGGAAGCGAGCCTGAACGAGCTGGCGGGCCGGTCGTGACCAGCCCGACGAGCCCGACGGGCCCGACCGGAAGCCGAGCGCGGCGGATCCTGGTGGTGTCGCCGTACCCACCGGTGCGCGACGGCATCGGCACCTTCGCGGTGCAGCAGGTGCAGGCCCTGCGCCGAGCCGGCCACCACGTGGAGGTGTGCTCGCCCGAGCCGTCGGCGGCCCACCACCACCTCGACCTCCACGGGCCCCGCGGCGCGGTGGCCCTGCGGCGGTTGATGGCGGGCTTCGACGAGGTGGTGATCCAGTTCCACCCCGACTTCTTCTACGACCACCCGGCCACCCCGTCGTCGCGCATCTCCACCGGCCTGGCCCTCGCCGCCGCCTTCCGGTCCGGGCCGAGCGTGGTGCTGCGCCTCCACGAGGTGGACCGGCGCTGGGTGGCGGCCAGCGAACCCTCGGCGTTCGCCACCCGGGCCGTGTTCCGGGCCGCCTCGCGGGTGGAGGTCCACAGCCCCGACGACCTGACCATGGTGACCGGTGAGTTCAAGGTGCCCGCCTCCCGGGTGGTGCTGGTCGACCACGGGGCCGACTTCGTGGCGCGCACCTCGGTGGACCGCGCCACCGCCCGCCGGTCGCTGGGGCTGCCCGCCGAGGGGCACGTGTTCCTGTGCATCGGGTTCGTCCAGCCCCACAAGGGCTTCGACCGGGCCGCCGCCGCCTTCCGGGGCCTGGCCGACACGGGCGCGTCGCTCCACATCGTGGGCTCGGTGCGCATCGACGATCCCAGCGCCGCCGACCACGAGCGCGAGCTCGAGGCCCTGGAGTCGCAGATCCCCGGTGTGCACCTGCACCTTGGCTACCTGTCCGACGAGGCCTTCGACCGCTGGATCGTGGCCGCCGACACCGTGGTGCTCCCCTACCGCCACATCTGGTCGTCGGGTGTGGTGGAGCGGGCCCGCCTGCTCGACCGGCCGGTGATCGCCACCCGGGTCGGCAGCCTGGAGCACCAGCTCGCCCACGACCCGGGCGCCGCCCTGGTGGACGACAACCTCCAACTCGCCGCCGCCCTGCGCGCCGCCGTCTCCGGCACCACCGGCACCACCGGCACCGCCGGGGCCCGGGGCGATGCTGCGACCGGTGACGACGACGCGCCCGCGGGCGCGTCCGGCTCGCCCGGGTCAGGGTCGTCCGGGTCACGGGCATCGTCGTGGACGTTCGAGGGACCGGTGGACCGGGATGCGGTGATGGCCGAGGTCGGCCGACGGTCGGCGGCCAACCGGGGGGTCATCAGCCGGGCCGGCGCCACCCACCGCCCCGGCGCCGGTCAGCCCGCCACCGCCGCACTGCCGCTGCGCCGCCTCCGCCCGGTGCCGCCCCCACCAGCCACCTCGGCCCGGCCCGGCGTCTCCACCGTGAAGAAGCTGATCCGCCGGGTGATCGCCTGGGAGGTCGACCCGCTGCGCGAACAGCTCGTACGGCTCCAGAAGGCCTCGCTCCAGGCCGCCGAGACCACCGACGCCCGCCTCGAGGAGCTGGCCGACGAGCTCGACGCCGAGCTGACCGACGAGCTGACCGACGAGCTGACCGATGCAAGGCCTGAGACACGGCCCGAGACACCGGTCGTTTCACCCGCCACCGGGGACCGATAGGCGCCCGGGTGACGGGCGTGCGGGTGCCGGGCGGACGGGTGGTGGGTCGCCGGGTCCGGGTGCTGTTGAGCCTCGGGATGGCGCTGACCCTCACCGCCGGGGCCTGCCCCCAGGAGCACGACCCGGACACCCCCACCTGGACCGGGCCCACCCCGGGCCTGGCCCCCACCACCGCCGAGTCGGGCCCGGTGTCGGTGACGGACTGCGGCACGCTCAGCGCGCTCTCGGGCTGGCCCACCACCACCACGTCGTTCCCCGACCGGTTCGCCTGCATCCTCGGTGCCCTGGCCGCCGGCACCCCGGCCCGCATGGTGGTGGTGTCGGTGGGGGCCGGCGACAGCGGCCGCCAGACCGCCGACGGCTACGACCTCCCCACCCGCGTCGTCAGCACGTGGGTGGTCACCGGCCCGGGTCAGGTGGACCAGACGGTGGACCGCACCGAGGACGGTGGCGAGGTCACCGCCGAGACGTGCACCGGCCTCGCCGTCACCCCCGACGGCACCCTCACCGCCACCGGCTGCACCCCCACCTGACCGCACCCCACCTGATCACCAGCCTCGGTCCGGCACCACACCAGCCGGGCCGTGCAGCGTCACAGCGACAACCCCGACTCGACGCCTGGTGGACCGACGGTCGAGGCACCACGCTGACCGTGGCTGCGGAGCCGTTGTCGCTGTGACGCTGCACGGCCCGGACCACTGCCCTCCGGGTCGGCTTCGTTGTCACTGACCCTGGGGATGATGGAGGCATGGAAGCGACGGGATGCGTGCGGTTGTGGGGGCGGGGGCAGCGCTACGTGCTCACCGAGCTGTTGTTCGAGCACGGGCCGTTGCGGGTGGCCGAGATCGTGGCGCTGCTCCACGACCAGGGCCTGGTGGTCGGCGGCCGCCCGTCCAAGACGGTGTCCGATGCCCTGCGCTGGGAGGTGGCCCACGGCAGGGTGGTGCGGCTGGGCCGTGGCCTCTACGGCCCGGGGCGCATGCCCCGTTCCACCCGGGCCTGGATCCGCCGCCGCAACCGCCTCCTGCGGGCCCAACGGGTGTGCCCCCTCGGTCGTCCGGCGGCTTCCGATGTCGGCGGTCCTCCGGGCGATCGCGCGCTCCTCGACGGCACTCCCGCCGCGCCCGCGGGCGCGGCGACCCGCGCCGGGCGAGCTGGGCGAGCTAAGCGAGCCGCCGGACGCCGCCGGCCCGATCGGACCGACGTCGTGATCGTGGAGGGGGCCGGCTGGTCCGAAGCGGAGGAGGCCGCCGCGGACGCGGCCCAACGCCGGACGCTCCTCGACCAACTGGGCTGGTCGGGACCCTAGGGGTGCGGGCCGCCGGCGAGCAGCACCACGGCGGTCACGTGCCGCGTCGGGGGGCGCTGGCTTCGGCGATCAGCCAGGGGAACGCCCGGGTGATGCGGACCTGGTCGAACTCGGCCCGCAGGGCGCGCTCCAGGCGGGCGGGGGTGAAGGCCTGCACGTGCTCGGGGTCGTTGCCCAGCCGGGCCATGTTCTTGCCCCGGCCCAGGTTGCCGAGGCGGAACCAGGGCTCCCAGGGCACCGACACCACCAGACGGCCCCGACAGATCCGGGCCATCTCGGCGACGGCCTGCTCGAAGCGGGGCAGGTGCTCCAGCACCTCGATCGAGGTCACCAGGTCTGCACCGGCATCAGGGAAGGGCAGCACGCCGGCGTCGCCGCGCACCACCGCCACCGCCGGCAGCTTGGCCGCGGCCACCAGCGCCTTGTCGTGGCGGTACTCCAGCGCCACCACCGAGCCACCCGGCGCCGTGCCGTCGGGGAACATGCGCTCCAGGGCGAACCCCTCTCCCACCCCGACGTCGACCACGGTGCCGGTGGGCGTGCCGAGCACCGCGGTGAGCCGTCCGAGCCAGCGGGCCAGCAGCCGTTGCACCACCGGGTTGGTGGTGCCGTACTTGGCTGCGTCCTGGCCGGCGGCGTCGAGCGCCAACCCGGGCGCCAACCCGATGCTCTGCGGGCGCCCCCCACACGGGCCGGTGGTCGAGTCGGTGGTCGGGTCGGTGGTCGAGTCGGTGGTCCGGTCGGTGGTCATGGCTCGAGCAGGTCGCCGTCGGCCGATGCCTCCAGGCGACGCCGGCGCCGGAGGTTCACGACCAGTTCGGCCAGGAGCCCGAGCGACACCATCTGCACCGCCACCACCACCAACAGCACGCCGAGCTGGAGCGCCGGCCTGGTACCGATGGCGTTGCCGGTGACCTTGGAGGCCAGCATCCAGGCCAACAGGGCCGATCCCACGGCCCCGATCACGAACCCGAGCCCACCGAAGAGGTGGAACGGACGGGCGGTGTAGGTGGTCAGGAACTTCACCGTGACCAGGTCGAGGAAGCCGCGCCAGAACCGGGCCCGGCCGAACTTCGACGAGCCGTGGAGGCGCTCGCGGTGGGTCACGTCGACCTCGCTCACCCGGAAGCCGTTCCAGACCGCGAGCACGGGGATGTACCGGTGCAGCTCGCCGTACATCTCGAGGGAATCGGCCAGGTCGCGTCGCATGACCTTGAACCCCGAGTTGAAGTCACGGCCGGGGACACCGGTCACCTTCGCCGTGGCCCCGTTGTAGAGGCGGGACGTGGTGCGCTTCACGAAGCGGTCGTGGCGCACCGCCCGCCGCCCCGTGACCAGGTCGACCCCGGTGTCCAGCTCGGCCAGGAGCTTGGCCAGCTCGGCGGGGTCGTCCTGCCCGTCGGCGTCCATCAGCACCACGAGATCGCCCCGCACGTGGTCGAGACCCATCGACAGGGCCGCCGACTTGCCCGAGTTGCGACGGAGGCGGATGTAGCGCACCTGCGATGACCGGAGGTGGTTCATCACCGTGCGCGTCCCGTCGGTCGACCCGTCGTCGACCACCACGATCTCCCAGGTCCGCCCCGTGTCTCCCAGGGCGGCGGCGATGGCCGGGATGACCTCGGTGAGGTTGTCGGCCTCGTTGTACGCCGGGAGCAGGACCGACAGCTCGATCTCGCTCATCTGGCCTCGGGGACGGCAGGGGGCATGGCCCGCCACGGTAGTGGCCGCTCCCGAGGGGGGCGGCCCTATGATCGCCCGCCATGTCCACCGTGTCGTCCCCGGTCAAGGCCCTGGTGACGGGTGCGTCGGGGTTCGTCGGCCGCCATCTGGTCTGCCACCTGCAGAACGCGGGCGACGAGGTCATCGGTGTCGACCGGCTCACGGCAGGCGGCGTCGACATCACCGATGCCGACGCGGTGAGCGATCTGATCGACCGGGTCCGGCCCACGGTCGTCTACCACCTGGCCGGCTGGGCCGACGTGGGCGGGTCGTGGCAGCACCCGGTGGAGGCGTTCCGGGCCAACGCCGAGGGCACGCTCAACGTCTTGTCGGCCGCCACGTCGGCCGGGGTCGAGCGGGTGCTGGCCGTGTCCAGCGCCGACGTGTACGGCATCGTCGCTCCCGACGAACTGCCCCTCACCGAGGACTCGCCGCTCCGCCCCGCCAGCCCCTACGCGGCGTCCAAGGTGGCCGCCGACTTCCTGGGGCTCCAGGCCTGGCTGGGCCGCCACCTGCCGGTGCTGCGGGTGCGGGCGTTCAACCACCTCGGCCCGGGCCAGACCGACAAGTTCGTGGCTCCGGCGCTGGCCTCGCGGGTCGCCCGGGCCGAGCTCGAGGGCGGCGAGGTCCTCACCGTGGGCGATCTGTCGGCCCGTCGCGACTTCACCGACGTGCGCGACGTGGTGCGGGCCTACCGCCTGCTCGTGGAGCACGGTGAGCCGGGCGAGGTCTACAACGTGTGCTCGGGCGTCGATCTGGCCGTGCAGGACCTGGCCGACCAGCTCGTGGCCCAGGCGCGGGTGCCACTGCGGCTGGAGGTGGACGAGTCGCTCCTGCGGCCGGTGGAGCTGCCCGTGCTGCGCGGCAGCCACCAGCGGCTGACCGATGCCACCGGCTGGGAACCCGAGATCCCGATCGCCCAGACGCTGACCGATCTGCTCGAGGACTGGCGGGTCAGGCTCGCCGGGTGACCGGGTCGCCGGCGTCCACCACCCACGTCGACGCCGTCGACACCGGGCTGGCGGCGTCGGCCACGTCGGCCACCACCTGGAAGCGCGCCGTGAGCTGATCGGGCGTGACCTCCACGGCCAGGTAGCCGTGGCGGTCGAGCTGCTCACGCAGGTGCGGGGTGCGGGGGCCCACGTCCTGGCTGAACAGCACCGACGAGATCGGCGGAGCCATGAACTCGGGGGCCACCACCTCGGACCCGGTGTCGAACGGGGTGCGGTGGACGTCGAGCACCATGCCCTGGTGGTAGTCACCGGTGAGCACCACCGGGTTGTCGGCGCCGGCCAGCTGGCCCAGCAGCCGGTCGCGGGCCTGGGGGAAGCCGTCCCACACGTCGAGGTAGTAGGCCGCCTCGCCGTCGACGGCTCCACTGTCTATGCCGGCGAGCACGACCGGGTTCCCGAGCAGGTTCCAGGTGACCCCACCCTCGGCCAGGCCCGCTTGCAGCCAGGCCTCCTGATCGGCCCCCAGCCGGGAGCGGTCCTCGGCCTCCCGCGCCTCGCAGTTGCCGAAGTCGGTGGTGTCGCGCGGGTCGGGCCGACACGGTGGCAGGTCGCTGTGCTGACGCTCGTCGAGCACGTGCACCCGGGCCAGGTCGCCCACCTGGAAGCTGCGGTGGACGGCCAGCACGGACCCCTGGGGCGGGTCCAGGCGCACCGGCAGGTTCTCCCACCAGGCCTGGTAGGCGGCGGCCTTGCGGTCGAGGTCCCCACCCGAGGGGCTGCCCGGCACGACGTCGCCCATGTAGTTGTTGGCGACCTCGTGGTCGTCCCAGGTGACCACGAACGGGAACCGGGCGTGGGCGGCCTGCAGGTCGGTGTCGAGGTGGTAGGAGGCGTAGCGCAGCCGGTAGTCGGCCAGGGTGACCACGGCATGGCCGGGCTGGGACATGCGGGGACCCGGCACCCCGGGGTACTCGTAGATGTAGTCACCGAGGTGCAGGACCAGGTCGAGGTCCTGGGTGGCCAGGTGGCGGTAGGCGGCGAAGGCACCGGTCTCCAGCATCTGGCAGTTGGCCACGGCCAGCGCGAAGCGGTCCGGCGTGCCGTCGGGCAGCGTCCGGGCCCGTCCCACCGGGCTCGTCCAGTCACCCACCCGGAAGCGGTAGTGGTGGTCGGTGCCGGGATCCAGGCCGGTGGCGTCGACGTGCACGCTGTGCCCGTGGTCGACCTCGGCGGTGAACACCCCGGAGGTGACCACCTTGGTGAACCGGTCGTCGGTGGCGATCTCCCACACCACGTCCACCGGATCACCAGCCATGCCGCCCGAGCCGTCGACCGCCAGGGCATCGGGAGCCAGCCGGGTCCACAGGATCACCCGGTCGGCGAGCGGGTCGCCCGACGCCACACCCAGGGTGAACGGATCGGCGGCCAGCCTCGCGGTGTGGACGGTGGTGGTGGACTGTGCCCCGGCGCCGGCGCTCGTGGCGGTGGTCGACGATGCCCCCGTCGACGTCCCCGACGAGCCCCCGTCCGAGCACCCCGCCGCCACCAGGGCGACGGCGGCTGCCGATCCGGTGAGGAACCGTCGCCGGCTGAGCGCCGACGCGGGCGTGTGGTCTGCGTGCATGCGGTCGTCCCCTTGACCTTTGCTCGACCCCGATCGACGTGCTCGACCCGGTCGTCCCCGAAGGGATCTGCAGTCTCCCACCTCACCGCAGCCCATGCCGATCCTGTCGTTCACCGCCGGTTCACCACCGGTTCACCGCTGGTCGACCGCTGGTCACCGCCCCCACAGCCGCAGGGGCTTTTCTCCCTACCGACCGGTAGGTAGGCTGGGGGCATGCAGCAGCTCGCCCCGGATCAGATCGCCCTCGTCAACGAGCTCGAACCGGTGGCGGCCGGCCTCCTCGACAAGCACGTCAGCTCGTCCAAGGAGTGGTTCCCCCACGAGCTGGTGCCGTGGAGCCGCGGCCGCGACTTCGAGCCCGGCGAGGCGTGGGACCCCGACGAGGTCCACCTCGATCCCGCGGTGCGCTCGAGCCTGTTCGTGAACCTGCTCACCGAGGACAACCTGCCGTACTACTTCCGGACCATCGAGTCGATGTTCGGCCGCGACAGCGCCTGGGGCACCTGGGTGCGGCGCTGGACCGCCGAGGAGGGCCGCCACTCCATCGTGCTGCGCGACTACCTCACCGTCACCCGCATGATCGACCCCGTCGCCCTCGAGCGGGCCCGCATGCACCAGGTGTCCGGTGGCGAGGTTCCCGCCCCCGACTACGCCACCGACGGGATCGTCTACGTCACGTTGCAAGAGCTGGCCACCCGCATCGCCCACCACAACACCGGCAAGCTCATGGACGACAAGGCCGGCTACGAGGTCATGAAGCGGGTGGCGGCCGACGAGAACCGCCACCACCTCTTCTACCGGGACCTCGGCACCGCCGCCCTCGCGATCGATCCCTCCGCCATGGTCATCGCCATGGAGCGCCAGGTCCGCGAGTTCGAGATGCCCGGCACCGGCATCCCCGACTTCGAGACCCACGCCCACGCCATCGCCCGGGTGGGGATCTACGACTTCAGCGTCCACCACGATTCCGTGCTCGTGCCGGTGATACTCCGCCACTGGGACGTCGAGCACCTCGAGGGCCTCAGCCCCGAGGCCGAGGAAGCCCGGACCAAGATGCTCAAGCGCATGGAGCGCATCGCCAAGGCCGGCCGCCGCTTCGACACCCGCCGGGCCGAGGCCCGCGCCGACGAACTGGCCACCGGCGCGGCCGAGCCGTCGCTGGTCGCCGCGGGCTGAGCCGGCCCGCGTCGCGTCCCGCCCCGGCGGGCGCGGTCTGCTACGCAGGGGCGATGCGCTCCCGACCGGTCCTGGCCATCGCCTTCGCGTCCCTGCTCTTCGCCGGTCTGGTCGCCGGCTGCAGCGCCGGTGGCGACGACGCCGCCGCCCCCACCACCGCACCGACGTCCACCACCACGGCGACCACGACCACCACGACCACCGGTTCCACCGAGCCCGTCGACGCCGAGGCCGTCTGCCCCGACACCGCGGCGGTGGAGGAACTGGTGGGTGGCCCCGTCGACCGACAGGGAAGCGGCGGCGGCGTCAGCTCCAGCGACGCCGAGGGCAACTCGCTCAGCTACAGCTACCAGGGCTGCGCCTACGAGCTCAGCGAAGGCGGCCAGGGCGAGGTGGCGGTCACCCGGATCACCGAGCACGACGCCGACGGGCCGGTCTTCGACGCCCTCGAGGCGGACGTCCTGCGCGACTTCGACGACGACGGCATCGAGCCGCTCCCCGATCTGGGCGACGACGCCTATCGGGTCGGCAGCGAGCTGGCGGTGCTGACCGGCGACGTGTTCGTGATGGTGGAGGTCCGAGACGACGACGGCGAACCTTCCGCCGCGTTGACCCGCGACCTCACCGAGGCGATCCTGAGCGAGGGTTCGGGGCTCCTGGCCACCTCCGACCTCGACTGCGACGAGTTGGCGGTGGTGGCGCCCGTCGAGTTCGGCGCCATCGACGTCGCCATGTCGTTCCCGGGCACCACCTTCATCGACGACTTCAGCCTCACCACCGAGGGTTGCTCCCTCACCTTCGACACCGGCCTCGACGGCGAGATCCAGGTGGCCCCGGCCGACCAGTGGGAGCCGTGGCTGGCCGCCGAACAGGGTTCGCTGTTCACCGTGCGCTACACGTCCCTCGAGGTGGCCGGCCACCGGGCGTTCGACGACGGCGAGACCCTGATCGTGGAGGACGACCCCGCGCACCCGCTGCGGGTCACCTCCGAGGGCGACGACCTCGACCCCGAAGCGGCCGAGGTCCGACGGTTGCTCGCCGAACTGGCGCTGTCCTGACGCGTTGCCCTGACGATCCCGCGCCCAGGTGTCGTGGGTCACGTGCTGTGAACTCCGGCACCGGTGCGTACTTTTGCAAGCGCGCCGGGGCAGGGTGGAGGGGCCGGAATCGCCAACAGGAGGCGCCGCCATGTCCGATCCCCACGAGCTCCACGCACTGTCGCTGTTCAGCGGCTGCGACGACACCGACCTGGCCATCGCCGGCCGGCTCTTGACGGCGATCGACGCCTCGCCCGGCCGGGTGCTGATGGTGCAGGGCGGCCTGGCCCGCCAGTTCGTGATCGTGGAGTCGGGCCAGGTCGAGGTGGTCCACCACCAGCCCGACGGCTCCGACCACGTGGTCACCCTCGGCGCCGATGACTGGGTGGGCGAGGTCGGCCTCATCGACCACGTCCCCTGCACCGCCACGGTGCGCACCCGCACCGGGGCGCGGGTCCACGTGGCCGGCACGGCCGAGTTCCGCCAGCTCCTGGAGATCCTCCCGATCGCCTGCCAGCTCCGCAGCACCGCAGACGACCGGGTGGCCGAGAACCAGCTCGCCGACGCCAGCTGACCCGGGTCAGCGGCCGTCGCCGCGCTTGCGGCGGCGGTCGACTTCGGCGGGCTTGTGCCCCCCGAACACCTCGTGGCGATCCACCGGGGCGGCCGCACGCACCTTGGACCGCAGCCCGCCCACGGCCACGTTGAGCGAGGAGAAGGCGAGGGTGGCACCCTCGGCGTCGGGCGCCCACGCCTGGACCGAGCCGGGGGCGTAGCCGAAGGAGGTGGCGTCGTCGTAGGCGTCGAGGCCCGCCGACAGGTAGACGAACGTCCAGCCCGCCGCCTCGCGCTCCCCGATCATCTCGCGGATGTCGGCCCGGGTGAACTCACGGCTCGCGTTCTCGAGGCCGTCGGTGATCGTCACCACCACCACGTTCGCGTCGACGGGCCCGTCGCCGACCTTGGCCCGGGCCCGGGCGACCAGGTGGGCCGTGGCGTCCAGCAGCGGGGTGCCGCCCCGCGGCTGGAACCGGGCCCGGGTGAGGGGCTTCACCTGCCGGATCGGCACGTCGTCCACCACGGTCTCGGCCAGGTCCTGGGTGTCGAACTGGACCATGGTGAGTCGGGCGTCGGCACCGTTGATCTGCTGGCCGGCCACGAAGGCGTTGAACCCTCCGATCACCTCGGAGCGGATCGCCTCCATGGAGCCGGATCGGTCGAGCAGCACGAAGAGGTGCAACGGTCCGCCGGGGGCGGCTTCGGGGTCGGGAGCGGGGCCGACGGTGGGGTCGGGCTCGGACGTGGGACGGGGGTTGGGCTTGCTGGTGTGGTTGGTCATGCCCCTCCAACGGGGCGACGCCCGGTTGTCAGGGGTCAGGGTGCGACGCGGCACCGCCTGGGACGGGCCGGCTGTCGGGGTCACACCGTGTCGGGGTCACGGATCGGTCGTACCGTGCCGGGTGATGTCGGACCCTGCCCGCACCCCCACTCGTCGGGCCGTCCGCGATGGGCGGCCACCTCGGCAGACGGCCGAGGCCGTCGATGCACTGCAGGGGTTCTGCCTGGGTCCCGAGGGTCGGGCGGCCGCCGGGGCCGAGCTGCGCAAGTTGGGGCTGCCGGCGAGCGCCGACCACGTCGACGACCTCTGCCAGCAGGTGCTGGTGCAGGTGTGGGCGAGGCTGGACGGCGGCGACCCGGATGTAGACGGGAGCCTGTTCGACCGGGTGGTGCCCTACGCCCGCCGGTCCCTGCGCAACGCCGCCGTCGACCTGCTGCGGGCCGGTCGCCGCGAACGGCTCCACGACCTGATCGCGACCAGCGGACGCGAGGGCGCCGATCCCTCGGACCGGAGCGCGGGCAACGACCCGTTGGGCGACCGGGACGACCGGGACGACCGGACCGCAAGGCCGTGGGCCGACCAGGAGGCCGATGGCGCGTTCGCGGCATCCGTGCGCTGGGTGTTGCAGGTCACCTTCTCCGAGCGGACCCGGCTGGACCCCTGGGTGGCCTCGGCCGGGCTGGTGCTCACGCACCTGGCCGATCATCCCGATCTGGCCCTGCTACCGGGCACCTCCCGACCCAACCCCCGGTCCCGGGCGGCCCACGACGCCAGCCGGTGGGCCGCCCTGGCCTACGCAGGCCGGGACGACTGCTTCGAGACGCCCGAGACCGGCGCGGTGCGCCAGCGGCGCTCCACCGCGCTGCAGCGGGTGGCGCGCACCTTCACCGATGCCGTCCACCGGGCGGCATCGGACCAGGGTGATGCCGGGGACGATGCCGGGAGCGGGTCGTGAGCGGGCCGGACGACGGGTTCGAACCCGCGTTCGAGCGCGGGTTCGAGCGGCTGGTGGCCAACGAGGTCGACGACCGCGTGGTGATCACGTCGGACCGGCCTCCGGGACCGGCCGGCCTGGCCCTGGTGCACCTGCTCGGCGGCGCCGCCGGCCTGGCGGTGGACACCGCCGAGCCCCGGCTCCTGGTCTCGTTCACCCTTCCCCACCCCCTCGGCGACGGCGAACGGGCAGCCGCCCGCCAGGTGCTCGGGACCCCGGCGGCCGACGCCCTGGACCGGTGGGCGACGCGGCGCGGCGGGGACGTCGGCGGCCGCGACGGCGACACGGTGCTGGAGGTGGGCGGTGGTCGCGCCGGCCGGGTGCGGCCGATCGTCGCCGGACCGGTTTCGCTGCTGGGCCGCCTGGCCCTCGGACTGGAGGAGCTGACCCGTCCCGGGCTCACCTCCGCCGAGCTGGCGGTGACGCTGGTGGACCTGGGAGCCCTGGCCCTGGACCTGTCCCCCGGGCTCGATCCGGATCCGGCCGGCCTGGTGCTGGCCGCCGCGGGCATCGACCGCTGGGAGGAGGTGACGCCGGACGAGTGGAGCGAGACCAGCGAGGACCTGCTCGCCGCCACCAGCCGACGGACGGCGCAGTGGTACAAGTCGTTGCACGCCCACGACGCGTCGTTGGCGGGGCGCCTCGAGGTGCTGATGCGCAGCCGACCGGAAGGGGCCGGGGCCGCGGTCGCCCACCTCCGGCTCGACCACGCGGACCTGGTGGGTGGTCCCCCGGTCACCCTCCGGCCGGCCTCGGCACCGGCGGCCGCCGCCGCAGGAGCGGCACCGGCCGCAGCCGAGCGGGGGGCCGCCCGGGCGCCCGCACCGATCGAGGTGCTGTTCGCCCCGGACCTGGACGGTCGGGTCATCACCGTCGAACGCGACGGCCATCACCTGGTGGTGCACCTGGGCGGCCTGGGCGACGACCCGCTCTGGCTGCGGGTCCACCAGACCGGAACGCCGCCCCGGCTGCTGGCCGTGGCCCCGGTGGCCGAGACCGGCCGGCCGTGGCGCACCGCCGTCGCCCTGATCGGCCCCGAGGTGACCACCGGGGATCTGCTGGTCGACGTCACCGCCACACCGTCCGAGCCGTGGCGCTCGCCCGGCACCCGCCGCACGCAACGGGCCGGCCACCTGGGCCGGGAGGCGGCCCACCGCACCCGGCGCGCCGCCGCCCTCGGGCGTTCGTTGGGGAGGGGCGGCCGGATCGAGGCCTCGACCGCGTGGCTCGACTGCGCCCGGGCCTGGGAGGCCGCCGGCGACGAGCGCCGGGCCGAGCAGGCCCGCCGGTTCGCCGACGACCCGCCCGTGCCCTCGTGGGCCGCCTCGGATCCACTCCTCACCGACCTCCGCTGACCACCCCTGCCGCTGGCCCGCCGGGACCATCCGCCCGGGATCCGGGACCGGGACCGGGACCGGGCGCCACCCCGAGCCTGGTCAGTCCGGCGGGCCGAGGGTGGCCCGGAGCGCCTCGAGGCCCGAGTAGCGGGGCGTCCAGCCCAGCTCGCGCTCGGCCTTCGAGGTGTCGACGATCGCCGGTTGGGTGAGGACCTCGGCCCAGCCCGCCACCGGGGGCACGAACGACGGGAGGGGCAGGGCGGTGAACCACCGGGCCGCGGCCTGCGCCACCGGCGCCGGCACCGTGATCGGTGCCAACCCGAGCTCTCGGACCAGGTCGGCCCCGGTCAGCACCCCGGACCCCGCGATGTTGTACGCCCCGGGCGGTCCGGCGCCCAGGACACATCGCACCAGGGCCGTGCCCACGTCGTGCTCGTGGATGAACTGCATCGGCAGGTCCGGCACGGGCATCGGCAGGGGCAGGGGCAGCCGACGGGCCAGCGCGGCGGCACGGCGCAGGGCCGGGAGGAGGCGTTCGACCAGTTCGCTCTTGCCGCCCACGGCGTGGGGCCCGAGCACGACCGGTGGCCGCAACAGGTACACCTCGAGGTCGGGGAACCGGGCCGCCTCGGTGGCCAGCAGCCCCTCCAGTTCGGCCTTCTCCTGGGCGTAGAACAGGTGGTCGGCGGGCCGGGTGGGCCAGTCGTCAGGCATGCCGACGGGGTTGTCGGCGTGGAACCCGAACGCCGCCACCGACGAGGCGTACACGAACCGCTTGACACCCGCCGCCGCCGCGGCCCGGAAGGCGTTGAGCGTGCCCTCCACGTTGATGGTCCGGGCCGTCTCCAGCGAGGTGGTGCCGGTGATCAAGAACGCGAGGTGCACCACCACGTCGGCACCGGCGAACGCCTGCTCCAGCACCTCGGGGTCACGCACGTCGCCCTGTCGGTACGTCATCTTCGACCAGCCGTGGTCGGCGGGGTCGAAGGGCCGCCGAGCCACCCCGATCACGCGGGCCACCTGCGGCTCGTCCTCCAGGAGCGGCATCAGCCCGTACCCGAACGTACCCGTGGGCCCGGTGACCGCCACGGTGAGCCCGGCTCGGGCCTTGCGTGCCATGCCCGCACCGTACCCACGACGGCGACGAAAGCGGGCCGAGCGCGAGGAACCCGGGTCGGGCATGCTGCACGCGTGACCGTCCTCCCCGCCCGCCGCCTCCCCCTCCTGGTGATCGCCGCCCTCGCCCTGGCGGCAGTCGCCACCTCCTGCTCGGGTGACGACGAGGACGACACCACCGCATCCACCACCTCGGCACCCGCCCCGTCGAGCACCGCCACCACCACGCCCCTGTTGGACGCGCCGGCCACCGTGATCGCCCACCGGGGGGCATCGGGTCTGGCGCCCGAGCACACCTTCGCCGCCTACGACCTGGCCGTCGAGCAGGGGGCCGACTTCATCGAGCACGACCTGCAGCTCACCGCCGACGGCGTGCTGGTGGTCGTCCACGACGCCACCCTCGACCGCACCGCACGCGGCCCCGCCGAGTCGTGCACCGGCCCGGTGGCCACCAAGACCCTGGCCCAGCTGCGCCAGTGCGACGTCGGTTCCTGGTTCAACGAGGCCAACCCGGCCCTGGCCAAGCCCGAGTACGAGGGCCTGCCCATCCCCACGCTGGCCGAGGTCGTGGCCCGCTACGGCACCGACGTCCGCTACTACATCGAGACCAAGGCACCCGAAGCCCAGCCGGGCATGGAGCAGGCCCTGCTCGCCGTGCTCGACGACGCCGGGCTCACCGATGCCGGCTCTCCCGACGACGGGTCCACCGACGCCGGCTCCCGGGCCGACCTCACCACCGCTCCGGTGGTGATCCAGTCGTTCAGCGCCGCCAGCCTCCGGCTGGTCCACGACCTGCGACCGGACCTGCCGCTCGTGCAGTTGGTCACGGTCGGGACCGACGATCCGTTGGGACCGGCCCAGCTCGACGACATCGCCGACTACGCCGTCGGCATCGGTCCGCTCTCCGCGCTGGTCGACGAGACCGTGGTGGCGGCGGCCCACGAGCGCTGCCTGGCCGTGCACCCCTGGACGGTCGATGACCGCGCCGAGATGGCCCGCCTGCTCGACCTGGGCGTCGACGGCCTCTTCACCAACCTCCCCACCGTCGCCATCCAGGTGCGCGCCGACCACGCCGCCCCGACCCCCGTCTGCACCCCCGCCCAACCCTGACCCGCCCGGCTCACGCGGCCCGGCCGAACTCAGACCAGCCCGCTCAGACCAGCCCGCTCAGACCAGCCCGCTCAGACCAGCCCGTTCAGACGAGCTCGTTCAGGCCAGCGTCACCAGTTCGAGGAAGTCGTCGTGCCAGTGGTCGATGGTGCCCTCGGGCATCATCAGGGCCCGGTCGGGTTGCAGGGCCTCCACGAACTCGGCGTCGTGGCTCACCACGATCAGGCTGCCGCCCCAGCTCGACAGCGAGTCGGCCACCGCGGTGCGGGAGCCGGGATCGAGGTTGTTGGTGGGCTCGTCGAGCAGGAGCACGTTGTGCCTGCCCCCCACCAGCTGGGCCAGGGCGAGCTTGGTCTTCTCGCCACCCGACAGCGTGGAGGCGTCCTGGAACACCTTGTCGCCCACCAGGCCGAACATGCCGAGCAGGCCGCGCAGCTCGCCGTCGCCCAGGTCGGGCGAGGCCTCGCGCATGTGGTCCACCAGGGTGGCGCCGGCCCGGATGCCCTCGTGCTCCTGGGCGTAGTAGCCCACCGACACGCCCATGCCCCACCGGAACGACCCGATCACCGGGTCGGTGATGCCGGCCAGCACCCGCAGCAGGCTGGTCTTGCCGGCCCCGTTGAGGCCCATGATGAGCATCCGGTCGCCCCGACCCACGTCGAACGTGACGTCTTCGAACACGTCGAGGCCCGGGTAGCTCACCGCCAGCTCACTCGCCTCCAGCACGGTTCGGGCACAGTGCGGGGGCTCCGGCAGCCGCAGCTTGAGCACCTTGCGGGCCACGGTGGACTCCGGCCCGCTGGCCTTGAGCCGCTCGATGCGCTTCTCCAGGCTGTGGGCCATCGACGCCTTGGTGGCCTTGGCCCCGAAGCGGTCGATGATGTTCTGCATCCGGTCGATCTCCTTGGCCTGCATGGCGATCTGCTTGGCCAGACGCACCTCGTCGGCCTCCCGGGCGGCCACGTACTGGGAGTACGTGCCCTTGTACTCGTGCATGGTGCCGGTGGCGGTGTCGCCGCCCCGGTCGAGGTGGATCACGCGGGTGATGGCCTCGTCGAGCAGGTCGAGGTCGTGGCTGATCACGATCAACGCCCCGCGGTAACCGGCCAGGAAGTCGAGCATCCAGAGCTTGGCGTCGGCGTCGAGGTGGTTGGTGGGCTCGTCGAGCAGCAACACGTCGGACCCCGCGAACAGGATCCGCACCACCTCCACCCGCCGTCGCTGCCCACCCGACAGCGCGCCGAGGGGGAGATCCAGCTTCTCGTCGGCCAGGCCGATGCCGGCCGCCAGGCGTCGCACCTCGGACTCGGCGGCGTAGCCACCATCCATCCGGAACCGCTCGATCGCCTTGGTGTAGCGGTCGATGGCCCGCGTGGTGGGGTCGTTCTCCATGGACTGCTGGAGCTTGGCCATGCGTTCGAGCGCTTCGGCGAAGCCCCGGCCGGACAGCACGTGGTTCAGGGCCGTGATGTCGTCGGGCACCATGTCGAGGCGCGGGTCCTGGGGCAGGTAGCCCAACCCGCCCTGGTAGGAGACGGATCCGCCGGCCGACTCGTTGGCCCCGCCGATCACCTTCAGCATCGACGTCTTGCCGGCACCGTTGCGTCCGACCAGGCCCACCTTCTCACCGGCGCGAACGGTGAACGACACGCCGTCGATGAGGGTGACACCACCCACCTCGACCTTGAGACCGTTCACCTGCAGCACGGCGATCCAGGGTGCCAGAACGCCCCCCGCTTCCCACCATCGGTACCGGTCGGGCCAGACCGGTCGGGTCAGAAGGCCGGGAGGTCGCCCTGCAGGAACGTCTGGTGGATGGCCTTGGCCAGCTCCGAGTCGCTGGACTCGAACTCCACGCCGTAGATCACGCGCTGACCGTCGGGGTGGGGTTCGATCCGCATCACCCGAACCGCACCCTCCACCCAACCGAACGCCACCGGCACCCGGGAGCCACGGCCGATGTGCTCGTTCGCGGGCGCCACCACCGCGGCACCGGTGACCGACACGTCCTGCAGCAGGCCCACCTCGGCCTCCTGCTTCTTGAAGCGCTGCTTCCAGGACGGCTTGGGCAGGTTCCAGTACAGCTCACTGGGTTGCACGGTCCGACGTTCGCCGAGTCGACGGTTGGGGCGGGGCATGCGGTCATCATCGGCCGCGACGGCGCCGAATTGAGGTTCCGGGCCCGAGCCGGCGGGAGCGGCCCCCGCTGCGTCCCGACCCGGTAGCTTCCTGCCCCGTGAGCGTGACCACGGGCTCGGTGCGGGTGGTGTTCTGGAACACCTGGCTCCTACGCCCGCGCCTGTGGTCCGGAGGACCGGCCCTGCCGTTCACCGACCGCCTGTTCGCTCCCGACGTCACCCGGCGCGCGCCGCTCGTGGGCCGGGCCCTCGCCGGCCGGTTCGACGTGTGCGCGCTCGCCGAGGTGTTCGACGAGCGCGAGCAGGACACCGTGGCCCTCCAGTGGGACGAGGTGGAGTACCAGCCGGGCCCCGGCGCCTCGTCGCTGCTCAAGCGGGCCGGCAGCGGCCTCATGACGCTGGTCGATCCGATGGCGCTCGAGGTCACGGCCACGGCCACCCACACCTTCACCAGCGGCGGCGACCTGCGCGACTCCGACTCCTACGCCTCCAAGGGCGCGCTGTTCACCCGGGTGCGCCTACCCGGTGGCGCCGAGCTCGACGTGGTGTCCACCCACCTGCTGGCCGGCGGGGAGATGCTCCCCATCCCAGGCTCGTCCGACCATGCCCGCCACCACCGGGCCCGCATGGCCCAGGTCGACGAGCTGGTCGACTTCGTGCAGCACGAACGGGATCAGGAGAACCCGCTCCTGGTGGTGGGCGACTTCAACGTGGCCGCCCACGACCCGCGGATCCCGCGCCACCCCGACGCCTACTACCGCGACCTGGTGGACCACCTCGCGCCCCTCGACGTCGTCGACCTCTGGGCCACCGACGGCATCGGCCAGGGGCCCACGGCGGGGTTCGCCCCCGGCGACGCCATCGCCGCCGATCCGGCCCTGCCCGACTGCGTGCTCGACCAGCCCGACGACACCCCCGAGCCCGGCGGCCCCGGACGACCTCCGGGAGACCGGATCGACTACCTCTGGTACAGCCCCCCGTGGCGTCGGGCCCGCACCACCGCACAACTCGACCGGCCCCGACGGTGGTCCTTCCCCGGCCGTCCGGCCCGGGGCGGCCCGGCCGGTGGCTTGTCGGACCACCTCGCCCTGTCCGTCACCATCCACCTGCACCGCCGGTAACCGCCTCGATGATCGCCCGCCCCCTGCCCCCGCTGCCGCCACAGCCGGCCGGCGTGCCCTGGCCCACCCGGTCGTGGCCCACCGCCGACCCCGGTGAGGTGGGAGCCGACACCGACCGGCTCACCCACCTGCTCGACGTGTTGGTCCACGATGACGCCCACCCCGTGATGGGCCGCACCTTCGCGGCCGCCGTCGTCTGTCGGGGCCGCTTGGTGGCCGAGCGCTACGGCCTGCGACCCGTCCGGGACCTGCGGGCCCTCGAACCCGACCCGCCCATGGATCGCCTCGACGAGACCAGCGAGCTGTTGAGCTGGTCCATGGCCAAGAGCCTCACCCACCTCGGCGTGGGCGTGGCCTTGGGCGACGGCCTGCTGCACCTCCACGACCGGGTGCCCGAGCCCCGCTGGGCCGACCCCGCCGACCCCCGCCACCAGATCACCTGGGACCACCTACTCACCATGCGACCGGGACTGGCCTGGCGCGAGGAGTACGTGCTCGACGGCGACCGCCTGCCCGACGTGGTCGAGATGCTGTTCGGCTCGGGCGTCGACGACGTGGCCGCGTTCGCCGCGGCCTTCGAGCGGGCCCACCCGCCGGGCACCGCCGAGGCCTACACGTACTCGTCGGGCACCACCAACATCGTGGCCGCCAACCTGCAACGGGTCCTCGGCTTCGGTGGCGACGCCGCCGGCTTCGAGCGGTGGCTCCACGAGCGGATCCTCGACCCGATCGGCATGGCCGACACCCGACTCGAGTTCGATGCCGCCGGCACCTTCCTGGGCTCGTCGTACGCCCACAGCACGCTGCAGAACTGGTGCCGGTTCGGACTCCTCGCCCTGCGCGACGGCACCTGGGCCGGCGAGCGCATCGTGCCCGAGGGGTGGATCGACCACGCCCGCACCCCCCGGTCCTTCGACGAGGGCCTCTACCACGGGGCCCACTGGTGGGCCTGGGACCAGGACCAGATGCCCTTCGGCGCCCACGGCTTCGAGGGGCAGCGCATCATCTGCTTCCCCACCCGCGACGTGGTGGTGGTGCGCCTCGGCAAGGTGAGCGACGCGGCCGACGCCACCACCGTGCTCAACGCCCACCTCACCGAGATCGCCGACTGCTTCCCCGCGCTCTGACCTGCGGCCCGACGGGTGCGGCGCAGCAGTTCTGGGTCAGCGGATCCGGGTCAGCGGATCCGGGTCAGCGGATCGTCCAGCCTCCGTCGACCACCAGGGTCTGGCCGATCACGAAGGTGGAGGCGTCCGAGGCCAAGAAGAGCAGGGCCCCGTCGAGCTCGTGGTCCTCGCCGGCCCGGCCCAGGGCGGTGTTGGTGGACACGAACCGCTCCGACGCCTCGTCGCCCCACATCTCCTCGGTCATCTCGCTGGGGAACCAACCGGGAGCGATGGCGTTGACGCGCACGCCCCGGCGGGCCCACTGGGCGCCCAGTTCACGGGTGAGGTTCACCACTCCCGCCTTGGAGGCGCAGTACCCGGCCTGCTTGACCGGTGTGCCCGCCACCAACCCCAGGATCGACGCCACGTTGACGATGCTCCCGCCCCCGCTCTGCACCATCGGCTCGTAGGCGAGCTGGCACAGCCGGAACACGGCGTTGAGGTTCACGTCGACCACGCGGGTGAAGTCGTCGAAGCGCTCGGACTCGGCCGGGCCGATGACGGAGATGCCGGCGTTGTTCACCAACACGGCGAGCCGGCCGTCGCCCGCCGCCACCGCCGCCGCGATCAGCGCCTCGCACTGGGCGCCGTCGGTGACGTCGCAGGCCACCGGCACGCACCGCTCGCCGAGCTCGGCGGCCAGATCCTGGAGCCGGTCGACCCGGCGGGCCGCCACCACCACGGTGGCGCCGGCCGCGTGCAGGACCCGGGCGAAGCGGCGTCCGAGCCCCACCGAGGCCCCGGTGACCACGGCCACCCGGCCCTCCAGACCGAAGGCGGACAGCGGGTCGAACGGGTGGGTGGGAGCGTCGGTGGGATCGTCGGTGGACGTGGTGGCGGCGGTCACCGCCGCACGCTAACGGCCGCGAACCGTCGGTCGCCCGTACGCGGCACCGCCCGATCGCGGCGCCCTCCCCCTTCGGAGGCTGCCTGCGGACCGGGCGGTGTCGTCGGACCTGCCAGAAGCGGGTCGTGACGGCGGTCACGATACCGGGGCCGGTGCCCCCAGGTCCAGCGCACGCCGGGCGCGGTCCACCCGTTGGCAACGTCCCGTCCACAGCCGGTCCACCTCCCGGATGCCGACGGTTCCGGCGCCGGTCAGCTCCGGAACACCTCGATCACGTCACCGGTGTTCACCAGCGAGGGGAAGTACTCGGCGATGTGCATGGGGATCCGCACGCAGCCGTGGCTGGCCGGGTGGTTGGGCACCGAGCCGGCGCCGTGCACGGCGATGCCGCCGTTGAAGTACACCGGGTTGTAGAGCCGGCCGAGCGGGGCATCGCGCCAGCCCGACACCCGCCGGCCGAACTGGTAGGTGCCCAACGGGGTGACCGCGCTCCCGCAGCGTCGGCCGTCGCTGGTCTGCTCGCAGTAGGCCACCTCGCTCCCCGACGACACGTGGGTCACCAGCACGAGGGCACCGTCGCGCCACACCAGGATCACCTGGCGGGTGAGGTCGGCCTCCACGTGGGTGGGACCCAGGTCGGGCCGCAACATGGGCTGGCCGGGACGGGCGAGGATCAGCGCCTCCACGTCTGGGGTCACCACCCCGTCGCGGGGCAGCCCGAACAGGGCCTGGAAGGCCCACACCGCCATGACCGTCTTGGTGCCGAACCGGCCGTCGGGCTCGCCCGGGTCGTAGGCCTGGTCGCGGAGGGCCTCCTGCAGCGCCCGGGTGCGCAGGCCGACGCTGCCGCTCTGCAGCGGGCCGGGGGGCTCGGTGAGGGTCTCCGGCGGGATCGTGGTGGTGGTGGTGGGTGGCACCGTGGTGGGCGGGACCGTCGTGGTCGGCGCGGTCGTGGAGGAGGGCCGGGCCGCGGTGGTCCCCGTCGACGTCGGCGGTGCGGTCTCGGCCGGGGTCGGGTCCGGCCCGCCGGTGGTGGTGGCCGAGTCGTCGGCCGACGAGCAGCCGCCCAGCACCAGGCCCCACGCCGCCGCCACCAGGACCGCCACCCGCAACCGGTCCGGCCGCCCCGCCCGTGCCACCATCCCCCGACCTCCCTGCCGACACCAGCCGCCCGGCTGGGGTGCACCAGTCTCGCACGGCAGCGTCGTTGGGATACCAGTCTCGTCCGACAGTACGGGTACCGGGTCGGGAGGCGCCGGCCCGGTACCGTTGTGCCACGGTGACGGCCACCAGCGACCCCCCCGCCTCTCACGCGCCCACCACCGGCCCGCCCGTCCCCGAGCAGCCGGCCCCCGCGCGCGACGCTCAACCGCCGCGGGCGCGATCAGGTCCACGTGAGGTGCCGGTCGACCTGGTGCTCGCGGCCCGCCGCGGCGATCCGGCCGCCTTCGCCCGCATGATCGAGCACTGGAACCCGCACCTCCGCCCGTTCGTGCACCACGTGTTGGCGGGAGATGGTTCCACCGACCGGGCCCTGTCGGCCGCCTACGTGCGCGCCTACCGGGCCCTGCCCCGCTACGACGCCAGCCAGAAGCCGGGGCTCTGGCTCCACCGCATCGCCTACCTGGCCGCCACCGACGAGCTCCGCCGGGTCACCCGCGACCCGCAGCGGCGGCGGGCCCTCGCCGACGTCGGCCGGGCCGAGACCGCCACCGACGCGGTCCACCCCCATACCGGGCTGTCGGCCGACGACGCCCAGCACCTCGCCACCATCGACCTCACCGGCCCCGACGAGCTCCTCCTCCTCGACCATCCCGGTGACGGGGCCGACGCCGACACCGACGAGTCCGAGGGCGCCATCATCGAAGCCCGGGGGCTCATGGCCCTCGAGGCCGACCCCGACCAGCATGCCCACCTGCCGGCGGGCTGGCGGCGCCTCGCCCCCGACCAGCGGGCCCTGGCCGTGCTGGTCGACCTGGAGGACTACACGCTGGCTGACGCGGCCCGCGCCCTCGACGCCTCACCGGCGGCGGCCGCCGACCGCCTGGAGGCCACCCGCCGGTTGCTCAGCCGCTCCCGGGGTGGGCCCGCCGGGGCCGGCGGCGCCCCCGACCACCCCGAGGTGGTCGAATCGGCCCGGGCGGTGCTGGCCGCCCTGGACGTCCCGCCCGCCGACCCGCGCTTCTGGTCGGTGCTGGGCCGCCGCCTCCTGGCGGAGCGCGACTCCCCCGCCGCGCCCGCCATCGACCCGTTGGAGCGACTGGCCCGGGCCCATCCGGCCGAGCCCGGCTTCAAACCCCACGGCGCCGTCCGGGCCCTACCCGGCGACGCCGGCTACGACCCGGTCCACGGGCTGGCCGAACAGGCCGACTGGGTGAAGCCGCCCCGGTCGTGGCGTCGGCCCGCGTTGGCCGTGCTGGCGGTCGTCGCGGTGGTGGCCCTGGTGGCCGCCGCGGTGCAGATCGGCACCAGCTCGCGGGTCCCCGACGGCACCCGGTCGGCCGCCGAGGTGGCCACCGACGTCGCCCCGGCCATGGCCGCCGGGCCCTACCGCAAGGTGAACGCCGTCGTCACCGAGGAGGACCCCAGCGGCCGTCAGACCGAACGCCGGTACGCGCTGATCCTGGCCGGCGACGGGTCGTGGGTGGCCTCCAACCAGGCCACGATCGACCAGACCACCTACGACGCCACCACCGGACTGGTCCGACGGGTGGCGGTGGTCGGCGAGGGCGACCGGGCCGAGGTGTTCGCCACCGACACCAGCGGGCTGGCCGCAGGCTCGCCCGACCCGGCCCCCCACGTCCCGGTCCCGCTCGACGACCTCGCCGCCGTACCCTCGGTGTTGCGGGCTGCCGACCAGATCCGGATGCCCCGGTCCACCGTGGCGGGTGAGGCCGTGTACACGCTCACGCGGGAGCTCTCCACCGGGGCCGAGGGAGCCGACGAGGCGTGGCGGATCCGCATCTCGGCCGCCACGTCGCTGCCGGTGGAGATCGTGCGCTCCCGCGACGGGAGGATCGTGCGCCACGTGCGCATCACCTCGTGGACCACCGCCACCGAGGTACCGGCCGATTCGTTCCGCCAACCGGTACCGCCGGAGGCGCGGGCCAGCGCCGAGGACCATGGCTTCACCACCACCGATCTGGCCGCGGTGCCGCTGCTCGGTCGAGGCGACGCCGTGACCCCGTCCTGGCTCCCCGAGGGCTTCGAGCTGGCCCTGGTCGCCGTGCGCTCCGAGGCTCCGCCCCAGGCCCCGTCCTCCGCCGGTGGCACCAACCCCCCCGACGTGGCTGTGCTCTCCCTCGGCTACCAGCGGGGGTCCGAGCGCATCACCGTCACCACCCGGGCCGCCGGGACCGACCCCACCGCCTGGCGGTCGCCGTTCGCCGCCGCCCCGGCCCGTCGCCCGGCCACCGAGCGCACCCTCGGCGACGGCGCCTTCAACGGCGCGCGGGTCGAGGTGGGCACCGACGAGCGGGGCCGCGCCCACCTCTGGGGTCTGAGCGGCGACACCGTCCTCACCGTTTCGGGCGACCTCACCGCCGACCAGGCGCACCGGGTCGCCACCTCCCTGCGCTGACGCCGTTCCGACCGCGTGTCGGGCCGGCAGGGCGTCGGGTGTCAGGGGCCGGCCCGCAGCACCGCCGGCACGGCGAGGTGGGCGAAGAACCGGGTGACGTCGTCGGGATCGACGGCCACCGACGGGACCACCAGCACCAACAGGACCTGGGCCAGCAGCCAGGCCACGGCTTCATCGGCCGCCACGTCGGCTCGCAGGGCCCCGGCGGCCTCGATGTCGAGCAGGTACGGGCGGTAGAAGTGGCGGATGGTGGCCAGGACCCGTTCGTCGGGGTCCAGTTCGGACCACGGCCCGGCCACGTCGCCCCCGGTGAACAGCCGCGCCAGCGCGGGGGTCCCGCGGATGGCGAGCACGGTGTGCGCCAGGGCGGCGGTGAGCCGGTCGCCGGGAGGTCCCGGCGCGTCGAGGATGACGCGCAGATCGGTGGCCAGGCGGTTGGAGGCGCGCAGGACCAGGTGGGTCACGAGCTGCTCGCGGCCGCCGGTGTGGCGGTGCACCGTCATGCGGGTGGTGCCGGCGGCGTCGGCCACCTCCTCCAGCGTGAGGTTCAGGCCGTGCTCCTCGAAGCAGCGGTCACCGGCGGCCAGGATCCGGTCGCGGGTGGCCCGACCTCGCTGGTTGCCCACGTCGCCCGACCGCTCACGGACCGTCGGTGTTGGTGACCGGCTCGTAGGGCCGGCAGGCCTGACCGCGCAGCGAGGGGCACGGCCACGGCTCGGCGTCGGGCACGGTGACCCCGGGCAGCACGCCCACCACCAGGCGCGAGGCCTGGGCGCCACCCCAGGCCACGTCGCGAGGGGTCTCGTCGTCGCCCGACGTGGAGAACGTCCAGGCCCCGAAGTTGCGGCCCGGGCTGGAGATGGACACGAGCAGGCGGTCGCCGGTGCGGAACGCCTGGGCGAACGACGGGATGGCCACCTTGACGGCCGCGAACTCGTCGGCCGGCATCGGTTCGGATGCCTCGGCGCTGTAGGTGCGGTTGATCTGCAACCCGGTGGAGGTGTCGGCCACGGCCCGGTCGCTCAGGCGGAGCAGCCCCGAGGTGATCAGCCATTCGGTGTCGTCGGGCCGCACCAGGCTCACCGAGACCTGGACGTCGGCGTCCTCGTCGGGAACCTGCACGTACAGCTCGGCGTAGCCGGGCCCGCCCAGCACGGTGGGCTCGGTGAACGGGTCGGTGATGTAGGCGAGGGCGTCGCCGTCGTCGAACCGAGTCCAGTCGAAGTCCCACGTGGCGGCCATGAGCTCGTAGCCCTTCTCGCCGAAGAAGTCCTCGTCAGCCGACTCGAGATCGTTCAGGAACCGGTCGACGCCCTCGTCGGTGGGCGCGGCGTCGGCCAGCGCACCGTCGGCGCCGAGGTAGAACGACCGCTCGGTGATGTCGGACGGCGGCCAGGCGTCGTAGGTGGCCTCGAACACCGACACGGGGGCGCCCGGCGCCTCACCGCCGGCGCCGCGCTCGAACAGCACCCGCACGGCGGGGTCGGCCCGATAGGCAGCCAGGGCGTCGTCGTAGCGGTCGGGGTAGTACTCGTCGAACCGGTTGGCGTCGAAGATCAGACCCGGCGTCCCGAAGAAGTCTTCGAACAGGGCAGGCGATGCCGCCCGCAGCCCCTCGTCGAGGTGCGGGACCTCCTCGGACACGTAGATCTGCAGGAACTCCAGCCAGCGCGACAGCACCTGGGGCGTGTAGCCGTCGGGGTGGCGCCCGTTGTAGAGGGTGACGTTCAGGTCGGGACTGCTGGTGAAGTTGCCCAGCATGTCGGCGAACTGGGGACCGGTCTGCTCGTCCTGCCAGGCACCGCCCAGGAACACCGGCACCTCGATCTGTGACACCAGCTTGGAGAGGTCGCGGGTGTCGGCGAGCTCGGGTCGGTGCACCAGGCTCTTGCCGAAGGCCTCGAAGTCGATGTTCTGCTCGCGGAGCTCCTGGTGGGCCTCGCAGGTCTCGTCGCCGTCCTCGATGCGCTTGTCGGTCCACGACATGCCACCGGAGGACGCCTGGTTGTCGCGCTCGGAGAGCCACTGGCGGGTGAAGCCGCCGTTGTAGACGCCGCCCGGCCACTGCTGGAGCCAGGGGTCCTTGATCACCGAGAGCGGGGTGACGGCGGCCAGGCTCGGCGGCTGGGTGGCCGCGACGTAGAGCTGGGTGAGCCCCGAGTACGACAGGCCGACCATGCCGACCTGGTTGCCCTGCACCCAGGGCTGGCGGGCCACGGCCTCGACCACGTCGTAGCCGTCCACCTGCTGGGCCCGGTTGAACACGTCGAACACGCCACCGGAACAGCCGGTGCCGCGCATGTTGACACCCACGGTGGCGAACCCGAGCAGGCCGGCGACCATGGATCCGGGTTCGGTCTCGTCGGGGTTGGAGACGCCGTAGCCGGAGTACTCGATCACGGTGGGGTACGGGCCGCCGGACACCGGACCGGGCAGGCGCACGTTCACGCCGAGCTGCACCCCGTCGCGCATGGTGACGTAGCCGAACCAGTCGGTCTCCTCACCGGACGGGCCGATCTGGCCGACCTGGTCGTCGTACCAGGTGGGGTCGGGGTGGTCCTCGTAGCCGAGCACCTGGAAGGGGTCGGTCACCTGGACCGGCTCGGTGTCCTCCAGGCGGACCGTGTACCCCTTGCCGGCGGGTACCACGTACCCCTGGTCGGTGGGCAGCTTGGCCTTGGCGCCGGTCTGGAACTCGGCCAGCTCGTCGGGCAGGTACGAGAAGTGGGCCTGGCCGTAGGTGTCGGCCCGCAGGACCACGAGTCGGCGGCCCTCGTCGTCGACCAGCGACAGCCGCTGCTCGGGCTCCACGCCGGTGACGGTGATCTCCTCGGTGCCGGGCCGCACGTCGAACGCGGCCGGCGCCGTCTCCTGGTCGGGGTCCACCTGCACGTCGAGGTCGGTGGTCAGCAGACCCGACGGGGTCGTGGTGTCGTCGGACGCCTTGTCGTCGCCGTCGTCGCTGCACCCCGCGACCGTGCCGACGAGCAGCCCGGCGGCCACGAGTGCCGCCGCGAAGCGGCGCAAGGCTGGTCGGGCATCACGCACTGCTGGACCCATGGATCGTCCCCTGATCGACGGACCGGAACCCTGGTGCCACCGCGTTCGTCACGGTGGCGGGCAGCCGGTTATGTGACACAGGACTCTTTCATGTCACATAACTGCGGTCAAGGACCGGTGGCCGCCCCCAGCGGGTACGGTCCCGCCCATGCGCTTCGGGATCGCCTTCGCCAACACCGGACCTCTCGCCGAGGGCCCCATCGCGGCCGGGGTCGCCCGGGCCGTCGAGGCCGCCGGCTTCGAATCGGTGTGGACCGTCGAACACGTGCTGGTGCCGGTCGACTACCAGTCCACCTATCCCTACGCCAAGAGCGGTCGCATGCCCGGCGGCGAGTCGTTCGACATCCCCGACCCGCTGGTGTGGCTCGCCTACGTGGCCGCCGCCACCACCACCCTGCGACTCGGCACCGGCATCTTGATCCTGCCCCAGCGCAACCCCGCCATCGTGGCCAAGGAGGTGGCCTCGCTCGACCGGCTGTCCGGCGGCCGGGTGGAGCTGGGGATCGGCGTGGGCTGGCTCGAAGAGGAGTTCGACGCCCTCGGTGTGCCGTTCGCCGGCCGGGGCGCCCGCACCGACGCCTACGTGGCCGCCATGCGGGCCCTGTGGACCGGCGAAGAGGTGGACCTCGACGACGGCTACCACCGGTGGCAGCGGGCCGTGAGCCTCCCCCGCCCGGCCGCGGCGCACGTGCCGATCGTGGTGGGCGGCCACAGCGAAGCCGCGGCCCGCCGGGCCGGGCGCCTGGGCGACGGCTTCTTCCCGGGCAAGGGTTCTCCCGCGGAGCTGGCCCACCTGTTCGGCGTGGTGCGCGCCGCGGCCGAGGACGCGGGTCGCGACCCCGACGCCATCGAGCTCACCGCCGGCCACCCGGGCGTGCTGGGCGACGACCCCCTGGCGGCCGTGGAGGAGCTCGCCGCGCTCGGGGTCACCCGCACCATCGTCCCGCCCATGGCGTGGGACGTGGCCGGGGCCGAGGAGGCCTACGGAGCCTTCGCCGAGAAGGTCATCAACCGGGTCTGATCCACCCGCCCGCACGCCGTCAGCGCGCCGCACGGCATCACGGCGCCGGCGGCAGCCAGTCGTCGAGGGTGGCCTCGTCCCAGTCGGCCGGGCCGTACACCGTGCCGGGCATGGGCGTCATCAGGTGGGTGTCGCCCCCGGTGACCCACGTCGCCGACTGCCGCTCCCAGGCCACCAACCGGTCGTCGGCGTCCACCCCGTCGGTCAGGCCGCGCGCCGCGTCGCGGGCCGCCCGCAACCGGGTCTGGGCCGAGATCGACGACGCCCACACCACCACCACCTCGTGCTGGTTGCCCAGCACCTCGTAGATGCCGGTCGGTTCGTGGCCGTACTCCCGCCACAGGGGCACCTGCTCCTCCACCACCGCGGCCAGGTAGTCGAGCGGGCAACCCGGCCGCACCGTGAGCAGCTGGTGCACGAACAGGGTGCCCCGCACCCCGCCCGCCGCCAGCTCACCGGTGGTGGGGCTACCGGGCACCCCGCCACACAGCCGGTCGAAGCCGCCGGTGCGCCACTGGGCGGCCTCGTCCCACCAGTCGCCGTAGAAGGCGTTGCGGCGCTTGAGGTTGAGTCGGTCGACGTTGGCCGCCCAGCCCCGCCAGCCCTGGTCGCCCACGTCCCAGATGTTCACCACCTGGGGCCACCGCCCGCCGCCCATCGCACACACGAAGAAGGTGCCCTGGAGGGTCAACATGTCGGGCATCACGTTGGTGGGCTCACGGGTGACGCAGGCCATGTAGTCGTACTGGCCCTGCCCCACGATGTCGACCGTCTCGTGCAGGTACAGGTTCCGGGTGGCCATGGCCGGGCAACGTAGCGCCGGACCGGTGCGGGCACACTCGCCGGAGCGGACCACGGGGTCGCCTACCGTGGCCCGGTGGCCGCCACGACCCCGGACACCCCCGGGCCCGACACCCCCGAGCCCGACACCCCCGACCTGCCCGAACCCGTCGCGGCGCTGCGAGCCGGCGTGCTGGCCGGCGACCGGCGCACGCTGGCCCGCGCCATCACCCTGGTGGAGTCCACCCGGTCCGACCACCGCGCCCAGGCCGCCCTGCTGCTCGACGCCGTGCTCCCCCGCACGGGCGCGGCCGTGCGCGTGGGCATCAGCGGTCCCCCCGGGGTGGGCAAGTCCACCTTCATCGAGGCCCTCGGCACCCACCTCACCGGCCTCGGCCACCGGCTGGCGGTCCTGGCCGTCGACCCCACCAGCGCCCGCACCGGCGGGTCGATCCTGGGCGACAAGACGCGCATGGAAGCCCTGGCCCGCCATCCGCAGGCCTTCATCCGCCCCTCGCCCTCCGGCGGCGAACTGGGCGGCGTCGCCCGCCGCACCCGGGAGGCCGGGTTGCTGTGCGAGGCCGCCGGCTACGACGTGGTGCTGATCGAGACGGTCGGGGTGGGCCAGTCCGAGCTGGCGGTGGCCGACCTGGTCGACCTGTTCGTGCTGCTCGCCTCTCCGGGCGGCGGCGACGACCTCCAGGGGATCAAGCGCGGGATCATGGAGCTGGCCGACCTGGTGGTGGTCACCAAGGCAGACGGGCACCTGCTCACCGCCGCCAACCACGCGGCGGCAGACCTGCGCCGGGCCCTCCAGCTCATGCGACCCAAGCACCAGGGGCTCACCACCGATGTGGCCCTGGTGTCCTCGCCCGCCGCCACCGGCGTCCCCGAGGTGTGGTCCCACCTCGTCGAGGCGCACCGCCACCTGGTGGACACCGGTCAGCTGGCGAGGCTCCGCGCCCACCAGGCCACGGCCTGGATGTGGGACGAGGTGCGAGCCGAGCTGGCCCGCCGCTTCCGCGAGTCGCCCCGGGTGCGCACCGTGCTGGCCGACCTGGAGCAGGCCGTCGAGGCCGGTCGCACCGCCCCCACCGCCGCGGCCCAACAGCTCCTCGACCGCTTCACCCGCTGAGGCCGGCCTCAGTTCGCAGGGTTGCGGCTCAGCCCGTGCGGGCCGCGGCCACCCGCTCCAGGAACAGCTCCGGGCCGCCGTCGAGCGGCACCCCCGCCACCTTGGGCAGGAGCTGGAACGCCAGGGTCTGGGCCAGGTTGGCCCGGTGCCCCGGGTCCAGGTCGGCCCGCCGGAGCAGGAAGGTGCGCACGGCGGCCACCTCCTCGGCGGTCACGGCCGACACGTCCCACCCCACCACCTCGGGCGACAACACCGGTGCCATGGTGGAGCCGGGGACCCCGAGCGGCAGGCCGGGAGCCCCGAGGGGGGTGGACGGGGCGTTGGCCCCGGCCCGCGGCTTCTGCACCACCAGGGTGCCGGCGGCGATGTCGCCCACCCGCTGGTTGCGGGGCGAGAAGAAGATGGCCACCGCCCCCACCAGGTAGGTGCCCGGCAGGATGTCGACCACCCGCAACACGTTGCGGATCGTCGACCCGAGGAAGGTCACCGGCGACCCGTCGATGCGCACCACCGCCAAGCCCAGCGCCCGCTTGCCCAGCGTCTGACCGGCCACGAAGGTCTCGGCCAGCACGGGGTAGCCGAGCATCACCACGAAGCCGCCAACCGAGGCGATCACCATGCCGGCATCACCGAACAGCGCCCCCAGGGCCACCAGAGCGAGGATCGCCAACACCTGCAGGGTGAGGTCGATCAGCGCGGCCGCCACCCGCGAGCTGAGCCCGGCGAGCACCACCTCGAGGTCGACGCCCTCCGCGCCCGCCAGGGTGATCCGGTCGTCGAGCTCCACGGCCGAGGACGCTACCCCGAGGCCGGAGCGGGCCGGCCCCGCCACCACACCAGGGCCCAGAACACCGCACCCAACGCCACCCCCACGGCCAGCGCCGACCACAGCGACAGGCCACGCGGGGTGACGAAGCCCTCGACCAGCCCGGTGGGTACCAACAGCAGCGCCGCCCCCAGGGCCATCTCCACCCCGGCGCGGCCCTCCACGGCCAGCGCCTCCACCCGGGTGCGGTGCCCGGGGTGCACCAGGGCCCACCCGGTGCGCAACCCCGCCGCGCCCGCCACCACGATCAACGAGAGCTCGAGCACCCCGTGGGGCACGACCAGCCGCCAGAACGCCTCACCGCTCCCGGCCTGCACCGCCAGGCCGGCGATCAAGCCCACCAGCAGGCCGTTGAACACCAGGCTCACCACCGTGATGGCCCCGCCGGTGAGCCCACCGGCGTAGGCCACCAGAGCCACCCGGGCGTTGTTG
>WBZL01000835.1_pt1 | contig 34254 bp, 32 predicted proteins | sample 5204291 | NCBI WGS metagenome assembly WBZL01 (sample SAMN12344345, study PRJNA552823) | activated sludge metagenome | biome: Activated sludge suspended growth; feature: Nitrification reactor; material: Wastewater; isolation source: activated sludge from nitrification reactor of wastewater...
AAGTGATCCGGATCCCGGGATTTCTTCGGGACTTCGTCATCCGGCTGTAACGCCCGGAGCCTTGCCGGCGTTATGGAGTTTGCCAGCCTGCTGCGACCGGCATGGACTCACCCCCCCGCGAACCCGATGACTCCCTGGCCCGGGCGAGGGAGGGGGACGAGGAGGCCGCCCGCGCGCTGGTCGAGCGCCTGCATCCCCTGGTCATGAAGATCGTCCGCGCCCACCTGCCGCGTCGGGCCGCCGAAGAGGACCTGGCCCAGGAGGTGTTCGCCCGGGTGTTCGAGCGCCTCGACCAGTACGAGGCGAGGGCCGGTGTGCCCTTCGACCATTGGGTGGCCCGGCTCGCGGTGCGACTGCCCCTGGGTCAGCTGGGCCCGCTGAGCTTCGCCGCCGCCGTGGCCCTCGGTGCGGCGGCGCTCCTGGCCCGCGGGCGGGGGCGGCCCGCGCGCACCCGGCTCGCCCTGCTGGCCCTCGTCGCCGTGCTGCTGGCCCCGGCGATCCGGTTGCACACCGTCGAGCCGGCGGCGCAGGTGGACGTGGCCGCCGACGCGGCGCTGTGGCGTTCGGAGGGACGCGCCCTGGTGGTGCTCGGTGGCCGCGTGCGCGAGGACGACCTGCTCGCCGGCCTGCGGGAGCGGGGCGTGGACCGACTCGACGTGATCGTGTGCCGCACGCCCGCGGCCTCCCTCGTCGTGGTGGTGCGGGACCTGCAGCGGCGCTACGGGCGGGCGGTGGTGCTCGCCCCCGAGGGATCGCCGGTGGTCGGCGCCGAACCGCCACCGGAGGGCGCGACCGTCGCGGTCGGCGGCCTCCTGGCCTCGATCGCGGTCGAGCCGGACCGCCTCACGGTGGTGGTCGAGCCGAGCGGAGGGGTCGACGGGGGGTCGGTGTAGCGTCGGCCGACGTGCACGTCGTGGCCCTCGGACCCCACCGCTTCGACATCCGCTATCGGGCCCTGGTGATGGGGATCCTGAACCGCACGCCCGACTCGTTCTTCGACCAGGGCGACTACTGGGACTTCGATGCGTTCCTCGCCAAGGCCGAGCGCCTCGTGGCGGAGGGGGCGGACTTCCTCGACGTCGGTGGCGTGAAGGCGGGACCCGGGCCGGAGGTCACCGAGGCCGAGGAGCTCGAGCGGGTCATCCCGGCCATCGAGGCCCTTGCGTCCCGCTTCGACCTGCCCATCTCGGTCGACACCTGGCGGGCCTCGGTGGCCCGGGCCGCCTACGCCGCCGGCGCGGTGGTGGGCAACGACATCTCCGGGTTCGCCGACCCCGACTACCTGCCCGCCGCCGCGGCAGCGGGCGCCTCGGTGGTGGCGACCCACATCCGGTTGGCGCCGCGCGTGCCCGACCCCGAGCCGGTCTACGACGACCTCGTGCCCGACGTCTGCGCCTTCCTCGCCGATCGCGCCGCCCGGGCGGTGGCCGCCGGCATCCCGCCCGAGCGGGTCATGGTCGACGCCGGCCTCGACCTCGGCAAGACCGAGCCGCAGTCGCTCGAGCTCCTCCGCTCGTCCGACGCGCTCGTCGCCCTCGGGCACCCGGTGTTCCTGTCCGCATCCAACAAGCGGTTCCTGGGTGTGCTGGTCGGCACCGAGGTCACCGAGCGGCGGGAGGCCACGCTGGCCGCGCACGCCCTGGGCATCGGCCTGGGCTGTCGGATCCTGCGGGCCCACGACGTGCGGGGCTCCCGGCGGGTCGCCGACGTCATGGCCGCGGTGCTCGAGGCCCGCGACGGGGCGGCGGCCTGATGGCCGCGGAGCCCACCCTCCAGCTCGTCCGGGGGGACGACCCGGTGCTCGTCGGTGACGAGGTGCGCCGGGCGGTGAACGCCCTGGTCGGCGACGGCGACCGGGGCCTGCTGGTCGACGAGTACGCCGGCGACGAGTACGAGCTCGGCGCCGCGGTCGACGCGGCCCAGACGCTGCCCTTCCTGACCGACCGCCGCATCGTCGTGATCCGGAACCTGGCCCGCTTCTCCAAGCTGGACGAGCTCGCCCCGCTGCTCGGCTACCTGGCCGACCCGGCGCCCACCACCGCCCTCGTGCTGGTGTGGGAGCCCGGCACCGGCGACAAGTCGCGCACCGCCAACCTGCCGAAGAAGCTGTCCGAGGCCATCACCGCGGCCGGCGGCACCCTCACCAACACCACCCTGGCCCGTCCCGCCGACCGCAAGGCCTGGATGGACGACCAGTTCGCGGCCGCCGACGTGACCCTCGACCGCGACGCCAAGGCCCTGGTGTCGGACCGCCTGGCCGACGACGTCGACCGGCTGCGGGGCGTGCTGGCGACCCTGGAGGGCGCCTTCGGCCCCGGCACCCGATTGTCGGCCGCCGACGTCGGGCCCTACCTGGGCGAGGCCGGCTCGGTGCCCCCGTGGGAGCTCACCGACGCGATCGACAAGGGGGACATCCCCCGGGCCATCGACCGGTTGCACCGCACCCTGGGGGCGGGGGAGAAGCACGCCCTCCAGGTCATGGCCAGCCTGCACGGCCACTACGCCCGGATGGTGCGCCTCGACGGGTCGGGGGCCGGCGGCGAGAAGGCCGCGGCCGAGGTGCTCGGCATCAAGGGCTCGACGTTCCCGGCGCGCAAGGCCCTGGAGCAGGGCCGGCGCCTCGGCTCGGACAACCTGCGGCGGGCGGTGCACCTGCTCGCCCGCGCCGACCTCGACCTCCGGGGGGCCAAGGCGTGGCCACCGGAGCTGGTGATGGAGGTGCTCGTGGCGCGCCTCGCCCGGCTCAGCCGGCGCTGAGCGCGGAGGACGGTTCGATCGGCGGGCGGCGCCGGGGGCTCAGGCCTCGGCGCTGAGCTTCGCCAGGCGCTTGGCCAGGCGGGACTTGCGGCGCGACGCCTCGTTCTTGTGGATCACGCCCTTGGCCGCGGCCTTGTCGATGCGCTTCATGGCGAGGCGGGTGGCCGCCTCGAGGTCCTCGCTGCCGTCGGTGGCGGCCGACTCGGCGACCTTCACCCGCGTGCGCAGCTCGGAGCGGACGGACTTGTTGCGGATCCGGCGCTTCTCGTTCTGCTTGTTGCGCTTGATCTGGCTGGCGATGTTGGCCACGGGGGGAATCGTCCTTGAGGTCTGTACGGAGAGCCGGATCAGGATAGCGGGCACGTGCCCCTCAAGGCACGTTTCCCGGCGCTCTCTTGGTAGCGTCCCGATTCGCCCATGGACCAGTCGCGCCTCCGCAACATCGCCATCATCGCCCACATCGACCACGGGAAGAGCACCCTGGCCGACCGCATGCTCGAGCTCTGCGGGGCCGTCGAGGCCCGTGACATGCGCGCCCAGTACCTCGACTCGATGGACCTCGAGCGCGAGCGGGGCATCACGATCAAGCTCCAGAGCGTGCGCCTGGAGTACGGCGACCACGTCCTGAACCTCATCGACACGCCGGGCCACGTGGACTTCGGCTACGAGGTGAGCCGGTCGCTGGCCGCCTGCGAGGGCGTGATCCTGCTGGTCGACGCCGCCCAGGGGATCGAGGCCCAGACCCTCGCCAACTGCTACCTGGCGCTGGAGAACGACCTCGAGATCGTCGCCGCGCTCAACAAGATCGACCTGCCCGCGGCCGAGCCCGAGCGCTACGCGGAGGAGATCGAGAAGGTGCTCGGCCTCCCCGCCGAGGAGGTGCTGCTCATCAGCGCCAAGACCGGCGCCGGCGTCCCCGACCTGCTCGACGCGGTGGTGGAGCGCGTGCCGCCCCCCGGCGGCGACCGGGACGCCGCGCTCCAAGGACTCATCTTCGACTCCCACTTCGACCAGTACCGCGGTGTGGTCAGCTCGATCCGCGTCGTGAACGGCGTGCTGGCCACGGGGGCGAAGCTGCGCTTCCTCCAGGCGGGATCGACCCACGAGGCCGACGAGGTCGGCGTGCGCACGCCCGAGCCGCAGCCCGTGGCCTCGCTCGGGCCGGGCGAGGTCGGCTACCTGATCGCCGGCATCAAGGACGTCGGCGAGGCGCGGTCCGGTGAGACGGTGACCACCGCCGTGCACGGCGCCGACGAGGCCCTCGAGGGCTACCGCGACCCCAAGCCCATGGTCTTCTGCGGGCTCTACCCGGTCGACGGCGACGAGTTCGCGACCCTCCGGGAGTCGCTCGAGAAGCTCCGCCTCAACGACTCGAGCTTCACGTACCAGCCGGAGACCTCCGGCGCGCTCGGCTTCGGGTTCCGCTGCGGCTTCCTCGGCCTGCTGCACATGGAGATCGTGCGCGAGCGCCTCGAGCGGGAGTTCGACCTCAACCTCATCGCCACCGCGCCCTCGGTGGAGTACCGCCTGGTCACGATGGGGGGCAAGGAGCTCGTCATCGACAACCCGAGCGACATGCCCCAGGCCGGCGAGATCGAGCGCATCGACGAGCCCTTCCTCACCGCCACCATCCTCACCCCGACCGACTACACCGGCGCCCTGATGGACCTCTGCCAGACCCGGCGCGGCGAGATGGTGAAGATGGAGTACCTCTCGCCCGAGCGCGTCGAGCTGGTCTACCGGGTGCCGCTGGCCGAGGTGGTCACCGACTTCTTCGACCAGCTGAAGAGCCGCACCCAGGGGTACGCCAGCCTCGACTACGAGCCGGCCGGCTACGTGCCGTCCAACCTCGTGAAGGTCGACGTGCTCCTCAACGGCGAGCCGGTCGACGCCTTCAGCACGATCATGCACCGGGACAAGGCCCAGGACTACGGGCGCAAGATGACCGAGAAGCTGCGGTCGCTCATCCCGCGCCAGATGTTCGACGTCCCCATCCAGGCGGCCATCGGCGGGCGGATCATCGCCCGCGAGACGGTCAAGGCGAAGCGCAAGGACGTCACCGCCAAGTGCTACGGCGGTGACATCACCCGCAAGCGCAAGCTCATCGAGCGCCAGAAGGAGGGCAAGCGGCGCATGAAGTCCATCGGGCGGGTCGAGGTGCCACCCGAGGCCTTCGTGTCCGCCCTGCGCCTCGACGACTGAGCCGACGATGCCCGAGACCGCCCCGGTCACCGTCCTCTGGTTCCGCCGGGACCTGCGCCTCGCCGACCACCCGGCCCTCGCGGCGGCGGCCGCATCGGCCGAGCGGGTCGTCGCCCTCTTCGTCGACGACGACCGCCTGCGGCGGCCGTCCGGCGCCCCCCGGGTCGTGTTCCTCGACGGGTGCCTCGACGCGCTCGACGCCGACGTCGACGGGCGGCTGGTCCGCCGCTCGGGCGATCCGGTCGACGTGGTCCCGGCGGTGGCCCGCGAGGTGGGTGCCACGGTGGTGCACGCCACCGAGGACTTCGCGCCCTACGGGCGGGCGCGGGACGGGGCGGTGGCGGGGGCGCTGGCCGCCGCCGGCATCGAGCTGCGACTGACCGGGTCGCCCTACGCGGTGGCGCCCGGGACCGTGCTCAACCAGTCCGGGCAGCCGTTCAAGGTGTTCACGCCGTTCTCCAAGGCGTGGGTGCGCCTGGCCTTGCGCCGCCACCCGCAGCCGGCGCCCGACGTGCAGTGGGTCGACGGGCTCGCCTCGACCCGCCCGGCGCCGGCCGAGCTCGGCGCCGGCGTGGTGCTGCCCCCGGCGGGGGAGCGGGCCGCCCACGACCGGCTCGACGCGTTCCTCGAGGAGGCGGTCGACGCCTACGGCGACCGGCGGGACCTCCCCGCGGTGGACGGCACCTCGCGCCTGTCGCCCCACCTGAAGTTCGGGACCGTCCACCCCCGCCAGGTCCTCGACCGCCTCGCCGATGGCCGGCCCGGTCACGACAAGTTCCGCAGCGAGCTGGCGTGGCGGGAGTTCTACGCCGACGTCCTGTTCCACCGGCCGGACACGGCCCAACGGGCCTTCAACCCCAAGATGGCCGGCATGCGCCTCGACACCGGGGCGGACGCGGACGCCCGGTTCGCGGCCTGGTGCGAGGGTCGCACCGGCTTCCCCTTCGTCGACGCCGGCATGCGCCAGCTCGTCGGGGAGGCCTGGGTGCACAACCGGGTGCGGATGGTGGTGGCCAGCTTCCTCGTCAAGGACCTGCACGTGGACTGGACCCGGGGCGCCGCCTTCTTCCTGGAGCACCTCGTGGACGGGGACCTGGCCTCCAACCAGCACGGCTGGCAGTGGGTCGCGGGCACCGGCACCGACGCAGCGCCGTACTTCCGGGTGTTCAACCCGGTGGCCCAGGGCCAGCGCTTCGACCCCGACGGCGACTACGTCCGGCGCTGGGTGCCCGAGTTGGCGGGCGTCGCCGGCGCCGCGGTGCACGAGCCGTGGAACCTGCCCGCGGGCGTGCCCGACGGGTACCCCGAGCGGCTGGTGGACCACGCGGCCGAGCGGGCCGAGGCGCTGCGCCGCTACGACGAGGTCAGGTGACGGGCGCCTCGTCCGCGTCCGGGGTGGCCGCCGCCTCGCCGGCGCCACCGTCCCCGGAATCGGCCGTGCCGCCGGCGGTGTCCGCGGCGGCGCGGTCCTCGAGGTCGTAGCCGTACTCGAAGGCGTAGCCCTCGCCCATCTCGCGGGCGATGTCGTTCAGCACCGCGCCGACGAGCGGCGCCCCCACCTGCGTGATGAGCTCGGCGGCCAGGCGGGCCTCCTTGGGCTTGGTGCGGCCGGCCGACGCGACGAGCACCACGGCGTCGACCTGCCGGCCGACCTCGAGGGCGTCGGCCACCGGCAGCACCGGTGGGGCGTCGAACACGACGAGATCCGCGAGGCCGTCGAGGGCGGCGAACACCTCGGCCGCCCGGTCCGAGCCGAGGTGCTCGGAGGAGTCGGCCATCGGGCCGCCGGCGGTGAGGACCCACAGCGAGTCCATCCCGTCGACCGGCCGGAGCAGGCCGGCCACGTCGGCGCCGCGCAGGGCGGTGGCGAGCCCCTCGCCGTCGGACAGCCCGAAGAACTCGTGCAGGCGGGGCTTGCGCAGGTCGGCGTCGACCAGCAGCACGCGCTTGCCGGTGCGGGCGAGGGTGACGCCGATGTTCGCGACGGTGGTGGTCTTGCCCTCGCCGGCGCCCGCACTCGTGAAGAGGAGCCGGTGCACGTCACCGTCCACGGTCAGGAACCGCAGCGAGGTGCGCAGGGTGCGGTACGCCTCGGCGGGCGGCGAGGTGGGGTGGGCGAGGGCCACGTTCTGGATCTGGTCCGGATCCCAGTCGACGACCTTCGGGATGAGTCCGAGGACCCGCTGCCCGGTGGCCCGCTCGAGGGCACGGCGCGAGCGGATCGAGCTGTCGAGGACCCGTCGGCCCACGGAGATGAACAGGCCGACCAGGAGGCCGAGGACGAGCCCGATCACGGCCAGGCGGGAGCCGCCGGGCGTCGTCTGGCTCGTGGCGGGACCCCGGGTGACCTGGGCGTTCGTACCGCCCTTCATGAGGTCCTTGAAGTCCTGGAGGCGGGCGATCTGTGTCTGGGTCTGGGCGATCTGGTTGTCGAACTCGTTCAGGGTGTCGCCGAGCTGGTTCTGGAGGTTCGCCTGCTGCTCGAGGAGCTGCGCCCGGTAGGCGGGCGTGGGGTTGTCGTTCAGCTGGACCTCGATGGAGTCGAGGGGGGCGCTGGCCTCGTCCCGCTGCTGCTGGAGGTTGGCCTGCTGCTGGCGCAGCGGGGCGATCTGGTCGTCGACGAGCGTGGTGCCGAGCTCGATGCGCCGGGCGAGGTAGGCGTTGACGAGGGCGTCGAGCGCCTGCTGGGCGTGGGCTGCACTTCCCGCCGACGCCGAGAAGTCGAGCGAGGAGCTCGAGCCCGAGGTGATGCGGGCGCCACCGTCGTAGGTGAACCCGAGCTGCTCGTCCACGGCGCTGCGCAGCTCGTTGTCGTCGACCACCTCGAGCTCGGCGGCGAGGTCGGACTGGAGGTCGCGCGGGGCGCCCGTGGTGTCGAGCAGGGCGGCGAGGGCGACGGGGTCGAGGGTCACCGTGGCGTCGGTTCGGAACCGCGGCGAGACCAGGAAGGCGCCCACCAGGCCGAACACCAGGGCGAGCACGACGCCCAGGGCCAGGATGCGCCACTTGTCGTGCCACAGGACCCGCAGGTACTCGCGCGCGTCGATGGCATCGTCCGGCTCGTACGGGTCGAACGAGTCATCCGCCGTTGCGAGGGTCATAGGCGGCGGATGTTACCCCGGCCCCCCGTGTCGGGCCGAGAGCCCCCGAGGGGCGACGAGGGTCGCGCTCGACCATCGTGGTGCGCGCGCCCGGTCGGTATCATCACGGGGATTTCCCATGCTCGATGACCGCAAAGCCGCCATCCTCCGTGCCGTCGTGGAGGAGTACATCGACACCGCGCAGCCGGTGGGGTCGGGTCACGTGGCCAAGGCCCCCGGCGTCGCGGTGTCGTCCGCGACCGTCCGCAACGACATGGCCGTGCTGGAGGAGGAGGGCTTCCTCCGCCAGCCGCACACCAGCGCCGGCCGGGTGCCGACCGACAAGGGCTACCGGTTCTTCGTCGACCACCTGGTGCAGCCCCAGGGGCTCGGCGCCTCCCAGTCGGAGCAGATCAAGGACTTCTTCAACCGCGCCCACGGCGAGCTCGAGCAGATGCTGCACGACACCAGCCGGCTGCTCGCCGACCTCACCGACTGCGCCGCCGTGGTCGTCGGGCCGCCCCACGACGCCACGTCCATCCGCTCGGTCCAGCTCGTGGACCTCACCGAGCGGGTCGTGCTCGTGGTCGCCGTGCTCGCCAACGGCGTCGTCGAGAAGCACACCGTGGAGCTCGGCGAGCCGCTCCCCCCGGACGTCGTCGCCGCCGCGAACGCCCACCTCGCCCAGCACCTCGTCGGCGTGGACGCCGGTGCGATCGCGGTGCCGCCGTCGTCGGGTCGCGACGAGGTCGACCGCCTCGTGGGGGCCACGTGCGTCGCCCTCGGTGCCCACGTCGACGACGACCACGTGTTCGTGGACGGCGCCTTCCGGATGGCCAACGCCTTCGACGCCGTCGAGACCGTGCGCAGCGTGCTCTCCGTCCTCGAGCAGCAGCTCGTGGTGGTCACCCTCGTGCGCGACGTGCTCGACCGGGGTCTGAGCGTGGCCATCGGCTCGGAGACGGGCATGGAGCCCCTGAACGAGTGCGCCCTGGTCGTCTCGCCCTACGAGGTGGCCGGCGAGCCCGCCGGGTCCATCGCCGTGCTCGGACCGACCCGCATGCACTACCCGCAGGCGCTGGCGGCGGTGGCCGTCGTGAGCCAGCGCCTGAGCCGCCGCCTCACCGAGGGCTGAAACGGAGCGACGTGCCCACCGACTACTACGACCTGCTGGGGATCCACCCCGACGCGTCGGCCGACGAGATCAAGCGGGCCTACCGCCGCCGGGCCCGGGACCTGCACCCCGACGCCAACCCCGACGACCCCGCCGCCGAGGCCGCCTTCAAGGAGGTCGCTCTCGCCTACGAGGTGCTCAGCGACCCCGACAAGCGCCGGCGCTACGACATGTTCGGGCCGGACGGCGTCGGGGGTGCCGCCGCCGACCCTTTCGGTGGGCCGAGTGGTGGGCTCGGCGACATCTTCGACGCGTTCTTCGGTGGGGCGAGCCCGTTTGGCGGTGGGCGGAGCACGGGCCGCTCGGGCCCGCCCCGTGGCGCCGACCTTGAGACCCTCGTCCGGCTGGCCTTCGAGGACGCGGTGTTCGGCACCGAGGCCGAGGTCAGCGTCCGCACCGCGGTGCCGTGCGAGACGTGCGAGGCCACGGGCGCCCGGCCGGGCACCGCGCCCGAGACCTGCGCCGAGTGCGACGGCGTCGGGCAGGTCCGCCGCGTGCGCCAGTCGATCCTCGGCCAGATGGTCAGCGCCTCGCCGTGCCCCCGCTGCGGTGGCCTCGGCGAGGTCGTCACCTCGCCGTGCGGCGACTGCGGGGGCGAGGGCCGCGTGGTCCGGGAGAAGACCTACACCGTCGACATCCCCGCCGGCGTCGACCAGGGCTCCACGCTCCGCCTGACCGGGCGGGGGGCCGCCGGCCCACGCGGCGGCGGGGTGGGCGACCTGTACGTGCACGTCGAGGTGTCACCGCACCCGCGCTTCCGGCGGGACGGCTACGACCTCACCCACGAGCTCCACGTGTCGGCCATCCAGGCCACGCTCGGCGTGCACATCGACTTCGAGACCCTCGACGGGGTCGAGCACCTGATCATCCCGCGGGGCACCCAGTCCGGCCGCGTCTTCCGGCTCCGCGGACGCGGCGTGCCGCACGTGGAGGGTCGCGGGCGGGGCGACCTGATGCTGCACGTCGTGGTCGACACCCCGACCGACCTGACGCCCGAGCAGGAGGAGCTGGTGCGCCAGCTCGCCGAGCTGCGCGGCGAGGACGTCGCTCCGCCCGACGCGAGCCTGCTGGGCAAGATCCGCTCCGCGTTCAAGTAGCGGGCCCGACGATGGCCGGCCCGCGGGAGGCGAAGGCCCATGCGTTCGTGGCGGACCTGGCCGCGCCCGTCCTCGACGACGACGACCGCCACCACCTCGAGCGGGTCCTGCGGCTGCGCCCGGGGGACCTCGTCACGGTCGCCGACGGCGCCGGGTCGTGGCGGCCGTGCCGCTTCGGCGCCGACCTCGTCCCCGACGGGCCCGTCGTGGTGGAGCCCCCGCCCGAGCCGCCGGTGGCGGTGGCCTTCGCGGTCGTGAAGGGTGACCGCCCCGAGTGGGCGGTGCAGAAGCTGACCGAACTCGGGGTCGATCGCCTCGTGCCGATCCGGTGCGCCCGGTCGGTCGTGCGGTGGGAGGGCCCACGAGGCGAGCGCCACCTCGAGCGCCTGCGCCGGGTCGCCCGGGAGGCGGCGATGCAGTCTCGCCGGGCCCGCCTGCCCGAGGTGGAGGCGATGACGACCTTCACCGAGGTGGCTCGCCGTCCCGGCGCCCTGCTGGCCGAGCCGGGTGGGCGACCGCTCGCGGTCGGCGACGCGCTGGTCGTGGTCGGCCCCGAGGGTGGGTGGACGCCCGAGGAGCTCGGCGCGGGCCCGGCGGCGGTGAGCCTCGGCCCCACCGTCCTGCGGGCCGAGACCGCGGCGGTGGCCGCCGGGGTGCTCCTCACCGCCCTCCGGCCCGGCGGGGCCTTGACCGCGAAGGGTGGTTGAACGCCCTACGCCCCGCGCGTATGATGGCCGGACCTGGCGAAGGGCGAACGATGAACGAGATTTCCACCGAGGGACCCTCGGCAGACTACGGGCGCAAGGTCGGCGATCGGCTGCGCGCCATCCGTCGGCAGAAGAAGCTGTCCCTGCAGGAGGTGGAGGCGACCTCGAACCAGGAGTTCAAGGCCTCCGTCCTCGGCGCCTACGAGCGGGGCGAGCGGGCCATCTCCGTGCCCCGGCTGCAGCGCCTGGCCCGGTTCTACAACGTGCCGGTCGACCAGCTCCTCCCGGTGGACGAGGGCCCCGACTTCGGCATCGCCCGTGACGACGACGAGGTCGTCGACCTCACCGACTCGCGCCTGGCGACCCAGCCGGGCTTCAACTCGGTCACCATCGACCTCACCCGGCTCGAGAGCCTCACCGGCCCCGAGGCCGACATGCTCAACCGCTACCTCACCATGATCCAGGTGCAGCGCCAGGACTTCAACGGTCGGGTTCTCACCATCCGCCGGGACGACCTGCGGGCCATCGCCTGCATCCTCGGCACGGGCGTCGACGCCGCGGGCAGCCGCCTCGACGACCTCGGGCTGGCCTCGGTCCGCAACAAGAAGTAGCCCCGGGGCCGCCGCCGGCGGCGTCGGTATCCTCCGTCGGGTCCCCGGCGCGCCCGTCCCGGCGCGCCCGTCGATCCCAGGAGCGACGCGGTGCCCCCCTTCGGCGTCTACGTGCACGTGCCGTTCTGCGCGGTGCGCTGTGACTACTGCGCGTTCGCCACCTGGGCCGACCGGGCGGACCTGATCCCGCGCTACCTGGCGGCGTGCCGCACCCAGGTCGAGCGCGAGGTGGCGGCGGGCCTGCCCCCGGTCACCAGCGTGTTCGTCGGCGGTGGCACGCCCTCGCTGGTCCCGGCCGACCTGCTCCTGGCGGTGCTCGAGCCGCTGCCGCTCGCGCCCGGTGCCGAGGTGACGATCGAGTGCAACCCGGACACGGTGACGCCGGCGCTCGTCGAGGCGTACGTGGCCGGGGGGGTGAACCGGATCTCGCTCGGGGTGCAGTCGATGGTGCCGTCCGTGCTGGCCGCGCTCGGCCGCACCCACGATCCGGCCAACGTGACCCGTGCGGCGGCCGCGGTGACCGGCGCCGGGATCGCCAACTGGAACGCCGACGTCATCTACGGGGCCGCAGGGGAGACGCTCGACCAGTGGGCGACGACGCTCGACCAGGTGCTCGCCCTCGACCCGCCCCACGTCAGCGCGTACGGCCTGACCGTCGAGCCGGGCACCGCGCTGGCGGACGACCCGGTGCGCCACCCCGACGACGACGACCAGGCCGACAAGTACCTGCTGGCCACCGAGCGGCTCGGCGACGCCGGGCTGGCCTGGTACGAGATCTCGAACTGGGCCCGGCCGGGCCACGCCTGCCGTCACAACGTCCTGTACTGGCGCCAGGGCGAGTACGCGGCCATCGGCAGCGCCGCGCACGGCCACCGGGGCGGTCGGCGCTTCTGGAACGTGCGCACGCCCGAGCGCTACCTCGACGCCGTCGAGGCCGGGCGCACCCCCGAGGCCGCGGCCGAGGCCCTCGACCCCGACGAGTACCGGATCGAGGGCCTCCAGCTCGCGCTGCGCACCGAGGCGGGCGTGCCCGCCGCCGCGCTGCCCCTCGGGGACGACCCCTCGCTCGACGGGCTGGTCGAGCTGCGGGGCGGCCGGGCGCACCTCACCGTGCCCGGCCGGCTGCTCGCGAACGAGGTGGCGGTCCGCCTGCGCTGAGCTGCCGATCCACTCGCCGGAGGCGCCGCACGCGGCGGAAACCGCGGTGGTGGCGGCGTCGGCCGACCGGAATCGTCGGGTGCGCTAGGTTCTCGCGGCATCCGGGCGGGATGCATCGACGGGGGAGGGGCGGCAGCCGCTGTGGCCGAGGGTCAGGGACGAGACGAGGTCGACGAGGCCGAGCGCGAGGTGCCCGCGGTCGAGTTCGTCGGCGTCAGCCGCCACTTCGGCAAGGTGCGCGCCGTCGACGAGGTCGACCTGGCCGTGCGCGACGGCGAGTTCTTCTCGATGCTCGGCCCGTCGGGGTCGGGCAAGACCACCTGCCTGCGCCTGATCGCGGGCTTCGAGACCCCCACCGCCGGCGAGGTCCGCCTGCACGGCGAGGTCGTGAACCGCCGGGCGCCCTACGAGCGGGACGTCAACACCGTCTTCCAGGACTACGCGCTGTTCCCGCACATGACCGTGGGCGACAACGTGGGGTACGGCCTGCTCGTCCGCAAGGTCGCCAAGGCCGAGCGCCGGCGCCGGGTGGGCGAGGCCCTCGAGCTCGTGCACCTGGCGGGGCTGGCCGATCGCCGCCCCGCCGAGCTCTCCGGTGGCCAGCGTCAGCGGGTGGCGCTCGCCCGGGCACTGGTGAACCGGCCGCGGGTGCTGCTCCTGGACGAGCCGCTGGGCGCACTGGACCTCAAGCTGCGCCAGGCCATGCAGGTCGAGCTGAAGGCCATCCAGCAGGAGGTCGGGATCAGCTTCGTGTTCGTGACCCACGACCAGGAGGAGGCGCTCACCATGAGCGACCGGGTCGCGGTGTTCCAGAACGGCAAGGTGGCCCAGGTCGGGACACCCGCGCAGGTCTACGAGCGCCCGGCGACCACCTTCGTCGCGGGGTTCGTCGGCACGTCGAACGTCGTGAGCGGCCCGCTCGCCGAGCGCCTCACCGGCTCGACCGACGCCTTCACCGTGCGGCCCGAGAAGATCCACCTGCTCCCCAGCGACGGCGGCGCCGGGGCCGACGAGTGCGTGGTGGACGCCACCGTGCGCGACGTCGTGTACCTCGGCGCGCACACCCGCTACCTGCTCGAGCTCGACGGCGGCGGCGACCTCACCGTCGTCGAGCAGAACCTCACCACCACGTCCGACGACGTGCTGGCCGCGAAGGGCCGCCGCGTGCGCGCCGCCTGGGCGCCGGCCGCCAACCACCACGTCGACCTCGACGCCACCCCGATCTCCAGCGAACCAACCGACACCTAGGGGGAACACCACATGAAGAAGCTCCGATTGCCCGTCGTGCTGCTCGCGGCGTTGATGCTCGTCGCCGCGGCGTGCGGCAGCGACAGCGACAGCGACAGCGGCGACTCCGGCAGCAGCGACACGACGCTGCCGGCCGAGGTCGGCGAGGGCGAGGGCGCGCTCAACATCGTCGCCTGGCCCGGCTACATCGAGGACGGCTCGAACGACGAGGCTTACGACTGGGTCTCCGACTTCGAGGACGAGACGGGTTGCCAGGTCGAGGTCAAGACCGCCGGCACCTCGGACGAGATGGTCCAGCTCATGTCGAACAGCGACGAGTACGACCTCGTGACCGCCTCCGGCGACGCCAGCCTGCGCCTCATCGCCGGCGAGAGCGTCCAGCCGGTGAACACCGACCTGGTGCCCAACTACGCCAACGTCGACCCGCGGCTGCAGGACGCGCCCTGGTACACGGTGGACGGCGCCAACTACGGCGTGCCCTACCAGTGGGGTGCCGACGTGCTGATGTACAACACCGACACCTTCCCCGAGGCCCCGACCTCGTGGGACGTCGTCTTCGAGGAGCAGGACCTGCCCGACGGCGAGTCCAACTCGGGCCGCGTCCAGGCCTACGACGGGCCGATCTACATCGCGTCGGCCGCCCTGTACCTCAAGGCCCACGAGCCCGACCTCGGCATCGAGGACCCCTACGCCCTGAACCAGGAGCAGTTCGACGCCGCCATCGAGCTGCTGCGCCAGCAGCACCCGCTCGTGCAGCGCTACTGGCACGACGTGACGGTCCAGGTGGAGGACTTCACCAACGAGGGCGTCGTCGCCTCGGGCTCGTGGCCCTACCAGGTCAACCTGCTGAAGTCGGACGGCCAGCCCATCGACAGCACCATCCCCGAGGAGGGCACCACCGGCTGGGCGGACACCACCATGTTGGCGGCCAACGCCCCGCACCCGAACTGCGCCTACCTCTGGATGGACCACTCCCTCGACGCCAAGGTCCAGGGTGACGTGGCCTCGTGGTTCGGCTCGGTCCCGGTCGTGCCCGACGCCTGCGAGGGCAACGAGCTCCTGGGCGAGGACGGCTGCGCCACCAACGGCATCGACAACTTCGACGCCATCGCGTTCTGGAAGACGCCCGAGGCCGACTGCTTCGGTGACGGCGGCGAGTGCGTCCCCTACAGCGAGTGGACGACGCAGTACCTCGCCGTGATGGGCGGGAACTGACCGTGACGGCGGTGGCCGGGCGGGGGGAGACCCCCGCCCGGCCGCTCACCGTGTGGCACCGCCTCTCGGCGTTCTTCTACCGCCACCCCCGGGCCAAGGTCGCGCTGCTCCTGTCGCTGCCCGTGGCCTGGTTCGTCGTGTTCTACCTGGGGTCGCTCACGGCCCTGCTGTGGCAGAGCTTCTACAAGCTCGACGACTTCACGGGGCAGGTCGACACGTCGAGCCTGACCCTCGACACCTGGCAGGACCTGTTCACCGCCGCCAACCGCGACGTCGTGCTGCGCACGATGGGCATGGCGGCCGCGGTCACCGTGGGCGCGGTCGTGGTCGCCTTCCCGCTCGCCTACTTCATGGCCCGCGTGGCCCGGCCCCGCACCAAGACCGTGCTGTTCGTCGCGGTGCTGCTGCCGCTGTGGTCGAGCTACCTCGTGCGCGTCTACTCCTGGAAGCTGATCCTGGCCAAGGAGGGCGTCCTGCCCTGGTTCCTCGACCTGTTCGGCCTCGGGGCGGTGCTCGACCGCATCCTCGAGCTGCCCGTCATCGGTGGGTCGAGCCTGGCCGTGTCGTCGCTCGGCCAGTGGATGGTCTTCCTCTACATCTGGCTGCCCTACATGGTGCTGCCGGTCGAGGCGGCCCTCGAGCGGGTGCCGAACTCCTTCGTGGAGGCGTCGGGCGACCTCGGCGCCCGCCCCCGGTTCACGTTCCGACGGGTCACCTGGCCCCTGGCCTTCCCCGGCGTCGTCGCCGGCTCGATCTTCACGTTCTCGCTGACCCTCGGCGACTACATCATCCCCACCATCATCGGGAACTCGAGCCCGTCGATCGGCGGCAACATCTACGTCCTGCAGGGGACCGCGGGCAACCTGCCCCTGGCCGCGGCCTTCGCCGTGGTCCCGATCCTGATCATGGGCGTCTACCTGCTCGTGGCCCGGCGCTTCGGCGCCCTGGGGGCACTGTGAGGAGGGCCCGGTGAGCCGCGCTGGCGCCGGTCCCGACGAGCCGCGCCGGCTCGGCCTCAAGGTCGCGGCCGGCGCCGCGGTGGTGTTCCTGCACTTCCCGCTGCTCATCGTGATCCTGTACGCGTTCACCACCTCCGAGGGCACCTACACCTTCCCGCCGCCGGGGCTCACCACCCGATGGTTCGGTGTGGCCTTCGACAACGAGAACATCTGGGAGGCGCTGCGCCTCTCGGTGAGCGTGGCCCTCGTCGCCACGCTGTTCGCCCTGGTGCTCGGGAGCATGGCCTCCGCCGCGGTGGGCCGGTACCGCTTCTTCGGGCGCGAGACGGTCTCGTTCTTCGTCGTGCTACCCCTCGCGCTGCCCGGCATCATCACCGGCATCGCCATCCGGTCGGCCATCAACCTGGCCGAGGTGCCCTTCAGCTTCTGGACGATCGTGGTCGGCCACGCCACGTTCTGCGTGGTCGTCGTCTACAACAACGTCCTGGCCCGGCTGCGCCAGACCGCCGGCTCGGTGGTGGAGGCCTCCCAGGACCTCGGCGCCTCGGGGGTGCAGACGCTGCGCCACGTGCTGCTCCCCACCGTGGGGACGGCGCTGCTCGCCGGCGGCATGCTCGCCTTCGCCCTGTCCTTCGACGAGATCATCGTCACGACCTTCACCGCCGGCACCCAGGAGACCCTGCCCATCTGGATCTTCTCGAGCCTGTTCCGGCCCCGGGACCGGCCCGTCACCAACGTCGTCGCGGTCATGGTGATGCTCATCACCTTCGGGCCCATCCTGCTCGCCCAGCGCCTCACCCGCGGGGTGGGGGGCCTGGCGCCACGCCGCGACACGGTGCGCCCCACCGCCTGACGCCCGGTCGCCGCCCGGCAGGACCACCGTCGCGCGGACCGAAAGCGCACGAAAAGGTCCCAGAATGGCGGCGAGGGGGCGCCACGGGCCGAGGTCACGTCTAGGCTGACGGGCGATGGCAGACGAGGAGATCCGGTGGCTCTCGACCGCGGACGCGGCCAAGCGGGTGGGCATCACGCCCCGCACGCTCTACCGCTTCATCGACAACGGTGAGGTCCCCGCGTACCGCTTCGGCCGGGTGATCCGGCTGAAGGAGGCCGAGGTCGACGCGTTCATCGAGTCGTGCCGCATCGAGCCCGGCACCCTGGAGCACCTCTACCCCGACGCCGGGGCCCCGGCCGGAGGGGGCGACGAGGGCGACGACGAGGACTGAGCCCGGCTCGCGCCGCGCCTCGGCCCCGCTGGGGGCCCGGGCACCCCGGTAGAGTCGACGGCGAGCCGATGCCCGAGACCCAGGTCCAGATCAGCGTGCCCGGCAACCACCTGATGGTGGCCCTGCTCGGCCAGCGCGACGAGCTCCTCCGCCTGATCGAGGGCGCCTTCGACGCCTCGATCCACGTCCGCGGCAACGAGATCTCCGTCAGCGGTCCCGACGCCGAGGTGGTCGGGCGCCTCTTCGAGGAGCTGGTGCTGCTGGTCCAGCAGGGCCACGCGCTCGAGCCCGCCGGCGTGGCCCGCACCATCGAGATGGTCCGCGCCGACGAGCGGCCGTCCGAGGTCCTCACCACCGAGGTCTGGCGCTCGGCCCGGGGCCGCACGGTGCGCCCCAAGTCGAGCGGGCAGAAGCGCTACGTCGACGCGATCCGCGAGAACATCATCACCTTCGGCATCGGCCCCGCCGGCACCGGCAAGAGCTGGTTGGCGGTGGCCTGCGCGGTGCAGTCGCTGCAGGCCAAGGAGGTCGACCGCATCATCCTCACGCGGCCGGCGGTCGAGGCCGGCGAGCGCCTGGGCTTCCTGCCCGGCGATCTCATGGCCAAGGTGGACCCCTACCTGCGGCCGCTGTACGACGCGCTCTACGACATGCTCGAGGCCGAGGGCGCCCAACGCCTGCTGGACAAGGGCACCGTGGAGGTGGCCCCGCTGGCGTTCATGCGGGGCCGCACGCTCAACCGCAGCTTCATCATCCTCGACGAGGCCCAGAACACGTCGCCCGAGCAGATGAAGATGTTCCTGACCCGCATCGGCTTCGGCTCGAAGGCGGTGATCACCGGCGACGTCACCCAGGTGGACGTCCCCGGCGGCCGCAGCGGCCTGGGTGGGCTCGAGCGGGTGCTGTCGGGCATCGACGGCCTGGGGTTCGTCCACCTCGGCGCGGCCGACGTGGTGCGCCACCGCATCGTGGCCGACATCGTCAACGCCTACGAGCGGGCCGCCGCCAACCCGTGAGGGCTCGGTGACGGGGGTGGGCGACGGGGCGGTGGTGGTCGAGGCCACCGACGAACGGCCCGACGATCGCGCCGAGGCCGTCGACCTCGACCGTTGGCGCGCCCTCGCCGCCGGCGTGCTCGCCGGGGAGGGGGTCGCCGGCCCCGCCGAGCTGCACCTGGCGTTCCTGGACGAGGCCACCATGGCCACGTTGAACGCCGAGCACCTGGGCGGCGACGGGCCCACCGACGTGCTGTCGTTCCCGCTCGACGCCGAGCCCGACCCGGTCATCGACGGGCCGGGGCCGCGCCTGCTGGGTGATGTCGTGATCTGCCCCGCCGTGGCCGCCCGCCAGGCCGGAGCGACCGACGGGCCCGCGTACGAGGCCGAGCTCGCGCTGCTCGTCGTCCACGGCGTGCTCCACGTGCTCGGCATGGACCACGCCGAGCCCGACGAGCAGGCCGCGATGGTGGCGCGCGAGCGCGTCCACCTCGCCGCCGTCGGCCTGGAGCGCCGGCCATGAGCGGGACGCAGCTGCTCTGGGGCCTCGGGGTGCTGGCGCTGCTCGTGTTGGCGGCGGTGCTGGCCATGGCAGAGACCGCCCTGACCCACCTCGGTCGGGCCCGGGCCGCCGCCATCGAAGAGGAGCGGGCCGCAGCGGCGGCCGCGGAGGGCGAGGAGGTCGACGACCGGCCCGCCGGGTCGTCGCTTCCCGAGCTCCTCCGCCGCCGTGACGAGGTGCTCAACCCGATCCTGTTCCTGCTGCTCGTGTGCCACCTGGGCCTCGCCACCGTCGTCGCCGTCGTCGCCTTCCAGTGGTGGGGCATCCCGGGCACCGTGGGCGCGCTCGTGGTGGAGGTCGGCGTGCTGTTCGTCCTCACCGAGGCCATGCCCAAGACCTATGCGCTGCAGCACACCGGGGCGGCGGCCACGCGCCTCGCGCCGTTCGTCGGCGCGCTGGCGCGGTTCTGGCCGCTGCGGTGGGCCACCCGCGGCCTGATCGGGCTGTCGAACGTGCTGCTGCCCGGCAAGGGCCGGCGGGAGGGCCCGTCGGTGTCGGAGGAGGAGCTCCTCGCGCTGGCCGGCACCGCCGCGGAGGAGGACGTCATCGAGCTCGAGGAGCGCGCCCTCATCGAGTCGATCATCGAGTTCGGCGACACCATCGCCCGGGAGGTCATGGTGCCCCGCACCGACATGGTCACGATCGCCTCGGACTTCCAGGTCGACGCCGCCATCGAGGTCGCGATCCTCCACGGCTACAGCCGCCTGCCCGCCTACGGGGAGGGCATCGACGACATCGTCGGCATCATCTACGCCAAGGACCTCATGCGGGCCGAGCGCGACGACCACGGCGAGCGGTCCGTCGCCGACCTCCTGCGACCCGCGGTGTACATCCCCGAGACCAAGAAGGTGCCCGCCCTGTTGCGCCAGATGCAGGACGAGCAATTCCACATCGCCATCGTCATCGACGAGTACGGGGGGACCGCGGGCATGGTGACCCTGGAGGACCTGATCGAGGAGCTGGTGGGGGAGATCCGCGACGAGTTCGACGTGGAGGAGCCCATGGTCGAGCCGCTGCCGGGCGGCGGGGTGCGGGTGAACGCCCGCATGGCGATCGACGAGGTGAACGACCTGCTCGACCTCGACCTGCCCGAGGGCGACTGGGACACCGTCGGCGGGTTCTTCTACAGCCAGCTCGGGCGGGTGCCCCTCGAGGGCGAGACGGTGGTGTTCGACGGCCACGAGCTGCGGGCCGAGAAGGTCCAGGCCCGCCGCATCGGCCGGGTGCGCATCACTCCGGCCACCGACGAACCCGACGCATCCGGGTCGTCGGGCCCGCTCGGTGCGACCGGGGGGAGCGCGTCGTGAAGTCGGGGTTCGTCACCGTCGTGGGCCGGCCGAACGTGGGGAAGTCCACCCTCGTCAACCGGATCCTCGGCACGAAGGTCGCCATCGTCTCGGACAAGCCGCAGACCACCCGCACCGAGATCCGTGGGGTGCTGAACCGTCGCGACGACCGCGGCGAGCTCGAGGCGCAGGTCGTGTTCGTGGACACGCCGGGTATCCACCGGCCCCGCACCGAGCTCGGCAACCGCCTCAACGCCACCGCCACCGGCACGATCGGCGACGTCGACCTCGTCTGCCTCGTCATCGACGCCAGCGCCCCGCTCGGGCCCGGGGACCGCTTCGTCGCCGCCCGGGTGCCGAAGGACGCCATCGTCGTGGTCAACAAGGTCGACGCCGCCGCCCCCGAGGAGGTGCTGCGCCAGCTCGCCAAGGCCGCCACCCTCGACCTGAGCGAGTACTTCCCCGTGTCCGCCCGCACCGGCGAGGGGGTCGACGCCCTGGTCGACCACCTCGTGCAGCGCCTCCCGGTCGGTCCGGCGTACTACCCCGAGGACATGGTCACCGACGTCCCCGAGGCCTTCTGGGTGGCGGAGCTCGTACGCGAGCAGCTGCTCGCCGTGACCCGGGAGGAGCTGCCGCACTCGATCGCCACGCGGGTCACCGAGTGGGAGTGGCCCCGCATCCGGGTCGAGATCCTCGTCGAGCGGGAGTCCCAGAAGGGGATCGTGATCGGCCGGAAGGGGTCGGTGCTCAAGCAGGTGGGCATCGAGGTCCGCAAGCAGCTCCCCGAGGGCGCCTACCTCGAGCTCTTCGTGAAGGTCGACAAGGACTGGCAGCGCCGCCCGAAGGCCCTGGAGCGCCTCGGCTACTAGCCCTCGCTCACAGCCACGGGGGCCTCCCGCAGCGAGCGCAGGTAGGCGCGGACCTCGTCGCCGTCCCTCGTGCGCCGCATCGGGGGCAGGGCCCGGACGAAGTCCCAGCGGTACGAGCCGGTGGCGAGGCGGGAGTCGAGCACGGCCACCACGCCGCGGTCGTCGGCGGAGCGGATGAGGCGGCCGGCGCCCTGGGCCAGGAGGGTGGCGGCCCGGGGCAGGTCGATGAGCCGGAACGCGTCGGCGCGGGCGCGCTCCCGCCGGGCCTGGAGGAGGGGCTCGTCGGGGCGCGGGAACGGCAGGCGGTCGATGGTGACGAGGCTGAGGGACGGGCCGGGGACGTCGACGCCCTGCCAGAACCCCATGGTGGCGAAGAGGCTGGTCTCGGGCTCGTCGGTGAACCGCCGCACCAGCGCCGGCTTGGGCAGGTCGCGCTGGGTCATCACCGGGGTGGACAGGCGCGCGGTGGCGGCGGTGGCGGCCGCCTCCATGACCCGCCAACTCGTGAACAGCGAGAGGGTGCGGCCCCCGGCCGCCTCGATGAGCCCCACCAGCTCGTCGACCATGGCCGCCTCGTAGGCCGCGCTGCGGGGCTCGGGCAGGTGGGCGGCGCAGTAGAGCAGGCCGTGGTCCTCGAACGCGAAGGGACTGCCCACGTCGAGCTGGGTGACCTCGGCCTCGTCGAGGCCCAGGTGCAGGGCGAGCGACGGGGGGATGGTGGCGCTGGTGAGCACCGCGGTGCAGTTCTCCCACAGGCGTTCGCGGAGGACCTCGCCCACGTCGATCGGCGCGACCTTGAGCGTCGGGGTGGCCTCGGGGCCCGCCACCCAGGCCACGTGGGTCGGGGGCACGTCCATCACCGCGTCGACGTCGTCCGCCAACGAGGTGGTGGCCTTCACCGCCCGCTCGCGGCGGGCGGCGACGTCGCCCGGCCCGTCGGACGGCACCTTGCGCAGGGCCGCCTGCGCCACCTCCAGGCGGGTGCGCACCTCCACGAGGGCGTCGGCGAGCTCGGGCTCGACCGCGCCGCGGAGGCGCCGGTCGACCTCGGGGGCGAGGGCGGTGGTGAGGCGGTCGCCGGCGGCGTCGAGGGCGGCGACCAGGCTGGGGTCGTCGACGATGGCGCCGACGGTGCGGGCGAGGGCGTGGAGGCGCCCGCCGCCGAGCTCGAAGCCCGACGTGGCCGAGATGACGTCCTCGAGCTGGTGGGCCTCGTCGAACACGACGACGTGGTGCTCGGGCAGCACCGCGCCGCCGCTGGCCAGGTGGGTCCCGTAGAGGTGGGTGTTGACCACGACCACGTCGGCCTCGGCGGCGGCGTGGCGGGCCTGCTCGGCGAAGCAGCCTTCGCCGCTCGGGCACTTGGCCGCCCCGGGGCACTCGCGGGGGCCCACGCTGACCGCGGCCCAGGTGGCGACCGAGGGCTCGAACTCGAGCTCGGCCCGATCGCCGGTCTCGGTGCGGTCGGCCCACTCGAGGAGCCGGTCGAGGTCCCGGTGCGAGACCCGGTCGTCGGCGTCGTCGAGGCCCAGCTCGCCCTGATCGGTGTCGAGCTCTCGCACCCGCTGGCGGCAGAGGTAGTTCGACCGCCCCTTCAGCAGGGCGTAGGTGACCTCGCGGTCGAGGTGGCCGGCGAGGAAGGGGAGGTCCTTGCTGACGAGCTGGTCCTGGAGCGCCTTGGTGGCGGTGACCACGACCACGGGCCGGCGGGCGCTGAGGGCGGCGGGGACGAGGTAGGCGAGGGACTTGCCGGTGCCGGTGCCGGCCTGGACGATCAGGTGGCGCTCGTCGGTGATCGCGTCGGCGACCGCGGCGGCCATGTTCCGCTGGCCCTCGCGCCGCTCGCCGCCGTTCGGGAGGGCCGCGGTGACCGCGTCGAGGGTCGCGAGGGCGCGGTCGGCCAGGCTCACGCGCCGCGCCCCGGGCTCGCGCCGCGCCGGGCCGCCGTCGGCGGTGTTCGGGTCACGCCGGCCGCAGCCACGACGTCGTTCCTCGGCATCACGGGAGCCACCCTAGGGGTGGGGTGTGCCGACCAGGGGCATGGCGGGGGCCCGACCGGGGAGGCGGTAGGTTGCTCCCGTGGTGGTGCCGTCCGACCTCGACCCGACGCGTATCCCGGCCCACGTGGCCCTCGTCATGGACGGCAACGGTCGCTGGGCGCAGCAGCGGGGCCTCAAGCGCACCGAGGGCCACGCCGCGGGCGAGGAGGCGCTCTTCGACACCGTCGAGGGCGCCATCGACCTCGGCATCCGGTGGCTCACCGTGTACGCGTTCTCCACCGAGAACTGGAAGCGACCCCCCGACGAGGTCCGCTACCTCATGGGGTTCAACGAGTCGATCCTGCGCCGCCGCCGCGACGAGCTCCACGAGCGCGACGTGCGCATGCGCTTCGTGGGTCGCCGCGGCTGGCGGGTGCCGAAGCGCCTCATCCGCCGCATGGACGAGTCCGTCGAGCTCACCCGGCACAACACCGGCATGACCTTCACCATCGCCTTCAACTACGGCGGCCGGGCCGAGATCGTCGACGCGGTGCGCCAGATCGTCGAAGCGGGCACGCCGGCGGACAAGATCACCGAGGCGACCATCCGCCAGCACCTGTACGACCCGGAGATGCCCGACCCCGACCTCATGGTGCGGACGTCGGGCGAGTACCGCATCTCGAACTACCTGCTCTGGGAGATCGCCTACAGCGAGCTCGTCTTCACCGAGGTGCTCTGGCCCGACTTCCGTCGCGAGCACCTGTTCGCCGCGGTGCGCGAGTACCAGCAGCGCGACCGTCGCTTCGGCGGCCTCGACGAGGGCGGGCGCCGGGCCCCGAGGGCTGCGAAGGGCTAGCGGGTGGCCCTCTACCGGGACCACGGCATCGTCCTGCGGACCCACAAGCTGGGGGAGGCCGACCGCATCATCGCCTTCTACACCGCCGGCCACGGCAAGGTGCGGGCGGTGGCCAAGGGGGTGCGCAAGACGAAGTCCAAGTTCGGGGCGCGCCTCGAGCCGACGAGTCACGTGGCCGCGCAGTTCTACGAGGGCCGCAACCTCGACATCGTCACCCAGGTCGAGACCGTCGACCACTTCCGGACGATCCGGGAGGACCTCGACCGCTTCGCCCGGGCCTCGGCCATGCTCGAGGCGGTCGACCAGGTGAGCGAGGACGCCCCGCCGTCCGCGGCGCTCTACCAGCTGCTGCTGCGGGCGCTGCGCACGCTCTCGGCCCGGTCGTCCAACCTGGTCGTGGCCGGGTTCTTCTGGAAGCTCCTGGCCCTCGAGGGCCTGCGCCCGAGCGTCGAGGCGTGCGTGCGCTGCGGCGCGCCGGACGAGCTCGTGGCGTTCGACCTCGACGAGGGCGGCGCCCTGTGCCGCGGCTGTCGCCGGGGCACCGCGGTCAGCCCCGAGGCCGTGCTGCTGCTCCAGCAGATCCTCGGTGGGCGCCTGGCGAGCGCGCTCGACGCGCCGCCGTCGCCGGCGACCGTCGAGGTCGAGGTGCTGGCGACGCGGGCGCTCGAGCACCACCTGGAGCGTCGTCTGCGCTCGTTCGGGGTGCTCGAGCAGGCGTGACGGCCGGCGCGGGACCGCGGGCGGGCGTCGCGCCCGTCAGCGGGCGAGGAGCAGCCCGAAGTCGTTCGTGTTGCTCGTGTCGGTGGTGGCCACCGCCACGATGATGAACACGATGTAGGCGACCAGCAGCGCGGTCACGAGGTAGCCGAGGATCAGCCCGGCGAGGGCCATGCCGTCGCCCTGCTGGGTGCCACCGGACTCGCGGATCTGCTTGCGGGCCATGTGGCCGAGGACGATGGCCACGATGCCCGAGATGCAGGTCACGAAGCCGAGGCACCCGCAGACCAGCGCGGCGATGGCCAGGCCGTTCGTCCTGGGCGCCTGGTAGGCGGGGGTGCCGTAGGGCTGGGCGTAGCCGACCGCCGGCGGCGCCGGGCTCCACGGGGCCGCCGCCGGTTGCGCCGCCTGGTCGGGCGGGTACCACTTGCCGTCGGAGGCCTGCCACCAGCCGGGACCCTGCGAGAAGTCGCTCATCGCTACCACCTTTGCACGTTGTACGACCCGGCCCGGCGTTGTCCGCCCGGGGAGGCGGCGCCACGAGGCGGGTCAGCGGCCGAGAGCCATCATCCCGAAGTCGCTCGTCGTGTTCGGGTCCGACGAGGCGATGGCGACGATGACGATCACGAGGTAGACCAGCCCGATCGCGAGGCCGATGTAGCCGATGATCAGGCCGGCCGTCGCCAGGCCGTCGCCCTGCTGCATGCCGCCCGACTCCCGGATCTGACGCTTGGCGATGTGCCCCAGCACGATGGCCACGATGGAGCCGATGCCGCACAGGACGAGGCTGCAGACCAGCGACGCGATCGCCATCCCGTTGGTCTTGGGTGCCTGGTAGGCGGGGGTGCCGTAGGGCTGGGCGTAGCCGACCGCCGGCGGCGCCGGGCTCCACGGGGCCGCCGCCGGTTGCGCCGCCTGGTCGGGCGGGTACCACTTGCCGTCGGAGGCCTGCCACCAACCGGGACCCTGCGAGAAGTCGCTCATGGCTCCAGCTTGGCACGAACCTCCCGGCCCGGCCGGGGAGGGGGTTGGTAGGGTGCGGCCCGCCCCCACGAGCCCCCGAGGTCAGCCATGAGTGACTACCCGCCGCCCCTGCCGGGCGACGCCGAGCCCACCAGCGACGCGGGCGGCACCGAGCCGCCGGCGATGGACCCCAGCGAGACGATCTGGCACGCGCCGCCGCCCCCGGGGGGTGACGAGCCGGGGGCCGCCGCCCCCGTCGCCGACGTGCCCACCGCGCCGGCCTACTCGCCGCCGCCGACCCCGGCGCCCGGCTACCCGCCGCAGCCGGCCGGCTACCCGCCGCAGCCGTCGTCCTACCCGCCCCAGCCGGGCTACGGCGCACCCGCGCAGGGCTACCCGCCGCAGCAGCCGGGGTACCCGGCCGCGCCGGGCTACGCCCCCCAGCCCGGCTACGCGCCGCCGGCGCCCGGCTACGGGGCACCGGGCTACGCGCCGGCGGTGCGACCGCCCGCGGTGGGCCCCGACGGGCGGCCGCTCAAGTCGAAGATGACCGCCGGTCTCCTCGGAATCTTCCTCGGCAGCATCGGCGTCCACCGCTTCTACCTGGGCTACGCCGGGATCGGCATCGCCCAGATCGTGGTCACCTTCGCGACGTGCGGCATCGGGGCCATCTGGGGGCTCATCGAGGGGATCATGATCCTCACGGGCTCGCCCAGCTTCTCCACCGACGCCGAGGGCCGTCCCCTCACCGACTAGCGCCCGCCGGCGGCGAGGCCGGCCGCACACGCGACGAGGCCCTCCCCACCGGGGAGGGCCTCGTCGCGTCGGCGCCCGAGGGGGCGCCCGACCGTCCGGGTCCGGCCTACTGGTCGATGGCCCGCCACTGCTGGGTGGCGTCGTCGAACTGCAGCCAGGCGCCGGCGTTGGCATCCCACTGGATGTAGGCGTTGCGGGCGGGGTCCCACTGGGGCTCGGTGCCGCCGGGCGCCGCGGCGGCGGCCGGTTCGGCCGGGGCCGCGGGCGCGACCGGCTCGGCCGCCGGGGGCGTGTAGGGGGCGGCGGCCGGCGCCGCCATGCCGGCGGCGGGCGCACCGTAGGGGGCGGCCGGGGCCGGGGTGCCGTAGGGGTCGGTGGGGGCGCCGAAGGCACCGGCCGCGCCGGGCACGGGCGGGCGGCCCAGGTCGGCCTTGGCCACGACGTGGGTCTTGGCCGCCTTGTCGCCGATGCGGGTGTGGTCCTTGCTGGTGAGCAGCAGGATCAGGCCCAACAGGCCCGGGATGCAGTAGGGGAGCATGTCCACGATGAGCAGCAGGCTGCGCACCAGGGCCTTGATGGGCCCTGGCGGGTTGCCCTCGTCGTTGACCACGCGCAGGCCCATGATCCCCTTGCCGGGGGTGAAGCCCTTCACGCCCTGGAGGATGACCAGTGCACCGATCCAGTAGCCCCAGTACACGAGCCAGAGCAGCGCGGCCTTGCCGCCCCCGACGCCGTACACCGTGTCGCCCGCCGTGAGGCAGGTGCCGGTGCACGTGGCGAAGTCGGTGTCGGCCGAGTCGGCCAAGGCGAAGAACAGGACCGACCAGATGGCCTGGAGGATCACGTAGTCGATGATGAAGGCCACGACCCGCTTGCCGACGACGGCGGTGGGGTCATGGGCGGGTTGTGCGTAGGCGCTCACGGCGCTCTTTCTACCGCATCTGCGCTAGGCCAGACGGGACGGGTCGATGAGCCGCCACTTCTGGTTGGCCTCGTCCCACCCGATCCACCGCTCGACCTTGGGCTCCCACCGGACGTAGGTGCCGAGGTCGTCGTTCCAGATCGGGTCGAGCGACCGCTCGGGCGACTGCGCCGGGGTGGGCCGCGAGACGATGTCGGGCCCGGCCGCGGCGGCGACCGCAGCGACCGGTGCCGGGTCGGGTGCCTCGGCCGGCGGGGCGAACACCGAGGGATCGGCGTCGGCGGCACCCTCCTCGGGGCCGTACCCGTACCCGTAGTCGTGCTGGTCGTTGGGCTCTTCGCCGTACCCGGCGAGCTCGACCTCGTCGGCGGGCACCCGCTCGGCCGCACCGCCGTCGCGGCGCCCGGCCCCCCGGAGGCGGGCGGCGAAGCGGCGGTCGACGACGAAGGTGCCGGCCGCCATGTCGCCCACGCGGCGGTGGCCCTTGGTGAAGGTGGCGAGGATGAAGCCGAGGGGCAGCACGATCTCGATGAGGTCGACGACCCAGAGCAGCGTGCGCACCAGGGCCCGGCCGATGCCCGGCTTGTGGCGGGTGCGGGTGACGCAGCGCACCCCGGTGAGGGCCTTGCCGAAGGTGGCGCCGGTGAGGCCCTGCAGGAGCACCCAGTCCACGAGCAGCGCCGCCCAGAACAGGCCGACCGCCAGCCAGAACTTGTCGCCCGGCACGACGAGCACCGACTCACCGAGTGCGGGGACGCCCTTCGGGAACCAGAGGGTGGCGTCGCCGCCCTCGAAGCGGAAGCCGGCGGGCTCGGCGGCGATCGCCGTCCCCGTGAAGCGCTGGCCGAACACCACGATCGTGGTGAGGAACACGGCGTCGAAGAGCAGGACGTCGAGGAGCCAGGCGAGGGTCCGTCGGGCGAGGACCCGCGTGGGATCGCTGCGGCGCGCCGGGCCGCGCTCGTCGTCGGTCACGGGGCTATTCCTACCGCATCAGCGCAAGCCAGGGTGCGGCGCGCGCCGGTCGCGACCGTCGGCAACCCCCGTCGGGACCGTCAGAGGTGAGGGCTAACCTCCCCACGATGCCCGCCGACGACGCCGCCCCGACCTCCGACGCTGACCCTGCGCCCGCCGGCGGGCCGGGTCCCGACCGGATGGAGCAGGTCGTCAACCTGGCCAAGCGGCGGGGGTTCGTGTTCCCGTCGGCGGAGATCTACGGGGGCTTCCGGTCCGCCTACGACTACGGCCCCATCGGCGTGCTCCTGCTGCGCAACGTGAAGGACGCGTGGTGGCGCTCGATGGTGCAGCTCCGCGACGACGTGGTCGGGCTCGACGCCGCCGTCCTGTCGCCGCCGGCGGTCTGGGAGGCCTCGGGTCACCTCGCCAACTTCTCGGATCCGATGGTCGACTGCCGCAACTGCGGGGCCCGCCACCGGGCCGACGACATCCCCGACCCGGACACGTGCCCCACCTGCGGCGCCACCGGGACGTTCACCGAGGCCCGCCAGTTCAACCTCATGTTCAAGACCCACGCCGGCCCCGTGGAGGAGGACGCGGCCATCGCGTACCTCCGGCCGGAGACGGCCCAGGGGATCTTCGTGAACTTCGGCAACGTGCTGCAGGCCAGCCGCAAGAAGCCGCCCTTCGGCATCGCCCAGATCGGCAAGTCCTTCCGCAACGAGATCACCCCCGGCAACTTCATCTTCCGCACCCGCGAGTTCGAGCAGATGGAGATGGAGTACTTCGTCCCGCCCGAGGAGGCGCCCCGCTGGTTCGAGTACTGGTGCCAGCAGCGGCTCCAGTGGTACGTCGAGCTCGGCATCGCCCCCGACCACCTGCGCCTGCGGTCCCACGACCCCGACGAGCTGAGCCACTACTCCGCGGGCACGTCCGACGTCGAGTACCTGTTCCCCTGGGGGTGGGGCGAGCTCGAGGGCATCGCCAACCGCGGCTCGTACGACCTGACCCAGCACGCGCAGGCATCGGGCGAGCGCCTCGACTACTTCGACCAGGCCAGCAACGAGCGGTACACCCCGCACGTCATCGAGCCGGCCGCGGGGGCGACCCGCACGATGATGGCGTTCCTGCTCGACGCCTACGACGAGGAGGAGGTGCGGGGCGAGACGCGGACCGTGCTGCGCCTGCACCACCGCCTGGCGCCGTACAAGGTCGCGGTGCTGCCGCTGTCGAAGAAGGACACCCTGACCCCGATGGCCCGTGACGTGCTCGCCGCGCTCCAGCCCCACTTCATGTGCGACTACGACGAGACCCAGGCCATCGGCCGGCGCTATCGCCGCCAGGACGAGCTGGGCACGCCCTACTGCGTCACCGTCGACTTCGACTCCCTCGAGGACCAGGCCGTCACGGTCCGAGAGCGCGACTCGATGGAGCAGGCCCGCATCCCGGTCGTCGACCTGGTCGACCACCTCCGGGAGCGCCTCGCGTGAGCGGCACCGGGGCGGACGCCGGCACGGGGGACGCCCCCGAGCCGACCGAGGACGACTGGTTCTCGGCCAACCGGGCCATGTGGGACGAGCGGGTGCCCATCCACGTGGGCTCCGACTTCTACGGGGTCGAGGAGTTCAAGGCCGGGCGCTCGACCCTGCACCCGTTCGAGGTCGCCGAGCTGGGCCCGGTCCGGGACCGCGAGCTCGTCCACCTCCAGTGCCACTTCGGCCTCGACACGCTGTCGTGGGCCCGCGAGGGGGCCCGGGTCACCGGCCTCGACTTCTCGGAGCCGGCGGTGGAGGCGGCGCGCACGATCGCCGACGAGTGCGCCATCCCCGCCCGCTTCGTGTCCGCGAACGTCTACGACGCCCTCGAGGTGCTCGACCACCGCTACGACGTCGTCTACGTGAACGTCGGCGCCCTCAACTGGCTGCCCGACGTCTGGCGGTGGGCCGAGATCGTCGCCGAGCTGCTCCGCCCGGGCGGGCGCCTCTACCTGCGGGAGTCCCACCCGGTGGCCGACGTCTTCGCCGACGAGGAGCTCACGGTCGCGTACGACTACTTCGCCGACCCCGAGCCGCTCACGTGGGAGGACGCGGGCACCTACGCCGACGCCGACGCCGCCACGCAGCACAACCGCTCCTTCGAGTGGCAGCACCCGGTCTCCGAGGTGCTCTCGGCCGTCCTCGGCCAGGGCCTGCACCTCGACCTCTTCCACGAGCAGCCCTTCACGGTCTACGCCCGCTGGCCGTTCCTCGAGCGCCACGACGACGGCACCTTCTGGATGCCGGAGGACCGGCCCGTGCTGCCGTTGATGTACACCCTGCGAGCGACCAAGGTTGGCTGACATGCCCGAGAGCACCTACGTCTACGGGTTCGACCACGAGCACCCCGTGCCGCCGATGGAGCGCAAGGACCTGCTCGGCGGCAAGGGGGCGAACCTCGCCGAGATGACCTCGGTGCTCCGCCTGCCCGTCCCGCCCGGGTTCACGATCACCACCGAGGCGTGCCGGGCCGCGCTGGCCGGCGCCTGGCCCGAGGGACTCGCCGACGAGGTCGCGGCCCACGTGGGCCGGCTGGAGGAGCGCATGGGCGGCCGACGGCTGGGCGCCGGCGACGACCCGCTCCTGGTCAGCGTGCGCTCGGGCGCGAAGTACTCGATGCCCGGGATGATGGACACGATCCTCAACCTGGGCCTGAACGACGAGTCCGTCCAGGCGCTGGCGCGGACCACGCGCGACGAGCGCTTCGCCCTCGACTCCTACCGCCGCTTCGTGGCCATGTACGGCAAGGTCGTGCTCGGCGTGCCGGGGGAGGAGTTCGACCGGCGCTTCGAAGGGGCCCGCGACCTCGCCGGCGTCGACGCCGACCACGAGGTGCCCCCGGTCGTCCTGCACCTCGTGATCGACCGGTACAAGGACCTCGTCGAGCAGCACACGGGCGCGCCGTTCCCGCAGGACCCCGTCGAGCAGCTCCACGGCGCCATCGAGGCGGTGTTCCGCTCCTGGCAGTCGCCCCGAGCGGTCACCTACCGCCGGCGGGAGCGCCTGCCCGACGACCTGGGCACGGCCGTGAACGTGCAGGCCATGGTCTTCGGCAACCGGGACGACGAGTCCGGCACCGGCGTCGGGTTCACCCGAGATCCCGCCACCGGCGCCGCGGGCAGCTTCGGCGACTTCCTCGTCAACGCCCAGGGCGAGGACGTCGTGGCCGGCATCCGGGCCACCCAGCCCCTGCGCGAGATGGGGGAGCGCTGGCCGGCGCTCTACGAGCAGCTCCAGGGCTACTTCGCCACGCTCGAGGGCCACTACCGGGACATGTGCGACACGGAGTTCACGATCGAGCAGGGCAAGCTCTGGATGCTGCAGACCCGGGTGGGCAAGCGCACGGGGCGGGCGGCACTGCGCCTCGCGGTGACGATGGTGGACGACCCGGCGATCGGGCTCAGCCACGCCGAGGCGGTGGCCCGGGTGTCGGCCGACCACCTCGACCAGGTGCTGCACCCCCAGTTCGAGCACGTCGAGCACCAGGTCCTGACCATCGGCCTCGCCGCCTCGCCGGGCGCGGCGGTGGGGCAGGTGTACTTCGACGCCAACGAGGCGGTGGAGGCGGCCCACGCCGGCCAGGAGGTCATCCTCGTCCGCCAGGAGACCTCGCCCGAGGACGTCCACGGCATGGAGGTCAGCCAGGGCATCCTCACCTCCCGCGGCGGCCTGGTGAGCCACGCCGCCGTTGTGGCCCGGGGTTGGGGCAAGCCCGCGGTCTGCGGCGCCGAGGCCATCGTCGTGGGTGACGACCAGTTCCGGGTGGGGGAGACGGTCGTGCGCAAGGGCGACGTCATCTCCATCGACGGCAGCACCGGCGAGGTCGTGCTGGGGGCCATGCACCTCACCATGGGGGAGACGCCGGCCGAGTTCGACGTCGTGCTGGGCTGGGCCGACGAGGTGCGCGGCACCGGGCTCGGCGTCCGTGCGAACGCCGACACCGCGGAGGACGCCGCCCGGGCCCGGGATCACGGCGCCGAGGGCATCGGCCTGTGCCGCACCGAGCACATGTTCCTCGGCGACCGGCTGCCGGTCGTGCGCCGCATGATCCTCGCCGCCACCCCCGAGGCGGAGGTCGAGGCCCTCGACGAGCTGGGTCGGGTCCAGCGGGAGGACTTCGAGGGCCTGCTCGAGGCCATGGACGGCCTGCCGGTCACCGTTCGCCTGCTCGACCCGCCGCTGCACGAGTTCCTCCCCGACGTCGAGGAGCTCGCGGTGAAGGAGGCCCGGGTGGGCCTCGACGGCGAGGAGACCGAGCTGCTGGCCGCGGCCCGCACCTGGAGCGAGGCCAACCCGATGCTCGGCACCCGTGGCGTGCGCCTCGGCGTGCTGAAGGACGGGCTCTACCGCATGCAGGTGCGCGCCCTGCTCGAGGCCGCCGCCCGGCGCCGGGCCAAGGGCGGCCGCCCCATCGTCGAGATCATGATCCCGCTCGTGGTCACCGAGGCCGAGCTCGCCCTGGCGCGGAGCTGGGTGGAGGAGGAGCTCGCCGGTCCCGCGGGCGAGGGCGTGGCGGCCGGCGACGTGCGCATCGGCACCATGATCGAGACGCCCCGGGCCGCGCTGTGCGCCGACCAGATCGCCCGGCACGCCGACTTCTTCTCGTTCGGCACGAACGACCTCACCCAGATGACGTTCGGCTTCAGCCGCGACGACGTCGAGGGACGCCTCATGGAGCGCTACCTGAAGCAGGGCCTCATCGCCGGCGACCCCTTCGACAGCATCGACCCCGACGGCGTGGGCGGCCTCGTCGCGCTCGCCATCGAGCGGGGCCGCTCGGTCAAGCCCGACCTGAAGATGGGTGTCTGCGGCGAGCACGGCGGCGACCCCGCCTCGATCGCCCTGTTCCACCGCCTCGGGCTCGACTACGTCTCGTGCTCGCCGTACCGCGTGCCGATCGCCCGGCTCGAGGCGGCGCGCGCCGTGCAGGCCGCCGCCGGCGCGTCGTAGGGGAGGGGCGGGCTCCGGGGTGGGGATCGTCGACGAGGACATCGTCCGCGTCCGGGAGTCCACGGACATCGTCGCGGTCATCTCGCAGCACCTGCAGCTCCGGCGGGTCGGCCAGCGTTGGGTCGGCCTCTGCCCGTTCCACGCCGAGAAGTCGCCCTCGTTCTCGGTGAACGCGGAGCAGGGCCTCTACTACTGCTTCGGGTGCCAGGCCAAGGGCGACGCCATCACCTTCGTGCGCGAGATCGAGCACCTCGACTTCCCGGGTGCGGTCGAGTGGCTGGCCAACAAGGCCGGCATCACCCTGCGCTACACCGACACCGGCGAGAACGAGGGCCGCAAGCGGCGCAAGCGCCTGGTCGAGGCGATGACCCGGGCGGTCGAGTGGTACCACGAGCGCCTGCTGTCCTCGCCCGACGCCAAGGAGGCCCGTGGCTACCTGCGCAGCCGGGGCTTCGACGGGGCCAAGGTGCGGGAGTTCCAGCTGGGCTGGGCGCCCGACGACTGGGACGCGCTCGCACGGTTCCTGAAGGTGCCCGACGACGTGCTCACCGACACCGGCCTCGGGTTCGTGAACCGGCGCAACCGCCAGCAGGACGCCTTCCGGGGCCGGGTGCTCTTCCCCATCTTCGACGTGCAAGGCGAGCCCGTCGCCTTCGGTGGCCGGGTGCTGCCGGGCCACGACGGGCCCAAGTACAAGAACTCCTCCGAGTCGCCCCTCTACGCCAAGAGCAAGGTGCTGTACGGCCTCAACTGGATGAAGGCGGGCATCGTCGAGGCCGATGAGGCCATCGTGTGCGAGGGCTACACCGACGTGATCGGCTTCGCCGACGCCGGGCTGCGGCGGGCCGTCGCCACGTGTGGCACCGCGCTCACCGAGGAGCACTTCCGCAGCCTCAAGCGCTACGCCCACCGGGTCGTGCTGGCCTTCGATGCCGACGCGGCGGGCCAGGCCGCGGCCGAGCGCTTCTAC
>WBZL01000836.1_pt1 | contig 34251 bp, 26 predicted proteins | sample 5204291 | NCBI WGS metagenome assembly WBZL01 (sample SAMN12344345, study PRJNA552823) | activated sludge metagenome | biome: Activated sludge suspended growth; feature: Nitrification reactor; material: Wastewater; isolation source: activated sludge from nitrification reactor of wastewater...
AACAATTGGTGGTTACAGTCCAGCAAAATTACGCCGCTATCAAGATATAATTGAGCATGGTTTAAGCTATGACTTTCAGCAAATAAATAAGTCTGGATTTGCACATGCAAATTATATAAACATGCTTAATGCACGATACATCAAACAAGCACCAGAAGCAAGTGGTGTATTTGTTAATCATTATGCATTAGGCAATGCTTGGATGGTGAACACGCTTGAGACAGTAAATTCTCCAGAAGAAGAAATATTAAAAATTAGAACGATAGATCCAGCAAAAGTAGCATTGGTAAATAAAGAGTTTGCAAGCTATATACAAGATGTAAAACCTAATGCAGATACGATTATAAACGATATGCGCTATGTTAAACAGATAGACACCAAAGATCCAATGAAATTGGAATATACATTCAAGTCGCCAAAAGATGAGTTTGTAGTTTTTTCTGAAGTAATTTATCGTCCTAATGAAGATTGGATTTCATATATCGATGGCAAACCTGCTGACCATATTCGCGTCAATTATATTTTACGAGGCATGAAAGTCAAAGCAGGCGAACATAAAATTACATTCGAGTTTAAACCAAAATTATATGCCATGACGAATAATGTTTTGTTGTTAGGCAATGTATTATTTTATGTAGTAATAGCTGGTTTAGCATTTTTGTATGTGAGAAAAAGAAAAAGCGTGAGTAATCCAACAGCCTAAAATGGAAAAAATTTTTTCGTTTATTATCATTAGTTATAATAGAGCAGAGGATACCATTTCTGCAGTAAAAAACGTATTACAACTCCATGATGTTGAAAATTGGCGAAAAGAAATAATTGTATTGAATAATGGTTCAACACAAGATTATTCAGCTTTCCATTTTTTTTTAAATACACTAAATGAAGTGGAAAGAAAATGGATACATTATATCAATTCATCTGTTAATCTAGGTGTTGCAGGCGGAAGAAATCATTGTATTAAAATTGCACAAGGTGAGTACTTGTTATTTATGGACGATGATGCTGAAATTATTCAACAAAATGCCATTTCAATTATTTTAGATAAGTATAAAAAATACAAGCAAGAAAATTTAGCTATTATTGGTTTTTTAGGAAAAAATCCATTTACGGGTAAATTAGAAACGCCATTAAAAAATCAGGATTTAATTAAAGGTAAACAAGAGGTTTTTTATAATTTATTTTTTGGATATGGGCATGTTTTTCCTAAGAAATTAATAGACGACACTGGCTTGTATCAAGAAGATTTCTTTTATGGTATGGAAGAATACGATTTGAGTTATGCCACAGTGAAAGCTGGCTATTCTATCTTGTTTACACAAGATATTGTAGTGATGCATAAACAAAATCCGAACGGCAGAGAGCCAAGTAATACAACGTATGCCAGAATGTTTGCCAATAAAATTATTGTATTGTATAAACACATGCCGATGTTATATGTGTGCACACATTTTATACTTTGGTCCGCATTTTTTTTAGTTAAATCCCGTTTTGATATTCGATTATATTTTGCAACATTACACAGCCTGCGTCAGCGTATTCGTGTAGCACCACGACATGTGATGAATGAAAATGGAATGAAGTATTTGCGTAAAGTTAGTGCGCGAATTTGGTATTAGTATATGGATTTTTTCCAAATAGGAATACTTGTTTTTTTGGCACCAAATCCTTCGAAAAAATTGGCGATACTTTTTTTAGAGCTACCACAGAAATTAAAAATTTTATTTCTCTGAATAGTGTCTTGGATAATATAATGCAACAAAAAAGTCATTGCACCTGAATTTTTAAAAGAAGTATCATAGCCACCATATAGATAATAAACACATTTTGCATCTTCAACAATAAGAATAGAAGCTAGCACATTGTTTCGTTGATCAATACAATCAAGTGTTTTTCCCATTCCATTTTTCTGCGTAATATGTTGGAGTTTTTTATAAAGTTCAAATGACAATTTTATTTGTAAGTTCTGGCGAATAAATGTTGATGCTAACAAGGCATATGAAATGGAAATGTTTTTACTTTCAGAAATGATGTATTGATTTTTCACACCTTTTTGTACATTGCGTGCATGGTTTGTACTTAATGAAATTTCTGACTTCTTTTTTATGCAATAAGTAGGGTACACTTCCGATTTATATTTCAAAGCATGCAAGTCAATATTTGAATATTCTGGCAGAAATTTAAAATAAGATTTTAATGTGTGAGGCAATTGGCGGAAAAGATTTTCGCTAATAGCTTGTTGCTGCTTAGCAGTGTAATGTTGTAAAAAAATGATAGACTGATAAAAACTGACATCTGGTAAATAGATACGATTGGTTAAAATATTTCCTTTTGTACAATACGGCAATGCAGCTTTAATTTCATTGTCTTCTTCTTGTAATATCACATTCCATTTTTCTGCTACAGCATCTAACCAAATCGCACGTAAAAAAACAGGAATTATATCAGCATGTTGATTGCAAAATGCAATATATTTTTTCTTGGCTGTCAATTTATTTTATTAAAGATTTTACACCTACATTCCAAAAGAAAAAACTCCATTGGTCAGCAACTTCTTCAATAATCATTGATGTTGGTTTACCTTTTCCATGTCCTGCATTTATACCGATGCGAATTAACAAAGGCACTGATTTGTTGCCATATTCTTGTAGTCGAGCAGCAAATTTAAAACTATGCGCAGGCACTACTCTGTCGTCATGGTCAGCAGTTGTTATCATCGTTGCAGGATATTTTATGTCTTTTTTAATGTTGTGATATGGTGAATAGCGATACAGATATTCAAACATCTCTTTGCTTTGTTCACTGCTTCCATATTCGACAACCCATCCATGTCCAACGGTAAAATGTTGGTATTTTAGCATGTCCATCACGCCAACGGCAGGAAATGCTACTTTGAATAATTCTGGTTTTTGTGTCATGCATGCGCCAACAAGCAAACCGCCATTTGAGCCACCAGCAATAGCCAGCTTTTCTTTTGATGTATATTTTTGTTTGATTAAATATTGTGCAGCATAAATAAAGTCATCAAATACATTTTGTTTTTTCATCAACATACCGGCCTCATGCCAAGCTTGCCCATATTCGCCACCACCACGTAAGTTTGGCAAGGCAAACACGCCACCATTTTCTAATAATAAAATTCGAGAGGCTGAAAATCTTGGCGTTTCATTGCTGTTAAAACCGCCATAGCCATACAGATATGTCGGATTTTTCCCATTTAAAATGATGTCTTTTTTATGTGTAATAAACATCGAAACTTTAGTGCCATCTTTGCTTTTGTACCATACTTGTTTGGAAACATAATCCTCCGGATTAAATTTTAAATCAGGTTTTAAGAATAAACTAGAATAACCATTATTTAAGTTGTGTATGAAAATGGAATTCGGATAATTAAAAGAGGAATAGGTGTAGCTAAAAAAAGTTGAATTTTGTTTGCCATAATATATTTCTATGTTTCCAATACCAGGTAATGCAATCTCTTTTTCATTTTTTCCGTTTAGGTCATATGTCATTAGTTTACATGCAGCATTTTGTAAATATTTGACAATAATTTTTCCATTGCTGATGCCAATATCTTCTATTAAAGCATCTTTTTTTTCTGCAATAATTTTCTTCCACTGTTTTATGTCATTATTCTTTGGGTCAACTAGTATTAATTGCTTGTTTGAGGCATTGTCATCTGTAAGAATTAAAAAGTTATCTTGAATGTTATTTATTAATGTGTATGAATTTTTATATGATGTAAATAATGGTGTAAAATTCCAACCTGGCTCGCTTATTTTTTTAAAGTATAACTCATTGCCATAAGTACCTTTGAATTTATACAAATACAGATATGCTCCATCTTCTGATACATATGCAGCATTGAATGAATTCGGATCATTTTTATCGCTATATATTAAAATATCCTGCTCCTGCGGCGTTCCTAATTGATGATAATAAACAGATAAATACTCATTTTTTGAACTTAATTCTTTGCCAGCTTCAGGCTTTGGATATCGCGAATAATAGAAACCGTTTTTGTCCCACGATGCAGCACTACTTTTTAACCATTCTAATTTGTCATCTAATCTTTTTTTTGTCGCAACTTCATAGATATACATTTCCGACCAATCACTACCTGATTTATGCGAAGATATGGCAATATATTTATCGTCTGTAGAAACACCTGAAATACTATATGTTGTTAATCCTTTTTCGTCCAATTCATTTGGATTGATAAAAATTTCAGGCTTGCCGTTTGCAATTTCTTGTATATACAAAATGGCTTGATTTTGCGTGCCTTCTTTCTTCTCGAAAATAAGCTTGTTGCCAATAATAATTGGGTTGTCGAGCTTTGCATAATCATATAATTCAGTGTATCTTTTTTTAATTTCCTCACGATACGGAATGTTACTCAAGTAGGAATAGGTAACCTTATTTTGCATACTTACCCAATCTGTAGTTGCTTTGCAAGTATCGTCTTCCAACCATTGGTAAGGATCTTCTACAATAGTACCGAAATATTCATCTGTGTGATTTGTTTTTATTGTAGTCGGATATGGTATATTTAATTTTTTACTCTTCTCTTTTTTTGAATACACAGTGTGCGCAATCAAGGTAATTAATATCAATCCAAAATATTTCATCTTTCTTCGTTTTTAATTGAACGAAATTAACGATTTTTAATGTCAAAATAGGTTAAAAATTAGTACATTACAGCATATTGAACAACGAATAATATAAACATGCAACATAAAATCACATCATTTGATCAATATCAAAAAACGTATCAATATAGCGTAAATGAACCTGAACAATTTTGGAATGAAATTGCAGATTCATTTGTATGGAAGCAAAAATGGAATAAAACTTTAGAATGGAATTTTAAAACACCTGATGTAAAATGGTTTTTGAATGGCAAATTGAATATTACAGAAAATTGCTTAGATAGGCATCTCGAAAAAAATGGAAATAAACCAGCGATAATTTGGGAAAGTAATGATGTAAATGAAGCCAACAGAACACTTACCTATAATGAATTGCATGCAGAAGTTTGTCGATTGTCGAACGTACTTCAGAATAATGGTGTTGTAAAAGGTGATCGCATTTGTTTGTATATGCCAATGATTCCTGAGCTGGCAATCGCAGTTTTAGCTTGTGCGCGCATTGGTGCTATTCATTCCGTTGTTTTCGCAGGATTTTCCTCCAAATCCATTGCGGATAGAATTAATGATGCATCATGTAAATTATTACTAACAGCAGATGGATTATATCGCGGAAATAAAACTATTAACTTAAAAGAAATTTGTGATGAAGCATTAGCATCAACACCATCAATCGAAAAAGTAATTGTTTATCAACGCACACATCAAAAAATTGATATGCAAATTGGCAGAGATGTATGGTGGCATAGTGAAATGCAAAAGGCAGCAACACATTTTGATGCTGTAGAAATGGACAGCGAAGATCCATTGTTTATATTATACACATCAGGCAGTACTGGAAAACCCAAAGGAGTCGTTCATACACAAGCTGGATATATGGTGTACACTTACTACACATTTTTAAATGTATTTCAATATGAAGAAGATGATATTTTTTGGTGTACCGCAGATATCGGTTGGATTACAGGTCATTCTTATATTGTTTATGGACCTTTACTAAATGGTGCTACAACCGTAATGTTTGAAGGCATTCCGACATATCCTGATGCTGGAAGATTTTGGGCAACAATCGATAAGCTAAAAGTAACAAAATTCTATACCGCACCAACGGCGATTCGTTCTCTAATGGCAAACGGAATTGAATTTGTTACGCCTTATAAATTAGATACACTTAGAGTAATTGGTTCCGTTGGTGAGCCTATAAATGAAGAAGCATGGCATTGGTATCATCACCATATAGGAAAAGAAAAATGTCCATTAGTGGATACATGGTGGCAAACAGAAACTGCTGGTATTTTAATTTCGCCATTGGCATTTATAACGCCAACAAAACCAACTTATGCGACACTTCCTTTGCCAGGTGTACAACCTGTATTGGTAGATGCACAAGGTTCTATCCTTCAAGGAAATGATATTGAAGGATTCTTGTGTATGCAATTTCCTTGGCCTGGTATTATACGCACTACTTACGGCGATCATGAGCGTTGCCGACAAGCTTATTTTGCTTCGTTTGATAATTTATATTTTACGGGTGATGGCTGCCGACGTGATGCCGATGGCTATTATCGAATTATTGGCAGGGTCGATGATGTGATGAATGTCAGCGGCCACCGATTAGGAACAGCAGAAGTGGAAAACGCTATAAATGAACATCCTAATGTAATAGAAAGTGCTGTGGTAGCATATCCACACGATATTAAAGGACAAGGTATTTATGCTTTTGTGATCGTTGATAAACAAAGTATAGATCAAGGTGTCGTAGATACAGATGCACCGTTTGAAGAAGGTGCTGGTATTGACAATAGCTTGCAATTATTAAATAGAGCAGCTTTTGAAAATGAGATTAGAAATATTGTAAGCAAAATTATCTCGCCCATTGCAAAACCAGATAAAATTCAAATCGTATCAGGATTGCCTAAAACGAGAAGTGGTAAAATTATGCGACGAATACTACGAAAAATAGCAGAAGGAGATATCAGTAATTTAGGTGATACCACCACCTTATTAGACCCGAATGTGGTAGAAGAAATTAAACAAGGTGCTGGAATTTCTACAAAGAATTGAAAAATACTACACATGATTTATTGAAATTAATTAACTTTACATCGTGAAATTATTTACTATCCTATTCAGTATGTATGTTCTCGCACTTTCATTTGCGCCTTGCGCAGATGAGTTAGAATGTAATGAAATATACCCTACGGAGAGTTCACATAGTAAACATACACATGAGAAGGAAAACTGCACACCATTTTGTATTTGTGCTTGTTGCGGTCAACATGTAGTCAATAAATTCAATTATTTTACGCCACAAAACAAAATTAAAACGGCCGTAATCGAAGAATATAAGGTTATCGTAAATCAAACTTTTATCTCACAATTTAATGCCAATATCTGGCAACCACCTAAGATTTCTTAATCGACGAAAATATTGCTACACGCAATAATATCTCCTGTCAATTCCTTTTGAAAGAATGACATTTATTTCGATTATTAAATTTTATTTATGTTAGATAAGATCATTTATTTTAGTATTAAAAATAAGTTTGTTGTTGCAGTAATGACCATGCTATTGATAGTTTGGGGCATTTGGAGTGCTAGCAAATTACCAATTGATGCAGTACCTGATATCACCAATAATCAAGTACAGATTATTACACTATGTCCTACTTTGGCAGGTCAAGAAGTGGAACAGTTAGTCACATTTCCGATTGAGCAAAGTATCGCTAATTTGCCAGATATTATTGAGTCAAGAAGTATTTCAAGGTTCGGATTGTCAGTAATTACAGTGGTTTTCGACGAAGATGTCGATATTTATTTCGCACGCCAATTAATCAATGAAAGATTAAAAGAGGCTGAGGAAAAAATTCCAAATGGCATTGGCAAACCTGAATTAGCACCTGTGAGCACTGGATTAGGTGAAATATATCAGTACGTTTTACATCCAAAAAAAGGAAGTGAACAAAAGTATTCTACCATGGATTTACGTACAATGCAAGATTGGATTGTAGCGCGCCAACTAAACGGCACCAAAGGTGTTGCAGAGGTGAATAGCTTTGGTGGTAAGCTTAAACAATACGAAGTATCTATTAATCCATTTCGCTTGCAAGCAATGGGCATCACAATTCCAGATGTATTTAATGCGCTCGAAAAAAATAACCAAAACACAGGCGGCGCATACATCGATAAGAAACCCAATGCCTATTTTATAAGAGGAATTGGCTTAGTTACTTCGCTTGAAGATGTAGAAAATATTGTTGTTAAAAGTAATGCTAATAGTGTACCTGTTTTTATTAAAGATGTGGCAAAAGTACAATTCGGAAACGCAATACGATATGGCGCACTTACTTATAATGGCGAAGTAGATGCTGTCGGAGGCGTTGTCATGATGTTAAAAGGTGAAAACAGCAATGAAGTAGTACAACGCATAAAAGAAAAAATGATAGTGATACAAAAAGCATTGCCAGCAGATGTTATCATTGAAGCCTATTTAGACAGAACAGACTTAATCAAAAGAACGATTGCCACAGTTGAAAAAAACTTAATAGAAGGTGCACTAATTGTCATCTTCGTATTGGTATTATTTTTAGGCAATTTTCGCGCTGGTTTAATCGTAGCTTCAGCTATTCCTCTATCAATGTTATTTGCACTAAGTTTAATGAAACTATTTGGCATTAGCGCTAATCTAATGAGTTTAGGCGCAATCGATTTTGGATTAATTGTAGATGGTGCAGTGATAATAGTAGAAGCAACATTACACCATTTAGGATTGCGACAGTCTATGCGAAAACTTACAGCTGCAGAAATGGATGAAGAAGTTTATGTATCAGCATCTAAAATAAGAAGCAGTGCGGCATTTGGTGAAATCATTATTATGATGGTGTATATTCCAATTCTTTCCTTGGTAGGAATTGAAGGAAAAATGTTTAAACCAATGGCAATTACAGTGGGTTTCGCCATTTTAGGTGCTTTGATTTTATCGCTTACATACATACCAATGATGTGTGCATTATTCTTGCCAAAACAAGCGATGCCACAACATACATTTTCCGACAAGATGATGGCATTTTTTCATAAACTTTACCTTCCATTATTACAAAAAGCAATTCGATTTAAGTATCTCTTAATTGGATGTACAACGACACTATTTTTTATCTCGCTATTTTTATTTAGCAGAATGGGTGGTGAATTTATTCCAACATTGCAAGAAGGAGATTTTGCCTTTCATTGTATGTTGCCACAAGGAACATCGCTTAGTCAAAGCTTAGAAACGTCTATGCAAGCTTCTCGTATTATTAAACAATTTGATGAAGTAAAAATGGTAATTGGAAAAACGGGTACAGCAGAAGTGCCAACAGATCCAATGCCTCCAGAAGTTACAGACATGATTATTATTCTGAAACCACAAAGTGAATGGAAACAGGAGAAGTCATATGATGAACTCGCTGATGAGATATATGAAAAATTAGATGCTATTCCAGGAGTGTTTTTTGAAAAAAGTCAACCAATACAAATGCGATTTAATGAACTTATGACAGGCATCAGACAAGATGTTGCTGTAAAGGTATTTGGCGAAAATATGGATACACTTTTGGCTTATGCAAATAAGGTTGGAAGTGTCATACAGACCGTTGAAGGCACTACTGCACCAATGGTTGAGCGTGTGGAAGGATTACCACAAATTAATATCGAATATGACAGAATGCGATTGGCTAATTATGGATTGTCTGTAGAAGAAGTAAACGATATTGTAAGTACAGCATTTGCGGGAAAATCAACAGGTGTCGTTTACGAGAATGAACGTAAATTTGATTTAGTAGTGCGCTTAGATTCGACATTTCGCAATTCTATAGAAGATGTAAGTAGCTTGTTTATTCCAACATCACAAGGAAATCAAATTCCACTTTCACAAGTAGCAAATATTTCTTACAAATTAGGTGCAGCACAGATTAGTCGCGAAGATGGAAAACGAAGAGTAGTTGTAGGGTTTAATGTCGATGGAAGAGATGTGCAAAGTGTGGTTAAAGAAATTCAAGAGAAATTATATAATAAATTCCATTTGCCAACAGGATATTATCTTACATTTGGTGGCACTTTTGAAAATTTACAACAAGCCACGAACCGTTTGTTAATCGCTGTTCCTGCTTCTTTGTTCTTAGTTTTTGTGTTGTTGTTTTTTACCTTCAATTCAATAAAACAAGCCTTGCTAATTTTTACTGCTATTCCAATGAGTGCAATTGGTGGTGTATTTGCGTTACTCATTCGAGATATGCCATTTAGCATTTCTGCTGGTATTGGCTTTATAGCATTATTTGGCGTTGCTGTACTTAATGGAATTGTATTGATAAGCACCTTTAATCAATTGGAAAAATCAGGTGATAATGATGTGATACATCGCATATTAGAAGGTACAAAAATCCGACTTCGTCCTGTGTTAATGACAGCAACAGTAGCCTCTTTAGGTTTTTTGCCAATGGCATTAAGCAATAGTTCAGGCGCTGAGGTGCAAAAACCTTTAGCCACCGTTGTTATTGGTGGTTTGATATCAGCAACTTTCTTAACTTTATTTGTTCTACCATTGTTATATATAATTGTAAATGGAAAATTTTCTAAAATAAATTCAAATATGAAAACAGTAGTAAGTTCGCTTGTGTTGATGCTATTGAGTGCACACATATCACATGCACAAACCAAAGTAATGACAGTAGATGAAATTACAGCAATGGCAATTCAAAATAGTTACAAATTGAAAGCCGAAGATTTGAATATTCAGTCAGCAAATAGCTTGATAAGAAGTGCTAATGAAATGCCAAAATTGAATGTGAATGTGCAGTTTGGTCAATATAGCAGCATTAAATTTGACAATGCATTTAGTATCACTCAAACTATTCCATTTCCCACATTATTTGCTGCCAAAAGAAATGCCATAAAAGCAGCAGTATCTTCAAAAGAATTAGATAAACAGATTGCAAAAAATGAAATTGTGCTAAAAGTACAATCCTATTTTTATCAATTATTATATTTAGAAAATTACAATCAAAAACTACAATATTTAGATAGTCTATATCAAGATTTTGTTGCTACTTCTTCATTAAGATATAAAAGTGGTGAAACTAAACAGCTTGAAAAAACCACTGCGGAAGCTAAACGAAATGAAATCATGTTGCAATTGTCGCAAAACGAATTTGAGATTGCTATTTGCTATAAAACGCTCAAATTATATATGGATAATAATGATTCATTTGCCATTCACCGCGACGCAATGTACACGCCAATTATTGTGTCTGCATTAGCAAATACAGTACAAATGGAACAACATCCTACAATACAAAAACTTCAACAAGAAGCAATCGTTGTAGAACAAAATAGAAAAATTGAAAAAGCTAATGGATTGCCTGATTTTACACTAAGTTACGCTAATCAATCTCTGATTGGTTTTCAGAATATAAACAATCAAGATGTGTTTTTTAATGCAGCCAAACGCTTTCATTATGGTGCTGTTGGTATAGATGTTCCTTTGACGTATGGCGCTACGAAATCAAAAATGAAATCATTAGAAATTCAAAAACAAGCATTGCAAGCAACAGCACAATTTGAACGAAGAGAATTAGAAGTACAATTACTCAATGCGCAACAACAATACTTTCAATATTTATCACAATATAGATTCTATATTGATAACGCATTACCGTCTGCACAAGAAATCATAAAAGCAGCGAAATTAGGTTATACTTCTGGTGAAGTGAATTATATAGAATTTCTTTTAGCATTAGAAAATAAAACAGAAGTGGAGTTAAAATGCATGCAAACCATACAACAAATTAACCAAATCGCACTTAACATCAATTATTTAACAAGTAAATAAATCACATGAAGTTTATCATAAAATCAAAAAATATACATTGTCTTATTTTTGCTCTATTCTTTGCGCTCATATCGTGTAATACACATCACGAAGATGATGGTCATACACATGCAAATTCTGCATCATCACAAGGTGAAAACAATAATGTAAATGCAAACTCGATTGAAACGGAACCAACTATTACTGCATTGACAGATGAGCAAATAAATTCTGTCGGTATTATATTTGGCAAAGTAGAACAAAAACAATTAACAGCAACGCTAAAAGCAAATGGTGCATTACGTGTACCTAATAATAACAAAGCGAATGCAACCTCTTTGTATGGTGGCGTAATAAAATCAATCCATGTGCAAGTTGGTAGTTTCGTAAAGAGCGGTCAAGTTATTGCCACAATTGTCAATCCTCAGTTCATTCAATTGCAAGAAGAATATCTAACTGTCAGTAGCAAGATACAGTATGCTGAACAAGAATTAAGTCGCCAAAAATTATTAAATGATGGCAATGCAGGAGCACTAAAAAACTATCAAAGTGCCAATGCGGAATTGAAAATTTTAAATACACGCAAAGCTTCACTACAAGAACAGATACAATTAATGGGAATAAATCCAGCAACTGTAAACAACACTAATTTGCGCACTGCATTGGTGGTGAAAAGCCCAATTTCAGGCACTATTAGCAATGTGTTTTCTAAAATTGGTAGTTATGTAGATGTTTCGTCTCCTGTTGTAGAAATTGTAGATAATACACAACTACATTTAGATTTGAATATTTTTGAAAAAGATTTACCAATATTAAAAGTCGGTCAAGTAATTCATTTTACATTAACGAATAATCCTATTCATGAATATGATGCCAAGATTTATAGTATTGGTTCTTCTTTTGAAAATGATAGCAAAACAATTCCCATTCATTGCACTGTGCAAGGCAACAAAACAGGATTGATTGATGGTATGAATATTACAGCCATTGTAAGTTTAAATAATGTTACAACAAATGCGGTCCCGAATGATGCCATAGTTGATGCAAATGGAAAAAGTTATATTTTTATGATTACTTCCAAAAAACCAGATGAACATCACGATGAAGATGAACATAGCCATGCAGCGAGTGAAATTAAAAAATCTTCAGATAAAAATACGACAAATTTTGAACGAATAGAAGTAGTAAAAGGTGTTTCAAATGTTGGATATACTGCTATTACACCAATTTCTAATTTACCATCAAATGCTCAGATTATTACTAAAGGAGCATTCTTTGTAAATGCTAAACTGACAAACCAAGGCGAAGCTCATTCTCATTAATCAAACTTAATAATCTACAATGAAACAATATTTTCTAACATTACTTATCACCATCTCATTGCTTCTTAATGTTCAGTATTCGATAGCACAAAGCACGGTCACATCAGCCTCTATCAAAACAAATATTTATTGCGATCATTGTTTGGAATGTCCTACTTGTGGCATATTATTACTAAATAAATTAAAACAGATTAAAGGAATAAGACAAGTAAATATCAATACTACTTTAAAGCTGATAAAAGTATCCTATGAACCATCTGTTATTAAAATAAATTCAATTAGAGAGCATATTGCAGCACTTGGATATGATGCAGATGCAATAAAAGCAAGTATTTCAGCATATAATTCTTTAGATGCATGTTGTAAAAAATAAATTTTATTACTATGGAACACCAACATAAATACGACAATCAAGGCAAACAGCTATGTTGTAATCAGGTTGAAAAAATATATGATAATGCTGGTGCAAAATCACTTTTGCATCACAACCACGACGAACATGGGCATAGCCATGACCATGATGGTCACACGAGTAATATACGATTATTCTTGCCCACTGTTTTATCGCTGTTGTTGTTGTTGTGTGCTATCTGCTTTGACCATTTTCTACAAGCATCATGGTTTGTTGGATATATACGTATTGCTTGGTTTTTTATAGCCTATTTGTTAGTTGGATTTTCAGTTCTAAAAGAAGCATTTGAAAGCATTGTAAAAGGTGATATTTTTTCAGAGTTTTTACTGATGGGCATTGCTACTATTGGCGCTTTCGCTATTGGTGAATTTGAAGAAGGTGTTACAGTAATGTTGTTTTATTCCATAGGCGAAATTTTTCAAACGATTGCTGTTAAACGTGCTAAATTAAATATAAAAACACTCATCGACCAAAGGCCAGACACTGCAAATATTCTCGTCAATAATCAAATCCAGTCGCTTAAAGCTGAAGATGTTAATATAGGTGATATTGTACAACTAAAACCAGGTGAGAAATTAGCCTTAGATGGAGAATTATTATCAGATAATGCCTCGTTTAATACAGCGGCATTAACTGGCGAAAGCAAGCCTGATACCAAAGTAAAAGGCGATGTAGTTTTAGCTGGCATGATTAACCTACATACAATTGCCCAAGTAAAAATAACTACATCATATACTGATAGCAAATTATCGAAAATCATTAACATGATTCAAGATGCTACAACACACAAAGCACCAACAGAATTATTTATTCGAAAATTTGCAAGAATTTATACTCCAATTGTTGTGCTCTTAGCAGTCATGATTTGTTTTTTACCTGCAATTTTTATTAGCAATTATCAATTCAAAGATTGGTTGTACCGCTCATTAATATTCTTAGTTATATCCTGTCCATGTGCATTGGTAATTAGTATTCCGCTTGGTTATTTCGGTGGTATAGGTGCTGCTTCTCGCAATGGTATATTATTTAAAGGCAGTAATTTTTTAGATAAATTAGCAAGTATTCAACATGTAGTCATGGATAAAACAGGCACTTTGACAAAAGGAGTTTTTAAAGTGCAAGAGGTACAAATTTCTCCAACATTTAATAAACAAGAAATATTAGATCTCGTTAACGCAATAGAAAGCCATAGCACACATCCAGTGGCAAGTGCAATTCATCAATTTGTTGGAGAAATAAATTCTACTATTCAGTTGCAACAAGTTGAAGAAATAAGTGGCCATGGCTTAAAAGCATTACATAATAATAAAATGTTGTTGGTTGGTAATTTTAAATTATTAAACAAGTTTAATATTGCTCATACAGTCGATCCTAATGCGATAACAGATACTGTGATTGCCATTGCACTTGATAATCTATTTGTTGGTTTTATCACGATAGCAGATGAGATTAAAGATGATGCTCAACAAGCCATTAAGCGACTCCATCAAATGCATGTACAGATAACAATGCTTAGTGGTGACAAATCTACTGTTGTGCAACGTGTGGCTAGTAGCTTACAAATTAAAAATGCTTTCGGTGATTTATTGCCAGAAGATAAGGTAAACAAAGTAAAAGAAATTAAAAGTAAAAATGAATCTGTTGCATTTGTTGGAGATGGAGTTAATGATGCGCCAGTTGTTGCTTTGAGTGATGTAGGAATTGCTATGGGTGGGCTTGGAAGCGATGCGACTATCGAAACGGCTGATGTAGTAATACAAAATGATGAACCTTCAAAAATTGCAACAGCAATTCAAATTGGAAAACAAACAAAAAAAATAGTTTGGCAAAACATCAGTTTAGCATTTGCTCTAAAACTTATTGTATTATTATTAGGTGCTGGTGGCGTAGCTACAATGTGGGAAGCTGTATTTGCTGATGTTGGCGTTGCCTTATTGGCCATTGTAAATGCTGTACGCATTCAACAAATGAAATTCGATAAGTAATAATTCAAAGAATTTGTTTAAACAATTTTTACTATATTTCCATCAAAACTGACTATTGTGCCTCTTGTCAGTTGATTGCGTTTTCGAGTTTCTATTTTTCCATTTACTTTTACTAAACCTTCTTCTATAACTGCATTTGCATGTGCTCCATTTTCGCACCAAGCGATTGCCTTTAATAACTGATTAAGTAAAATGATATCATCTTTTATTTCAAAAGTTTCCATTTTTTGTGTAATTTAATACTATACAAATTTATTGTCTTAATGTAATACTATGAAACAATTACTACTTTATTTTTTGTTGATGTTTTATTCTGTTTCATCAGTAAAAGCACAAACATATAAAGCAAAAATTATTACCAATTATGGCACAATGACTGTTGTTTTATTTGATGATACGCCAAAGCATCGCGATAATTTCATTAAGCTTGTGAAAGATAAATTTTATGATAGTCTTCTGTTTCATCGTGTTATAAAAGGCTTTGTCATTCAAGGTGGCGATCCTAACTCAAAACATGCATCAGACACTGCATTCCTAGGCGAAGGTGATTTAGGCTATACAATTCCAGCAGAGTTTAGGACAAGTCATTTTCATACAAAAGGCATGTTGGCACAGGCAAGAGATAATAATCCAGAGAAAGCATCATCAGCTTGTCAGTTTTATATAGTACAAGGTAAAATTGCAGATGACTCTACTTTCATAAAAGCAAAGCAGCGAACTGGCAATGACACACCAGAATCCAATAAAATCGTGTATCGAACAATTGGCGGCATTCCACATTTAGATATGAACTACACTATCTACGGCGAAGTAGTAAAAGGGCTAAAGGTATTAGATAAAATAGCATCTGTTAAAACAGATAAGAATGATAGACCGCTTTTACCAGTACGCATTAAAACCATCAAATTACGACCTGTAAATTAAAATTTGTCATCATATTGACAGAATTTAGCTAAAAATTGTCATTACGTTGACAGAATTTACGTTAATTTTGTCATTACATTGACAGAATTTACGTAAATTTGAGTATGGAATTCAATAGAATACAGCAAGAAGCACTTGAAAAATATATTAAACCACAAAAAGTAACACTCTTGTTAGGTGCTAGACGTGTTGGTAAATCGATATTGATTGAACAATTCTTATCGCAATACAAAAAGCCATATTTGTTTTTAAACGGTGAAGATGAAACTACGCTAGAATTATTAGCAGTTAAATCAGTAAAAAACTATACACGCTTATTGCAAGGCAACGATTTATTAGTTATTGACGAGGCACAAAATATACCGGACATTGGCAAGAAACTAAAGCTAATGGTGGATAACATAAAAGGATTGAAAGTGATTGTAAGCGGTTCTTCTGCTTTTGATTTATTAAATCTTTCTGGCGAACCATTGACAGGTAGAAGTTATACACTAAATCTTTATCCTTTACATCAAAGCGAAATTGCACAACATGAAAATGCTATCCAAACTAAACAGAATTTAGAAGAGCGTTTGATTTATGGCGCTTATCCTGAATTATGGCATCTAGATAGTTTAAATGAAAAAAGAAATTATTTAAATAGTCTAGTGCATTCTTATTTATTGAAAGACATTTTAGTGCTAGATGGCATCAGAAATGCAAGCATACTGCATAATCTTTTAAAATTGATTGCTTATCAAGTAGGAAAAGAAGTATCGTACAATGAGCTCGGAAATGCACTCGGAGTTAGCAAAAATACAGTTGAAAAGTATTTGCATTTATTGACTAAAGTTTTTGTACTCTATAAAGTAGGTGCATATAGCAATAATCTACGTAAAGAAATTTCAAAAAGTCAACGTTGGTATTTTTTAGATAATGGCATTCGTAATGCTGTTATTGGCGATTTTAATCCATTGGCACTTAGACGCGATGATGAAAAAGGTGCATTGTGGGAAAATTATATATTTTCAGAAAGATTAAAACTCACTAGTTACAGTCAGAAATTTGTCAATTTCTATTTTTGGAGAACCTATGATCAACAAGAAATAGATTTAATAGAAGAAGATAATAAAAAAATAAGTGCATTTGAGTTTAAGTATTCAGACAAAAAGAAACCTAAAGTGCCGATTGCATTTGCTCAAGCATATCCTAAAGCACCATTTTCTGTAGTCAACTCGAGTAATTACTTAGATTACATTCTGTAAATCTGTCATCGTATTGACAAAATTTAGCTAAAAATTGTCATTACGTTGACAGAATTTCGATTTTTAGTTCAATTCTACTGTTTGATAAATTGTTTGCTTGCTTGTCGCAAATCATCATTCAATAGCAAATAATATTGACCACTCGGCAAATTGCTAATGTCAATTGAATGATTAAGTGTGACATCTTCTTTTACAATTTCACCAAGCATATTCGCTATTGCATAATGTATGTTGTTGTTGCTTACAAAACCACTAAATGAAATGAAATTATTAGCAGGATTTGGAAATAGTTTTATGTCAGTGTTTGTTTTATTTTGCTGAATAACAGCGGTCGTCAAGCAAGTATTGTCTAAGCGATTGATATAGTTCCACAACATAGTGTCAAATGGCGAAGAAGCATCATTTCCAAAATTTGAATCGCCAAAACGCACAATTACTGTTTTGGTGCTTGGAATGACATAAATTTTTTGATCGTTTTTTCCTAATGCACAAAATAAATCGTCTGGTGCATTGGGAATTAATTTTGTAGGAAATACTGTTTGCGTACCTGGCAGCATTACAGAGTTTTTTCCATTCAACCACCATAAATAACCATAGGACAAATTTTTATTCTGCGATGTATTGATCATTGCACGAAAATAACTTGTGTCATTTAATACTGTATCAGCTTGCCAAATTCCGCGGTTTAAAGTCAGCAAACCATACCTTGCCATATCGCGTGCATTACTATAATACACACTATTAAACCAAAAACCATTCATGCCCGTTTTAGATTCCAACCAGTCATAGGTTGCCGTATTATAATTAGTGCCATTCGCAGCTGTAATCACATCTTCAAGCTTTCGGTATGCTCCGCTGTGATATGCCCAACGAATACCTGCATCTGCTTTGTATTGTAAGCACGTTGCTGTTTGACTTAAGTTGTCACAGGGTTGTGTTGGATTGTCATCTAATCCGCTTGTCATCGTGAGTAGATGCTTTATAGTGATTTTATTTTCTTTTTCAAGACTTTCACTCGTCCATGATGTGCCTAAATATTTCGATACAGTATCATTAATATTTAATTTTCCTTTTTGCTGCGCAATACCAATCATCATTGCGGTTAAGCTCTTTCCTGCACTTGCCCAATAATGTATTGAGTCTGCCGTAAAGCTGCCAAAATATTTTTCTAACACAATTTTTCCATTCTTTAAGTAAATAAATGCATCAGAATTTGCATTTCCTAAATAGGTATATAACGAGTCTATGTCATCATTACACCAGCCTAAAGTACGAGGAGAAATAGTATCCCAAGTGCTGTTGTTTTTTGGCGGAAAATATAGTGGCTGTGCAAAGGTATTCACCAAAATAAATAAACAAATTATAGTAGCGAATTTTTGCATGATTGATTTTTTGTTAGACTATCTAATGTTGCGTAGGTTTAATTTATTGCAATGTTGGTACAAGCTATATTTTCAAACCGGATTTTTATTAAATGTAATAAAAAATACCTACTCAAAAGAATAGGTATATAACGCTAAAGTCACCGTGTTATTTTATCTGTTTAATTAATGTCATTGTTCCCTATTTTGATTCGATATATTTTGCTAATTGTGAACTCGAGTTGCTAAATGCAAAATCGTCGTATAATGTGTAATAATTATTTTTATCCATTGTTTTGTCGTAGCAATATTTGGCAATAGTAAGCTTGTTTTGTTCAAATGAAAATTGTTGCATTAACTGAGAAACATGATCAGTTTTTAGCATTCTATTTTTTAATGCAGACTTGATGATTTCTATTTTTTTATCATCAAAAGCACTATTCTTTATAACACTGAGGAGCGACTGTAATTCATTATCTTCTAATACATTGCCATAGCCATAATTTCCCGGATAATTCGGATAATTATTGTTAGAGCCATTGCCCCAACCATTATTCCAGTTGTTATTCCAGCCTTGTTGATTATTCCAATTGTGGTTCCAATTATTACCACATTTTGGTCGAGATGGTTTTGGATTATTTGGATACCAATTGTTGTTATAGTTTTGTAAATGATCGACGTACCAACTGCTTTGTGTAAATGGAATTTTTTCAATTATTTTTAAACCTGTATATCTGTCTAATTCTGCAACAATTCGATAGCCATCAAGCACGTTCACCGTTTGCTCAAAAATTGTTCTGCCATTAAACCCGTTTTCATATACTTTTAAATTGTAGTTGCCACTGTATAAATCAAAAAAACGAAAAACACTACCTGTGTTTGTGATTATCTGATTGTTTAAGCTAACTGTATAATTTCCATTTGAATTTAATTTTATAAAAAATTCACCGCTAGCAAACAGTGTGCTGCTGATAATAATGGAAAATGCGAGTGTAAATATTTTTTTCATACGATCTATTTTATAGAAAATCGTATTACAATCGCCGTGCCAAAACGTAATTATAATAGTTTATTAGTAGAATTATTAAGCTAATTCAACTTGTTTTTAGGCATTAACTCAATAATTTTACTACAATATTGGGAATGTATTTTAGTTGGTTTATTAATTCATTCTCGAGTTTTACACCAACTTTCGTAGATTGGAAAGTTAAAGGTTGTTCGTTGTCATCATATAAATAAAAGCTAAATGGTTTTTTGCCTTTATATTTAGATACGATGTTATATATTTTATCAACTTTTGCTTCATTCATATCTTTATAGTGCATGAGTATTCGAAGTCCTTTTCCATACCTCTCTAATACATCTTGTAAGAAATCAATTTGAGTAATTCGCAATTCATACTTGTTTTGATCGCGGAAACTTTGTTTATATATGCCTTTAATAAACAAACGATTTCCTTGTTCTAAAAAGCCCAAATACTTTGTATAGTTTTCATTGAAAAATGCGATTTCCATTGTGCTATCTAAGTCTTCAAACAGCACATTTGCCCACGGTTTTCCATTTTTTGCAATGCGCTTATTTACACTCGAAACCATACATGCGATAGTTACTTCACTCTCTCGAAAATTTTCAATAATTTCAAAAGTAGCGTTACAAAATGTTTTTATTTCTAATTCAAAATCATCGAGTGGATGACCAGAAATGTAAATACCAGTAACCTCTTTTTCTTTTTGCAGTTTTTCAAAAGATTGCCAAGGATGCGTTTGTGGAATTTCTGGTTCAGGTATTTCAGCATCTGAAGTGCCACCAAATAAAGAAAATGCAGCTGATGCATTTTGATCTTTTACATTGTTGCCATATCTAATTGCTAATTCGATAAAAGAAGACTCGTCTTTATATTTATAAAAATATTGTGCTCGATGTACATTTGGAAAACTATCAAATGCACCTGCTTGCGCTAAGGATTCAATATTTTTTTTGTTTACTGTTCTAGAATTAACACGTTTCGTTAAGTCAAAAATATTTTTGAATGCTCCATTTTTATCACGTTCTAACAGAATGTCTGTTACGGCAGCTTCTCCAACACCTTTAATTGCAGAAAGTGCAAAACGAATTTCGCCAGCTTTATTTACCGAGAATTTTACATCGCTTTCGTTGATGTCAGGACCAAGCGTAATCACTTGCATTCTTCGGCATTCACTAAGGAAGAAATTAATTTGTTTAATATCACTCATATTATGCGACAATACTGCAGCCATATATTCTGCTGGATAATGCGCTTTTAGATATGCAGTTTGGAATGCTACAAAAGCATAACATGTTGAATGCGATTTATTGAAAGCATACGAAGCAAATTTTTCCCAATCAGCCCAGATTTTCTCACAAATTTTTTCATCTAAATTTTTGGCCTTACAACCATCAATAAACATAGGTTTTAGAGAGTCTAATTTTGCTCTGTCTTTTTTTCCCATTGCTTTACGAAGTTCGTCTGCTTTCCCTTTTGTAAAACCAGCTAATTTCTGTGATAGCAACATCACCTGTTCCTGATACACGGTGATGCCATACGTTTCTTTCAAATATTCTTCCATTTCTGGTAAGTCATATTGCACCTTTTCTCTTCCATTTTTACGCGCCGCAAAGTTTGGAATATATTCCATTGGTCCTGGTCTGTACAAAGCATTCATTGCAATTAAATCATCAAATTTATCAGGTTGTAAGTCGCGTAAATATTTTTGCATGCCAGCACTTTCAAACTGGAAAGTACCAATTGTGTCGCCACTTTTATAGAGTTCAAATGTTTTTTTATCGTCGAGTGGAATAGTATCTAAGTCGATTTTTATGTCGTGATTTTTTTCGATGAGCTTTAATGCATCGCGAAGAATCGTCAAGGTTTTTAAACCTAAAAAGTCCATCTTCAACATGCCTGCTGATTCGATAATGCTTCCGTCAAATTGTGTGACTAATAATTCGGCATCTTTAGCTGTGCAAACAGGTACATAATTAACAATATCGTCTGGTGCTATAATTACGGCAGATGCATGTATGCCTCTGTTTCGTATTGAGCCTTCCAGTTCTTCTGCCAATTGTAAAGTTTGTTTATACATTGGATTGTCGCGCATATTTCGCAATTCCTCCACTTCTTCATAGGCTTTTTCTAATGTGATTTTTGGTTTTTCTGGTACCAATTTCGACATTTTATCCGTGTCAGATAATGGCACTTTTAAAACACGACCAACATCTTTTATCGAAGATTTTGCAGCCATGGTGCCATAAGTAATAATTTGTGCTACTTGATTTTTCCCATATTTGTCAATCACATAATCGATAACTCGTTCTCTGCCTTCATCGTCAAAATCGATATCAATATCTGGCATCGAAATACGGTCAGGATTTAAAAAACGCTCGAAGAGTAAATTGTATTTTATTGGGTCAACATTGGTGATGCCAATGGCATAAGCTACAGCAGAACCTGCAGCAGAACCGCGACCTGGACCAATTGATACACCGAGTTTTTTCCCTTCATTAATAAAATCTTGAACGATTAAGAAATAGCCTGGAAAACCCATGTGCTGTATGGTTTTTAACTCAAAATCTAATCTTTCCACGACATCTAAAGATAAAATGCTGCCCCATCGTTTTTTTGCACCTTCAATAGTCAAAAATCTCAGATAATCATCTTGATTATTAAAACCTACTGGTAATTGAAATGCAGGCAATAAAATATCGCGTTGTAGGTTTAATTTTTCTACTTTTTCTACAATTTCTAAAGTATTTTCGATGGCGTATGGAACATCTTTAAAAGTTTCTTTCATTTCAAATTGTGTCTTGAAATAAAATTTATTATTCGCAAATTTGAAACGATTCGGATCGATAAAATCTTTGCCTGTTTGCAAGCATAATAAGATATCATGTGCTTCGCTATCTTTCTGGTCGACATAATGCGAATCATTGGTTGCTATTATTTTTACATTGTGCTTTTTGCCAAATTTTATCAGTTCTTTGTTAATCGCTTCTTGACTCCAGCCTGTTCCATCTAAATCATCTATTTCGTGTCTTTGTAATTCGATGTAATAGTCGTCCCCAAATATTTTCAACCACTCTAAAAATACTTTTTCGGCAGCTTCCACACCTTTCGTAATCATGGTTTGTGGCACTTCAGCACCTACGCAACATGTAGTGGCTATAAGTCCATCGCTATATTGCTCAATCAAGGCTCTGTCTACACGCGGAAAATCCATATATATACCATCAATAAAACCTAGAGAAACTATTTTCATTAGATTTTTATAACCAAGTTCATTTTTAGCTAATAAAAGCTGATGGTAGCGTTTGTCTTTATTGTCTCTTGTAAATTTTTTATTAAAGCGATCTTCAACAACATAAACTTCACAGCCTAATATAGGTTTTATGTCGTGCTTTTTACAAGCTGAAAAAAACTTAAATGCACCAAACATATTGCCATGGTCTGTAATCGCAACAGCAGGCATATTATCAGCTTTTGCCTTGCGCACCATTGCGTCAATGTCGGCAGCGCCGTCTAAAAGAGAATATTGTGTATGACAATGGAGTGGAGCAAAATCGCACATGATACTTGAATTTAAAAATTTGTGATGGATTGGTTAGTGAAATTACAATAGAAAAGAACAGGATTGTATTAGATTCCATTTTTTATTTTTCAACAATCTAATACATTGATTATTAGACACAAAAAAGCTCGGCATTGCACCGAGCTACACGCAACTAAGAATTATTAAGAATTATTTGAGGATGATAAAAATTAGGTTAATCATAGTTTTATGGTCTGTTTTATGGTTTGTTTTTGTATTGTAATTTTAGCTAATGTATTGATGTAAATCAATTAGAATGAGTAATCGGTCGTTCTGACTTAGTATTCGGTCATTTGCTTGAGAATTTGATATTGCTTTCAGTATTTTTTGAAAGTATAATTAACTTTTGTACATTTGAAAATGCAATTGCTCGAAGCAAAAAAACAATTTGTACAAGCTTGGGGTGCCCTTGGCTCTCAATGGGGCATCAATAAAACGATGGCACAAATACATGCCTTGATGATGGTTTCTACGGAGCCACTGAGTACAGAGGAAATCATGGAAGAGTTATCAATTTCACGCGGAAATGCCAATATGAATATTCGCGAATTGACCGATTGGGGTTTGGTGACAAAAGTATTTAAAGCAGGTGAGCGCAGAGATTATTTTGTAGGCGAAAAAGAGGTTTGGAAAATAGCGAAGCAAGTTGCTAAAATACGAAAAACCAGAGAGTTAGACCCGATTTTAAAATTACTGGAACAGCTAAAAACAGTAAATGCACATATTAAAAATGATGAACTCAAACATTTCCAAAAAATGGTCAACGATGTTCACAAACTTGCTGTAAACGTAGATAGATTAATAGAAAGTATTTTTAAAGCAGAAGAGAGTTGGTTTTGGGACAAAATCTTGAAAATTTTCACAAAATAATTTTTAAGCAAGGCTTTCGCTAATGTTGTCTAAAATACGTGCTACAGCTGGGCAAATTTCTGTGTTTTTAATGCTTAAATCTAATACTTGATGCATCTTTTTTCTATTCGTATGTGGATAGTCTTTACAAGCAAATGGACGCACTTCATAAATAGCGCATTTATTATCGTCTTTCAAAAAAATACATGGCGTTTTGTTTAAAACGGTATCGCCATCTTCATCTTTTCTGGTATATTTTTTTATAAAATCTTGTGAGGATATTCGTAAATGCTTGGCGATTCTATTGATGTCTTCATTAGATATCAAAGCAGGTGTTGTTTTGCAGCAATTAGCACATTCTAAACAATCAACTACTTTAAAAATATCGTCGTGTTGTGTGTGAAAAAGCTCATCTACATCATAAGGTTTTAACTTTTTTAGTTGTTGTACTGTTTTGATATACAACTTACGTTGTTGTTTTGCGTGTTGTTTTAAATTTGATAATTCATGTTCGAAATTCATGATTGAATGTAATTATCGTTATTTTACTTTTACCTTGTAATTTTCCTTTTCTAAAATTTCTTTTACTTTTAGCTTAAAATCACCTTGAATAATAATTTCATTATCTTTTGCGGAGCCACCAACGCCACACTTGGTTTTGAGAAGTTTTGCTAACACTTCTAAGTCTTCATTTTTGCCTACAAATCCATCCACCAAAGTCACCGTTTTGCCTTTGCGTTGTTTTTTGTCTAAGGAAATATATAGCAATTGCTTGCTGTTAGGCAAAGTTTCTATTTCATCTTCATCAGAGGCAGGCTTGTAATCTGGATTTGTTGAATAGACAACACTATTTCCCAATTTTTTTTTCCAATCTTCCGCCATTGTATAATATTTTGTTGTGAAAAAATGATAGCATTAAAATATTAAAGACATAGCATTACAAAACAAAATCTTGGTCAACTAAAAAATTAAGTGCTTGTTTTTTGCATGTAACTTCTATGTAGTTCGTCTTTCCTTTATAATCGCCATCCATTTGTATGCTCTCAATGCTATTCGTTCTTATTTTAAGTATTTTATTGACAGTATGTGTTTCTAAAAAATCTTGCGAAGCGATGTCACCATAAAAACTTTCGTAAATTAAGCTTGGTACACGAGTTCTATCAAAATTTTTGACGATTGCTATTTCAAATTTTCCGTCGTTTAGTATGCTGTTTTTAGTAAATTCAACATTGTATCCTAATTGTCCAGTACTTGTGACTAATACTGTAAACGCTTCTGTTTCTATTGTTTTTTCATTGTCAATTTCTATGGTGTAATGTGGAAGTTTGTATGTAAATGCGGTCGTCAAAACACCTGTTAAATAAGCACCTACACCTCTGAATGGTAATTTGTCAAATTGTTCTACCACTTTAGCATCATAGCCAATTCCTGCTGCCATAAAAAAAGGTTGGCCATTCAGTATTAGCGCATCTATTTTAAATGCTTTTCCTGTGTTGATGAGCTGGATTGACTTTGCAACATCAATTGGTATTTTAAGTTTTCTGGCATTGGCATTGCCCGAGCCAGTCGGAATGCTCGCCATAATAATTGGCGAGTTTAAAAGCATTTGACCAACTTCATTTTGTGTGCCATCACCACCAGCGACAGCAATAATATCTATCTTTTCTATGAGTGATTGCTGCGCAATTTTTATTGCATGTCCAGCATATTTTGTTACAAAAATATCGTAATCAAATTTCGATAAGTCTAAATGTTGACGTACTAATCGTTCAGAAAATTTTGCACCAAAAGTGCCACCAGATTTTGGATTAACTATAAATCGTACTTTTTTTTTCAAGCTCATATATTTTAATATTGCATTTTATATGCTAGTGTATTTCAGCTTTTAGACTCAAATCTAAGCTACGAACAGAATGTGTTAATGCTCCAACAGAAATGAAATCTACGCCTGTTTCTGCAAAGCTGCGAATAGTATTTAAAGTAATACCGCCACTGGCTTCTGTCTCAAATCGACCATTAATTAAGGAGACAGCTTCGCGTACTTTTTCTGGCGTAAAATTATCCAGCATAATCCGATTTACGCCACCATATTGCAACACTTCTTTTACATCATCTAGGTCGCGCGTTTCAACTTCTATTTTTAAATCCAGTTGCTTAGCTTGTAAATAGTGATGCACTTTTTGTATGGCCTTGCTGATGCCGCCACAGAAATCGATGTGATTGTCTTTAAGCATAATCATATCATACAAGCCCATTCTGTGGTTGAAGCCACCGCCAATGGTAACGGCATATTTTTCTAAAAAACGAATGTTAGGCGTTGTTTTTCTTGTGTCAATTACTTTTGCATGCGTGCCTGCTATCGCCTTTACGTATTCGTTGGTATTGGTAGCTATGCCACTCATGCGTTGCATACAATTCAGTACTAAGCGTTCTGCCGTTAATATTGAAATCGCATTTCCATACACATGAAATGCAACATCACCATATTTCACAGTTTCACCTTCATTGATGTGTATTTCCATTCGCAATTGCGCATCGACTTTGTTAAAAATTGCATTTGCTACTTCTAATCCACACAAAATGCCTTGGTCCTTTACTAGTAATCGTGCTTTACCTTGCGTGTCTTTGTCTATTGATGCTAATGAAGAGTGATCGCCCTCGCGCACGTCTTCGTGTAAGGCATTGCTTATAAATATATCGAGTTCTTGTTGGTCTAACATGAGAGATTTTTCTTGTCAAATAAATATATAAAGATGACTATTCTTTTTCAAATCGAATTTCTTGTATATAATTTGTTGTTCCAGTTTTTTTGATAAAAATATATGTTCTATACGAACCAGCATTTGTTTTTAAAGAACCAATTATATATTGTGCGCCATCTTTGGCATTGCCTTTATGTACAACAATAAAATCTCGTGAAGAGAATTTAGATAAAAATCCTTTTAGAATAATTTCTGCTTGCTCATTACTGTAATTATCAGCTACTTCTCCAATGGTTACATCAACACGTTTGTCAAAATTCTTAGCAATAGCATTTGCATTGGCTGTCTTTAATGCCGACGGAATTACACTTGCTACATCTTGTCCATAAGTCGTAAATACGAAATGTAAACAAAATATAAACAACACTATTGCTTTTAATACCTTCATAAAATCGTATTTTCGTAGTTTATAGCACATAATCTGTGCCAAAGAAAGGCTAAAAATAGTTTATTTTTAATAAAAATTAACAAAGTAGGCATGCAACAGAAAGCAATGTTGATAATTATGGATGGTTGGGGCATTAATCGAAACCCAGAAAGTAGTGCAATTGAAGCTGCAAATACGCCATTTACAGATAGTTTGTATTTAAATTACCCAAATACAGGCTTGCTTACACATGGAGAATATGTTGGTTTGCCTGATGAGCAAATGGGAAATTCTGAAGTCGGCCACATGAATTTAGGTGCAGGTAGAGTAGTTTATCAAGATTTAATGTTGATTAATAAAAAAGTACAAAGTGGCGAATTACAAAAAAATGAAGTGCTTTTAAAGGCTTTAGATTATGCGAAAGCAAATAATAAAAATGTCCATTTTTTAGGCTTAGTTTCTGATGGTGGAATTCATTCACATAGTAATCATTTAAAAGCATTGATACAATTGGCAAATGACAGAAACGTAGCCAATTGTTTTGTGCATGCATTTACAGATGGTAGAGATACAGACCCAAAAAGTGGACGAGCTTTTATACAAGATATACAAGATTTTTGCTCAAATAAAACAACAAAAATTGCAAGTGTATGTGGCCGCTACTTTGCCATGGACAGAGATAAACGTTGGGAAAGAATAAAAAAAGCGTATGATTTATTGGTGAAAGGTGTAGGAGAAAAATTCCCAAGTGCTGTAGAGGCTATAGATGCTGCTTATTCAATTAATTGTACAGATGAATTTATCGAACCCGCAGTAATCGTTGATGCAAACCAAATACCACTAACAACTATCCAAGCAGATGATGTGGTTATTTGTTTTAATTTTAGAACCGATCGATGCAGAGAAATTACTACAGTATTGACACAGCAAGAAATGCCAGATTTTGGCATGAGCACATTGCCACTTTATTATGTGACAATGACCATTTATGATGCTTCGTTTAAAAATGTAAAAACAATATTTGGAAAAGACAATATTTCAAATTCACTTGGCGAAGTAATTGCACAACATGGTTTGACACAATTGCGCATTGCCGAAACGGAAAAATATCCACACGTTACCTTTTTCTTTTCTGGCGGAAGAGAGGAGGTTTTTCAAGGTGAAGAACGTATCATGATTCCGTCGCCGAAAGTTGCAACGTATGACTTGCAACCGGAAATGAGCGCATACGAAATTAAAGATGCAGTAATAAGATATATTGACGAACATACACCTGATTTCATTTGTCTGAATTTTGCAAACACAGACATGGTTGGCCATACAGGCGTTTTTAGTGCAGCCGTTAAAGCAGCAGAGGCTGTAGATGCTTGTGTGAAAGAAGTAGTGCAAAAAGCATTAACGCATGAGTATGCCATCTTTTTGACGGCCGACCATGGTAATGCTGATTATATTGTCAATACAGATGGTTCGCCGAATACCGCGCATACAAAAAATATAGTGCCTTTGTTTTTAATAAGCAATAGCTTTAAAGGCACTTTACAGCCTGGAAAATTAGCAGATATTGCACCTTCTATATTGAAAATGATGCAGCTGGAGATTCCAACAGACATGGACGGAACACCATTATTTTAACTAAACCTATTTACTTGAAATACACAATCTTGTTTTTTGTTTTTATAGCTTTTGTTTCTTGTAAACAAGATGAGAAAAAAGAACGTCTGTACTCAAGCAAGCCTGTTTATTTCGATATAAAACAAATAGTGGAGCATGATATTTATTCTAATACAACTCAAAATTGTTCGGAAGAAAAATCGATACTTGTGAATAGAAAATCAGAAACACATATTAATCAAAAAGTTAACTGGCGCGAAGAAATGCAGGTGTTGTTAGATTGTGATTTCAATAAGGCTGGTTGGATAGGGAAATTTGATTCTATAGTGTCTGCAAATGGTTTGTCTGTTTCCTATGTAACAATGAGTTCGAAAATCCCGATTAAAAAAGTAACTATAAACTATACTGAAAAAAAACAAGCTATTAATTCAATAATCATTGAAAAAAAAATGGCCACTTTTTTAATTTCAAATACACAACAGCTGTTTTATTATCCAAATAAATCATTTAAAATAATAGCTAAGCAAAGTGCTATTTTTATGCAAGATTTTAATACAGAAATTGATGTAAAATTTATATGCAAATAAGCGTGAAAAGAAAATAACATGATGATAAATACCAATCCTACCGAAGGCATGAGAGATCTTACACCAAAAGAAGTAGAACTACGTTCTTTTGTTGCAAATAGCATCGTTGATTGCTACAAACAATACGGATTTACGCCAATAGAAACACCATGCGTAGAGAAAATAAACTTGTTGACAAGTGGCGATGGTGGCGAAAATGAAAAAATGCTTTTCAAGATATTGAAACGCGGCGAAAAGTTAGATGTGGCAGCTGCAACAAAAGATAGCGATATAGTAGATTTAGGCTTGCGATACGATTTAACAGTGCCATTGTGTCGTTTTTATGCCAACAATAAAAATAAACTTCCGCAGCAATTCAAGTCAATTCAAATCGGTAGCGTTTGGCGTGCTGAGCGTCCGCAAAAAGGTAGGTTCAGACAGTTTACTCAATGCGATATCGATTTTATAGGCAATAAAGAAGTAACAGCAGAAATACAATTAATATTAGCAACAACAAATGCCTTGAAAAACATCGGATTTTCAAACTTTACCGTACGCATAAACGACAGAAGAATTTTAGAAAACTTGGCAAATTTTTGTGGCTTTGAAACAAATAGTCATGAAAAAGTATTTATCATTTTAGATAAACTCGATAAAATTGGCATCGACGGTGTACAACAAGAATTAGAAAAATCTGATTTTCCGAAAACGGCGATTGATAAATTTATCCAGATAGTTAATGCGTCCTTACAGTCACCTTTGAATGCTGATGATATTGCAAAGATGATACCTACAATTCCTGAAAATGTATTGGCTGATTTGAAAAAAGTAATGCAAACTGTAAAAAAACAAGCAGGCGATTCTTTTTCAATGATATTCGATGTGTCATTAGTTCGAGGCATGGGTTATTATACAGGTCAAATTTTTGAAATCGGAATACAAGGCTATAGCAGTTCAATTGCTGGCGGTGGCCGATATGATAAAATGATTGGAAAATTACTCAATGGCAAAGAAGAAATTCCGGCTTGTGGTTTTTCAATTGGTTTCGAGCGCGTGATTTCTATTTTGGAAGAACAACATTTTGTAGTAGCAAATAGTCGCAAAAAAATCGTAATACTGTATAGTCAAGAAATCGAAGATTTTTCATTAGTATTAGCGGAAGCAGCAAAGTGGAGAGCAGAAGGCAATATTGTTTCATTAGAAATTCACAATAAGAAAAATACGAAAAAACAATTGGAAGCATTGGCACAACAAGGTTTTTCGGCATTTGGTATTTATCAAACAGAGCAAGATTTTGTGTTGAAAGAACTAATATAGTTTTAAGTTTTTGAACAATTTACACTGCATGTAGTTATTGTAGTAATGGAATTATACTAATGAACATCGTTTTTCCTAAAAATACAAATTGGTTTAAAGCAGCACTCTATGTGGCTGGCGTGTACCATGTATTATGGGGCTTATCTGTTATAGTTTTCCCTTGTTTTTGGTTTGATTTAGCAGATTTATCGCATCCAAATTATGTACAGCTATGGCAATTTATCGGTTTGTATGAAGTCATATTTGGCATTGGTTATTTAATGGCAGCATCAAATCCACTACGACATTGGCGTGTCGTGTTATTAGGATTTGTGTCTAAGCTATGCGTTGTCATCGGCTTTACTTATTTTTATTCCATTGGCCAAGGACCATTAGTTGTATTCAATATGATTTTATCAAATCATATTTTTTGGCTTATTCCATTCTTAGCGATTTTATACAATGCATACAGACATCAATATTTATTAGATAATGAAATGATGCATCTAAATAGTTTGGAATTGCCAGATTTGTTATCACTTTACGAAACTAATAAAGGCAATAATTTATTATCTCTTTCACAATCACAACCTGTAATGCTGGTCTTCTTACGTCATTTTGGATGTGTATTTTGTAAGGAAACATTAAGCTGCATAAACCAATACAAGCAAGAAATAAGCAATAAAGGTACAAAATTGGTGCTGGTGCACATGTCTGATGAAATATCAGCAATGCAATCATTTGAGAAATTCAAACTACAAGATGTCGAATTCGTCACAGATCCTGAATTAATGCTGTATAAAGGTTTTAAATTAAAAAGAGGCACATTATTACAAGTATTAGGCCTCAAAGTTTGGATACGTACAATCTATCTTTTTTTTAGCAAGAGAATTTTCTCAACAATACAAGAAGGCTCAAATGTATTTCAAATGCCAGGTGTTTTCTTAATTCAAGATGGTGAAATATGTAAGAAATTTGTACACCAATCAACAGCAGATGTTCCACCATATTTAGAACTGCTAACTGTCGAAAATAGACATAATTAAATTTCCATATCTTATTTTGTGTTAATTGGAACTTTTTCTATTTACAAAGTAGTTTTATAAGAGTATTTTTAAAACACATTAATCGAAATAATTATGAAAAAAACAATCTTCTCTTTTTTCTTTTGCTTCGCAATGACAACAATGTCGTTTGCAGCAGGAAATGCCAACGTACTAATTACCGTAAAACTCAAAAACGGCGACGTTGTAACAGGCAAAGCTACTATGCCTAAAATAAATGTAGTTTCTCCTTATGGCAACTTAGCCATTCCAGTTGAAAAAATTAGCAATATCAAATTTGGTATTCTGTCAGATCATACAAAAGATGGTGCGATATTGCCCGACTTAAATAAGTTGCAGACGGTTGCCAATGATAATGAAGCAAAAACAATTTATGAAAGAGTATTAGCGTATGGCACGCCCGTGTTGTCAACCATCATCACTTTTACGCAAAACCCATTTTATAAAATTGCGGATAGAGATAATTATACCATCGAGCAGTTAATCGATGAATTATATAAAAAAGCAGATCTTTCTTCAGGTCAATCTATCAATGATGCGCTTACTTTCGACGCTTCAAATTATATCGAAGGTGCTGTAGCATTTTCAGATATTACTATACAAGCTGAATATGGAAACCTTACATTCAAACGCGAAAAAATTGAAAGCTTAGATTTGTCGCCAATAGAAGAAGCAAGTGTAAATGCTGATGGAAATTATAAGCTAAAAGCAAACTATCACATCTCTGGGAATGACAATAATAAAGGTTGGATTAATACAGGTGTTAAAGTAAAAACAGGCGATAAGTTTTCTATCATTGCCAGTGGCAAAATTGTACTTAAAAGCTTGTCTGGTGGTACATATAATCCAGATGGATATTTAAGTGGAGTTAAAGATGGTGCTTACACAGATGATATGGCAACAAAGTATGGATCGCTTGTTTATAAAATAGGAGAGTACGGCGACATCAAACAAGCAGGTACTAAATTTGAAAGTGAAGCAAATAACGAAGGAAATATTTACATCTCAATTTATGAAACTGTTTATGATAAATCGAACACAGGTTCATATACGGTAAAGGTGACAAAGAAATAGTTTTTTCAATATATTTTTCTGCCTTGAAGCATTCGCTTCAAGGCTTTTTTATTGGAATTGTTATTGCTAATTTCTTATTTAATGACACACTGTAATAGTTTTTTTGTATTTTAACAATACCTAAAACAAAACTATGTCACACTTTAAGAGTCCATTGCTATCAGCATTGCAAAAAAAATCTAGAATTTTTTTAGACAATATTGACGAAGATGCACTAGAAGAAAAAAAATATTATAATCGTCGTCAATTTTTAGATACTTCTTTGAAGTCAACACTAGCAATTGGTATGGCGAGCTCAATTCCATTGCTGCATAGTTGTAAAAATAATTCGACTTCTTCTGCTACTAATAGTTCGAGTTTTAAACCTAAAGTGGCTATCATTGGCGCTGGAATTGCAGGATTAAATGCAGCACATCACTTGAAAAAATCTGGAGCAGTTGATTATGTGATTTATGAAGGCTTAAAACGCTGTGGAGGTCGTATGCATACAATCGAAGAATTTTTACCTGGCATCACATTAGACATTGGTGGCGAGTTTGTCGATACAGGCCATGCGGAAATGTTGGCATTAATCGAAGAATTTAAACTAGAGAAAAATGACTATGCTGCCGATCCATTGCATGAAGGTGAAAATAGAGAATGGTATATCATTAACGGCAAACGCTACACGATGAAGCAGGTATTTAATGAGTTCAAAAATTTCTTACCAATTATTGAAAAAGACTTGGCGTCTTGCGGCGAAAATTATGACACACCAGAAGCGATACGTTTAGATAAATTATCATTAGACGAATATCTCGCAAAAATAGGCATCACAGGTTGGTTGAAAGAACTGCTACGCTGTGCATATTTATCCGAATTTGGTTTGGATTTAGAAGATAATTCAGCATTGAATTTTATCGATATGTTGAGCGTAAGCGAATCAAACGAAGTAGAATTGTATGGTGATAGTGATGAACGTTATTCCATTAAAGGCGGCGTTGTGTCACTGATTAATGCAATGGCTACTGCTGTTGGAAACATCGAGTTAGAACATAAATTAATAGAAATAAATAAAGCAGGCGATGGCTATTCCTTGATTTTTGAAAATGGAAAATCGGCTTATGCTGATTTTGTTATCATTACCATTCCATTTACAGTATTGCGCGATGTGAAGTTTAATGTTGGCGCTATTGCACCTCAAAAGTTAAAAGCAATTAAAGAATTAGGATATGGTCAAAATGCTAAGCTGTTTCTTGGATTTGATGAACGATTATGGCGCACAAAATATAAAACAATAGGCTATCTTTTTAACGATAAAATACATAATGGCTGGGA
>WBZL01000837.1_pt1 | contig 34175 bp, 30 predicted proteins | sample 5204291 | NCBI WGS metagenome assembly WBZL01 (sample SAMN12344345, study PRJNA552823) | activated sludge metagenome | biome: Activated sludge suspended growth; feature: Nitrification reactor; material: Wastewater; isolation source: activated sludge from nitrification reactor of wastewater...
ATCATGCCGTTCTCGTCGAGCATCAGCCCGTAGCGGCACTTGCCCACCTCGAGCTTGCTCCAGGCGTTGCAGTAGACCCAGTTCAGCAGCGTGGCGGCGTCGGGGCCCTGGATGTCGATCTTGCCCAGCGTGGACGCATCGAGCAGGCCCACGCCGCGTCGCGCCGCAAGCACCTCGCGACGCACGGCGGCGTGCAGGTCCTCGCCAGGCCGCGGGTAGTACCACGGCCGCTTCCAGGCGCCCACGTCCTCGAACCGCGCGCCCTGCGCCACGTGCCAGGGATGCATGGGCGTGGTGCGCACCGGCTCGAAGGCGTCGCCCAGCTCCGGTCCGGCCAGCGTGCCGAAGCTCACCGGCGTGTAATTGGGGCGGAAGGTGGTGGTGCCGACCTGCGGGATGGCCAGCCCGAGCGTCTGCGCCACGATGCCCATGCCGTTGATGTTGCCCGTCTTGCCCTGGTCGGTGCCGAAGCCCATCGCGGTGTAACGCTTGACGTGCTCGATCGACTCGAAGCCTTCGCGCAGCGCCAGCAGCAGGTCGGCGGCGGTGACGTCGTTCTGCAGGTCGACGAAGGCCTTGGGCGCGCGCGTGGGGCCCGCCGGGTGCGGCACCTGCCACAGCGCGCGCAGGGCGCCGGCCGGGCGGGCGTCGGCGGCGGGCGCGTCGCCGTCGGCGGCCTGGAACCCCGCCTCGCGGGCGGCGGCCAGGCCGGCCTCGTGCCCTTGCCGCGCGGCGTCGGCGAGGTCGCAGGCACCGTTGCAGGCACCGGCCGAGCGCTCGTGCTGCGCCGCCGGCCCGGGCAGGAAGGCCGCGAGCCGCTCGTCCCAGCGCGCCCTGGCGCCGGCCTGGGCCTGCAGGTGGATCACCGGGCTGAAGCCGCCGGACACGGCCAGCAGGTCGCAAGGCAGTTCCTGCACCGGGCCGGTCAGCCGGCCCTGCGCGTCGATCGCCTGCACGCGCACGCCGCGCACGCTGCGGTGGCCGAACGCGGAGACGGCTTCGAACACCACCTGCCCGGCCCGCACCGGGATGCCGGCCGCCAGCGCCGCGGACACGCCCGCACCGTCGGGTTCGTCGCGGGCATCCACCACCTGCACCGGCACGCCGGCCGCGTGCAGCGCCAGCGCGGCGTCGTAGGCGGCGCCGTGGTTGGTGAAGAGCACGGCGCGCCGCCACGGGCACACGGCATAACGCCGGAGGTAGGTCGACACCGCCGAGGCCAGCATCACGCCCGGCAGGTCGTTGCGCGAGAAGACCAGCGGCCGCTCGTGCGCCCCGGTGGCCAGCACCACGCGCCGCGCGCGCACCTTCCACAGGCGTTCGCGCACGGCCGGCGCGCTGCCCACGGGCAGGTGATCCGAGCGGCGCTCGGCCAGCGTCACGAAGCCCTGGTCGTGGAAGCCGAAGGCGGTGGTGCGCGGCAGCACCTGCACCTCGGGCATCGCGCGCAGCTGGTCGAGCGCATGGGCCGCCCAGAACGGTGCGGGCCGGTCGTCGACGAACTCGTCGCTGGCCAGCAGCCAGCCGCCGGGCTCGGCCTGCTCGTCGCACAGGATCACGCGCGCGCCGCTGCGGCCGGCCGCCAGCGCGGCGCTCAGCCCGGCGATGCCGGCGCCCACCACCAGCACGTCGCAGTGGGCGAAGCGCTTGTCGTAGACGTCGGGGTCGGGCTCGGTCGGCGACTGCCCCAGCCCGCCGGCGCGCCGGATGTGGCGCTCGAAGAAGTGCCAGGCCCGCTGAGAGGCCATGAAGGTCTTGTAGTAGAAGCCCGCGGGCATCAGCCGCGCGAACCAGCCGTTGACCGCGCGGGGGTCGAACTCGGCGCTGGGGCGGGCGTTGACGCTGCGCGCCACCAGGCCCTCGACCAGCTCGACTTCGGTGGCGCGGGCGTTGGGCACGGTGCGCGCGCCTTCGAACAGCTGCACCAGCGCGTTGGGCTCCTCGACACCCGCCGACAGCACCCCGCGCGGACGGTGCAGCTTGAAGCTGCGCGCCACCACGGCCACGCCGTGGGCCAGCAGCGCCGAGGCCAGCGTGTCGCCGTGCAGGCCGGTGTAGTCCCGGCCGTCGAAGCGGAAGCGGATCGTGCGGCTGCGGTCGACGCGGCCGCCGCGGTCCAGGCGGGTCATGGCGCGGCCCCTGCGCCGGGCGCGCCGCCGTCGGGCATGGGCTCGCCGATCTTCCAGGTGGCGCGGAAGCGTTGGTCCGCGGTGTCGCGCAGCGCGTGGAACCACTTGCCGCAGCCGCTGGCGTGGCGCCACTGCTCGTGGTGCAGGCCCCTGGGATTGCGGCGCATGAACAGGTAGTCGGCCCACTGCGCGTCGGTCAGCGACTCGGTGCCCCTGGGCCGCGCCACGCCGCCCTCGCCGCCGTAGGCGAACTCGGTCTCGGCGCGCTCGCCGCAGTAGGGGCAGGTGATCAGGAGCATGTCAGTTGCCGATGCCGCGATGCGGCACCCTCGTCGCAGGACTCCGGCAGACCCAGGCAACCGCCGCGGAACCGGCTCTGCCGGGCCGCTGGCGGTGCCCCCTCGGGGGGAGGCGCCGAAGGCGCTTCGGGGGGGGTCATATCAATGGGCCACGGCAGCGGCGCCGTGCTCGTCGATCAGGTGGCCGGTGCTGAACCGGTCCAGCGAGAACGCCTCGTTCAGCGCATGCGGCCGGTCGTGCGCCACGGTGTGCGCCATCACCCAGCCCGAGCCCGGCGTGGCCTTGAAGCCGCCGGTGCCCCAGCCGCAGTTGAGGTACAGGCCCTGCACCGGCGTGAGGCCGATGATGGGGCAGGCGTCGGGCGACACGTCGACGATGCCGGCCCATTGGCGGTTCATGCGCACGCGCGAGAACAGCGGGAACAGCTCGACGATGGCCTGCAGCGTGTGCTCGATGGTGGGGAAGCTGCCGCGCTGGCCATAGCCGGTGTAGGCGTCGATGCCGGCGCCGATCACCAGGTCGCCCTTGTCGCTCTGGCTGATGTAGGCGTGGATGGCGTTGCTCATCACCACGTTGGGGAAGATCGGCTTGAGCGGCTCGGACACCAGTGCCTGCAGCGGGTGGCTTTCGATCGGCAGCCGGATGCCGGCCATGGCCGCGATCACGCTCGAGTGGCCTGCCGCCACCACCGCCACCTTGCGCGCCTGGATGAAGCCCTTGACGGTGTCGACGCCGGTGACGCGGCCGCCGTCGCGGCCGATGCCCACCACCTCGCAGTTCTGGATGAGGTCCACGCCCAGCGCGTCGGCGGCGCGCGCGAAGCCCCAGGCCACGGCGTCGTGCCGCGCCACACCCGCCCGCCGCTGCAGCGACGCGCCCAGCACCGGGTAGCGCGTGTGCAGGTTGATGAAGGGCACCAGCGCCTTCACCTGCGCCGCGTCCAGCACCTCGGCGTCGACGCCGTTGAGCTGGTTGGCGGTGACGCGGCGCTCGATGTCGCGCATGTCCTGCAGCGTGTGGCCCAGGTTCATCACGCCACGCTGGCTGAACATCACGTTGTAGTTCAGGTCCTGTGACAGGCCTTCCCAGAGCTGCATCGATTTCTCGTAGAGCAGCGTGGCCTCGTCCCACAGGTAGTTGCTGCGCACGATGGTGGTGTTGCGCGCGGTGTTGCCGCCGCCCAGCCAGCCGCGCTCGACCACCGCCACGTTGCGGATGCCGTGCTCCTGGGCCAGGTAGTAGGCGGTGGCCAGGCCATGGCCGCCGCCGCCGACCACCACCACGTCGTATGCGCGCTGCGGCTCGGGCGCGCGCCACTGGCGCTGCCAGCCTTCGTGGTGGCCGATGGCGTTGCGCAGCAGGGACCAGATCGAAAAGCGCTGCATCGTGCCTCAGCGGTGCACCTCGCGCACCTGCGCATACACCGCACTGCGGCCCGAGGGCTCGAACAGGCGCTCGGGGATGTCTACGCGCCGGCGCGGGCTGGCTTGCCACTGCTCGAAGGCCTCGCGGCTTTCCCATTCGCAGATGACGCAGGCCGTGGCGTCGTCATCCAGCGACCGCAACAGCCGCCCGTTGATGAAGCCCGGCACCGCTTCGCGGCAGGTTTCGAGCACGCGCGCGGCTTCGAACTGCGCCAGGGCCTCGTCCAGCCGGCCGGGTGGACAGCGCAGGTGGAGGACGGAGCAAATAGCCGCCATGGCGGGCACCCTTCAGTCGTTCAAGGAGATCTGCTTGCTGCGGATGACCCGGCCCGTGGCGTCCCACTGCTGGCGCAGGAAGTCCTGGAACTCGGCGCCCGTCAGCGTGACCGGGTCCAGCCCGGTGGCGGCGATCTTGTCCTTCACCTCGGGCATTGCCAGCACCTTGGCCACCGTGGTGGTGAGCCTGGCGCGCACCTCGTCCGGGATGCCCTTGGGCGCCACCAGCCCGTACCACGACCCCGACTCGGCACCCTTGATGCCTTGCTCGTCCAGCGTGGCCACGTCGGCCAGGTCGCCGCCGGCCCGTCGGAGGCTGGCCAGGCCCAGCACCTTGATCTTGCCGGCGGCCCGCATGCTGGCGGCGCTGGTGCGGCTGGACGGCATGAGGTCGATGTGGCCACCGCCCAGCGCCGTGACCGCGGGCGATGCGCCCTGGAAGGGCACGTGGTTCATGTTGACGCCGCTGGCCATCTCGAGCAGCGCGCCGGCCAGGTGGGCGGTGCTGCCGATGCCCCAGCTGCCGTAGTTCAGCGGCGTGGCGCGGCTCTTGGCGCCGGCCACCAGCTCGGCCATCGACCTGTAGGGCAGGTCGGTGCGTGCCACCCACACCATGCTGAGCGTGGCGAACAGCGCGATGGGCTCGAAGTCCTTCGCCGCATCGTAGGGCAGGTTCTTGCGCACCTGCGGGTTGATCGAGTGCGTGTCGGCCGTGGCGGTGAGCAGGCGGTAGCCGTCCTTCGGCCCGCTGGACACGGAGGCACTGCCCAGCGCGCCGCTGGCGCCGGCACGGTTCTCCACGTTCACCGGCTGGCCCAGGTCCTTGGCCATGGCCTCGGCGATGATGCGCGTGGCCGCGTCGGTGGCTGCACCCGGAGGCCAGGGCACGACGATGGTGATGGGCCGGCTGGGGAAGCCCTGCGCGGCGGCGAGCAGCAGCCGCGAGACGGTGCGACGGTTCAAGGGCATGGTGGACCTCCTTGCGGTCGTGGTCGGTGGGGGGCGGCCAGTTCGTCGAAGTCGCGTTGCAGCTGCCGGCCGTCGACACAGGCCTTCGGTCCGATGAGCACCAGCCGCGAGGCCGGTGCCTCGTCGCCCCATGGGGCTTCCGGCTCCAGTCGACTCCGCCGCCCGACGCGCTGGTAGACATGACGCCGCAGTGGGTCCTGGGCCAGGTGCAGCACGCCCTTGGCGCGCAGCAGCCGGGCCGGCAGACGATCGAGGAAGGCCTGCAGCCCATCGCGGTCGAGCGGGTTCGCGGCCTGCAGGGACCAGGACTCGAACCCCGCCGCGTGGTCCCAGGGCGCAGGCGGCTGCCGGCGCGGGTCGCGCGCGGTGTGCAGCCCCAGCACCACGCCGGCCGGCAGGTCGCCCTGCACCGACTCGACCACCGGCGTGCCGGGCTGCCAGTCGGCGAGGCGTTGGCGCGCCGCCCGGACCTGCTCGACGCTGGCTTCATCGGTCTTGGTCAGCACGATCAGGTCGGCCGCGGCCAGCTGGTGTTCCACCGTGGCCAGGGCAGGTTCGGGCACACCGTGCACGAAGGCAGGCACGTCCACCAGCGTCAGCACGCCGTCCAAACGCAGTGCGGGATTGGCCAGCGCCACCTGCGCGATGCCGCGCGGGTCGGCCAGGCCGCTGGCCTCGAGCACCAGCGCATCCGGCGGATCGGGGCGCTGCGCCAGATCGATCAGGGTGCGCGTGAGCTCGCTGGACACCGTGCAGCACACGCAGCCGTTGGCCAGGCTGATCATGTCGTCGGTGCGCGCGCGCACCAGCGCCGCGTCGACGTTGATGCGCCCGAAGTCGTTGACCAGCACCGCCAGGCGCCGGCCGCCGGGCTCGAGCAGCAGCCGGTTCAGCAGCGTGGTCTTGCCGACGCCCAGGAAGCCGCTGAGGATGGTCAGCGGCAGGCTCCCGTCGGGCGCCCGCAGCGTGGGCGGGATCACGCGCGCGGCCTCGAGCAGGCCGGCCATCATCTGCCAGGCCTCGGCGGCCGAGGCGCGCGGTCGCAGGGCGTTCATGCGGGGAACAGTCGACCGGCCAGTGCCGTGCCCCAGACGCCGATGTCCTTCAGGCGCATCGGGTCGACCTCGAACGGGTCCTCGTCGAGGATCGCGAAGTCCGCCCACTTGCCCGGCTCCAGGCTGCCCACCTGGTCCTCGATGCCCAGCACGTAGGCGGCATCGATGGTGACGGCACGCAGCGCACGCTCGACCCCGATGCGCTCGCCCTCGCCCATGACCGTGTGCCCGTCCTGCGCGATGCGGTTCACCGCCACCCAGGCCGCGGTGAGCGGATGCATCGGCACCACCACCAGCGAATAGTCGGAGTGCAGCGCGAAGACCACGCCCTCGCGTTCCAGCGACGCCAGGCGGGCGACGGCCTCGGACCGGTCGGGCCCGTAGCCCACGGCGCTGTGCAGCTGGCTGCGGTAGTGCACGAAGTAGTTGTTGACGCTGGCCAGGCCGCCGAGCGCCTTCAGGCGGCGCGCCTGCATCGGCGTGCTGATGCAGTAATGCTCCAGCGTGAAGCGGTGGTCGAAGCGCGGGTGCCGACGCTGCAGCTCGGCCAGCGCCTCCAGGCTGGCGTCGACCGCCTCGTCGCCGTTGGCGTGGCAGTGGATCTGCAGGCCGGCGCGCCAGTAGGGCTCCATGCGGTCGGCCATGTCTTCCCAGGGCACGAAGTTGCGCAGGCCGTTGCCGCCGTCCAGGTAGCCCGGAAAGTTGACGCGCAGCGACATCGCCGGGAACGAACCGTCCGACAGGTACTTGACGCCCTTGAAGAACAGCTTGGGCGTGTTGCGCGCGTACTGGGCCTTCAGGAAGTCGACCGCACGCGCGCCGTGCTGGGTGAACATCGGCAGCTCGAGCGCCACCAGCCCCATGCGCACCGGGAAGTCGTCGCTCAGCACCACCTGCTCGTGCAGGGTCCACTCGGTTTCGAAGTCGGAGGCGCCGAACACCATCTCGGCGGTGGTGGTCACCCCGGCCTTGCGTGCCGTCTCGCCCATCATGCGCATGCCGGAGGCGCCGCCGCCCTTCTGGATCTCGGTCCGCATGCCCCCGAGGACCGCGCGGGTGGCCTCGATCTCGACGAACACGCCCTTGAGCCGCCCGTCGGCATAGCGCTCCACGCCGTGCATCGGGGTGTCGGTCGGAATCTGCGAGCGCGCGATGGCCGCCGAGTTCACGTAGATGAAGTGCGGCGCGTAGGCGATCACCCAGATGGGCCGCTCGGTGCTGATGGCGTCGAGCAGGTCGCGGTGCAGGTGGCCGCCTTGCAGCGCCGGGTCCAAGCCCCAGGCCACCAGCGGCTTGGCAAGATCGCTTTCGCCCTCGTGCACGCGGCGCAGCGTGGCCAGGATGCCGTCGATCGACGCCACCGCCGGGTTCATGCCCGTGGGCCCGGGCGATTCGATCGGGCCGACGTAGACCAGGCAGAGGTAGCCGGCCGAGATGGAGAAGTGCGTGTGCGGATCGATCAGGCCGGGCAGGATGACCTTGTCCTCCAGGCGGCGGTCGATCACGTGCTCGTGGCGCGACAGCCAGGGCTGCATGGACTCGACCGTGCCGGTGGACAGCACGCGGCCGTCCATGACCGCCACCGCCTGCGCCACCGGGCGGCCGGGGTCCAGGGTGCGCACGCGGCGCGCGGTGTAGACCGTGACCTTGCTCATCGTCGGGCCCTCCTCGTGGCGTCGCTCCCTGGCGGCAGTCGGCGCAGATGCTAGGGCGACGCCCTTGCGCGCGAATGGCTGTTCACGACATGATTCAGGCGTGATGCGACATCGACCACCGACCCGGCCTGCGCCGGCGGCTGCGCCGCTCAAGGTCGGCTTCGTGCTGGCCGAGCGCTTCACGCTCAGCGCCTTTGCCGGCTTCGTCGACGTGCTGCGCCTGGCGGCGGACGAAGGCGACCGCAGCCGCCCCATCGGCTGCCAGTGGGCGGTGCTGGGGCGGCCCGGCGATCCGGTGCGGTCGAGCTGCGGGCTCGACGTGCTGCCGCAACGGCCGCTGGAATCGCCCGAGTCCTTCGACTACGTCGTCGTGGTGGGCGGTCTGCTGCACGGCGGCCAGCGCCTGGTGCCGGGCACGCTGGCCTTTCTGCAGCAGGCGGCGCGCGCCGGCGTGCCGCTGGTCGGGCTGTGCACGGGGTCCTTCGTGCTGGCCCGGGCCGGCTTGCTGAACGGCCACGTCGTCAGTGTCAGCTGGTTCCACCGCGACGAGTTCGCGGCCGCCTTTCCGGGCGTGCAGGTGGCCACCAACCGCCAGTACGTGATCGACCGCCAGCGCATCACCTGTGCCGGAGGCACCAGCGTGGTCCATCTGGCGGCCGAGCTGGTCGAGCGCCACCGCGGCCGCGCGGCGGCCACCAAGAGCCTGCGCATCCTGATCCAGACGCCGCAAGCCCCGTCGCGGGCCTTGCAGCCGGCACCGGCGGTGACGCAGCCGGCGCAGGACCACCTCGTGCAACAGGCCCTGCTGCTGCTGGAGGACGGCCTGAACGGCGCGGTTGCGGTGGCCGACGTGGCCGCCGCGCTCGGACTCAGCCCGCGCCAGCTCGAGCGCCGCTTCCGCGCCGACATCGGCCTCACGCCCCGCGAGTTCAAGCTGCGCCTGCGCCTGGCACGCGCCGCCTGGCTCCTGGAGACGACCGACCTCGCGGTCACCCAGGTGGCGCAAGACTGTGGATACGGTGATGCGTCGCACTTCTCGCGCATGTTCCTGGCCCACTTCGGCCGGCGGCCCTCCACGGCGCGTGGCGCGGCATCACGGCGCGGCCCGGGCGGACACCCGAGCTGAGGCCCTCGCCAGGCGCCGTACCGGGCCGGCGGCAGCCGACGCCCATCGTCACCACGAGCCGGGTGACGCGCCCGACGCCCGTCCGTGCCAACCCTCGGACCCCGGCTTGTCCACCACCCACCCTGCCGGTTTCCTCTAGGGACACCTCTCAGGACAGGCCGCACAATGGGTGCAGGCGGGTCGTGCGGCGTGTCCTTGGCGCTGCCGGCCCCATCCGCAGCCCCAACAGGAGACCCCATGCATCGCCGCCCGATGATCCGTTCGACGTTCATGCTGGCGCTCGGCCTCGCGTTCGCGGCCGGCGCCCAGGCACAGACCTGGAAGCCGACGCGGCCGATCAACCTCATCGTGCCGTGGGCCGCTGGCGGCTCCACCGACCAGGTGACGCGCGTCTGCGCCGCCGAGCTCGAGAAGGTGCTCGGCCAGACCATCGTCATCGTCAACCAGCCCGGGGCCTCCGGGTCCATCGGCACCAAGAGCGCGCTCGACGCACCCAAGGACGGCTACACCTGGACGGCCGGGGCGGCGCAGGACCTCGGCACCTACGAGACGCTCGGCTCGCTGAAGACCCGCATCTCCGACTGGCACCTGTTCCTCAACGTGGCCAACATCCAGGTCATCGGCGTGAACCCGAAGACGCCGTACAACGCGGCCAAGGACCTGCTCGACGCGATGAAGGCCAAGCCCGGCCAGATCAGCGTGGCCACCGCCGGCGTCACGTCGGCCGGCCACAACGCGATGGAGCTCATTGCCAAGGTGACCGGCGTGAAGTACCGGCACGTCACCTACGACGGCGGCAACCCGGCCGTCGTGGCCACCGTCGCCGGCGAGGCCGACGTGACGACCCAGCTGGCTGTCGAGCAGGCCGACATGATCCGCGGCAAGCGGCTGCGTCCGCTCGCCGCGGTCAGCGACAAGCCGCTCGAGCTCGAGGGCTACGGCACGATCCCGCCGCTGTCGCAGACGCTTCCCGGCTTCACGGCGCCGGCCAACTACTTCGGCATCTTCGTGCCCAAGGGCGTGCCCGACGAGGTGGTCAAGACGCTGGAGAAGGCCTGGGCCGAGGTCATCGCCAACAGCGCGGCGCTGAAGAAGTACGCCGCCAGCCGCGGCGCGCTGTTCGCGCCCTCGTCGGGCGAGGCGGCACAGAAGGCGGTGTTCCCGGCCATCCAGGCCAACGCCTGGGTGCTGTTCGACGGCGGCAAGGCCAAGGTGTCGCCCGACACCGTCGGCATCCCGCGCCCCTGAGGCCGGCCCAGACACCGCATCCGGGCATGGCGGCAACGAACGACGCGTCGGCGGCGGGCACGGAGCCCGCGGCGCCGTCGGCACCCCTGTCCGCACCCTTGCCCTCGCTCGAGCCGCCGATCACGCCGCGCTCCGACCTGCGCGACGCGATCGGCTGGATCGTGCTGGGCATCGCCGTGCTGATCGGCTCGCTGACGATGGACCGGCTGGAGCGGCAGCACATCAATCCCTACACGGTGCCCGGCCTGCTGCCGGGCCTGCTGGGCGTGCTGATGATCGCGCTCGGTGGGCTGCTGCTGGCGCGCAGCCTGCGGCGCGGCGCGCTGCGCGCGGCGCCCCAGCCGGATGCGGCGTCGGCTTCGCTGCACCGCGAGGCCTGGCGCCGCATCATCGTGACCACGCTGCTGTGCGGGGTGTATGGCGTCGTGCTCATCGGGCACGGGCTGCCGTTCTGGGCCGCCTCGGCGCTGTACGTCACCGGCTCCATCCTGGTGCTGCAGCGCATCGACCGCGACGCCCAGGCCCGCCGCTTCACGCCGCGCGGCGTCGTCCAGGCGGTGGTCATCGGCCTCGTGGCAGCCATCGTCACGCACCTCGTGTTCCAGGAAGTCTTCCTGGTGCGCCTGCCCTAGGGTCGGGGCGCGATGCTGCAGGGGCTGGCCGAGTACGGCGCCGCGTTCGCGGGGTTCCTCAACCCCTGGACCCTGGCCTACGGGCTCGGCGGGGCCTTCGTCGGCATCGTGATGGGCATCCTGCCCGGCCTGTCGGCGACGCTGGCGATCGCGCTGCTCACGACGCTGACGATCAAGCTGCAGCCGCACCAGGCCATCCTGGTGTTGATCTGCTCGTACGTGGGAGCGCTGTACGGCGGCTCGCGCACGGCGATCCTGCTCAACATCCCGGGCACCGCGGCCAACGCCGCTTCGTGTGCCGACGGGCATGCGCTCGCGCTGCAGGGCCAGGCCGGGCGCGCCATCGGCATCGCCACCTCGGGGGCGGTGGTCAGCACGCTGTTCGGCGTGTTGTGCCTGGCCACGCTGACGCCCTTGCTGGCCGAGGTGGCGCTGTCGTTCGGCGCCTTCGAGTTCTTCTGGCTCGCGCTGTTCGGTGTCACCACCTCGGGCAGCATCGTCGGCAACGACCCGCTCAAGGGCTGGCTGATGGGCCTGCTCGGGCTCTTCCTGGCGCAGGTCGGGCAGGAGGGGCTGTACGCGCACGACCGCTTCACCTTCGGCTGGGACGAGCTCGCCGGCGGCTTCGCGCTGATTCCGGCGCTCGTCGGGGCGTTCGGCCTCGCCGAGGTGCTGACGACGATGGCCGACCCGGTCGAGCGCCGCATCGTCGAGCTGAAGGATTCCGTGCTGCCGCGCTTCCGCGAGGTGGTGCAGTACTGGCGCACGGTGCTGCGCTCGGGCGTCATCGGCGTGGGCACCGGGCTGCTGCCCGGCGTGGGCGAGGATGCCGGCGCCTGGATGTCCTACGCCGCGGCCAAGGCGGTGAGCCCGGAGAAGGAGAAGTTCGGCAAGGGCTCGATCGACGGGCTGATGGCCGCCGAGACCGGCGACATGGCCTCGATCCCCGGCCACCTGATCCCCTGCCTGGCGCTGGGCATCCCCGGCTCGGCGCCGTCGGCGGTGCTGATGGCGGCGATGATCATCCACGGCATCCAGCCCGGCCCGATGCTGATGGTGCAGAGCCCGCGCTTCGTCTACGAGGTCGTGGCGATGACCACGCTGGCCACGGTGGGCGTGCTGCTGTTCGGGCTGTTCGGCGTCCGGCCACTGCTGCACGTGCTGCGCGTGCGGCGGCACATCCTGATGCCGATCGTCTTCGTGCTGTGCACCGTGGGCGCGTTCGCCACCGCCTCGCGCCTGTTCGACATCTACGCCATGCTGGCCATCGGCGTCGTCGCCTTCCTGCTGCGCCGGCGGGGCTACGAGATGGCACCGCTGGTGCTGGGCCTGGTGCTCGGGCCGCTGCTGGACAAGAGCCTGCGGCGCGGGCTGGTGCTGTCCGACGGCAGCCTGGTGCCGTTCTTCACGCGCCCCATCAGCGCCGTGCTGGCCGCCGTGACGATCTTCGTGATCCTGATGTACGTGCCGGCGTTCCGCGCCGCCGTGGGGCGCCTGCGCGGCGCCGTCGCCGCGGCGCTGCGGGCGTCCCCGCGCCGCTGATGCCCAGGGCCTCGACGATGAAGATCGCGCTGTGCAACGAGGTGCTGCACCCGCTGCCGTTCGAGCGCCAGTGCGCGCTGGCGGCCGCACTCGGCTACGACGGGCTGGAGGTCGCGCCGTTCACGCTGGCCGAGGACCCCACGCGCATCGGCACCGCGCGGGCGCGCGAGCTGGCACGCGTGGCCGCCGACCACGGCCTGGCCATCACCGGGCTGCACTGGCTGCTGGTGGCGCCGCCGGGCCTGTCGATCGTCAGTGCCGACGCCACGCTGCGGCGGCGCACGACCGACGTGATGGTCGGCCTGGTGGAGCTGTGCGCGGCGATGGGCGGTCGGGTGCTGGTGCACGGCTCGCCGAAGCAGCGCTCGGTGCCGCCGGGGCAGACGCGCGACCAGGCGCTGGACCACGCGCGCGAGTGCTTCGCGCGGGTCGCCCAGGCCGCCCACGCGGCGGGCGTCACCTACTGCATCGAGCCGCTGGCGCGCGCCGAGACCGACCTGATCAACACCGTCGAGGAGGCGGTGGCGATCGTCGACGCCATCGGCTCGCCGGCGCTGCGCACGATGATCGACTGCAGCGCCGCCGGCCAGGCCGAGCGCGAGAGCGTGCCGCAGCTCATCCGGCGCTGGTGGCCGGGCGGCCGGCTGGCGCACGTGCAGGTCAACGACCCCAATCGCCGCGGCCCGGGGCAGGGCCAGATGGCCTTCGCCCCCATCCTGGCCGCCCTGCGTGCCGTGGGTTACGACGGCGTGCTGGCCGTCGAGCCGTTCGACTACGTGCCCGACGGCCCCGGCGCCGCGGCGCGCGCCATCGGCTACCTGCGCGGCCTGCTGGAGACCCTCGATGGCTGAGGCCGCACCGAGCTTCGCGCTGCGCGAGATCGAGCTCTTCGAGCGGCCGGTGCGATTGCGGCTGCCGTTCCGCTTCGGCGTCGTCACCCTCACCGAGTGCCCGCAGGCCTTCGTGCGCGTGCGCATCGAGCTGCCCGACGGACGCGGCGCGATCGGCGGCGCCGCCGAGCTGATGGCGCCCAAGTGGTTCGACAAGAACCTGGCGCTGAGCAACGAGGACAACTTCGAGCAGCTGCGCGACGTGCTGCGCCGGGCGCGCGAGGCCTACCTCGCCGACGCCGCGGCGGACACGGCCTTCGGGCACTTCGCGCGCCACCACGAGGCGCACCGGGCGGCCTGCCTGCAGCACGGCCACAACCCGCTGCTGGCCAGCTACGGGCCGGCCCTGGTCGACCGCGCCGTGCTCGACGCGCTGTGCCGCGCGCTGGGTGTGTCGTTCTACGCCGCGATGCAGGCCAACCTGGCCGGCATCGGCGCGCGCCACGGCGCCTTCGCGGCCTTCGACTGGGCTGCGTTCCTGCGGAAGCGGGCGCCGGCGCCGTCGATCGCCGCCCGCCACACGGTGGGGCTGGTCGATGCGATCACCGCCGCCGACCTGGCGCAGCCGGTGGGCGACGGCCTGCCCGAGACGCTGGAGCAGGTGGTGGCGCACTACGGCCACCGCCACTTCAAGCTCAAGGTGGGCGGCCACATCGACGCCGATCTCGAGCGCCTGGCGGCGATCGCCGCGGTGCTCGACCGCGATGCCGGGGACTATCGGGCCACGCTCGACGGCAACGAGCAGTACGCCGACGCGGCCGGCGTCGTCGAGCTGCTGGAGCGCCTGCGCGCGCAGCCGAGGCTGGCCCGGCTGTACGGCGCCATCCGGTTCGTCGAACAGCCCATCGCCCGCAAGACCGCGCTCGACGTGGACGTGCGCGACATCGCCGCCCTCAAGCCGGTCATCGTCGACGAGTCCGACGGTGAGCTCGATGCGTTCGTGCAGGCGCGCGCGCGCGGCTACACCGGCATCTCCAGCAAGACCTGCAAGGGGCTGTACAAGTCGCTGCTCAACGCCGCGCGCTGCGCCGCGTGGAACGCCGAGGCGGGCGGCGCCGCGCCCCACTTCTTCATGTCCGCCGAAGACCTGACCACCCAGGCCGGCCTGGCGGTGCAGCAGGACCTGGCGCTGGTCAACCTGCTCGGCATCCCGGATGTCGAGCGCAACGGCCACCACTACGTCGACGGCATGGCCGCACTGCCCGAGGCCGAGCAGCACGCCTTTCTCGCCGCGCACCCCGACGTGTACGAGCACACGCACGGCGCGGTGCGCCTGCGCATCCGCGACGGCCGCATCGCCGTCGGCTCGCTGGACGTCCCGGGCTTCGCCAGCGCCGTGCTGCCGGATTGGGAGGCGATGCAGGGCCTGGCGGCGGCGGCGCGCTGAGCCGGAAGGCCGCAGGCGTCGCGACTTCACCATCGGCCGCCGGACTGGCTTGCCCCACCTGCGGCCCCGAGACGGCGTCGCGTTGTCACTCGGCGAAGATGGCCTCCAGGTCCACCTCGCCCGTGCCCGGCTCGAGCCGGAGGCTGCTCTCGATGTGCTCCAGGTGCTCGAGCATCAGCGACTGGGCCTTGGCCACGTCGCGGTGGGCGATGGCCTCGACGATCGCGTCGTGCTCGTCGGCGCGGCAGCTGGTCGAGGTGGGGGCGTCGTAGAGGAAGATGATCAGGCAGGTCAGCGAGGACAGCTCGCGCATCTGCCGGGTCAGGGCCGAGTTGCCGGCCAGCTCGGCCAACAGGGTGTGGAACTCGCCCGACAGCCGCACGATCGCGCGCTTGTCCTCGCGCCTCCGGGCGTCGTGCTCGAGCGCCGCGTGCTGGCGCAGCCGGGCCACGCGCTCGGGCGTCAGCGCCTCGATCAGGCGGCGCAGCAGCGCGGGCTCGATGAGCCGGCGCGCCTCGAACACCTCCATCGCCTGCTCGATCGTCGGCCGGGCGACGTAGGCACCGCGCTGGGGGATCACCTCGACGACCTGCTCGTGCGCCAGGCGCGCCAGCACCTCGCGCACGCGGGCGCGGCTGACGTTGAAGATGTCGGCGAGCCGTTCCTCGACCAGCTTGGTGCCCGGCGGCAGGCGGTGCTCGAGGATGGCGTTGTAGACCTTCTCGTAGATCTCGTCGTGCAGGTTCTCGCGCTCGAGACGCGCGAGCACCGGTGACTTCCGGGAACGGGTGGCCATCGCGGCGCGATTGTAGGGAGCCGGTCGCGCCGTTCGTGCCCTCACCACGCGAACAGGCGACCCCAACCCTTCACCTGCGCCGGGTCCGCCCCCACGGCGCGCAAGGCGCCCCAGACGGTGGTGCTCACGGTGTCGAGCAGCGTGACGCCCAGCTCGGCCTCGACCTGCTCGGCCAGCGCCGCGGCACGCAGGTTGGTGCAGAAGGTCGTGATGGCCTGGGGGCGCCGGTCGGGGGCCGTGGCCGGCTCGGCGGCCACCTCGCGCATGAGCCCGTGCAGGGTGGCCGGCTCGACCAGCGCGAAGTCGTGGTTGACGCAGATGCCCAGGTGGCGCTCGGCCACCACCTCCACGCCCAGGCCGGCGTAGTGGTCGACGATGCGCTGCTGCACGTCCGCGGTGTACGGCGTCACCAGCGCGAGGCGCTGCACGCCGCCGCGCTCGAGCAGCTCGTTGAGCGCCAGCACCGCCGTCGTGGCCCGGATGCCTACGCGCTGCTGGATGCGCTCGCACAGGCGGCGGTCGGCGTCGAAGCCCAGCCAGCCGGCTGCCGTGCCGCTCCAGGCGATGACGTCGACGCGGGCATCGGCCAGCAGCTCGGCGGCGGCCAGGATCTTGTCGTCGGCGAACTGGCCCAGGGCGCGCTCGCTCAGCGCGATCTCGGTCACGGTGAAGCGCGAGAAGTGCGCGCTGCACCCGGGCACCGCCGCGGCCAGGGCGCTGGTCAGGGGCTCGAGGGCCGTGTTGGACGACGGCGTGAGCACCCCGATGCGGATCGGCGTCGGGGGCGGGGGGGCATCGGCGCGGGTCATGAGGCTCCTCGGGACGGCGGTGCGCGGGGTGTCCGCGGCGCTATGTCGACAATTATGTCGACAATACTTGCAACATCAATGTCTGGCATGCATTATGCGAGCCCATCGCGCCAATGGGCCCAGCAGCTTCCGGGCCCGCCGCCATGAGGCGTTGACGCATCGCATGCACCAGGAGGGCGCGTTTGTTGACATGTTTGTTGCCAGGCCTGCACGCAGGCGGTGCGCCACGGGGTCGCCGATGAGCACGACGGACTTCGATCTGGTGCTGCGCAACGCCCGCGTGGCCACGGCCGCCGACGTCTTCGACGCGGACATCGGCATCGTCGGCACCCGCATCGCGATGCTCGGCCAGGGCCTGGCCCCGGGGCGCCGCGAGATCGACGCGGCAGGCCGTGTCGTCACCCCGGGCGGTGTCGACGCGCACTGCCATCTCGACCAGCCGATGGACCCGCCGGCACGCATGGCCGACGACTTCGACACCGGCACCCGCTCGGCCGCCTGCGGTGGCACGACCACCGTGATCCCGTTCGCCGCGCAGCGCAAGGGCGGCAGCCTGCGTGCGGCCGTCGCCGACTACCACCGCCGCGCCGAAGGCCGCGCGCATGTCGACTACGCCTTCCACCTGATCGTCAGCGATCCCACGCCGGCGGTCCTGCAGGAGGAACTGCCGGCGCTGATCCGCGAGGGCTACACCTCGTTCAAGCTGTACCTGACCTACGACGATCTCAAGCTCGACGACGGCCAGGTGCTCGACGTGCTGTCGGTGGCCCGCGAGCACGGCGCGATGGCGATGGTGCATGCCGAGAACGCCGACGCCATCGAGTGGCTGACCCGCCGGCTCGAGGCCGCCGGCCGCACCGCGCCGCGCTGGCACGCGCACGCGCGACCGATGCTGGTGGAGCGCGAGGCCACGCACCGTGCGATCGCGCTGTCGCAGCTGGTGGACGTGCCGATCCTGATCGTGCACGTCTCGGGCCGCGAGGCGGTCGAGCAGATCCGCTGGGCGCGCAGCCACGGCCTGCCGATCTTCGCCGAGACCTGCCCGCAGTACCTGTTCCTGACCGCCGAGGACCTCGGCATCGACGACAGCTACCAGGGCGCGCGCTGCGTCTGCAGCCCGCCGCCGCGCGACAAGGGCAACCAGCAGGTGATCTGGGACGGGCTGGTCGACGGGCTGTTCACGGTGTTCTCGTCGGACCACGCGCCGTTCCGCTTCGATGCCCCCGAGGGCAAGAAGCCGGGCGGGCAGGAGGTGCCGTTCCGCCACATCCCCAACGGCATCCCGGGCATCGAGACGCGGCTGCCGCTGCTGTACTCCGAAGGCGTGCTGGCCGGGCGCCTGTCGCTGGAGAAGTTCGTCGAGCTGACCGCCACCAACCCGGCCAAGGCCTACGGCCTGCATCCGCGCAAGGGCACCATCGCGCCCGGCACCGACGCCGACCTGGTGGTCTGGGCCGAAGGCGACTTCCCGCTCGTCAACGAGCGGCTGCACCATGCCGTCGACTACACGCCCTATGCCGGCATGACGCTGCGCGCCTGGCCGGCTCTCACGCTGTCCGGCGGCCAGGTCGTCTGGGACGGCAGCGATTTCCACCCCCGGCCCGGCCAGGGCCGCTTCCTGCGTTGCGGGCCGCCCACGCTGCGGCCGCGCAAGGCCTGATCCCCGCGTTCACCACTGGAGATGCCGATGACCTGCCCCACCGACTGGATCCGACCCGTGGCCGCGCTCGCCGCCGCGGCCGCGCTTGCCCTGCCCGCCGCCGCGCAGGAGCGCATGACCTGGAAGGTCATCGGCCAGCCGGCCGCCACCGGCAACATCCAAAAGAACAAGGAGAAGCCCTTCTTCGACGAGTTCGCCAAGCGCACCGGCCTGCCGATCGACGCCGACTACAAGCCCAACGACCAGCTCGGCCTGAAGGACACCGAGCAGCTGCGCATCATGAAGGCGGGGCTGTTCGACATCGTCTCGCTGCGCGTGTCGCAGAACTCGCGCGACGAGCCCACCCTGCTGGGCATGGACCTGGTCGGCGCCGCGCCCGACTACGCCACCGCGCGCAAGGTCTACGAGGCCTGGAAGGACACGCTGGACCAGCGCTTGCAGAAGCAGTTCCAGGTCAAGCTGCTGGGCGTGTGGCCGTTCGGGCCGCAGATCCTGTTCTGCAAGAAGCCGATCAGCAAGCTGGCCGACCTGAAGGGCATGAAGGTGCGCGTGTACGACCAGAACCTCGCCAAGTTCATCGAGACGGTGGGCGGCACGCCGGTGCCGTTGAGCTTCGTCGAGGTTCACCAGTCGCTGTCGCTGGGCGTCGTGGACTGCGCGATCACCGGCCCCAGCTCGGCCAATTCGTCCAACTGGCCGGAGGTGACGACGCACCAGTACCCGCTGGGCTTCCAGATGGCGCTCAACGGCTATGCCATCTCGCTCAAGGCCTGGAACAAGCTCAACCCCGAGCAGCAGGGCAAGCTGGCGGCGGCGTTCAAGACGCTGGTCGACGACATCTGGGTCTACAGCGAGCAGCTGACCCAGGACGCGCTGAACTGCAACGCCGGCAAGGACCCCTGCACCACGGGCAAGAAGTTCAGCCTGGTGCCGGTGCCGGTGTCGCCGGCCGACATCGAGCTGGTGCGCAGCGCCGTCGGCAAGGTCTCGCTGCCCACCTGGGCCGAGATCTGCGACAAGGCCAACCCCGGCTGCTCGGCGGCCTGGAAGGCCTCGGTCGGCAAGGCCATCGGCGTGCAGTAGGTCCATGCCGACGCCCAGCCCAACGGTCGCGACCGCCTGCCGGAAGGGCCCGGCACCCCTTCGCGGCAGCCGGGGGGACCGGGCATGAAGGCGCGCATCGAGCAGGTGCTGGGCACCTTGTTCGGCCTGGTCTTCCTGGGCCTGGCGGCCCTGGTCACGGTGGAGACGGCGAGCCGCAAGCTGTTCAACGTGTCGCTGCAGGGTGCCGACGAACTGGGCGGTTATGCGCTGGCGGTGGGCGCGACGCTGGGCTTCAGCCTGGCATTGCTGGGTCGCGCGCACATCCGCGTCGACGTCTTCCACGACCGGCTGCCCCGGCCGCTGCAACTGGCGCTGAACTGGCTGTCGGTGGTCAGCCTGGCGGCGCTGGCCGTGCTGATGGCCTACTTCGCGTGGTTCGTGATCCAGGACTCGCGGGCCTACCGCAGCGTGGCGCAGACGCCCTGGGCCACGCCGCTGGTCTACCCGCAGACGGCCTGGCTCGTCGGGCTGATCGTGTTTGCCGCCGTGGCCGTGGTCAGCGCGCTGCGTGCCACCGCGCTGCTGCTGCGCGGTGACGCCGCGGCGCTGCAGCGCGACTACGGCCCGCGCTCGACGAAGGAAGAGGTCGACGAGGAGCTGGAGGACCTCAAGGCGCGCGGCACGGTCGATCGGAGCGCGGCATGAACGTCGGCTACGTGCTCGCCGGCTTCGGCGTGATGCTGGCGCTGATGCTGCTGGGCCTGCCGATCGCCGCGGCGATGGCCGCGGTGGGCATCGTCGGCGGCATGCTGGCCTACGGCCTGCCCTTCATGAACTCGATCGCGCCGGTGGTCTGGGGCGTGCACAACGACAACCTGCTGACCGCGATCCCGATGTTCGTGCTGATGGGCGAGCTGCTGCTGCGCAGCGGCATCGCCGACCGCATGTTCGGCGCGCTGGCGGCCTGGCTGGGGCGACTGCCCGGCGGGCTGCTGCACACCGGCGTGGGCTGCAGCGCGCTGTTCGCCGCCACCTCGGGCTCGTCGGTGGCCACCGCGGCGACGATCGGCACCGTGGCCCTGCCCTCGCTGCATCGCCGCGGCTACCCGATGCACCTGTCGCTGGGCTCCATCGCCGCCGGCGGCACGCTGGGCATCCTGATCCCGCCGTCGGTCAACATGATCGTCTACGGCTCGATCACCGACACCTCGATCGGCCAGCTCTTCATCGCCGGCATCGTGCCCGGCCTGCTGCTGACCGGCTGCTTCATGCTCTTCATCGCGGTGCAGGCGCTGCTCGGCGGCGAGCTGCGGCGGGAGGCTGCGGTGCCGCTGGCCGAGCGGCTGGCCCTGTTGAAGGACCTGGTGCCGCCGGCGGTGGTGTTCGTCGTGGTGATGGGCAGCCTGTATGGCGGCATCGCCACCACCACCGAGTCGGCGGCGCTGGGGGTGATGGTGTCGCTGTTCTTCACCTGGCGCAGCGGACGCCTGCGCTGGACGCTGCTGCAGCACTGCTTCGTGCAGACCGCCAAGACCAGCGGGATGATCCTGCTGATCATCACCACCGCCTTCGTGCTGAACCTGACGATCAGCCTCACCGGCGTGGCCGACACGATGACGCAGTGGGTCACCTCGTTCGGCCTGACGCCGGTGCAGATGCTGCTGGCGCTGATGGTCTTCTACTTCGTGCTCGGCATGTTCATGGACGTGCTGTCGATGATGGTGGCGACGATCCCCATCACCTTCCCCATCGTCAGCCACCTGGGCGTCGACCCGGTGTGGTTCGGCATCTTCATCGTGCTGATGTGCGAGCTGGGCATGATCACCCCGCCGGTGGGCATGAACCTGTTCGTCGTGCACGGCATCCGGCCCGACGGCGGCGGCATCCGCGACGCGATGCGCGGCGCCGTGCCGTACGTGGTCATCATGCTGGCGTTCACGCTGCTGCTGATCGCCGTGCCGGGCATCGCCACCTGGCTGCCGGCGCAGATGCGGGCCGGGTGAGGGGCCGCCGATGAACGAGGCCTGGCAGCTCGACGCGGTGGCGATGGCGGCGGCCTTCTCCGCCGGCACGCTCACGCCGCTGCAGGCGCTGCAGTCCTGCCTGGCGCGCGTGGGCGCCGCGAACCCGGCACTCGGCGCCTTCGTCGCGCTGCGCGAGGACGCCGCGCGCGCCGACGCCCAGGCCAGCACCGAGCGCCACGCCCGCGGGGCGGCGCTGTCGCCGCTGGACGGCGTGCCCATCGCGATCAAGGACAACCTGCCCACTGCCGACCTGCCCACCACCTGGGGCAGCGTCGCCGGCCGCGACCACCGCCCCCTGCACGACGAACGTGCCGTCGCGCGCGCCCGCGCGGCGGGCCTGGTGATCGTCGGCAAGACCAACGTCCCCGAGTTCACGCTCGAGGGCTACACGCACAACGCCTTGTTCGGTACCACGCGCAACCCCTGGGACCTGCGCCTCACGCCCGGGGGCAGCAGCGGCGGCTCGGTGGCGGCGGTGGCCGCCGGCCTGGTGCCGCTGGCCCTGGGCACCGACGGCGGCGGCAGCACGCGGCGACCGGCGGGCTACACCGGTCTGGCCGGCCTCAAGCCGTCGATCGGCGCCATCGCCCGCGAGCATGCCTTGCCGCCCTTGCTGCTGGACTTCGAGGTCGTCGGCCTGATGGCCCGCAGCGTCGCCGACGTGCGGCTGCTGTTCGACGTGCTGCACGGCCCGTACGCGGCGGACCCCGCGTCGTGGGCGGCTGCCGGCGCGGCCCGGCCGCTGCCGCAGCGCCTGCGCGTGCGGTACGTGCCGACGCTGGACGACGCGCCCGTCGACCCCGGCATCGCCGCGGCCTGCGAGGCCGGCGCCCGGCGGCTGCAGGCGCTGGGGCATGCCGTCACCGTCGGCCCGTTGCCGCTGGACCTGAAGGCGCTCAACGCCGGGTGGCCACGCGTCGGGCAGATCGGCCTGGCCTGGCTGTTCGAACACCACCCGCATTGGCGCGAGGGCGCTGCCGCCAAGTACCTGGCGATGGCCGAGGAGGGCGCGCGGCTGCCGGCACCGGTGCTGTGGCAGACGCTGGAGAGCGCGGCCCAGTTGCGGCGCGACGCGGCCCACCTGTTCGAGCACATCGACCTGATCGCGATGCCGAGCAGCGCCGCGATGCCGTGGGCGGCTGACCAACCCTTTCCCACGACGATTGACGGTCAGCCCGTGGGGCCGCGCGGACACGCGATCTTCACGGGCTGGGTCAATGCGGCCGGCCTGCCGGCCCTGAACGTGCCCGTGTCTCCCGTCGAGGGCTTGCCGGTCGGGCTGCAGCTGATCGGACCGTTCGGCTGCGATGCCGCGCTGCTGGCGCTGGGCGAGGACGCCGCCGCAACGATCGGGCCGGCCTGGCGCTGGCCGCCGGGGCCGGCGCAACGCTAGGCGCGACGACGGGCGTCAGCGAGCCCGGGCCTGCGCCCACAGCCGGTCGGCCACCGCCTGCGCCTCGCGGCGCACCGCGTCGGCGTCCAGGCGCGTCGGCCGGCCGTCGGCGACCAGGTGCTCGCCGTCGCGGAAGACGTGGCGCACGTTCGCGGCGCAGCCGGCGTGGACCACGATGCCCACGCCGTCGACCACCGGCAGCAGGTTGGGGGCCTCGGGGTCGAGCAGCACCAGGTCGGCGCGGCAATCCGGCTCCAGGCGGCCCAGGTCGGACAGGCCGAGCGCCCGCGCGCCGCCGGCGGTGGCCCAGTCGAAGACGGTGGCAGCGTCGAGCACGAAGCGCTGTGCGCGTGCCCGCGCGGCGACGATGGCCATGCGCATGGTCTCGAACATGTCGGCCGACTTGGTGTCGGTGCACAGCGTGATGTCCGCACCGGCGTCGCGCAGGGCCAGCACCGGCGCGAAGGCACCGAAGGTGGCGTTGCCGATCGGCGCGTGGCACAGGTGCAGGCCGGCGCGCCCGGCCCGCGCGATGTCGGCCTCGTCCATGAAGATGCCGTGCGCAGCGAACAGCGCCGGGTTCAGCAGGCCGACCTCGTCCAGCAGCTGCACCGGGGTCCTGCCTTCGCGGGCGCGCACGTGGTCCACCTCCAGCTGCGATTGCGCCAGGTGCGTGTGCACCGGCCGGCCGTCCGCTTGGGCCAGCCGGGCGAGCTCCTGCAGCAGGCCGCGCGAGCAGGTGTCGGGTGCATGCGGCGCGTGGACGGCGCGGATGCGCCCGCCCTCGGCGCCGTCCCAGCGCGCGACCAGGTCCAGCGCGTCGCGCAGCGTGCGCTCGCCCAGGGCCGCGTCGCGCTCGAAGCGGCCTTCGGCCAGCGCCGCGCTGTCGGCGTCCATCACGCGGCCGCCGACGAACGCGCGCAACCCGGTCTCGCGCGCCGCCTGCGCCAGCGCATCGGGGCGGCGGTAGTAGTCCACCACCGTCGTGCAGCCGGCCATCAGCAGTTCCATCTGGCCCAGGCGCGCGAGCAGGTAGGTCTGCTCGTCGGACAGCCAGTGCCCCTGCGGGATGCCGGGCGTGTAGGCGGGCGCGAAGCCCAGGTCCTCGACCATGCCGCGCACGATCATCAGCGGCGTGTGGTTGTGGGTGTTGACGAAGCCGGGCAGGCACAGCGCCCCGCGCCCGTCGAGGCGCTGCGCCGCCGGCGCGGCCTGCTCGCGCGGGCCGGTCCAGGCGATGCGGCCGGCCTCGAGCCGCAGCGCGGCGTGGCGCATCAGGGGCCGACCCGGGGTGAGCAGGTGCACGTCGTCGATCAGCCAGGTGTCGGTGGGGGGCGGGGTCACGGCAGGCTCCAGGTTGGGGCGGGGCATGCGCCGCTCGCACCGCAAGGGGGCGAAATCGGCGCCGGCGCCCCGCGATCCGGCGGGCATGCACTTTGCATACCGGACTGTCGACAGCGTTTGTCGACAGTCCCGTTCACTCGTCTCCGGAGGGTTCAACCATGTCCCGCGTCCTTCGTTCCGCCAGCACGCCCGTCCGTGCCGACCGCCGACGCTTCATCCGCCAGGCTTCCACCTGGGCCGCCGCCAGCGTGGCCGCGCCGGGGCTGCTGCACGCGGCCAGCAACGAGATCGTCATCGGCTGCGCCGGCAGCCACACCAGCTGGATGGAGAAGCTGGTCGCGCCGCACATGAAGGCCAAGATCGGTGCATCGATCCTGTTCGAGGGCACCAAGTCCAGCGTCAACCTGGAGAAGATGGCCTCCAACAAGGACAAGCCCTACCTGTCGGTCGTGCAGATGGACGACCCGGTGATGATCCAGGCCGTCGAGCAGGGCCTGCTGACGCCGCTGACCGCCGCCGAGGTGCCCAACCTCAAGAAGCTGCGCAAGGGCGCCGTGCACATGGACGGCATGTGGGCCAACTACGTGCAGCCCTGGGCCGGCGTGGCCTACAACACCAAGGCGCTCAAGGGCGTGGCCAGCTGGGCCGACCTGTGGGCGCCGTCGGCCAAGGGCAAGATCATCATCCCCTCGCTGCAGAACACCGAGGGCATGTGGACGCTGTTCATGGCCGCCCACCTGGGCAGCGGCAAGCCGCTGGCACAGGCGCAGTACGACATCGACGCCGCCTTCGACAAGCTCAAGGGCCTCAAGCCGCAGGTGCTCAACGTCTACGCGGTGATGTCGCAGGCCTTCAACCTGCTCGAGCAGGGCGAGATCACGATGCTGGCCGGCAACTTCAGCAGCTACACGCTGCCGCGCAAGGCCGCCGGCGCGCCGGTCGACCTGGCAGCACCCAAGGAAGGCATCTTCGCGATGCCCAGCGGCATCTGCCTGGTCAAGGGCGGCCCCAACCCCGCGCTGGCCAAGGCCTACGTCAACGAGATGCTGGGCGCCGAGCTGCAGGGCAAGCTGGCCGAGTTCTCGGCCTCGCTGCCGGCCAACACCGAGGTGCCGGCCACCGCGGCCACCCCCAAGGGCGTGGAGATCTTCTCGCCGGACTGGGCCTTCGTGGCCAAGAACCGCAAGGAGTGGATCACCCGCTTCGACAAGCTGATGGCCACCTGAGCCGCTGCCGATGCCGCACCTGCAGGTCAGCGCCGTCGTCAAGCACTTCGGTGCGCACACGGTGGTCGACGGGCTGGACTTCGCGGTCGAGCGCGGCGAACTGGTCTCGCTGCTGGGGCCGTCGGGCTGCGGCAAGACCACGCTGCTGCGCCTGATCGCCGGGCTGGTCAAGGCCGACGCCGGGCGCATCACGCTGGCCGGCCGCGAGCTGGCCGCGGTGCCGGCGCATCGGCGCAACGTGTCGGTGGTGTTCCAGAACTACGCGCTGTTCCCGCACCTGAGCGTGCGCGAGAACGTGGGCTTCGGGCTGCGGGCGCGCAAGGTCCCGCCGGCCACGGCGGGGCCCCAGGTGGACGAGGCGCTGGCCCTGGTTCGCATGCAGGCCTTCGCCGAGCGGCCGGTGACCCAGCTCTCCGGGGGCCAGCAGCAGCGGGTGGCGGTGGCGCGCGCACTGGTGGTGCAGCCCGACCTGCTGCTGCTGGACGAGCCCTTCTCGGCGCTCGACCGCAAGCTGCGCGAGACCATGCAGATCGAGCTGAAGGCGCTGCTCCGGGCGCGTGGCATGACCGCGGTCTTCGTCACCCACGACCAGGACGAGGCGCTGACGGTGTCGGACCGCATCGCGGTGATGAACGCCGGACGCATCGAGCAGTTCACCGACCCGGGCACGCTCTACACGCGGCCGGCGACGGCCTTCGCACTGGACTTCGTGGGCCTGTCGACACGCCTGGCCGGCCAGGTGGCGCAGGTCGACGGCGGCCGGCTGACGATCGCCACCGCCGCCGGCACGCTGCGGGCCGACGCCGGCTTCGCGCGCGGCTCGCCGGTGCTGGTGGGCGTGCGCCCGGAGCGCATCCGCCTCGGGGTCGGCGGGCCGGACGACAACACGGTGCAGGCCCACGTCGGCGACATCGTGCCGCTCGGTGCACGCACGCACGTGTACGCCCAGGCCGCCGACGGTGACCGGCTGCTGTGCGAGCTGCCCGGCACCACCGGCCTCGGCGGCCTGGCGCCGGGTGCCGAGACCGCGCTGCACTGGCCGGTGGCCGACACGCTGGTCTACCCGGCGCCGGCATGAACGCCGTACGGCGCATCGACGGCTTCGCCTGGCTGGCCGCGCCGGCGCTGGCCTACCTGGGGCTGCTGTACGCCCTGCCGCTGGCGCTGCTGCTCTTCAAGAGCCTGAGCGCCGGCGGCGTCTTCCCGTCCCTGGCCGGCTACGCCGAGTTCTTCGGCGACACGTTCCACCTGAACATCCTCTGGCGCACGCTGCGCGTGGCCCTGCTGGTCACCGCGCTGTCGCTGCTGCTGGCCTACCCCACCGCGTTCGTGCTGGCGCGTGCACGCGGCCTCGCGCAGACGATCATCCTCGTCGCCATGGTCCTGCCGCTGGCGGTGGGCGTGGTGGTCAAGACCTTCGCCTGGTCGATCCTGTTCCGCAGCGACGGCCTGTTGAACAAGGTCCTGCTGGGCCTGGGCCTGGTCGACGAACCGGTGCGCATGCTGTTCACCGAGCCGGCGCTGGTGGTCGCCGCGGCCAACGTGTTCCTGCCGTTCATGGTGCTGCCCATCTACGCGGTGGTGCGCCAGCTCGATCCGCGCCTGGTCGAGGCCGCCGCGACGCTGGGCGCCACGCCGGTGCACGGCTTCGTGCGCGTGGTGCTGCCGCTGACGCTGCCGGGTGTCGTCGCCGGCTCGGCCTTCGTGTTCTCGATGGCAGTGTCGATGTACGTGATCCCCAGCCTGATCGTCGGCGAGCGCAGCCAGACGCTGGCGATGCTGATCGCGCGCTCGTACCTGTTCCTGCGCAACGAGCAGCTCGGCTCGTCGATGTCGGCGATCCTGCTGGCCATCGCGGTGACCGTGGTGCTGGGCAGCAGCGCGCTGGTGCGGCGCCTGGGCGGGGGGCGATCGTGAGCCGGCGCGCGCCCCGCCGCCCGAAGGGGGGCCGGTGAGCACGACCGAGCGGTTGGCGCGTGCGTTCAGCTGGGCGGCGGCCGCCGCGGTGGTGCTGTTCCTGCTGGGGCCGCTGGTGGTGACGGTGGTGGTGTCGTTCACCTCGTCGTCGATCTACACGCTGCCGCCGCCGGAGTGGTCGCTGCGCTGGTACGCGGCGCTGGCGCGCAAGTCGGGGCTGGCCGACGCGGTGTGGCTGTCGGTGCAGATCGCGCTGCTGTCGACCACGCTGGCGCTGGTGCTGGGCACGATGGCGGCGATCGCCGTGGTGCGCGGGCACTTCCGCGGGCGCGAGGCCATCGCCACCTTCGCCGTCAGCCCGCTGATGATGCCGGGGCTGGTGGTCGGGGTGGCGCTGCTGCAGGCCTTCCGCGGCGCCGGCCTGCGCGACGCCTGGACCGGCCTGGTGATCGCGCACGTGGTGATCACGCTGCCCTTCGTCGTGCGCACGCTGCTGGCGGCGCTGGAGCGCTTCGACTTCACGCTGATCGACGCCGCTCGCACGCTCGGCCTGAGCTACCCGCAGGCGGTGCTGAAGGTGCTGGCGCCCGGGCTGGCGCCGGCCTTCCTGACCTCGGGGCTGTTCGCCTTCCTGGCGTCGATGGACAACTATCCGATCTCGATCTTCCTCACCGATGCCCGCAACAAGACGCTGCCGATCAAGATGCTGCAGTACCTGGAGGAGCAGCCGGATCCGACGCTGGCCGCGATCTCCACCGGGCTGATCGTGCTGGCGCTGATCGCGCTGGCGCTGGGCTCGCGCGCGGTGGGCCTGAACCGCATGGTGCAATGAACATCCTGCTGCTCAACCCGAACACGACGGTCGCGATGACCGAGGCGATGAGCCGCGTCGCCTCGAACGTGGTCGGCCCCGGCACGGTGCTGAAGCCGGTCACCGCCGAGACCGGCTTCCCCTACATCTCCTCGCGCGCCGAGGCGCAGGTGGCCGGCGCCATCGCGCTGGACCTGATCGCACGCCACCGGCACGAGGTGGACGGCGTCGTGATCGCCGCCTTCGGCGACCCCGGGCTGCTGGCCGCGCGCGAGCTGTTCGACCTGCCGGTGGTGGGCATGGCCGAGGCGGCGATGACCAGCGCGTTGCTGCTGGGTCAGCGCTTCGGGTTCGTCACCTTCACGCGCCACATGCGGCCCTGGTACGAGCAGTCGGTGCAGCAGGCCGGGCTGCAGAGCCGCTTCGCCGGCGTGCGCACGCCCGAGGCGGGCTTCCAGTCGGTGGCCACGGTGCAGGACGAGCTGTTCGACGAGCTGCGGGCCTTGGTGCAGCAGGCGGTGGACGAGGACGGCGCCGACGTCGTCATCCTCGCCGGCGCGCCGCTGGCCGGACTGGCGCAGCGCTACACGGACGCGCCGGCGGTGCTGGTCGACCCGATCAGCGCCGCGGTGACGCAGGCCGAGGCGCTGGCGCGACTGGCCCCGCGCGGGGCGCATGCCGGCTCGTTCGCGCGGCCGCCGGGCAAGGCGAGCACGGGCCTGCCGGCGGCGCTGGCGGCGTGGATCGCGCGCACCCACGACTGACCGCTCGGCCGGGGCCGCTCCGGGTCGCCGCGGTGCTCAGCGCGGATCGTCTCCGGCACGCCACGCCGGCAGCACGTCGAAGTAGCGATCGATGAGCGTCGGGTCGTCGAAGTGCCGCCGCCCGACGAAGGCGGTGGCATGGCGGCCCCACTGGCGCATCTGGCCCGCGCTGGGGATGCCCATCGGCCAGAAGAACAGCCGCTCGAGGCGCTCGGTGCCGGCCAGCAGGCCGTCGGGCCCGAAGGCGCTGCGCGTGCCGCGCGGCGCCGAGGCCGCCGGCCACGGCAGCGCGCGCAACTCGTCGTCGTCGCGCAACGTGTAGCGCACGTCGTCGGCGGCGGCCGCCGCGATCACCCCGACGCGCAGCACCTGGTGGCTGCGTGCCGAGATGGTCAGGAGCTGCCGCTCGCCCTCGCGTGGCACCTCGACGCGCTGGGGCACGAAGCGCGTCTCGTCGAACGCGCCTTCGCCGAGCAGCGGGCCGGGGCGGTCGCGCACGCGCGGCGTGGGAAAGAACTGGTGGTAGCAGCCGCAGGCGTGGATGCTGTCGGAGACCAGCGGCCGCAGGTCGCTGCCCAGCGTGATGCGCCAGACCAGGCCGTCCAGGTGGCCGGCCAGCGGGTCGAACAGGCCCTGCGGCGGGCGTGCCGGGAACCAGAACGTGTAGACGAGTTGCGGCACCAGCGCGCCGGCCAGCTGCGTGTAGGTCAGGCGCGTGTACGCCACCGGCTGCGCCGTGTCGGCAACGATGCGCCGGCCCCCGTCGCCCCAGCCCAGCCGACCCAGGCGGTCGTCGGCGTCGACGGTGTCGATCTCCAGCACGGGCGCGTGGCGCGCCAGCAGCGCCTCGGCCAGCGCCGGCGACACGCGCGGCACGCCCAGGGCATCGGCCGGCAGCGGCGCCGGCACGGCAGGCCCCGGCGACAGCGCCGACGCCGGCGCGTAGCGCAGCGCGCTGCCCTGGCGAGGCAGGCGATCCAGAGGCAACGCATGGCGGGCCCGCACCTCGGCGTGCCAGTGGCTCACGCCGGCTGCGAAGGCGAGCCGCGTGAGTGGGTACAGGCCCAGCGTGCGCAGCACCGACGAGTAGTCGTCGTCGACGCGTGCCACGCTGGCCAGCCCGGCCGACGATCGGTCGGCCGCGGCCAGCCGGTTGCGACAACGCTCCAGCGACGCGAGGGCCGCGTGGTCGCCCGCCGCGCCGCCGGCGTTGCCGATCTCGATCGCGCGCGCCTGGCGGTCGAGCGTGGCCAGGCGGTCACGCCACAGCCGCTGCCGCGCTTCGGCATCGTGGGCCTCGGCAACGAGGGATTCGGCGAGGGCGGCGTCGGCAGGGGCTTGCGTGCCGGGCCGGACGTCAGCGGCACCGCGCTCCGCCGCGGGCGCCAGGCTCGCGGTCAGGCGATCGACGCGCAGATAGGGGAACCCACGCACGCGCGGCGCCTGCGCGTCGCGCACGCCGGCCGCGTCGACGGCCCGGTCGATGCGCTGGAACAGGCGGGCGCAGTCACCGATCGGGTCGTCCCGCTGCAGGTGGGCGGCGATCGGTGCGTGGGCGTACGGATCGGGGCTGGCACAGCCGGCGAGCGCGAGGCCGACGACGGCCCCGACCGCCATGCCGGCGAGGCGCCCTGCCGAGCGCCGCGATCGCCGTGCCGGGTCGGGTGGTGGCCGGGCCCGGTGCGGCTCGTGCCGATCCGCGGCGACGCCGCTCACTCAGCCCACCGGTGGCACCTGGGCCCGCCAGTGCCGGGCGATCGCATCGCGGCGCGCGAACCACACCTGCCCGCCGCCGGCCTGCCGCAGATGCGCCAGCGCGGTCTGCAGGCCGCCGATGCGCGCCGCGCGGCCGATGATGCGCAGGTGCAGGCCGATCGACATCATCTTCGCGCCGTGGCGCGACTCGCGCAGCAGCCAGTCGAAGGCGTCGATCACGTAGTCGGCGAAGTCGCGGCCGCGCACGAAGTCGTGCGTGCCGAAAAAGCGCATGTCGTTGGTGTCGAAGGCGTAGGGCAGCACCAGGTGCGGCCGGCCGGCCACCGGCACGTAGTAGGGCAGGTCGTCGTTGTAGGCGTCGCTGTCGTAGAGGAACCCGCCGTGCTCGACCAGCAGGCGCCGGGTGTTCACCGACGGGCTGCTCTTGGTGTGCCAGCCCACCGGCGCGACACCCGACACGCGCGCGATCTCGCGGTGCGCGCGCGCGATCAGTTCGCGCTCGCGCGACTCGTCCATGCCGGCGTGCGCCTCCCAGCGCCAGCCGTGCGAGCAGATCTCGTGGCCCCGCGCCACGGCGTCGCGGGCCAGCCACTCGACGCCGATCAGCGAGCGCGCGCAGGCGTTCAGCGTCATCGGCACGCCGGCCTCGGCGACCACGCCGGCGATGCGCCGGTAGCCCACGCGCGTGCCGTACTCGAAGTGCGAGGCCAGGCACAGGTCGGGCGCGCCGTGCACCGGCTGCGTCACCTCGTGCACCGACTCGTTGGCCTCGTCGCCGTCGGCCAGCGACAGCTCGGCGCCCTCCTCGACGTTGAGCACCAAGGAAACCACCAACCCGGCGCCGCCGGGCCAGCGCAGCTCGGGCGGCTGGTCGCCGTAGCCCAGGAAGTCGCGTGGGTTCATGCGGCGCAGCGTAGCAGGGTGCGTGCCTGCATCACGGCGCAGGCCATGCCGTCGAACACCGGCACGCCCAGCCGGGTGCGCAGGGCCGGCGCATAGCCGCACAGCACCGCGCCGGCCAGCACCAGCGCGCCGGCGCCCGCGGCGTCGCGCAGCCGGGCTCCGGCGAGCGCCACAGCCTCCAGCGTGGCCGCGTCGACGCCGGTGGTCTGCGGCAGGAACGCCGAAGGGGCGTCCGGCGCCTCGATGCCGGCCAGGCGCGACCCGAGCCCGATCTGCGCCACGCGGTCTGCGTACAGCGGCACCATCGCCGGTCCGAGGGTGAGCAGCCCGACGCGTCCGGCACACAGCACGGCGCTGACCAGTGCGGCCTCGGTCATGCCCACCACCGGCCGTGACGGGCGGCGCCGGCGCAGCGCGTCGACGGCGCCGTCGAGCGAGATGCCGAGCAGCACCGCGTCGCAGCCCGCGGCGTGGCGATCGAACAGGTCCTCGGCGTGGCGGTCGGCCAGGGCCAGCGTGGCGGCGTCGCGCACCACGGCGGGCTCGCCGATGGCGTTCACCGCCGTCAGCGTCTCGTCGTCGGTCAGCACGGCCTGCGCCGAGGCGGCCAGCCGTGCGGTGATGTGGGCCGAGCCGTTGGGGTTGATCAGCAGGTAGCGGGTGGGCATGGTCGCTCGGCTGTCGGTGCCGGCCGGGTTGCAAGCACCGAGCATGCCTGATCGGGCCGGCCTGGCCGCCCCGTGCCCGGCTCACCGGCGGGCGGCGAGCGGCATGATTCGACACCCGTCGACAGCCGAACCGCGCTATGGTGCGGTGCCGCTGCGCCGGCGGTCATGCCACGTCAGGAGTCGAGCCATGGGTGTCGCCAATCAGAAATGGACCACCGCCGACATCGAGTCGGCGATCTTCCGCTCGGAGGGCATCAAGCCCGCCAACCTGCAGTACGGCCCGGCGCCCAATCCCGACCCGGCGGCCGGCTTCCGCCAGTACGACCCCACCGGTGTCGCCCACCTCAACGTCCACGTCGACGGGGTGGTGTTCGAGGGTGCGGGAGGGGGCGGACTGGCGCACAAGTCGCGCTACCAGAACAAGACCGTGGCCGTGGCGGTGCTGGTCGATGCGCTCAACAACGGCATGGCCGGCGGGCAGTCGGTCAACAGCCACTGGCTGAAGTGGCTCGACGACCACCCGGGCTCGCAGCTCTGGCTGGCCGGCACCGGCGGGGGTCCCAAGAACGGCCCCGGCATCACGATCGCCGGCGACTACTACGGCTACCAGGCCGGCGGCGGCGCCCTGATGAAGATCGAGCGCATCGCGGTCAACCTGCGCAGCCACGGCGACGCGCTGTTCATCTACTCCAGCTACCCGGACAAGCTGGTCGCCGCGCCGGCCACGTAGTCGGCCGCCGCTGCCGCCGCGGCGACGCGGCGGTCCTTCGCGCCGGGTCAGGCGGCTCGGCCGGCACAGGCCTCGTTGAGGCGGTCGTGGATCCAGCGCGCGGTGCGCCGCACGCCGCCGAAGCTGAACAGGTGCACGCCCACCAGGTTGTCGTGGCGCTGCGCGTAGCGCACCGCGGCGGCGAGCTGGTCGTTGGGCTCGGTGTGCACCACCAGGCTGGCGATGCGCCCGCCCAGCGTCGACAGCGCCCGGCGCGTGGCGCCCACGCCGCAGCGCTGGGCGTAGCGCAGCAGCTGCAGCGGGTCGCTCGGCCCGGGCATGCCCACGTACACCGGCAACTGCGGGGCGCGCTGCCCCAGCGTGGCCAGCAGGGCCACCGTGCGCTCGGGGGCGAAGCTGAACTGGGTGACCGCGTAGACGCCCAGACCCTGCGCGTCGGTCAGCGCGAGCTTGGCGTCGAAGGCGCGCCACAGCGCGTCGGTGGCGATGCGCGGGTGCCCTTCGGGGTACACGGCGATGCCGATCTCGCGCACGCCGGCGTCGCGCAGCAGGCCGCTGGCCAGCAGCTCGACGCTGTCGCGCCAGGGCCCCTGCGGCTGCTCCTCGTCGCCACCGATCAGCATCACGCGGTGCACGCCGTGCCGATCGACCGCCTCGTGCAGGAAGTGCCGCAGTCCCTCGGCGCTGTCGACGCGGCGCGCGGCGACGTGGGGCACCGGGTCCAGGCCCAGCGCGCGGATCTCGGCCAGCAGCGGCAGCGATTGCGCCAGGGGCCGCGCCGGCAGCGAGGGCACGTACACGCAGCGTCCGGCGGCCAGCAGCCCGGCGGCCTCGGCCAGGTGCGGCGCCTCGCGCAGCGTGGTCTCGAGCGAGGCGTTGCCGAGCAGCTCGGCGGCGGTCTCGGACGGGGTGCGCTCGGGCAGCGCGGCAGGCACGGTGTGGGGTTGGGTGTGGGTCATCGGGGTCGGTCGATCGGTCGCGCAGGGGTCCGGTGGGCCGCGGCACGGGCCGTCGCCAGGCGGGTGGGCGGGGGCGGCCCCGGCTCAGTCGCGCTTGCGCGAGACGACATAGGACTCGTCGTGGAACCACAGGCTGCCATGCTGTTGCAACACGGCGGCCGTGGCGTCGAGGTAGTGGCGGTCGCCGATCACCTGGCCGAGCCGCTCGTCGTCGATCTGCGCCACGTAGACCGCCGCGTTCCACGCCGCGAACAGGGTCGAGGTGCCGATGGCCGACGACACTTCGCTGGGCAGCGTGTGCATGTCGTAGCGGAACACCGCGCGCCGGTCGGCGTAGGCGTTGAAGTTGTAGTGCCGGGCATCCTGGGCCAGGTCGGCCTTGACCGCGCGCAGCACGTCGTGGCGCGAGGTCTGGAACGGCTGCTCGCCCGGCCACACCCGCTGCACGATCTCCAGGCCCGGGTCGTTGCCGCAGGAGTGGATGCCCAGCAGCCGCCCGCCCGGGCCGAGCGCACGCGTCAGCGGGGCGATCACCTTCTGCGCCTTGAACTCGGCGCTGACCCGCGCGCGGTAGGGCTGGCTGGCGATGACCAGGTCGAAGTCGGCGCGCACCTGGCCCTGCTGCGGGATCACGCGGTCGAGCAGGAAGCGATAGTCGTCGCGGTAGATCACCAGCACCACCGGGCGCTCGTAGATCGGGTTGCCGGTCTTGGGGCTGTGGCGGGCCTGCCAGTGGCTGGCCAGGAAGCCGTCCAGGCCGCCGATCTGCTCGGCGAAC